>Ga0163217_1061377_pt1 | contig 13450 bp, 21 predicted proteins | sample SynspAceP_FD_185933 | JGI IMG/M metagenome (GOLD analysis project Ga0163217, IMG submission 185933) | Saline lake microbial communities from Ace Lake in Antarctica - Synechococcus sp. Ace-P (PacBio error correction) | ecosystem: Environmental > Aquatic > Non-marine Saline and Alkaline > Saline ...
CGCCCTTGGCTGGCGCATAAAGCGTGGCCACGACGGCGTCATGGCGAGAAGCTGAAAATTCGCGGGGCGGCCACGGCCGCAAGATGCGTGAAGCCCGGAAAGCAATGCGCTGGCTGCACCACTAATTGCTGATCTCGCATGGTCGCGTCCGTCGGATGAACACCGAAGCGGAAAGCAAAGGGCTGGGTTTTTGAATACGTCAAAGTCGGGAAATTCCCTTCATCGCGCAACGGCAAAGCGATTGCCGTTGGGCGAGCCTAGAGGTGCATTGATCAAGACGGTGTTCGACGAAAAACACGGCGAGCTGCTGGTAGGCCCAACATGTCGGCGCGAGTCACCGAGCTGATCCAAGGTTATAGTGATCGGCACCGCCAGCTAGAAGACGACCGAAGAAGACCTGAATAAAGTCTCCGTCATCCAAACGGCTGTCCGAATGATTGCACGAAAGCGTGCTCTGGAATGCTTACGCGCCTGTGATCCACATGTAAGCGTTTTTAGGGCGAGGGTGCTGGGGTTCGCATGCCCCGGCCTGCCAGCCTTCCACCGGGATATTTTGGGACGAGAAGAAGGGGACTGTACTCGCAAGTGGGCGGTCCTTTTTATTGCGACGGTGGAAGGGGGCTGCTGCCCCCCGCCGCTGGCGGCGCCCCCCGGAGTATTTCTGGGGCTAAGATGAAAGGGGAACGGGGACTGAATGGGGGTTTGTTCTACTCGTTTGTTCATTTTTGGGCTGGCAATTGGGTTTTTGAGCTTGCTATCTGATGGGGACAAGCCGCCTGGGGCAAATGCCGAGCTGAAGAACATACGAACGTGCGCGGCGCGCCGCGAACATAACTCTGAGAACCATCGACGTGGATAATTGCCGCGCGACCAAGCGGATGGTGATCACCGGCGCTGTCGGGTCCGGAGCAAAATCTCGCCTCCGCATTTGGACAGCCCATTCTATGCCGAAGTGAGCAGCGGCCCCGCTAATGTGAGTCGCTGATCGGCCCTCAGTGCGCGGCAAAGTTCCCTTGATATGATGGAAAAACCTGCTTGGTATACATCAGTGGCCTTGTCGCTGCGTTTCTGATTTGTAGCACGAAGACGAACGTAAAGAACCCGCCTCTAACGTTGGCAAAAGCACGATCCACCTGAAATTTACGACTATTATGCGTCTGCTGTTCCGCAGGCTGGCCACGCCGTACTTCGCCGCCCGGGCCTGCCGATTGAAGCGCAGCAGGTGCAGGAATATGGTCGACCAGCGTCATGGCAGCCAGATGGGCACGCGCGGTTATATGTTGGCCCGATATCCGCGACCTCGCAAGCGAGTTATCGCAAGAATTCTGGATCTGCGTAAGCAGGTTTTTCAGCGGGTCAAGAGTGACGGCCCAATTTTATGAACTGGACGAGCCGCCAAACTGCTGGATATAGAAATTCGAGCCATGACACGACGTCGTTGGTCGACCGGATGGGTGCGCGAGGGGCAGAGACGCGTTTGCGGAACAGCTTCCGCACCGCGCGGATCTCTTGCAGACGGGCTCACGTCCTGAAATTGCGCCCCTGCGGGGGAGGAGGGTGCGCCATGAGTCGAGCCAGAGGCGCGTAGAAACCTTATTCCGAGAATTTCCGCTGTCCGGTCCGGATTTACCATTCCGAAATCGAGAGCCGACGATGTTTTCGTTCAACCGCCGCCCGTGGGCCCTTGCCCGGCCTGTGATGCCTTGGGGTCGAGCTGGTTCTTGACGAGCAAATTGGTCTAGAAAAGCAAGGATGGTGACGTCTGAAAGGATCGCGGATGTGGGTGGCGCTGGCACCTTAGGCGTAAGGGTACAGAGGTCCCTATTTCCTGGCAGACGGATCGGAGGCGATTGCCAAGCAATACGGGCTTTAACAAAACGCGCGGTGGAAGGATCTTGATCCCAAGCCAACCAAGAGGTGTTCTCTCTGTCGCGGTCTGGCTCAAGAAAGAGATCAAAGTTCGCTTATGATAGAAGGCGGGCGGGTCTATCAGTGGTGTCGCGCCGTTCGAGGTGTCCAATCCGGAATATGGCAACGCCGCTACCGCGAGACGGACAGCAATTTGGCAATTCGCGAGGAATTCGAAGGGAATTTCAGAACAACCGCCCTGCGTAGCGATCTGCCATGGGTTCCGTCTGCGCGAAGAGAGGCATTGCGCTCAAATCGGTGGCGGCTATGCACGTCGCCATTTGTTGCAGGATGTCGGATTGCCCGAGACTAATGACTGTGCCGTCGCGGTGCCGGACCACTGGCAAGCAAAGAAAGAGATCGCCATATGCGATCCTGAAAAGGAAGATGTGACCGCTAGGGTTCTAGACAAATGATCGGTCCTGAATTACCATGACGTATGGCGCGGAATGCGGGCACGTTGTTCGGGCGGGCGAAGCCAGCGATCAGGGCTCGCCAGCCAGATCGGATTGGGCTTTGCAAGGTGTGCTGTATGTGATATGGACGAACCCAGCATTGGTCCTGCAACCAGAGCGACAATGAACCGCCCTTGACTGACAGACGCCTGAAAAAGCCTGCGCGATCAGGGCATACGGTTGATACGTACCGTCGAACACGACGAAGAGGCATCCAGCGAGGCGGATTTACGTCTTTGACATCGGGCCCGGGGGCCGGTGCTGGCCGGTAATGTCGTGGCCGAGGGGACACCGGCCGAGATTTATGGCCAATGAAAACTCGATCACCGGATTATGCTGGACGGCAAACGCGAATCGCGGTGCCCGCCGTGCGGCGCAAGGGAACGGTAAGAAAGCTGACGGTGGTAAAAAGCCACCGGCAACAACCTGACACGACGTTGACCAGGGCCGATTTTCCGCTGGGCTCAAATCTCGTCTGCCGTGACGATGTTATCGGGCGCGGCCAAGTCCACGCTGACGATCGAGACGCTGTTAAGGACGCGCGGAAGCTGAAAGGCGCGCGCAACGCCCGCACCCTGGCGAGACGATCAAAGGGTATTTCGAGCATCTGGACAAAGGGTCATCGACATTGACCAGCGTGCCTTGGCCGCACGCCGCGTCCAACCCTCGACCTATACCGTTGCTTTCTACCACGCCGATCCGTGACTTGGTTTCGCGGCCTGCAGAGGCGAAGACACGTCGGCTACAAGCCGGGGCGGTTTTGCGTTCACGTCAAGGGCGGCCGCTGAAAGAGCCCTGTCAGGGCGACGGCGTTAATCAACATCGAGATGCACTTTCTTAGGCCTGCCCGACGTCTATGTCCACCTTGCGAAACTTCCATAGGGTCAGCGTTATAACGAGAGACTCTTGAGGTTCAAATTCAGGTAAGAGCTCGCCGAAATAGTCCTTGATATGACTGTGGAATGATGCGCAGGAGTTGTCTTCAGGCGGTGCCCGATCTATCCGGACCAAGATGGGGACAGCGCTAGGTGCGGGTGGCTAGGCTAGATAAAGTCGCAGCAAGCGACGAACCCCTGTCAGGCGCGAGGCGCAGCGCGTCAAGCTGAGCAGGCGGTTGGCGCGTCAGTCACGGGCCGCACGCTATATATCCTTGAATGAGCCGTACGACTCGTCCTGCACATTTCGAATAGACGTGCGCATACACTGCTTGGAAAGTGCTGCAACGCGCTGGGTGGATCAGCGCATAGCTCGGTTCCATCGTGAATCGAAGCATAACCTTGATGTATAGACGGCGGACCACCTGAATCGATAATCGGCCCCGAGGGCGGCGACGGCGGTGGCCGATCGCTGGCCGAGGCACAACCGGAAGGAGGTCGCCGAAGCGAAGAGAGCCACACGGGCGGGATATCCTAAAGCCGATGCTGCAGCCCAAGCGGGGTTTCTCTGTCGAATAAAAAACCGCGCTGGCGTTCGGCGCAGCGGCGGGATGCCATCCGGCGGAGTATTTAGACCAAAAGAAGTCAGGACCAGCGCCCAAATCCGGATCATTGCGCAGATCATAGCGTTGGTCGGGCAGGGCGATGAATCTGGTGTCGAGCACCGCGTTAATTTCTGACAACATCGCAGTGCGGGCAGATTGTAGAGCGGTTAATGAGCTGCTGCTGTGGCGTCAGGGCCGCATCGGGCAGGCCGTGATGCACTGCGGCAGCGTGGCGGGCCGGCCAACGTATTGAATCGTCATCAGCTTTTCGTAGTCTTCCGCCTGAGCAAAACACTGGGGACCGTCGATTACGGCATAAACGTTTGCCTTCACGGCTCTGCTGCATGGTCGAAAACATCTGGCGGATCTCGCGAGGTCAGGCTGTGTCCGCGGTGCATCTGGGGCGGGGAATAGCTGGGGTGTAAGCGTTTCCACGCGGTCGTCAAGACCAGCCGCGCAGCGCATCGCTGATCATATCCGGCCCCCCGTCCTGATAGGTACACTCCTTTATTTACGGCGGCAAGCCAGTGGCACGCATGGTGGGTCTTTTCTTGCAAAGCCCCGGCGGGCAGTTGACGATGTCCGATAGTCGTCTTCGGTGAACTGTCGCGCGTCATGTCGGGAGAAGTCAGAGTAGATCAGGCCGCTGGCTGGCGATGCCGGGTTGCGGGATGCGGCCAGATAGCGATTGCCCGCTCGGCATCCTTATCGTTGCTTGTGTTTCACGCTCATGGCGCGATTCATGCCTTTTTGCCCCCGTTCCTGTTCCCGTTTCCGGCCCATTGGCGATTGTTGCCGCCGATCGCCGTTGCATGGTTTGGGCGCTTTACCGCATTTCCCAGCCGCCCACTGGTTCCCCCTTGGCCTTTACCCTCTTGCCTCGGCACGAATGTGCATGGCGGTCCAGCGGCGCGAATGGCGGGAATGTGACGATATTTTTCATCTGTCCGGTCTTTCCAGTGATTCCGTTCACAGGAAAAAACGCAAAGCCCGCGCGCCGTTCCGATGCCCGCCGGACCTGTCGGCGGTATCCGCGCCTTGCGGGCGGAAAGGGCGCGCAGCATGGCGGAAAAATCGCGTCCTGCGCCATCTCTCGCGGTTCACAAACTGAATCGTAAGCGCGCGCGGCGCTTCCCCCAAGCGGGGTGTCGCGTCTGCAGACTTTGCCGCGGCCGTGCGCGCGGTCAGGATCCTTGAGCAATCAGATCATCAGCCGCAAAAGCCCGCTTGTAGTCCGAGTTGTCCCGGGGGGAAGGGTTGGCCCGACGCCGGGCGGGGCCCAATAGCGTTCATGCTCCAGCTGGCATCCGACGATGTGGCCCTGACCACCGTCGAACATCGCTTGCGATCTTCAGGCCAAAAGCGGTCGGCCAGTTGACGCCTCGCAGGTGGCGATCATGGTCACGCCAAGGATCATGATCTGTTGCGAGATTTTGGGCCGCTTGGCCATTCCTGCGGGGCGCAATGGACGACCTTTTGGAGCCATGGTATCGAACATGCGTTTGCAGATAATGCAAGGCCTCTTGCGACCCGCCTGCATGAACGTTAGGGTGCCGGTTTGTTGCGACGCGATGCTGCCTGATTACGCGGGGCATCAATCCGCCCAATAGTCGCCTTGCGTCTTCAGCGCCTTGCGCGACGTTCTACCGCGCTGTCCACATCCACGGTGGAACAGTCCAGACTGCACCGCGCCGGTTCATCGCGCGTGAATTCAGCGGCCACGCTTGCTCTAGAATTGCGCCGTCGGTAGCAGGGTGATACAACGTCCAGCGCCGCTTGCGGGCCGCAGCTGCGCTAATCTCGCCAATTGTCATGCCGTCTGGCTTGGCGTGGGTGTCGAAACCGGTCACGGCGTGCCCCGCTTGTTGATCATGCGTTTTCGCGGCCATCCGGGGCGCGCCCATATTGCCAGGCCGATGATATGCGAATGTTTCATAAAGAATTCTCCGGGTTGGGCGTGCGGGGCCAAGGGCCTGCGGGTCAGGGCCGCGATTCGTCTGCGGCACGTCCAACTGGTGGCCGCCATTTTGGGCTGCGGTCGCGGTCAAATGATCCGCGGGCGCGGATGCCTTCAAGCAGGTCGGACCCCTTGCTCGACTGCGAAACGTGTAGCGAAATTTCGTGGGTCAAGGGCCCGTTGTGAATGGTAGGGTCGCACGCAAAACCGCTCGGCACGATCTGCAGCGTGCAGGCCATAGAAGGGGCGAGTTCCGCTCATCAAATCAAGCGCATTGTGGATGCGGTGCGGGGCGGGCAACTGCTGCGGTTGTTGGCGAATGCCCGGGCAAGATCACCAGCCGCAAAGACGTTGTCGATAAAATCGCTGCGCCCAAGCGGCCAAGTTTGCTTTGCGGCGCGGGCAGGGCGGCGGCCCGCACAGCGCGCTGTGCATCACCGTCTGTAGCACAGGGCCGCGGATTCAGGTCCAGGCCAAAGCGTCTGGCGGGAATCATTACATCCGGCAAACCGGCATAGAGCCGGCGTCCCGGCGTCCCATAACCGGTTATCCTGTCAGCCAAGGATTCCTCCAAGCCCGCCACCGGTGCGCGCGCCAAAAGCAGTGTAAGAGCCGCGTCGGGCACCACCTCGAATACGGTTGCATTCGGCCAGGGGCGACGCGGGTGCTGTCTCACAACGCGGTGGCTGCAATGGCCGCCGATGCCAACACCGCCAGCCCATGATCAAAAGCCCTGCATCAGCGCGACGAATCGGTGTATAGCCTGCAATCATACGGCCGTTCAGCGGTAATTCATTCGCGCCAAAACCGACGCGCCAGGGCCAAAATCGCCTGCGGATACTGTGGCATAGATTCTGCGCAATACTCGCCGGCCAGCCCAGAACGCTTTGGGCCCGGCGGCGTCGATGATGACATAGGCTATTGCGTCGTCGCTGCGCAGCGCGTCAGCGAGCAAAAATCTTCGATCTGGATCACCATTCCACGTCCAGCGCGTTCAGCGCCCTTTTTCCGCGTGGGGTGATGCGGCCACCCGGCTTGGGTGCGATATCAACGTCGCTCATGGCTGAATGACCAATGTCGCGGGCGACGATCAATGCGCATAATCTCGTCGTGCCTTCCAGGATTGGTGAACCGCAAATTCGCGGCACGATTTTTCGATCCCGCTAGTACCGCCAGATACCCGTACCGCCGGGAGTTGCAGGCATGAATCGGCGACCTGTGACCCTGTTTCCGGTCACGAGCTTTGGCCATGGCGCGCAAAACGGGTCGCGTCCAGGTGCGAGCGCCGGTGGTCCAGCTTTCCATGCGCCTGCACGCAAAAGATGCGTGCGATTGCTGCGACTTTCCATAATCGGCAAGGCAGGAATTGCAAACGCCTATGAAACTGGTCGATGGATTTACCAAAGCCTTGCGGTCGGCCATCATAATAGCGCGTTTGATCCAGCGCCGACCTGCGCGAGCCCCCAGCGACAGCCGGCCGATGTTAAAGGACGTCCGCCCAATCAAGGAGCCCTTCATGCGCAATATGTTTGGAAACACCTTTGCCCGCTCACTAGCAGTCACCTGACAGGATTTTGCAATCGTCCAACTGTACCTGCCAGCGTCGGCTGACGCGCCACCCATTTATCTCTAGCCCGCCAAAGCTGAGCCCGTCTGACATCCTCAGACAAAGGCGGCTGATGCTTTGGGTCCCTGCGTCGACCGTCTGCGGGCCATGACGGATATAGAGCGCGAATATCCCGCGCCGCAGAGATGAAAGCTTGTTACCAGCAAGGCGTAATCCCGCGTCCCGTGGCACCATGGCTTTCGTCTTTACGCGGCGGCCCAGACCGCTGGCCGTTACGGTCAGGCAATAGAAAACCACGGTGTCCCATTGCTTAGCGCGGCCGGGACAATGCAGCCGGCCTTCATCAGTCGTCGTCTTGCCCGAAACTGAGTCGCTCAAATATCTGCGCGCGCCCATGTTGTGGATCGACAGGAAGGTCGCGACCCGACGGCAAGCAGGACATCGATAGCGCCTCGAATACCAGCGTGCGTCTAGGCGGCTTGAGGTCCGTGCTCGGCCGGAACTCTTTCCGGACACATAAAAGCCCGCCAAAGCCCACTCTCCACTTGGGTACCCACAGAATCGTCGGGGGAATGGTGCCGTCTTTTCCCATAGCCGAGCGAAGGGCGCGATATGCTTCTGCTCCGCACGCCCTGCGCATTCAAAGAAAATCGCTGATTGTCTTGGCGAAGTGCAAAATCCATCGTTTCCCCCCGAGTTTGCCGCGGCGGCGTGAATTGAACGGTGCGTTCAGAAAGATGCCGAGGGTCAGCGGTTTTCTGTCAAAAAGATAAAGCCCGCCTCCGAACTTGGGACAGATTGCGGGCGCACGGACGGCTGCATTGGGGCAACCCGGATCTGACCGATATCAGGCGGGTTTGCGGCGGCTCTTTCGACAGAATTTCACGCGCCGTCCGGGCAGAATGGTGTTCACGCGATTTCACAAAATATTTGTCATTTCCCCTGAAACTGTGAAAAAGGCCCCCGCAGGGATAGCGCCTTTAGATTTAGTTTTATATAATGGGGAGTTAGATCCATTGGTTTTGAAGTTCAGCGCAGCGCGTCCTTGATGCCGACGGCCACGGGAATGTGACCGGTTTTGGTGCGGGTGTAGAACTTGAAACGCCGTCCGGCGTGCTTGGTTCAGGTCGCCAAAGACGGATTTCTTCAGCCCCAAAGGTGTGGATAATGGCCCAGCGGCACGGGGGTATCGGCACGTTGATATCCGATCTATTGCCGGACGTTGAACACAGGGTTGGGTCCCCCAAAGAAAAGAGTCCGGCCGCGTCGCCGTCGCGGTAAAAGATCGCGGTGCCGTTACGCCATTTCGTGGTCCAGTGGCACAACGCTCAGCGCCCTCTTCGTAGTCCTGCGCGCGGACAACGGAAGGACGGCCAAAGAATTTCCTTTTGGTAGATGTCATATCGTTGGTGACGCGGTCCCCGAAAACAGGTGCGGTCCGACAAGAAGCCTTCCTCGTAGCCTGACGGCTAAAGTCGCGGCCTCGCGGACCATCTGCGCCTTGCGCAATGCCGGATTTCCGACCATCTTAAGGATTTCGCCTTGGCCGCAGCGGTAACAAACAGGGCCGTAGTCCACGTCAGTGCCCGCCGGTGGTAGGGGCCAACCTTCAGCGCGTAGATGCGGGCTTAAGCTTTTCGAATCAGCTTGTCGGCTGTTTTCCTCGCCCCACGGGCAGGCACGGAAATCGCCATGCAAACGCTCGCCTGCTGCGCGTAAACTGCGCCGATCAGCTGCTCGGCGGCCTGATCACATGTCCGCGTCGGCCATGAGATCCATGTGGTCTTGGCACCGGCCAAGCACGCACGCGCTTAGCCCTGCGAACAGCCGCGCTCATTAGATATAACTTACGGCGATACGGGGGTCGAGCCCGACAAGCCGATCGACTTGGATCACGTCGTGATGATGATCGCATCAAACGGCTTCTTGGTCCGCCGTTGACGACTTGCAGGATACCCTTGGGCATGACGGCTTCTTCTTCCATCCTAGTTCGGCCAACATCAAAGGCCGACGGTCACGCGCGGATGGCTTGAGGATAAAGGCGTTGCCGCAGGCGATGGCCGGGGAGCGACATCCCATCGGGATCATGGCGGGAGTTGAAGCGGCGTGATGCCAACGCCAAACACCAGTGGGCCTGACGCATGGATACATGTCGAGTGCCTGGGGCCAAGCGCCGTCCGGTGAATACCCTCAGCAGTCTGCGGCTGCCGCGATGCAAATATCTCAACAACTTCAAGGCCTGCGCTGCACGTCGCAGGCGGCGTCCGGCAGGGTCTTGACCGTGCCTCCGCGCGACACGCGCCCTCGGCCAAGTTTGTCCATGTCGCGGTGCAGCAAGTTCGACCGAACTTCATAATCACGCCGGCGGGCGCTAGCGGGTTGACGGCGGCCACTCGCTGGGCGGCAGCGGCGAATTTTGAACCGCTTGAGTCACCTCTGCGGCGTTGGCCAGCGCGCACGCGGCCTGCCACTTCGCCAGTGGCGGGGTAAAGACACATCGGCAAGAGCGGCCGGACGTGCAGCAACATGGGCACCGTTCCATGTAATGGTCAGGTCTTGCATAGAATCCTCTTGATTCCTTACCTTAGTGTCTTGCCGTTTTTTGCGGGCATACAGGGCCAAGAATGACAAAGTTGATTTGCAAAAATGCAAGGGTGCGGCGTGCACGAACTGGATGCATGCCGGGTTTTTGCTGGCCGCGGGCCGAAAGCCTGTCCTGCGCCGCCCGAGTGCTGCGCATGGACCCGGCCACGCTGGGCCGCCCGCATCGCGCGCTGGAACCAATACGTCCGGCGCGGCTTTTGTTCGTGAATCACCGCAGGCTATGCCTTTGACTGACCTGGCGCGCGCATGGCAGAAGAGCCGGCGCAGGCCACTGCAGCGCGCGGACCTTGTGGAGCCAATAGCGCGCAGCTAGCGGCTTGATGCGGTAAGATGATAGCAATAGAATCCGCCATCGGCGCGCCTGACTGGCGCGGCGGAAAACTATCGCTGCGCAAGTGTTGGGGCAGCCCGCGATCCACAAGTCGCACTCAAGGACGCAGAGCGTGAGGTGCAGCGATCTGGCCCTCGCCCCGCGTTCGTGAGACCGTGTCACGGCGAGAGGCACGGATATGCCGCACAACCCGTTAGCCCTCCAAGCCGGCCGCCTGACCGTGCCAAGATTGTCGATTATCAATACCTTGCGCAGATGTCGATGCCAGTTCCCAGGGTTCTGCTCCACGACCCTAAATGAGGGGCCAGGGGGGGTCCGGGCTTTCGTGGGTATAATCCCGTATGAATTTGTCGGAACTGGCTGAGCGCACGTGGAATTATCTGGCAGCGCTGCACCGCACATCCGAGGTTTGCACGCTGCCAGAGCAAGTCGGTCAACTCGTTCAGCCGCACAATTGGCTGCGGACCCGGGGCACTGCGGGCATCGGCCATCGCGGCATGGATTTTCGCGGCTGCCTCCTTCGCACCAGAGTGGCGCGGTCCTGTTTCACTGCGGCTGTCGCTGGCGGTGCTCCCTTGCTCCTTGTTGCGCCCCACCATCGCGCTGTTCGGGTTATCGGTGAAATCAGATCTTGGGCTCTACGAACATGCGAGCGTGCAGGGTGTGCAAAACGTATAATGACCGCTGCGGGGGGTGTGGCCGCGCAGAGGTGTAAAAACATCGATTCCTAGAAATTCATTGGCCGGCCGCACTGCGGGCTAGAATCTGGTAAAAGAAGAAGACTGGTAGCTTCGTATTACGGGAACGATAGCCATTGCGTTGTACAAAAAGCAGAATGAACAGATTAGCACCTTCTCAGCCCAGGCTCGGAGAGAGTTGTTTAGGGGTGAAGCCAAGGGGGGATCGCGTAACTGATGAAGGCGGCGCAGTAGAGAGTGCATCGCCGATGTCGGAGGGTGTAGCCGACAGGGCGATCTTCTATCGGATTCGGCACCGTTGGATCGTCAGTGAAGAAGTGGCACAGCCCCCTGCCGGTTGGCAGGTGCGGGTGTCGGAAATAGAACGCGGTCATGAGCTAGTCCGTTACGGAATTTCGCGTAGAATCGTGGATTACAGCGGGGCAAAGGACGGCGCCATTTGTCTGGACGAGGATCAGAGTGGTGATTCGTGTTGCGATGAGGGGTAAAATATTCACACCGCCCCTGCCCACGCCGGGCAGATCAGACTTCGCCGATGTCGTGCTGGCAAATGATGACACAGAAACGTAGTCCGGAGTCCGCACAGCTACCCTGTGAATGATGAAGTATAAGAACGGCGGTGCGCGATGAATGAAGTCGCGCTGCTTTTCCATCCGCGTGACGTGGTCCAACGGCCGCGGTCTGCCGCACTGGCGATGGAGAATAACGCCTAGAGGAATGACGCCGGCATTTGACGCAGCGTGCGCCGGGTCGGCCAATTGCAACCGGCCGTGAAAATGGCGGTTCGCTGCGGTTGCGACATACATTTCTCGTCGAGCCGACCATAGCGTTATGGGCCTGTATTCCGGCCACCTTGATCCGTCACCACGGGCATATGATATGTGCGGCGTGCTGTTCGCTGTCCGATAACTGGTGATCGGTCCTCGCGATACCGCGACAAAGGCGCGCTTGTTTGATCTGAGCAACGGTTCGAGATGGTCCGGTCAGAGGTGTTGACCGCTGGGCGAGCCCGCTGGGCACCGAAAAATCAATCGTGCATCGCCCTTTGAAAACCCCACTGCTGATTCATATGCGCCAAGGACGTTGGCGCAGGCGTGATCAATTCGCGCCTGCGGGCCGTGGCTGACTTGAATATGAATTTCAGATGGGTGGGGATGACCGGTCGCTGGAGTAACTCCGGTCGAGACGGTTTTTTCGATGGCTGACGCCAAGAACCAAGCGATTGCCACCAAGCTGGTCAAAGAATCGCCGTCTTGGATGGCGATGTGTCAAGTTCGTCACACCGACGGTTCGCATCGCCGGCTTTGCAGCGCCAATACTGGCAAGGTTCTGACCCATGACATCGAAAAAGGCGGCAACTGGCGCAGGCAGTCGCCGCCCTAGGCGCGATTAATCATGTGATTAGGCCGTAAGCAACGGCCTTGGCGGTGCGATTGCGCTGCGTTGTCGCGGTCGAAGGTTCAGGTCCCAGCGCAACTCAACGCAATCGATTTGAATCTCGTGCTTTGGTGCGTGGCGTAAACCGGCAACGCCTTTGAAATCGTCTGCGATAGTGTCGATCAAGGGTTTCATGCAGCTCCTTTCGGGGGCGTGGTGGTGTCTGTTCGCTAACCTAATTTAAAGATGCCTGCGAGCGCAGCACAACTGACTACACAACCGAAGCAACCCCTCTTAGCGCCTTGTGCAAGGCAACTGTCCATCAAAAGTCCCCGAACTTTTATTTTGCAGTCGCCGCGCCGCACGCACGCCCGGTGGTTCAACGCAAAGGGCCGCCCAGAATGGAGCGGCCCTTCGCGCAACGCAACGATGCGTCTTTTAGATAAAGTTGACCCATGGCGACAGCCGTGTCGGACATCCGGTTCCGAGAAGCTCCCTCGTTATCGTACCCATTGTCAGGATGCGGACCATTTGCCCGAAAAGCACTTTTCGGTCCTGGTCCCATCGTGGACGGTGGACGGAGGCCGGGTCGTGGGTTTGAAAATCGGGCCTGCTCATCGCAAGTCTGTGTAGCAAGGATCCTTTCTGGCGGGCCATCAGCAGCGGCGCGGATCGCGTCGTTGTTTTCCTCAATTGGTGGTTGTCGCCGGGGGCTGGATTTCGGAAGGTCAGGTCGACGACCGACACATTCCGGGTCGGTATGGGGGGGGGGGGGCGCGGATCGCGACGCCGTCCAGTTTGCCGTTCAGCTCTGCAGAACAAGCCAACAGCCTTTGCTCGCCCAGTGGACGTGGGATCATCGACAGGGCAGCAGCGCGCCACGGTACAGGTCTTTGTGCATCGTATCCAGCGTCGGCTGTCCGCCGGTGGTACGCTGTGGATCGTTGTCATAAAGCCTTTGTTGATCTCACAGTGTCGGTCAGCACCTTGGGCGACAGGGGACAGGCAGTTCGTGGTGCAGGACGGCGTTGGATACGATGATGTCGTCCCTTGGTCACGTACCGCTCGTTTGA
>Ga0163217_1004545_pt1 | contig 13449 bp, 20 predicted proteins | sample SynspAceP_FD_185933 | JGI IMG/M metagenome (GOLD analysis project Ga0163217, IMG submission 185933) | Saline lake microbial communities from Ace Lake in Antarctica - Synechococcus sp. Ace-P (PacBio error correction) | ecosystem: Environmental > Aquatic > Non-marine Saline and Alkaline > Saline ...
CAGAGGAAGAATCTTTTTAAAAAATCTTGCCCCCACTGGTTCCCCCCCCCGCCCAAAGAGGCAAAAAAACTTTCCCCCAAATCAACAAACCACCCCGAGTCCCGCTTTTGGACTGTTTTTTACCCCGGTTCAGGCCACTGCCGTTCTACGAACCATCGCCGAGACACGGAAGCGGGCCGCAAGAAACCCACAAAGCTGTAAAAGGCCCTCGTCGAAATCCTTCGTCTTGGTTGCTGGCAAAGATCGCCAACGCCAAGAATGTCCGCGACCGTGCAAAGCGTGGCTGGCCAAAACCTGTCCAGTGTTGCCGCAACTCACGTGATGGGCCGGGCGGAAGTAAAACCCAGTGCGAACGACCTGCGGCGGAGATCAGTACCCGCTTACAACTCTTGCGGTGATCGACACTGCCCCCCGCTTGCAGCGGTTTTCGGAAGCGAGTGAATTTCCCAAACGAGAAACTTCCAGGACTTAATTGCTTCAGGGCGTGACGTATTACCAAGTCCGTCTGCACGCTGCCGAGTGAACTGTCCGAACTCGCCTTGGCCAATCAAATGAACTGGCAGACTTGGCTGATCGTTTCGGCTGGAATGTGTTCGCGAAACATCAAGGAAGAACAGGGCTAATGAACCCGTCGGCGATCTTCCGTCCTGCGACACTTGGAATCAGAAAGTTGCCAAGCTCATTGGCATGTCCACCTGTTGATTCCCGGTGAAGGACCTGCGGTCGACGGAATGCAATTTGAAAAAACAGCAACGGCAAACCGCCGGGCAGCAAGAAACTCCGATGGCTACCACCTGATCGACACGGACGATTGAAAGCAGTTTTCCGCAAGCAAGCGATCAGCAAATTGAAGCGCTTCGATCGTCGGGGAAACTCAAGTTGGGCGGCAATTCGAGTCTCTCGCGCATGACGATAACTTTTGGCCGTGCGTTCCATCAAGGATCTGGAGTCGAAGACGTGGGTGGCGTATATCCAACCGCCACCCGACGGCCCGACTAGCGGGTGCCCATTGAAGTGGTGAACTACTTGACCGCTACCTGACCGGCGGCCCCCGATCAGTGACCTACCGCATCGTCGCGGCTGACGTGGAGGCGGTCACGTTCATGGCTCGCGATGGCAAAGTCATCGGCCGGCGAAAGTAGCAGGTTCCGATCACGCTTTGGGATCGAGGAATTCACCAAAAACGCTGGTGCCTGCAACATTTCAAAAACCGGAGCAGCTGACCAAAACTCGCTATTCGGCGGATGGAGCAACAAATCGGTGTGGGTGCCTACAATGTTCGCGCTGCGGGAAGAGTTGTTGTCCAAGCAACGCGGGAACGATGGGGGGTGAACTTCTCAACGAAAAGCCCGAAGAGAAAGACTCCATTATCTGCCCGAACCATCCGCTGCCGAGAAGCCCAGCGGATGCACGTGCGTTTCACTGCGAGAAGCACTTCTCTAACGCTATTGAGTGAAACTCCAAACCAAGTTGGCGAGCAATTCTGTGGGCGTGAGGAGTCCAACGTGCCCATCTTGGTACGCCGGCCTTCAGGCGCGATCATCACCGTTCTGGGGCGATCAAATTTGTGAGGGATATTCCGCCTGGTGCCGAGAAACGGGGGTAAAGGTGCAAAGGAACTTTCGCCGGATCGACCGTCTGCCCAGCAGCTCTTTCTGCTGGTCTCCACACCGCATCTCTGTTACGAGATACAATCGTTCTAAGTCGCTGGCGTTGGAGTTCCAGCCAGTGCTCGCACCAACGGCTCGACAAACTTCAACGGCACGATTCTATCCGCAGGACCAGGCGTTTTTAGCTCAACTGAGAAGTTGAGTTTTTTTTCCTCGCCTGTCATGCGGATAGATCGCAATTCGTTATCGCGACTGAAACCGGTCTGGTGTCGCAATTCACCGCGAACGCTGCACCAAACTTCTCTGTCTTTGTGCATTTCGGCAGAAGCGTACGACGCCATGAATCTCCAATTGGAGGCAACGAAATGAAATCCGTTTCTCGACACGCCTCCTTTAGAACCTCACCAACCCGACATCCTCAAGAGGCACGCAGTTTGGACAATCGCAAAGAATTTTGGCCATTCTGTTCTTTTTGGCCTCTCGGCACTCGTGTACGTCCCTTTGGTTTGGATCAAACAACACAAAGCCAGCAGATGCGACCTAAAATCTTGCGGATCTTCCCAGTTCCTCAGGTCAGCCAAGATCCCAATAAAGTGCCTAGTTCTGTTTGGATCGTCATCTTTGTCATCATCGCTGTGGCTTCTGCACTGGTGCGTTGACGATCTACCTGCGGTAGCTTTTTGAGGCATCGTATTCGACCTCCGTTTGCTGCCTGCCCGCGCAAGCGGATTAACCAAACCGTGCACCGGATCCAATGGGGCGTCACTTCTCTTTTCCCGACCCAACCTTCAAAACGAACGCCATTTGAACCGGTGACGGTAAACGTTCGTAGACGCCTGGTGACCGAACTGAAACCGCAAGCTGCATCGTCAAGCGTCGAGATTTCCGGCGTCTGCATTCCAGCGCCCGCAAGTCCGGCGCCCGCATCCATGCTGCTGATTTCCCATACGCCTGAAATCGCTTGCTTCTGACCGGAGACTCGATACGATTGCGGTATCGTCGTCCGTATGTCGCGTGTTCGCTACGGGCGCGTGGATCCAAGGGTACGCACGAACAACGGCGGTGCACGGAGAATGCCTGCTCTCGCGACAATTCAAACTTGCCAGGGGTCATTAACGTCAAACGCGGTTTAAACTCTTTCGATTTGGTCCCGCATTCCCGGTGACCTCTACGTTCTTCCGCAGAAGGAAAATGAGACAAATGAACTAAACGGCGTCGAACTGCACATGCTTGCGGTTGCTGGGACTATCCTCGCTTGACGCTTACGGTTTCTCGCCGAAGACGCCGTGCGCAAGATGACGGTGCGAAGTATGCACCACTATTTCCCGTTGTATTCTCTGTGCGACCAGTCAATACGAAGACTTGTCGCCGTAATGAAAAACATTTTCCGACTCTTTCCGGGGGGTAGATCAATCCAACGCTCTAGCACGCAACCAAGAATGTTGCCCGTTGTGGTTTGAGATTGTTGGGCGCTGCAATCCGGATCGGACCGGTTTGGCTATGTGGTGGCATGAAGGCGGGTGGCAACAATCATCACAGCCACAAACCTGGGTCAAAATGAAAAAAGGCCGTCGACGCATTGCAATCGAATAGCAAAAGCGGAGAAATGACAAACGATTGCTTCGCAACTGGAATCACTACCAGTTTCCCCGTTAGTCCGCGTACCGTACCGAAAACCAGGAAGAAAACAGTCCCCGACTGCACGGGACGGCGAAGTACGCATTTTGATAGTTTTAAACTCTCTCGTCGCCGCCCCGTGACCGGTGACGTTTCTGCGATTGAATGCAGCATGACCAATGGCAGCTCCACCTAAACGGTTTACGTTCCATCGGTCGGCTATCTCTCCGTTGGCAATCGGTCACGTAGTGACCCCCCGCGCTCCTGGTTTGGCGTACAACGCAAATGTCTCTCTTTGGCTGCGTTTCTCGGGCGCGTTCGACCAAATGCCGGACAAGGCGAGTATGCCGTACTTTGAAACTGGTTCTATGTGATGAGTGGCAATTTTGCATTGCCTGCTCTCTCCGCGAATGGGGGGTTTTTTTTTTCCTTTTACTGCGGCTAATTGGTCCTGTTCCGTCATTCGCAGCAACAGGACGGCTCTTAATCATTGATCTTACTATTTGAGGTCGGCTTTTCTTTTTTGCGGTGGGATCAATGTGGCGAGAACCGACGTTTGGTTCCGAGCGTCGCGGCTGCGACCGGAGTGGCCCAAATGTGGTATGTGGCACAGTTTCGTTTATCCTGTTTTTCCGATTTGGGCTTCCGCTCGCACTATGGGGTGTCCGGATTGCTTCGTTCGCCTGCCTTCATGATTTCCCGAGCTTCGCGAACGGAACGCCGAGACGCAAATGCGCAAACTGACAGGCAAGAATCGCAGACCACGAAATGCACCGAAGTAACTCGAAACGTCTTTCGAGTGATGGTTAGTCGTCCGCTCGTAACTCGGCTGATTCGAACGTTCGTCGGTGGTCCAAGACTCGTCAACGCCTGACGTGCGGTGACAATCTCATTCGTGCTTTCCGCGAGCAAACTTCTTTTTTTGGCCGTTCACGCACCTACTTGATGAGTCGGCGGAAGATTGGGCCCAATTGATTTTCACGAACTTCGGTTGCCTGCGATTCGACTTGGTGTCAGAGTTTGATGTTTTACGCCGAAGACCTAGGCTGATCAAGACAGTCAACGCCCTGTCAATTTCAATGCTGACACCCAACCGCCTGGAATGATTTGCTGTCCGATACAAATGCCCCGTAACAAACGCCGATGCCGACTGAAAAATGACACCGCTCGTTGCCCAACGCAGTTTTCGAAATCGAGTACATTGGTAACGGCGTTCAATGGGTCCACCGTCGCCGGCCCGCGTTAGACCGACGAACCAATTCGATGCACGCAAGTCGCGGAGTCGGGCCAAACGGGTTTCATTACAAATCGCCGCGACTGCGTGATCGCAACGTTAAGTGGATAGTTGTGCTGACCATGAAGCGAATACTACTCCTTTTTGTTGCTCGGCACGGTCTTTTGCGCAGTTGGATTCGTTTGCTTGCCTTTGTTTACCACGATGTGAACCGTCCGTCGTGCCGAACGCATACGCTGCCAGAATGGTCGGTCTCACTTCGGTGATGGAGCATCTAAAGTCTACAACAAATCAATGGCCAACGGCTGAAACGAACTTCAGGACGATTACGACAAGGCCGTGGAAGTCTGGGCACCGTCCAGCTACGAACTTGGCCCGAATTACAGGAACGGATCGCAAATTGACTGGCAACGCGGGACCCAGAAGATAATCGCGAAAATGAGCACCATTGATCTCCGTTTCGTGTGAATTTGGTTGACAGACGGATCCATACCACCAATTGGCAGGATTTTTGAACGAATCGCCGAATCTTTGATTATCTACCACAACGCTGAAATCGAACAACGCTGATTAAACGTCTTTGCGTGTGAAAGAACAACACCATGTATCTTGGCGATGACGCAACTACTGGTGGCTGCCTCGCGCGTCCGGGCGAATTGCCACGTAACCATCGGAATGCAACGAATGATCCGGTGGTGCTAAAATCCGTCCCATCACATGTCAACCGCCGGATCTCGCTGATCCGCAACGTTCGTCGTGGTCAAAGGACTCGGCCTGCCCCTGCTGATCATTTCTCCGTGATCCGCAAATGCTCAATTGGTCCGCAACTGATTTCCACAACAGCGTCTATTGCCTGCGATTCGCATCTTTGGTGTCATGGTTTTTGATGTTTGGCGCGGAAGACTCGCTGGTTCTATAATGACAAGCCGATCCTGTCGATTTCACCGCTGGCACTAACCCCATGAATATGGTTGGTGCTTCCCACGACAATGCCCAAGACCAATCGCCCGTGAAATGCCAGCCCTGCGAAAATGGCAACACTCATCGTCTGATTTGCCTTTTGGGTAATTCCAATCGACTAACAATTGAGACCGGCGTTCGAAGTTCGCAACCGTCGCCCACGTACCCGACGAACATACGATGCACGTAAGTCGCGGAAGTCGGGCCAACCCGGTAATCATCACACCACCGCGACTACGTGATCGTTAACACGTTATCCTACTGAAATCAAGCATGAGCACAGACGCAAATCGAAGCACCATCGGACATCGCAGTCCTCCGTCATTCGCAACCCTAAACGGCGAAGAAAAGGTCAAGACTCTTTGTGGCGAGGTTTGGGGGGGTGGTTAAGCTCTGGGAACGTCCCGCCCAAACGCGCCGACGAGAAGATGCGATCTACCATGCCTTGACCGGTGGGCATGGACGATCGGTCATTTTCCACAAGGAAGACGAACTACGAAGCGGTTTGAGAATCTTACTTACCGAAGAGCTTAATCGCTATCATGCGAATTCTTTTCTTATCAGTTGAATGCCGAGTCATTGGCACTTCGTGCTCCAACGGACCGAAGATGGAGGAATGGCAATTTTCTTGCGTTGGGTCACCCTGACGCATCCGATGCCGGTATCATACCATACCGACACAGCGGGCGAGGGACATGGTTTACCAAAGGCCGATTCCAAGAGTTTCCCCAGTCGCAGGATGATGGCCATTTCCACGTCTTCTGTTCCGTTACGTCGAAAACGCATGCACAGAGAGCCGAGTTGGTCGAGCGTGCGGAGGATTGGGCGGTGGGGCTCTGTACCGTTGGGTTCAGCGAGCGAAACCTTTGCCACGGCTATTGTCGCGGTGCCGTTGGCGCGTTCGGACAACTGGATTCGCCGTGTCAACGAGGCGCTCGACGACAAGCAACCTCGATACGCTTCGCTGGTCGAATCCGGCGTGGCATTCCGTTCGGTCAGCGAATGGGGTGGAGTCGATCGCCCGTCGACTGGACCTCGAATCGACGCTACGAGCACGCGGACGCCCGAAAAAGAAGCCCATTTCAACTTGACAACGAAACAAAGAGTCCTGACCGCTTTTTCTTCGCCTAGTCGGCATCTCGCGACCCGCCGGTTTTGTTTTGTGATGGGGCTGTGTAAATCGCTTAGACTCAATAACAAACGCCCGATTTTTCTTCGCGCGATGGTTTACGATGAAACAGTTGACGAACCGATTTCGCGAATGAACATGATCGCGAAGGGATACTTATCTGCGCCATGACCAAGACAGGGACGAACCATGTGATCAACGGAGGCCGTGTGGTTTACGATTGCTTGCGTGTTTTTCGAACAGCCCCCCTTGATGCCTACGCTATTCCCATCTTTTTCGGCTGGCACGGATTTCCTCACCCACAACTGCAATCGGACTTAATCGCCGTATGGACCTTCCACGAAGAAGCCCCCCAAATGATCCTCCTTGGACCCAACGTGAAGAGATTAAATGCTGCGTTGGTTGCGTCGCTGCCTACAAGGCGGGAATGGGAGGCGGAACGACAATTCAATTGGTCGATGAACACTTCCATCCGCGATGGGCAATTGTAAGTGGGCCTAGCACCCGAATGTTTATCGAGGGTTTTAGAAGGATGCGTGCGTGTCATCGGGCGATGTGCGCTAGGCTTGTCTCAACCGTACCTGCCACAATCACGATTTGGTTTTGGCCGGGGAAATCAGTTTGCGGCGTCGATGGGTTTGAGTGGCCGGCAAAACGATCCGGTATTGACGTAGCGCTTTGAAAAGGCATCATGGCTTGGGGTCATGAAAGACGGCTTAATCTTCGAGCCCACAATGTCATTGAATTACACGGCCTCTATTCCAAGTTGGACTACTGGACTCGGCGAAACTTGCTGAACATTTCGGTGAACAATGTGCGGTAGCCAGGGAGAAGCCAATGGGAACTTCGACTTGGCATGGAATGCGTCGGTTGGGTCACTTCTCTTTGAGGCCATTTTCGTTCATACGCCCGTTTCAGAATTGCGAACCGATGAGCCAAAGCTCAAAGTCCTCCCGTTCAAGAAGCCCGGGTTGTTTCGTGCCGGGCCAGGAGGCGTTGTGAGAGGTGAACGTGGCGAGTGAATTGCGTTACGGTGTCAGCACTTTTGTCTGTTTTTCTGGGCGACGGTTAAGCGACAATTAGTTTTTCCCCGATCGCGACAAACTAGGGTTCCCACCCGGCTACCGAGTGGCCCACAAATGACGCAAAACACCCGCCCATTTCAAGGGAGTTTTGCGAATGAAAAAGGATGGAGTTCGTAAGGAACGATGCCGTTTGATTCAGCTGCGGCAATTCTCTCACTTTCCCGGCAAGGAATGACCGGCATGGATGTAAAAACGGCTACGGAAGTACCGCGACAAAGTAAGCACGCTGCCAAGCCACTGTCGGCCCCTCGCAGCTACCGACCCGAATCGAATCCTTCGAGGACGTTTGGGTCGAATGGTCAGGGACAGCTCGAAGCGCAGCGGGGCCTCAAAATCGTACGCCCTCTTCGAGTGGCTTCAAGGAAAGTATCCAGGTCGATTTTCTGACTCAACTCGTCGTACTTTTTGAGCGATGAGTCAACCGCTGGCGGCGCAAGAATGGGCCATCCAAAAACGTCATCATCGAGCAAATTCACCACCGGGGCAGCTCGCCGCAAGCGACTTTACGCTCTGCAATCGCGTCGGCGGTCACCATCAACCACTCAGTTCGATCCCACGCTGTTTCACTGCGTGCTGGACTTGCCGCACTAGATCGGTCCTTGCTCTAATCACAAGCGAGTTCCTCTTTGAGCACTCGGCCAACGGCATCCACACGCGTTCTTCAGTTCGGTGGCGTGCCCTCAAATCCATCGTACGAATCGCTGCGGCGGCCGTGCGAAACCACTCGTCCAACTTCCCCCCCTGCGCTAGGTCGCTACTTAGGTAGCAACGTTGAATCAACGCCGGAACCGTGAATTGAGCGACCAGGAAATAGAATCTGGTCAGTTCCTTAGCGAGGTTCGAGTCGCCAGATGCCCGCTTGGATGAACGTTTGGTTTTCGGCCGATCGATCGAGAGTTCGGTGCCGCGTCGGGGGTCGAAGCGACGACGTTTTGGCGATGGATCTCTCGAATGCGGATGACGCCGGGGGACTGCCAGCCTTGGCAAGAAATAGAAGCCGCCTTTTTCGAGCTCGGTTTCGAGTCGGGCTTTTCCGCGGCGTTCCTTTCGTACTCGCAGTTTCGCTCCGTAGACGGTATTTCCCGGCGAAATCGCCAAGCAAGGTTTGGGAATCGGGGCATCCGAAGTCGGAAACTCGGCGATGCGTCGCTATTTTCGTGTCGGTGTTGCCCTTTCTTCGGCAGCACTTTCTTGGTAACGCTGTCTCGTTGCGTTGTCTTCGTTCTCGCTGCGTTCTTCCCGGCGGCCGGTGTTGGTCCGCTCGACGTGTCACTCATGGCGGCGGTGGATCGAGTGCGGAGATGAGGTCGCGCGAAACGTTTTTGTTGACGCGGGGGCCGGTGGAGCCTCTTGCATCTTGCTTGGGCGTTCTGACCTCGTTGAGTTTTTGCAGGGAAGGTTTCATTTTGCGGACCCGGGCGGCGGAGAGAAATCGATCCGAACGGACCCGTTCCAGCGTCCCGCGATTCCCGTTGAAATTCATTTCATTTTTGCGCGGACCGCGTGCCAACGCGGACGAACAAATCGGCCTGGTGGAATTCCCTTTTGGGCCTCGGCCATCTCAGGATTGAAACGAGTTTGATGCTTTTGAGACCTTCGATCAACGTTCCCGCCGGGCCCAGACGGCACGACCGGCGGCCGTCCAGGTTGGCGGTGCGTTGGATCGAGGTGGTTGACGTTGGAGAACAGAATCGTATCGACGCCGGAGCATGACGTGGGCTAATTGGACTGTGGGGAAAGCTGGACCGAGTGAGCGCGTCAAAGCGCCGGTTGGTAAGTTTTTTATTTTTCCTGAAAACCCGTGGCTAGCGGGCTTGTATTGCCACTGTAACCGACAGCGAATGAATAAGGCACGCTTGATGGCAGTGGACGCAGGCTAACGAAATCCTTTGAATTCCCGGACTGAGATGGACGCCGTAGCCTCGTCCACTACGCCATGATTGTTTTGCCGTCGCCTAATCTGCGGAAACGATTGAGTCCGTTTTCGACAGGTTAGTGTGACAATCAGCATAACCCGAACGTTAGTGAAGAGACGGCGCGGTACCTCGCTGACCTGCATTTTGAAGTGGCGGTTTTGCGTAGCTCGACTCCTTCTGAGTCGAGTGTTGTTGTCTCTTTCATGCCCGACTCGGAGAGTCAGGCTACGTTATTGGTTGTTGTTTCTTTCACATGCCGACTCGGAGAGTCAGGCTACGTAACTTGGTTGTTGTCTCTTTGCATGCCCGACTCCGGAGAGTCAGCTACGTAGCTGGTTGTTTGTCTCTTTCATGCCCGACTCGAGAGGTCAGGCTACGTAATTGGTTTGTTGTCCGCTTTCATGCCCGACTCGGAGAGTCAGGCTTACGTATTGGTTGTTGTTTCTTTCATGCCCGCTCGGAGGTCAGGCTACGTATTGGTTTGTTGTCTCTTTCATAGCCGACTCGGAGAGTCAGGCTACGTATTGATTGTTTTGTCGCTTTCATGCCCGACTCGGAGAGTCAGGCTACGTACTGGGTTGATCTGCGATTCAACGCACTGCACGGGGGTTTGGGCGGAAATAGGGCAATTTGCGGCGAGGCGTGGACTGAGTTGTTTTTCAAATTCTTATCAAAACCGCCGCACTTGCCTTGAATCCAACGTAGCGATAGATTACGGGATGGAAGAAAGGCTGCGGCCCGTCGAATGATCGAGTGTCTCGACGTTTTCGTTATCAAAGGATTGAATTCTGATCAACGTGAAATACACTCTCGCCCTCACTCGTCGCACTGTTCGCGCAATTGGAATGCTCTGGTCAGGGCATTTCAACAAATCCGTTTCCTGATCGGGTTTGGGGCCGGCGGCATCGTGCTTTTTTCCTGTGGCTCTCTTCTCGCATGGGGAATTTGTCGATGAAGAGGGGCGCCTGCCCACCTCGGTTTGCGTCCGTTTTTGTTCATGGCCCCGTGGTTGGCGAAGGGATCGTGGCGATCTAATTTTGGCTGTTGCCAAAATCATCGTTTCACGCGCGATGCCACTGCGGCCGAATCTGATCAATGTCCAGGCGAAACCAGAAGAGCGAATCGGACGCGCGTGATCTTCTCGCCAAACTCGATTCACGTTAACGCCTTGGCACGGTGGCCGTGGCGCCTCGAAGGCAAAGGAGTTCTCGTTCACGGGTTGTCGATGAAGCGAGGTCGGCCGAAGACATGGCGGGAGCATGGGCGAGCCGGGTGTGTCGGCTAGAGCGCTTGCGACTCGCCTGGGGCAAGAATGCGACGAGGAAAGCGAGTTTTCTTTCGGAATTCACAATCCGAAGCCGGAACGGGCCGTCTCGCAACCGAGGAACTCTTCATGACCGAAAGATCTTCTCCCCGGAAGCGTTTCGGCACGGGTTGTGCTGATGGTGATGCTTTTGCGTGTTGCTAAGATGACGTTGGCGCTCGTGCGTGCGACGCTGGTCCCGAACGGTGTTCGACCGGGTGCTGGCGCTGAACATGTTCGGTACGAAGACGGTGTTGTTGATTTCCGTGTCAGTTTTCGTGACCGGGCGGAGCGATTTTCTCGATCTGGCGCTGCCTCTATATGTTTGATGAATTTCATCGCAATGGTGGCGCTTGTTTTGCGGTTCACTCAGTAACAACGACTTCGGCACCCCGATTGCGGAGCCGATTGCGGAGCCGTTGCCGAGCAAAATCCAGCGCCGAGAGACTTGCGGGGGATGTCCAAAGATCATGATTGTCTTTGGAAATCGTTAGTTATTTTTTTGATCGCCGGATCGATTTTTTTCGGTGATCGGCGGATCGGCTTGGTTCGACTGCCGGATTCTAATTCACGAATGCACGGCGGTGGCATCACCGACACGTTGGGCGCGGGAAACCTGGTGATCCTGGGTCCTGATTCTGTTGGCCGGTCCGACGCTTCGTGGCGTTCAATTGTTTGTGATTTTGTTCTTTCTTCACGATCAACGAAGTCCGAGTTCTTGTCACGCGTTGGCGAAGTCGGCAATTGGCGAACGGTTTAAGGGCCGCAACTCGATGTTGATAGTGAAAGTTGATTTACGGTGATCGGCGGAGGCAGAGTCAAATGAAATTTAATTGTTTTTGCATTGCCGCGCTGCCTTTGCCAATCCACGGCTGTCGCGATCGCGAACCTGCGTGAACTGTGGGCGGTGATCTGTTCACCGGGATCTACAGCTTCCTCAACGCGAGTTGGATGAATGATTCCTCGACTCCGCCGGAATGTGGCGTTCACCGAAGGCGGCCGTTCGGCGCGGGCCATTTCCGACGGTGTTTGAATGCTCGCAACGATGGGCGTGACCGGAAAGGCGGGAAGAACATTCCGCCGCAAATCATCCAAGGTGCCGTTGTTTGTCGTCATCGTGAACGGGGGCGAACGTTGATCTTGGGACGCTCGACTATGCCGCAATTTCGGTTCGCCTCGATGCCCCAGCGCAAAACCTATCCGATCCGTCATTTGTGGAGCGGTCCGAGCGACATGCACGGGTTGCCCAATGTGGTGACGGCGTTGTTAGCGAGTTACCGCAGGCTACGATACGGCTCGGGGAAACCGACGGTGGTTTTGACTGCGGGAATTGGGGGCGTGCTGTTGATTTTTGCGGCGGATGAACGGGACGGGATGAGCCGGTCATTTGCGGGAGAGCACTCCGCATGACCGCGGTTTCCGAATCATTCCGGATATCACGAAAATGTTGATCCCCTACATTCTGTTGTTCGCGTTTTATGTGCAATTGCACGGCGATTATGGTCCCGGCGGCGGGTTCCAAGCGGGCGTGATTCTTTGCGTCCCGGCGTTGATTCTGTATGGGTTGGTGTTCGGCCTGGATGCGATCAAAAGAAAAAGTGGCCCCCACCGGTCGTGAATCGAAAAGTGCATGGCGTTTGGGCGTTTTTGATTTTATCGGGTACCGGTTGTGCTCACGATGGCGTTGGGCGGTAAGTTTCCTCGATTAACAAACGTGCTTTCGAAATGACGTGTTTGCCCTCAGTGGCAATGTGGCGAGCGGTCAACACTTGGGGATTTTCCTCGTCGAGATCGGCGTCGGGCTCACTGTGACGACGGTGGATGACGATGAATCTTTTAACGCGTTTGCGGGAAGGAAGCGGAATCAATGACGATGCAAAATCGGTCGCTCGGACTCTACAACTACTGGATCGTGATCTTTTTGATGATGACGTTCTATATCGTTTTGGCAAGAAGAACTGAATCAAATCAGTGATTCGGTTCTGAATATTTCCAAACGTCGTTTTTCTTGCTTTACCATCAACGATCGGCCCAAGTCGATGGCGGACGGCGCCGATTTATCCCGCCCGGAGGTCGTCCCGCCGCGAAAGCTCATGCCGCCCACTCGCACGCCTGGGGATTCGCAGCACTCGATTCACACGCGCTCGGCACTGCCGCGTTGGATTCACACGCTACCGATCCCTGTTGTCCGCGGTGGTAGTGAACTCGGGGAAAGAACTCAGCAGTGACTCAGCAATGAACTCGTCGATCAAGCGCTCAAATTATTTATTCCAATCCGCTTGCCGAGTGTGTTTGATGTAACGGCGATTGGTGGTTGGGATTGCGACGAACGCGCGCTGGCACTTCCGCGTTGGTGATCGCGTATTCGCGAAGACACGGCACGGTGGATGAAGAACGCATTTTACGATTGGAATCGGGGCGATTGAGGAATATTTTTGGTAGGTAAAGATCGTGATTGATGCGATTTTTCCTCATCTCCCGTTCTCTTGAATCGTCTTTACCGATGCTTGCGGGCGCCCTGTTGCGTGCTGGTCGGTACGGCCGAGCGCGTACGTGTTGGCGTTGGTTGTTTTCGTTGCTGGACGTTTGTACGGG
>Ga0163217_1027691_pt1 | contig 13448 bp, 8 predicted proteins | sample SynspAceP_FD_185933 | JGI IMG/M metagenome (GOLD analysis project Ga0163217, IMG submission 185933) | Saline lake microbial communities from Ace Lake in Antarctica - Synechococcus sp. Ace-P (PacBio error correction) | ecosystem: Environmental > Aquatic > Non-marine Saline and Alkaline > Saline ...
CGTATGCCCGATAGTATTGGCAGTACGATAGCTAGAAAAATGCTGCCGGCATTCGCCTCATAACACCTGCGGCAAGCCCCCGCCGCCAGAACGCCGGATACATCACCGACATAGGACACTGCGTCACAGCCCAAACGATGGCGAAAGGTGGTACTAGTTTATAGTCTAATAGGCCAATTATGCGGCGCAACCTTTTCACGTCAGGGACCATATCGCGGGTATCGTCGCTACACGAAGTACAGCGGCGATCCTGGCTTCGACGTAAAGGCGACCGATGTATTCACCCAGATTCCCAGCTCAAAAAGCTGCGCCCCCGAGAAGAAGCTGATTGGCCAGCACCACGAGGCCAACGGGGCGCAGGTCTGTTAAACGAATCAACGAGTAAAATGAACATAGACTGCATCAACGTCGCCATCAGCAGGCTGACGAAAGGACAGACGTGTCGCGAGCAGTTAAGCCGGCTTTCGGTCGATAAAGGCGTCCCATCGGTTTCGATCGGCAAAGTCGCATCAAAACGCGCGGAACGGGTATTTTTGGTCTCACCCAAAGCCGTGGTGCACGGATAGTATCAAATCCCAACCTGCTTGAACCCTGGCCAAGCAAACAATGCGCGGATGAACGGCCTTTTTTTCAAGGCATTTCGCAGAACAGCGTCGGCGACCGGCGGTTCACGCAGAACGGAAATCGCGGTATCCTGAGGAAATACGGAGCATCAGACATGCTTCAGGAAACGTAAGAAAGATGCGCCGTGGCCTTTTTGAACATCGTCTCGCCCCTGCGCTCGCTGCGCCGGCTCATAAGACCACGTCAAATCCCGATCCATCATGAAAACATGATATCTACTACCAGCAACTCGGCGGGTCTTGCAGATCGCATCCAGCAATGAGATGCGTTCACCCTGCGCGGCCTCAAGCCCTGCAGTCCAGCGCGATCTGGATGGGACACGATTGGGCGGCAGCTTTGACCCCCACCAGCTGTGCACAGCTTGCCTGGGCGGCCTCGATCGCTTTCCATGTGCGTCCTGTCGATCGCATCATCGACGAGGATGATCTCTGCTCGGTATTTCCAAAGGCGCGATATGGCCTGCGTCAGCCGCAACACAAGCCGCGGATCGAGGCTTCCTCGTTCATGCAAGGAATAACAACAGAAAGTACATTTCAACAACCATGGCTGAGTAGTTGACCTCTTAGGGGTAACAGGCGATGTGGCTGAAATTAGGCCGCACTGTTGGTTACAAATTTACGGAGACCTCGACGACCTCAGAAACGCCATCCAGCCCCACAACGCAAAAAGGGCCTGGGACATTTCTGCCCGGCCTTTGCTAATCAAATCGTGGTCAAATCAAGTTGCTGAACAGCGAGCCCCACACTAGGATCTGTGGCCAGAATTTTGCGCAGACAAGCGCGGCTATCATTTGTAACGGGCTTGTTGCCGCGGATAAAGATGAAATGTCGATCGGGAGCAGCTCGAACTCGGAGCCAGGGCAAAGTTCGAACCGCGATTACGACATCAAAGAACTGCCATGCGTGATCGCCCCCAGCTCGCGCGGATCAGACGATGGCGGCGAAGGACATAGACTTGCGACACATCACGGGTCGACCGAACCCACGCCGCCTGCCATCGTACAATGCTCGGCCAGACTTAAGCTTTGCGTCAAACGCAGCACAAAAGCGGGACTGCGTCCCGACCTCACCTGCAGAATAACATAGTCGCGGGTCGCCAGCACCAAGCTCGCGAACGCGCCTGATTAGTTTGCTGCCGTGCCTCCTCTACAGCTGCCGACGAGGACACCCTCAACTGCAGCTCTTGCAATGCAGAGGCACGTGCCGCTTGACGCGCTTGAACCAAGGTGATCTGGTTGGGACAAAATATTCCTGCGCCGGACCAGTTTCATATGCCGTATCAAACGAAAATCGCATCGACGGGCAGCAGGGCGCGTCTGTCAGGCTGGCGCTGGAATAGCCTGCGAACATGCGGGAAATCTGGTTACCAGCGTGCCCAATCGCGGTACAGACGGATCGAGGCATAGTCTGATCTTCGACCGTGAATCCGCCTGCAGCGGCCAAAGCCCTCTTCCAGATACAAGCGGTGTCAACGTCACGGCCACAACCGTTTGCTGCGACACAGACGCGATAGACACACGCCGCGAATTGAATTCCGGAATCCGAGGCTGAACGTTCGGGTTCAATCTGGTTCTCGACCAGCGCTGGAAAGGCAGCCTCGGCGTCCTCGATGTCAGAGCCAGGCGAATGCGCACGCGCCCACGTCGCGGGAATGTTGATCCGACCGTCGTCCTGCAGGTATAACCCTTGGCGCGAGTTTTTGCGCCGGCAAGCAGCCCGCAGTTGTTCAACCGATCCCGCAGCACGTGCGTGGCCAGCAGCACCACCATCACCAACGACAATTCATAGGGGCCAGGATCATTTGCGGGGGCAAACCGCAAGCTCAAGCGCGTTAGGCCGCGTTTGAACCTCAAGCGTGGCGATGGCAAGCGCCCCGGTCCCGCGCAGGCCGGAACCGCTTTCCGGCGGTCCCGCGAAAACGACAGCCGGCAGGCTTTGCCGGCGCATAGGCAGATCTATTTCGCCTGAATGACGGTTTCAGCGGTCAGGTCAGCACGCGTACGTTGGTTGGCCGCCTGCTGCGCCCTCTAAACTTTAAAGGTGTTCGGTAAACCGTACCAACAACTCGCAAGGGCCAGACCCAAAACAGCTAAAGCATAGGTATTCGCAACTTCAATACTACTCATTCATGACATGTGACATCCTCGCCCCCAGACAGGTTCGCCCGGTAAACTAGGTGCAGCAGCTTGGTCATAAGATACCCCGACTTCGTCCGCAAGCCAATTGCCGGCGCCTGTCAAATGGCCCGCTATTTACAACTGACGCCAATCGTATTCCCGAACGACTGGTCCAGACTTTTACATCCTCTGTCACCCTACAGTGACACTGTGCCCGATTGTCAAAAGCCGCCCACGTGTTGCACTGGCTTGAGTTTCGACCAAACACCGGTAATGCCCGCGTAAGATTTCATCGGTCCACCGTCAGATTGCTGTGCACCGGTGAAAACCGCACGACCGGACAAGATCAACGTTTGGGGCTCGGACACATCCGCGGCAAATAACTCAAAGCCAAGCCCGCGCGTGCCTTGCAAGCAATACCGTCTTTCCAACATCAGTGCTAGTCAAATCGAACTCAGCCACGTAATCGACGCCGTTTTCACACGCGCTTCGCGCAAACATCCGCCCGTTTGCTTCGGTTTTCCACCGTTAGCAGCAGGCGCGGGGATATGAAGGTGTCCCTGCCCACCAGCGCTTGCAAGCGTGGTGGGAACCCTTGCGAGGTTCTGGGCAAAACAGAATCCGTCGTCCACAGCGACCCGGCGGACACACGTGCAGCAGGCCTTTGCTTTCGCTACAAGGCGGACAGGCCCGCAGACATAACCCGAGGGTAAGCGCACGTAAGACATCGGCAGGTATCTCCCCCAGCTTGTCCCGCAGCCTCTTTGCCGCGATAATCGCGCACGACCATGCAAAGGGTTTGGCCACAGCAAGACGCGCCGCCACCGTCCACGGGTGTCGTTTGATGGTTTGTTGGATTTTTCGTACGGGCGAACGGACGACCGGTGATGCCACGACAAGAGGCACCTCGACCCGCAGCCCTTTGGTCAAAGGACCCTTCGCAAAATCGTCAGAACGCACATCCGTCAAGCGTGAACTTCCCCGCCAACCTTGAACGCCGTGTTTGAATCGCGATCCAGTGACACGCGCGCCGATCGGCCGCAAGATAGCGACCCCGTCAAGCTGGCCGTAAACCCGTTTACCGATCATAATAGAGGACCGAAGCGTGACCGTCACGAACGATCGTATCCTGGAACCAACAACAGTCAAAATCACGCTGCTAGACCATAGTTAGCTCCGCACCAGCGCGAGAACGCTGCCATGGTCACCACAGCACTTCGAGGTCGAACACCGCGAACATCCCTTCGAAAGATACCCCAGCAGAGACGCGGCCCAAAACAAGGTCTTTGCCCCGGACGGAACAGATACTCCGCCGTCAGGCTGTAACCTCAAGATCAAGATTCGTTGCATGAGCTGCATCGGCATGCGTAGCGCATGTGTGTCGTATGTTACTGAGCACCTTAGAGTCCGAGCTGATTTTCGTATATTCGGTCCGCGATTATTGCCGCCTCACTGGCACTGGGCGCTGATCCCAAGGAACCTTCGACCGGTGAGACGGCATATGTCAGGCCGGATCCGGACGGTCAATGAGCGCACGCATGAGCTGGAGAGAAATCAGCGGCACATCCGGACGAGAGGGTCGGGTTCCGGCGTCGAGATACAAAACGTCAGATGCTCGAGCCACTATTAAGTGTATCGAGAGTGAGACAAGTGTCGAACACGTGGTAAATATCAAGCGTCAGGTACCCCATCCCAACGCTCCCTGTATCTGCTGCCTCCTTCGCACGACTCGCGCTCCCATGGCAGATCGAGCCAAGCTGCGCCACGCGCCATCATAATCATAACTGCAGCTCTTCCAGATCGACGCGCTGCGTGTCGCACGACGCTGAGCTAAGGCGGATTGACGAGCGCCGCCGAGTTCAAGCAGAGTCACGCACGGAGTGCGTAATTCTCTACGATGATGCAGAGGCGAGTTGAGCATGTGTCATCCTTGGGTAAGCGGCCTTGATAGAGGACCGCGCAGACATGTGCGTCCGCACCGCTGGGCTTCGTTATCTCAGTGTTACACACGAGCTACTTACTCAAACACAGAGACGATTGGCATGCGCCTTGTACAGCACGCAGACGATACATGCTGGCGGCGGGTCTGGCCGCCGAGGACATGGTGGAGTGCGTCCGCACAGAGCGCCCGCGCGCCACAATACTCTCCAGCTGAAGCTATCTGCGAACTCGCAAGCACAACCCCAGGGGTACCGAGTGAAGCATCACCGAGCGCCACCCCTTGCCGCACGTTGTCCCTGAGTGATTCATCTGCAATTGGCAAGCCGATGCGCGCTGCGTCAGGCGATACTGTGGACAGCGGGCCTGCTGTCCAACGCACCGGGAACGCGCCACGGGGACTCTTGTAGAGGATCGCAGATGTACTACTTGCTCAACGTTCGACGCCGACTCATGCCACCCGACGCCGAGCGAACGAACCCCTTGAGGTTCACGCCGTTCTTGATATTCGATAATATCCGAGCCACATCATTGATCGGCGGCAGAGCTACGTCGCATACAGCGCTGTTGCTCGAGTCCCGCAGTATACGTACTCTATGGCGGGCGAGCTATCGATCAATGACGAACACAGCGTCCCGAGTCCAGTTATGAGGCTTGCTATATGTCCCAGGCGCTCGCACCAAGAGGTCGAGAGGTTGGACCTGCATTGCGTACACGCGCAGTATTATGCGCTTGCGTGCCGAGCTGCCCGCCCAAGGTGCGAGTCTCCGCCCGTGTGAATGCTTACCGTGTACGGAGCGAGCCACACTAACGTGTTCCGAAATCGAGAATTCAGCCTCACAGCAAGCACGATGCTCAGCCCATAGCGCCGGCTCACTTCCAACTTGAGACACAATAAGCTTTTTGTGCAACGCCACTACGATATTGGGGTGAAGTAGACTTGAAATATTCCGCCGGGGAGCTCAGGCATAGCCGGTTACGGCTTCGCGGCGCAGGAACGATGTCGCGAACACAAGGTCTCCCAGACATGGCAAATGCGCGGGAGAGCGCATCGATCGGGTCGTGCCGCCAAACGATCTTGATAACTGCACGTCAAAAGCGTGCAGCTGCAAAGGGTATCCGCCCGTCAAACGCACCAGTGCTGATCATCTTTGATCGAGACGCAGTCGCGAGATGCGTAAAGCGCGTACAAGGTCGCGGCACAACGCTGAAGTGTCGCGCGAATACCGGTGCCGTTGGACAAGGCTGCTGGCTCGTAAATCCGACGCAGATCGCCCATCCGATCAGACACACGCGGCCGTTGGCATTTCGACTCGAGACAGGGTTGCTGCCCGTAAGCTGTCACGACATCCTTGTGCATTGGGCGACTGTGACTGGGAAAGGAGTGCTGACAAACTTGCAGCCGAGACATGCCCATCCGGACTAACATCGATCAACAGCGAGTTTCTCAGTAGGCCTGCATCTCTACAACCTGCCTATTAAGGAACCACTGTTTCACCAATACCGGGGACCTCGTAAAGAAGTTGACGATATGGACTAGCACTTTGGTTGTGCCGCCAGTCACGAACGCACCGGATTTCCTTTTAGCGTCTGTCGCGAGATGTGTCGCTGCAGACAAGAGGACGCTTGAAAAACTATGCTAAACGTTGTTAAACGCCGCTCAACCAGACCCGAAGCCGGAACCGCCTTCGCCCCCATCAACGCCGGACGTACCCGTGGTTGCGATTGGCGATATCCACGGTCGTTTTTGATTTGCTGGAACGGCTTCCTGACCCCCCCGAATACGCGGGTGAATCTTGCGGGATCCTGGTCGAACCGCGCGAACAAAGCGCGCAGGTCTTGCGCGCCCTGCATAGCCAGCCGGATATTCAACGCTGATGGGCAACCACGAGCCAGATGATGCTAAAGTTTATTGATAATCCTAAAGAGAATGGCGCCAGCGCTGGCTGCGTTGACGCGGCTGCAAACTCTATCGAGTTTTTGAACGTCCTCGGGCCGTATCCGCCAAACCTCTTCGGGAGACGACTTGATCGGCCCGTGGATGCCCCTGCGCGAGGCATGGGCGACGCGCTGGTCGACGGGTGACCAACCTGCAACTTCTTGGATCAGCGGCAATTGTTGCTTTGTTCACGGCCGCGCTAACCCGTTGAATTTCATAAGGATCAAGGAAAAGCCGCACGTTGCTTTGGGGGCCATGAAGGATTTCGGGCGCAAAACGCCGTCGCGACGGTATGTGGAGATCGTGCACGGGCATCGATTGTCGACACGCCTATGGTCAAGGGCGGCGTTTTATTTCGATCGATACCGGAGCCTACGCAACCGACAAATTGACCGCCGCAACCGATCCATAATGGTGAGGTCGAATTCAACTACGCCCTGACTGAATGCGCCCGGCTTTAACCAGAAGACACTCAATTCACACTTAGGATACCTCTGCTTTAAGCTGACACATCGGCCAAAAGTCGCCGGTTTTATTTGTTGGTTAAAAGCACGGGGGTGATGATGGCGTTATCGAGGTAAGGATAAGACGGGGCGGCGGTTCCTACCGTGGGCCGGCTGCTGTATCACGCGTAAGGAAAGCGGCTTGTTAGATCTAACGGTCAGCCTTGTGGCTGTGCCCTTGTACTGCTGCTGATCGTTTTCTGTTTTGTGGCTCTTATGGCGTCACAGCCAAGCGGTCTATATGCCCCATCCAAGGATCGGACCGGGCGGGCAAAACCGTTGTTCCTCTGTTGGAAAAATCAGGCACAAATGGTACGCAACGCTTCCAGGCCGCTTGCCGGCGATTCTTTTCCGCGCGAACGGGCAACGCGCGGAATGGCCTGTACCAAAACACGAAAAATGACCCCGTGTCATCCCGCGGCCATTTCTGCGGCGCACGGGCTTGGACAGTTTGCCCCAAAATCTGGAATGTCCCCCTCCGGGCGTATGTCGTTGGTCGGACCGCGCCCTGTGCCGCGCCAGCGAGGTTGCACAGTATGGGGATGCAACTGGCGCGTATCAATCGTGCGCCCCCGGCAAATCACCGGCTATGGCAAGTCGAGGCGCGGGGTGATGCTGTTTGATGAACGCGCAACGCTTGATGAACGCTAATACGCGGCAGATGTGCTTTGCCGGTGATTTACAGATCATCGCACGGACGCCTGCCCATTCTGCTCGCGCCCACACGGTCATTAAGGGGGCGCAGCAATGGCCACATGGTATGTGGCAATCGGCTGCGGCGCTAAACAACCCTTTGATCCCCGTGGCCGTCGACCGGTGCCCTGTACTTGCGCGACCGAAACGGATAGACGACCCGCCACCAACCCGACCAACGGATCGCATCCCCGCTTTGACGCGTCAAACCGCTACAATCGCCAGCCCCAACCCAACCATAAAGCCCCCGCGTGACCTGCGCCAGGTCAGCGCATCACTGGCACGACATCAAAGGCCCGCAAATCGGGCCGGTTAATCTGCGGTATAAGTCACTGAACTTTCAGTAATTGGCATGTCGCTCCCTTTATTGCGCCGCAGCTTGGGTCTACTGACCCTACCTAAATCTTAACCCCACGTACGGTCCTGCGCAGGGAGCGGTCCTGCCCAGGCCGCGAAACGGCCTGAGCTGTCACTTTTACGCAAGCTTGCCGTGGCAATGCTTGAATTTTCATCCCGATCCGCAGGGACATTCGTCGTTGCGCCGAAGGGTTGCCCCCCAATGTGGTCCGGGTCATTTTCGTCAAACCCAGCAGCGGCTGTCGATCCAAGTCTCCGTAACCGCCGTATCTCCGTAGTCTTCCGTAGCTTCCGCGCTGCGCTGTTTTCTTCGGCCGCCGCGCTGCTGCAACTGTGCACCGCCTGACGTTCCGCATTTGCGACATCAGCTGCTTGTGCTCTTCTTCCGATTCATCGGACGATTTGCCCCAGTTTCCTGCGTCACTTCGGCCGAAGACTGTCCAGCATGCCCTTTCGACGAACAGCTGAAGGTTCGTTTTTAATACCGTTTAAACGATCCCGCGCTGCGCGTACCGCGGAAGCCCACGACCGACGCAGATGCTCAGCGTCAAAAGTGGTCACGCCATTTGCCGTCGATCGCCCTGCAACACACCTGCTTTTCAATTGTTGCGCATGTTTTCTGCCGACTGTTCAGCCTTCTGTGCCATCATGGAATCGCTGGCCTCGATCAGACGTTCGCGGATCAACTTCGTCGTCCACCCCTCTTCTTCACAACCAGGCCGAAACAAGGTACGTTCCGGTTTCAACTGCTCGACAACAGCCGGCTGGAACCCCTGCGGTATCCACTGATCTGCATAGGTTTTCGGAGGCAAAACTGGTCGATCAAGATCGTCGACACTGTTCCGCGCAATGTCCGACGTAATCTCTTGCAGTCCGCGGCCTTCCATGATGTCGCGGCCTGGCCAAGAATGACTTCCGCTGGTTCTTCACACATGCATCGAACTCACAGCTGTTGCGAAATGTCCAAAGTTGCGACTCGACCTTGGCCCTGTGCCCGTTCGAAGCGACTTGTTCCCCAAGGGTGCACAATCGCCTCGCCTTCCTTTCAAGCCAAGCGTGTCAGGCACTTCTCAAAGCCGTTCGACCCGAGATACGCATCAATCGTCCTCGAGCGACAGATAGACGACGAGCGGGCCGGTTACTCTGACGGCCGAACGACCACGCAGCTTGGTTATCGATCCGACGGCTTTCGTGACGTTCAGAGGCCAGAACATAAAGGCCAACCGGCCCTCCCAGCAACTTTTTTTCTTTTCGTCCGCGGTTCCGCCTCGAATCTTATTCACGAATGGCAACGGGATGCGGCCCCCTCTGGATCGGCGTCCAGTGCTTTCGATCAACCTTCAGGCTCGAAACCGTTGCGCCCAGCTGAATGTCGGTGCCGCGCCGGCCATGTTGTGCAATGGTCCACCGCGCCGAATTTGCCCCGCATCTGCGACGATCTGGGCTTCTTGTTCGTGCTGGCGTCGTTTCAAAACGTTATGCGTAATGCCCCTTTCGGTCAGCATCTGGCTGAAGCATTTCGGACTTTTCGATGGACGTGTGCGACCAAGAACGGGTGCCCTATCGCCATTGGGCTTCTTTTAACTTTTCGATCATCGCCTTGATTTTTTCCAAGCGCGGAACGATAGACCTTGGTCATCTTTTCGTCACGCGTGCAACCAGGCACGTTGGCGGCACAACCACAACACCCAGACCGTAGATCTCGGCAAATTCTTCGGCTTTCGTTCGGCCGTCACCGGTCATCCCGGCGAGCTTGTTTGTAACAGTCGGAATAGTTCTGGAAAGTGACGGATGCGAGCGTGGACGTTCTCAGGCTGGATCTGGCCGCCTTCCTCCGCTTCGATCGCTTGGTGCAGACCGTCGGACAGACGGCGACCGCATCATGCGCCCGGTGAATTCGTCGATCAGCATCACTTCGCCAACGCGGCACGATGTAATCTTTTGTCGCGCGCATGAAAACACTTTATGCGCCCGCAAACCTGGTTTATGTGGTGCAACACGTGGTGCTGTTCAGGGTCCATACAATGTGGAACCCTTCTTCCAGCAGCCGCGGCTCAGCAGCTTCTTTCCTCGAGGAAGTCGTTCCCTCGTCGGTAAAGGTCAACAATTGCAGGTTTTTTCGTCCAGCTATAGTGGCTTTCGTCAAGCAGCGGGATCACAATCATCGACGACTTTATACTCTCGGAGCGGTCTTGCGACGGGCCAGAAGATATCATGGCGGTCCGTGCTTTCATCGATCAGATCTGCCGACCTCATCCACGATGGCAGAGTTGTGCTGCTTCTGAAAATCTGGCTTCAGCTTTCGATTTTCATGTTAATGCGAGATAATCAAAGCCCAGCCCGTTGATTTTCGTGGCATAGGTCCACATCGCATTCATACGCGGCGCGTTTGTCTTCTTCGGTCATGCCAGAGACCGCGGCACCCGGTGGTCAGCCCAGCGAGGCAAGACTTGCCCATCCAGTCCGGCGTCCCGCTTCACGAGTAATCGTTCACCGTCCACCACATGGCACGCCCTTGCCGTCACGCGCAGTTCAGATAGGCGGCCAGCGTGGCGGTCAGGGGTTTTTAACCTTCACCGGTTTTCTGCTCGATATATTGCCCTGATGCAGGAAAATCGCGGACATCAACTGCGTGTCAAGGCGCCAAAGACCCAAGGTCCGGCGTCGCCTTCACGGCAGTTTGCACCAAAGGCTCCGCAGCAAGGTCTTCCAGGCTTTCGCCACGTTTGCCCGCTTGCGCAGCTCTTCTGTTTTTTTTTTGCTTTAGACCGTCGTCGGTCAAAGCCAGAATTCGTCTTCCAAGCGGCGTTGATTTGTTCACCAGCGGGCGGGTCGCTTTGATTTAACGGTCGTTTGGGGTCCCAAAGACTTTTTTGCGCGACGTGCTCTCGCAGCCCAGCATCAATCTCCTGCCAAGTTAGTTCCTAAGGCGCTCATCCGCTTGCGAGCCGCGGACAGCCCCTAGATCACACCAGACTGAACGTGCGCCAAGGCCGCGCCATAGGGCGATGTTAAGGGTCGCACTAAACCGTGTCAATGTAAGCAGCCTTTGCGGCTGCACACGGACCAGCATCCACTCGCCACACACACACTCTCATTTTCGGCACCATTCATGGTGCAGCTTCGCTTGCCCTGCGCGCTTTTGCGCAGGACGACGCTGCGCCAAACACCGATGCGCAAACCGATGCACAACAACGGCCGTTACTGCTTGAAACAGTGGTCGCGACCGCGTTAAAACGGCACGAAATATCCACGGATCGCAACCATGATATCGCCCGCGCCACCTTGCCAGAAGCAGTATCAACAACTGCGCCAGAGTTCTGTTTTCAAGGCATTCTGGACCAGCTCGTGCAGAAACCGCCCTGTCGGCAGGATACTGGAAGGCGATCTGCCAAACGCGCATTACATTGGCGCTCGAAACACGAACGCGCAGCTGATCGCCGGCGACACGTCATCGAAAAAGCGATGGCACCAGGCGTGTCCGAAGAAGAGCTGCAAGCCGCCTATGACGAGCCCTAATGCCCGCGGCGAGCCTACAGAAGAATTCAGCGCGTCGCAAATTCTCTAGAGACAGAAGAAAGATGCAAAGCCCGTCAGACCGAGCTTGAAGGGTGCGGATTTCGCCGAGCTGCGAAAGAAAAATCCAACGGTCCCTCCGTCCTGCCAGAGCCGTACTCCCCCTGGGATGGTTCCGGGCCGGCATGACTGGTGCCCGCGTTGAAACCGCTGTCGCCGGCTTGAAGTCGGTGCTTGTATCCGACCGGTTGAAACCCAGTTTGGCTGGCATGTCATCAACTGGAGCGAGAAGCGCCAGAAAGAAGCCGCCAAGCTCGAAGAACGTAAAAACGAGCTTGCACTCAGGCTTGCGCAAGTCAAAGCACAAGCGTTGATTGGAAGAACCACCGAAGCCGCAGATGTTGACCGTTCGGCTGCTGAACGCCAGTTGTCCAACGGTTCTACCAACTTGGGCTTGTTGGAGTAATCAATGGGCAAGATCAACCGCTGTATCCCCGCTGGCACCCGATCACTTTCCTGATCCTTCCTGTTCATCGACTGGTGTGCGTTTCGCCACCATCGGGCGGGGGTACGTATCAAGGCCGCAACGGATGTGATGCCTAGGCCGAATTGACCCCCGGTCTTTACGGTGGCGGGGGGCGTTCACCCCGCTCTGCACCCGTGCGGCCCCTGTTTCTGGCTGTTCAGCAAAAATCGGCGCGACATCGGATACGGGCGCTGCGATCTTGGTCAATTCGGGCAACGCTAATTGGCCTTTACCGGCAACAGGCGGCGTCATCGCAGTCGAGCTATTACCCGCCGCCGTTGCCCGATGTGTGCAACATCCCCGCAGTCGGGGTTCTACCTCTCCGACCGGCGTGATTGGGCGTTTATACCTTGCCCCCACGACCGGATCACGGCTGTTTCTCGCTGACCTCAAGGGCGCCTGTCCGACAGGGGTTTTTCGGATCTGCCAAGGCGTCATGACCCCGGTAACCTTCCTAAAGGGGCGCGCGTGGAGGTCCGAAATTAGACGGAAAAAACCAGTCTCTATCAGCGGGGATTGCGAAGGGATCGGGTATGAATCGCGCCGGATATGGCGACGATGCTGGTCTATATCTTCACCGAAGCAGTGTTAGCCAACCTGCCCCTGCAAAAGATGCTGTTCGACCCACACGGATAGCACTTTTAACTGTATCACGTGACAGCGACACATCGACTCTGACAGCTTTGATCCTTGCAGCGACCGGCGCGTCGGGCGTGGGAACCCCAAGCGAGAGCGAAGCGTGTTTTCTGATGCTTTGCACGGCGTCATGTTGAATCTTGGCGCATCAGGTTTTGTGGCAAGACTGCGAAGGGGCGACCAAATTCGTCGAAATCGCCATCACAGGTGCCGGCGACGGATGCGATGCCAAACGCACGGCTGCTATTGCAACTCCACGCTGATTTAAAACCGCGATTGCCGGCCAGGACCCAAACCTGGGGCCGCGTGTTATGGCGATCGGTAATCCGGTGCCGCGGCGGATCGTGATCGGCTGTCGATCCGCTTTGGCGACGTTGAGGTTCGCAAAGACGCTGGCGCAAGCCCCGACTATTCCGACAAGAGGCGCCGCGCATATGAAGGAACAGAACTCACATTGTGTCGATCTGGGACTTGGCGACGGCAGGCAACGGTTGGAACCTGCGACCTGACCCACGGCTATATCGAAATCACGCGGACTATCGTTTCCGTGAAGAAATTGTATTGGTCCTCGGCGGTTGCCCCTGATCGAGTGGACGGGCG
>Ga0163217_1004800_pt1:0-2500 | contig 13446 bp, 9 predicted proteins | sample SynspAceP_FD_185933 | JGI IMG/M metagenome (GOLD analysis project Ga0163217, IMG submission 185933) | Saline lake microbial communities from Ace Lake in Antarctica - Synechococcus sp. Ace-P (PacBio error correction) | ecosystem: Environmental > Aquatic > Non-marine Saline and Alkaline >...
AAAGAGGGAGAGAGAGAGAGGAGAGAGGTGTTAGGAGTCAGCAGAGAAGAATAGGAAGGAGGACTTTATGATCACCATCGCTGTGGCCGGCTGACGTGGTGCTATACCTGAGAACGGTGGAGAGCTGTATCTGCGACTGCATCTTTATGATCGTGATGCAGAAGTAGATATTGTGTAGCACTTCACTGAACTGCGAGCGGTTGTTGTCTGTTTGTTTTATAACTCGTAAAATTCCGGTTCCCAATTAAATCTTTTTCCCCCCCCCCTTTTTTTTTTTTTTCCAGCAAAAATCTTCCCAGTTCTTTTTTTTCAAAAGACCAAAACATACCCAAAGCCCTTCCACCGGATCAACAATTCCCAATCTGCGGGGCAATCACAAACCAAAAAAGGGCTGATTTTCCCCAGACTTCGAAAAAAATGGGCAGGTTGTCCTTACTAAAAAAAGACTGTGTAACAATGACATGGAGAGTTTATCAGTAATCTAACCCCCACCCGTGAAGCAAAAATCAATAAATCACACCTTGCCCCTTAAACTAATTCAACTTAAGGCCATTTTTGATTGCAACTCAAAAGAAGCCGCGCTGCCTGCGTCCAACGACGCTAATTTGAATACCACCTAAATCAAATCGGTTGGTAATAACGACCGGAGATCACAATTCCCTAAAAGACCTGGAAAATGCCATTTTTTCAATTTTCCAGCCGACATAGGCACTTTTCATTTTGGCAACAATCTTGGAATAATCTTCCTTGAATACCACTTTGCGCGTAAAAGCTCTTTCCCAAATTGGATATTGCCAAAACGAGAAATTTAATGTGTATGAGCTTTTGTCCACCTCCGACTCCGAAGTAGTACCCCCGTTTTTTTCTTTTCCAGTGCTTTTGGTAAATTTTTTCAAGAATTTGGCCAATAACCTGCATCTTCAAAGCGTCCTCTTGCCGCAACGAAGTCAAGCAGCTGGGTGAATGCGTCAGTTACTTCCAGGAATATTAGGTGGCAATCCAAACCCATTTGGATTGAAAAATCTATTTCGGGTAAAGAAACCGCCCTCGCTTGCAATAAGTCCTTATCAGGTGCCGTTCATATCCGGCATTCGAAATAGTCGTCAATGAAGCCAGCGATTAAGGTGGCACGTCTTTGATACGTCCTCTCGATTGGATGATATTTTGGTCCAGTATTCTTCGATATTTTTTGCGTCAGCAAACATCCGCTGCACCATCCCAAATTACTGCTAACTGGGAAATTTTTCTTTAAGGATGAAATTTTATAATTCATGAGTAATGTTTTAATCCCTATGTGTTTGAAATTGGTCTTTTAAAATGAAGCCTTCAACAAATCCCTTAAATCTGGACCCATGAAAGCTCTTCTTGAAATATGGAACTAACTTTAACTCCTTCTCTGTGCATAATCCCCTTAAATAAGGAACCATGATGCCAACAGTTAATCGCTCTAGCTAAACCAGTTGCTGAAATAGCTCATTGTCCTTTAACATTAAGCAAATTTTTAATACTGTTTTTCCCAACCACTTCGACATCCATATTTATTTCTTGAAATATGCCATCGTTTTATCCCTGCACTAGCCAGTCGATCAAACTGCTGATGTGCGTATTGCCCATTTCTTTTGTGGATTCGGGCAACAATCCGGATAATAATGAATGATGTCCCCTAAAAAAAATTGGGGTTTGATTTATAGGAACGACGGACTAATTTTTTGATGTAAATGTCCCATTGCTTCGATCACGTATCGGCCGATCTGACACTTCTTCGTTTCTGCTCGCAGCATTGGCAATTGTAGACGTCGAGACAAGCTTCCAACAATGCCACTTTATCCTCGAAGTTAGCTACAAATAGTTTCGCTTGGAGTATGAATTCCTTAAATTCGATCCATGTAATAGTCTTTACTCCGTTTCCATGAACAATCTTGTGGCCGTTTCGATGATAAGTTCTTTGTAATCATTTCCTAATTTTGGGATAGTTGATATTAGCGGTAATATTTAAGTTCTCTTCAGTACCACAAGTAAAAAAAGGACTTAAATTCATATTTCAATGACATTTGGTTTTTAATAACTTAATTTTTGTTAATTTTATGTTAAATGAACATCAGAATCTATTGTGCTGAGACCGAGTTCTTGGTCAAGCAAACTCTTCTTCAAACAATTGCTAAACGCAGGTTCCTTCCCTAATGCAATTAAAAGAAGCCCTTCGCTATCAACTCTGAGATAAGCAGGTATAACTACCTTATCGGCAGATGTTGGCCTAAAAAATGGGCTTAATTTTTTTGGTCTCGATGATTGATTTGGAAAAATTGAGTTTGCGGAAAATGGAAAACCTGTTTCCCCGGAATCCATTTTAATATTTTCATTCAGATCATCAGGTAATTTGCGGTTTCTCCCAAGAGGGCAGCTGGGGTTGACTTTGGAAAAAATTAAGCCAATAGATTTTGAAGATTTCAGGGCAATGTTTTCAGCGAAAGAGTTGGTCTGCATACAATAGCGCCGATGA
>Ga0163217_1004800_pt1:5000-13446 | contig 13446 bp, 9 predicted proteins | sample SynspAceP_FD_185933 | JGI IMG/M metagenome (GOLD analysis project Ga0163217, IMG submission 185933) | Saline lake microbial communities from Ace Lake in Antarctica - Synechococcus sp. Ace-P (PacBio error correction) | ecosystem: Environmental > Aquatic > Non-marine Saline and Alkaline...
TCATCAAAGTTTTTTTTTGAAAATAAACTAGTCACTGTACTACTTCTCTACTTAATCATAGGCATGGGAATAGTCACTGCGCCTTTTAATTGGGATGTTGGATTTCTACCAAGAGATCCCGTACCTGTGGATGGCCATTCCCTGATATGGAGAAAACCAAACAAATCGTCTTTACTGAAAGGATTGGGAACGAATCACCCTCAAGATGTGGAAGATCAGATCACTTATCCACTCACTACTTCACTGCTTTTGGTTTTGCCAGGAAGTTAAAAAAGTGGTTCGAAGTAGCTCCGGCCTTCCGGTTTTTTTCTAGCATCTATATCATTTTTGAATGAGGATACTGAAATTCTATTGGAAGTCGATCCAGAGTTTGGAGAAACTCAACTCGCTACCTGCAGGAACTATTACCGGAGGACGTTCCAACCTAAATTGGGGCCCAAGATGCTACTGCAAATTAGGTCAAGTGTATCTGGTACACATTGAAGGTCGGGATTGCGGATGGTAATCCTGCCGGTGGATGGGATCTTCATGAGTTGGCGAAGCATCAAGAATTTAATTTACATACGCTTTTCGCTGACTGCAGTAGAGGGAGTTTTCAGAAGTGGCCTCGGCGAGGCCTAAACGTCAAGGAATACCAAGTAGATGTTGATCCAAGCGGCCCTAAAAAGCAATTTGGTGGGTCAACGCTGAATGGATGTTGATGCAAGCGGTCCGATAAAAGTAATCTTGATGTCAGCGCAAATACCATTGGAGGGAAACCAAGTGGATTATTCGTACGGGGTTTAGGCTATGTGAAGAACTCTCCGACCTAGATTTGGCCTGTAGTTAAAGTAACTGATAATGTTCCGATTCGGATCAAGGATGGTAGCCAAGTAAACTTGCCCTCCAGTCCGAAAATGAGTGGCCTATTGGATAAGTCGGTGCGGAAGCTGTGGGTGGCGGTAGTCATCCGCCCGCTATGGAGATAATCCATTGGCAAATAATTCAGGGTGTAAAAGCCGAGATCGAAAAAGCTTTCCCGAAGGTTTGCCATCCAAGACACTTTGCTGATGGAAAGGATTTCAAAAGTTAACCATAGTCCCTTTTTACGAAATCGTCCTTGGGTTGATCTTGAGACCTCTGGGACGCTTTAACGAAGCTATTTCACTTCAAATTCTAATTACGAATTATCGTGATCGTGGTGAAAATGGTTTTCTAATTTTGCCGCGCCTCATTCTTGATTTCTGCTTTACTTCCTTTGGGCAGTTCTTAAATGTGCTTTCATTTCATGAAATAACTTTGGAGTGGATGCCAATATCGTAGCACTTTCGGGATTGCGATTGCGATTGGGACCATGGTAGATTTGGGGATTATTCTCAAATGAGAATGTGCTTCCGCCATCTCGAAGACTCCCCAGCGGGTTCAGTCTAAAATGAAGACTTGTTTATCTCGCAACAGCTGAAGTTTCTTCTTGCAATACTCACTGCGGTCAGTACGACTAATTGTGAAGTTTTTCCTACCGGTATTTACGTTACAGGCAGCAGAAGGCAGCTCTTTGGACCCTTTGGCTCTACACTAAATCATTTTGCACTGATTTTCAGCATTGATTTTTTACACTTTTGATCATGCCAGCCCAGCCTTTTCCTCATTGATTTTTTCCTTGGAAAAGTGCAGGCAAACAAGAAGCCTTTATCTCAATATCGTTGGTGGATCTTGGACCAATCGTTGCCTTTACGGTTTGGGCTTGGGCAGGTTTTGGGATTGTTTGCTTTTGGAATTTGCAAATGCCCTATCCAATATTATCCCGAACGATTGGATCATATCCAAGATTCAACCTTCCGAGTTGGAATTAACGTGATAGCCATTTCTTGGTTACTCACCATCATGCTTCCCGCTAGGTGTATCTATAGTCTGCTAATCAACTTTAATCTTTACGCATTGATCATCGGCTTGGTATAGGGTTTCTTCTCCTTTTTCTTCCGGTAACTATTCCACGCATTCTTCTTTGGTGTCTAAATAATAAAGGCAAATTTCTGATTCTGCCGATTCCTGATGTATTAACTCGGAGGAAATATTCTGGCTTAGTTTGACCGATGTTTTCGGGGTGTTTTCCAGCTCTTGCGGATCGTAATAGGTTGGAATCTCCGTGTTCGAGCGGATGGTCCTTGGTCATATTCGCATGACTCTATACTTCCCAGGAATGGTGGGAATAGGAATTGGCCATGCGCTTCTCTCTTCGTCTGAATGAAGCCGCTTACTTCCTAATTGATGCCGCTAATCCATTGCCTCCAACTCTGGGCTACCGCTAGAAACAAACATCGGTAACGCTCTATGCGAGATTGACTAATGAATGCCTGGTGACTGCTATCCCGCGAAGTTTGATTTGGTAGTTGGAAAGGCTTGCCGAGGCAAAACTGCCATCGACCCTGCGCCTATTTCAATGTTCGAGATACGATCAACTAACAAATCGGAATATGCTACTGAATGCAAAGATGGAAACCGACTTCGGTATAAAACAAACGAAGGAATGGTTTCTATGAAATTTGAAGTCGGAAGAATTTAACGATTCCCAGCCTAAATACTCCAAGTAAAAGTCACACCCTTAAATCTTGATTCCTGAATGATGAATGGTGAATACTTCCGTCAACTGCGAACGGATCAAGTCTCCCTGAATGATAATCTTTGGATGAAATCATCAGCGTCATCATATTCCGCGGAGTAACCTCCCTCACCTAAGCTCAACCAATCGAACACGACTAGTGAATGCTTCAAACTGGGATGCGGGCCCCTATGGGTATCGTAATACGGCCCTGATCTTCAGACCATCGAAGAGTTTGGGATGAAGCTGGAGTCGATACCTGCAAAGAAGTCCCTCGGTTAAGAAGAAGCTGTCTTTGCAGACCGGATTGTAGGTAAGCCTTATCTGGAAATTAGATATCGCACAGAGAACAATCTCTCGCTATGGAATGAATGTTGTCGATGTGCCAGGACTTTATTGAGAACTGGCGATTGGTGGATGAATGAGGCACCACAGTCGAAGGTTCGTGAACGCTATCCTATCCGCGACGGTATGCAAGAGAGTTCCGGGATGATCCTACAGGCGATAGCAGCTATCCAAGTGCGACTCCGCTGGTAACTACATTCGCTGGGCAATTTAGTCGAACATCACCTATCGAGCAGGGCCGGATTGATTTCGAGCTGAAAATAAGCTTTTGGTCGGCTAATGGTCCTTCTGGACAAAATGCAGGTTTTGCCTGAGGTGACGTAGTTGAAGATGCCCAGCGCTACCTAAAAAGTAAAATCGACTCTGGGGAATTGGTGGGTACTGCTGGGGTACGCTATATATTCTCTGGTTCTTAGAAAATCAACGTCCCGGGCAGAAACAAGACTAGCTATTGTAGTCCCACTCTTGTCTGATCGCTATTTTCTTGATTTTATACTTTCAATTAAGTAGTTTCTACGACTCTATTTGTTTTCTCGGGTATTGGCCGATGGCCTTTTTCCGGCGGTTTCATGATGCTATGGTTTTATGGTCAAGATTGTTCTGAACTTCTCTCTTCGGAAACAGAAGATGCGGGCTTTATTTTCAAAATGAAATCCTAACTCTCTCTGTGGCCGTGTGGGTTGGTTTTATCGGCCTTGTTCGATAGCAACCGACGACGGTGTAGTAGTAGCTTCATATCTCAAAGCAAAGTTTCGAATCCATAGTCCCGAGACGGTAACCCGAAATTCGAAGCCGCAGTTTGGAAGCGGGCAGAAGGCGTGTTCTTCCATGTCTTTGAACCTACGCCACCACGCTACTTGCTTTGATTCCAGTCCTTTCCTCTTCCGGAAAGAGGGTCTGACCCATCATGATTCCCTTGGCGATCCTTCTTTTGGAGGAATGACGATTCAGTTGATCAACCTTATTTCTTGTTCCCCAGTTCTATATAAGTGGGTGGGGCAGAGAATAATTAACAAACTAAAAAAAAAAGAAACTATGAAAAAGTTTAACTTTCACCTCTTTTCTTATGTAGTCTTGTTTGGGCCGAACAAATTTTTTTTTTTTTTTAAAAATCTTCCGCACAAAGCTTGGATTGAAGTATTTGGTCAAGGCAAGCGGAAAATAACCCTGAGCTGAAAGCAATATTACAACGAATACTTAGCCTCAATCGGAGATTGGCAATCAAAGTCGGGCCTTCCGATCCAGAGCTTCCAGGTAGGGTTTTCTTCTTTCCGTCGAACGATGGACGAATTTATGGGAAAATCAGCAGGCGGATATTCGTTTGATGCAGATGTTTCCTTGGTTTGGAATGCTAAAAGCTGCAAGAGTCCGAAGCCAATCAAATGGCATTGGGCGCTACCAGCTTTCTAAGATGCCCAAAAACACCTTTTCTACCAAGTCAAAACGCAATTGGTATTACTTTGGCAGAATTAGAACAAGACAATCCGAATCGCAGATTGAGAATCTGGCTAATCTTCGCAAATACGAGCGAAATGGCTTTGATTCGCTTCGAAAAGTGGCTGCCAACTCCGTCCTCAGGTGGCGAGCTCCGCTCCTATGACCTCGGCCCAAGTGCTAGTTTTTCTCACAGGTTCGGGTGGATGAATACATGGAAAATCAGCTCAGGGTAATGTCCAGTCAAGGAAAATCTTCGGCAATGGCTTCTCCAGCGGCAATGGGTTCTACTGGGCCCGGAAATGACGGATGTGCTACGAAAATCAGGCTTCAATAAAGCACCCTGGAGAATGATCTTGAATTTGCCTGGAATGCAAATAAAATTCAGGCTTCAGGTGGAATTAAAATAAACTGATGAATTCCCAAGAGAGCCCAGATTTCTACGCCAAGAACCATTAACTTCCCATTCACAATGAATCCTGGAAAAACAAGCTATTCTAGATAGTATCAAGTGTATATAATCCTATTGCTAGCGATGTATGAATGCAGTAGCTTTTGGCACTGGAAATCTCAAAGCAAATGTGCCAAACTGGATGGTCCGACTATGCTTGGTGCAGGGGTCACACATGCCTTTCAAGCCGAGGATTGAAAGATGGGATGTCCGATGGGTGAAAGATATGATTATGATATGGTAACCGATGACCTTGCTATTTATAGAAAAAACCTTAACAGCCAATCAAAAAGCTGAACTCCGTCAGGAGCAAGTTCGATTCAACCAAAGAAAATGACATTCAATCAATTGGAAATCAAGTTGGTCAAGAGTCGATTCGGAGATCTGAGGACGCGAATAGAAAAAATAGGCACTCTATGATTCTCAATTGGAGCTGGCAAAGCAGAATTTAAGCTTACTCTAACTGCTTATGCAACCAATGGGACAAGACTTTGAAGAAGTCCTTCGTGGCCAGCAATAATACTGGACTATGAGTAACCGAGATCAGCGCCATGCCACTAGACAATATAAATTCGATTTTGCTATGCTGGAAATGCTTTCAGCTGCATCGCTTAAACCTATTCTAATTAATCACATGGAAATAAACTAGAAATCGATACTATTTGGAGGATTGCTATTTGTCCTCGGAATCACGATCGGCTTGCTGATCAGTCCATCGGCCACCCGAAACTGTCGAATGCGGACACAATCACGGTGTGGAGCTTGGCTATCAACTTCTGGACCTCTCGATGTCATCCTCAGGTCAAATTGAATGAGCCTGGAGTTGTCCAATTTGTGGAATGGATTTAATTTCCGGTAATCCACTGGAAAGATCTTTCTGGAAATCTAGCATCCAATGGTGCATGAGATGAACAAGCGGAGGCTGTTGCATTAGCAAATATAACAACCTCCATAGTAGGTGGAATGAACAGTGACGAAGAGCTCTTTAACCGGGAAAATCCAGGCTGATGAGCGCACAAATGGCCTTCATAAAGTAACCGTCCAATTTCCCCTGGAGAATCGAAAAGCTATTTGTGAGTTTTTCACAGGAGAAAGAAGTCAAGTGGGTCAAGCGCATAGCTACAATCTACTCCCCAGATTGTCCACTGCACAAAAGGAACTGCTTGAGCGGCAAAGTCCGAGGTCAGTTTTTTCCCTGAATTGTACCAAGCAGCTCGCGAAGAAAGTTGCGGGCTTTGGAAATTAATCCGAGACACAAATAGCCCAGTATTGAAAATTCTGGATGCCTAAATTGAGTTTTGATGTATTTGCCCTGAATCAGTGGTGTAGTTACGCAACGTAAATGTACTGTAGGTGATATATCAATACCGGACCTTCACTTTTCAATATTTGTGAATTTGATAAAATCTGGAAATTATGCTCGATGCCCTATGAGTCAGATTGTCTAGGGTAGCTGTGGGAAATCCAATATCATTCACAAGCAGGGGGGGGGGGGGGGATTCCAGGTCAAACCTAATCAACCAAAAGTTCCTTTACATCGATCCTATTTTTGAATCCGGTACTCGTGCGGCATCACTTCGCGCAGAAGCTGAATAATCCAGGAGGAAAACTTCTTCCTGAGATGTTTGTCTTCAGCAAAAGTGAAAACGAATACGAAAGACTAAAAATGAGGGGAGTTGCCGATCCGGCTCGTACGGCTTTACTTGGTCCGGGCAAGCGTTCTGTTGTATATGTCAAAGTCCCTAATTCCGAATATCCAGCTGTACGAAATGCGGTGAAATTACCATTGGTTCAAATATTGGCGATATGTACGCAGTAGAAGCCGGGTTTAGATACGAGAAGAGATAGTGACCAATGGAAGTTTTGCGATTTGATTGCAGCTTCGCATTGGCTGGAGGAATACAGTATGATGAATCGCCCAGAAACTAAGACACTGGAAAGTTTCTCTTGCTTTTCCTCAATCCCAATTGGACTCAGTTGACCGAGGAGGTAATTTCAAAGTAAAAAATAGTCTGGTCAATGACGATGCACCTGCAACTCAAAAAGCAGCTTAGTTTTCCATACCAAGGTAGCCTTTCAAAAGTGATATGAGTTTGGTCAAAGGTGCGCGCATAATAAGCTGGATGTTCAATCCGAAGTGAAGATTGAAAAGCTGCAGGAATGATGAACAAAGAGACCGATATCGCTAAACAACGCACAGCAATTTGCTCCACTTTTCTCAGCTTTTCTGGATTTTGACAGAAACCTTTGGGCCTGACCAAAAGACAAGGTGTAATAAGGAATTTTTGTCGCGATGGGCATTTGATAATAAAGGGGCATTTTGGCTAAGTGAATCAGAACAGATTTTCGGAACCCTTTTTCGGTCAGCCATGCTTACTTGGTGGAGAAGTGAAGGCGACTTACCTCAAAGGTCAGCGCAGTGATGTGATTTTGCTGGCACAAAACCTGTAGCTAATTCAGGGAGCATCGCATTAGGTTGGCAAGTTTCGGTTGTCGGTTGTCGTTTGCATTGGGTAAAATAAACTTCCAACACCGGTCATTTGACATCGAGGCATCTGCCACCCGACTTTTAACTATTTTGAAACCAAAAACAACCCAAACCATGAAAACAAATCTATCAAAAATCGCATTGATGAGGCAGTTTCTTTTATCAATCATGTATGGAGTGAATGTTTTTAAAATGCTGACATTTTCGACCATGGTCATGCCTTAGTACCCAACCAGAACATTATGACCCATTTTGATGATCGTCTCGCTAATGGCGATTTCCATGAATGCTCTTTAATGTGGGGAATGTTAATGAAAACAAAAAAGCCAATTACATCCATCAATATCTACGGACTGGTCATTTCGCAACCACCTTTACAATGCCTTAGAAATCAGACGCTGATCGCTGATGTGCAGTGGATGAAAGCGATGATTCCTCATCACTCCTCAGCCTCATGGTAAGCCAAAAAGCTCAACTTTAAAAGATCCAGAAAACAGCAATTAGCTTAGAGACATCATCGAAGGCTCAGATGAAAGAAATCGCTCAAATGAAAGCGATGATTGAAAAGAATAGAGAAATCAACATTAAAAATCATGACTAATAAGATATGACAAACTACTTAAATATGTTTGCGCTGCTTATATCGTTGTGGCTTTTTACAAGCCGTTCGCAAATAGCCGAACAGATATCTAGCGATACCAGCTTGTATACACAACTTACCCTGAAGCAGGAAATGGTCTCCAAAACGCGGAAAACCGGTTCCGGCAATGACGTATAATAATGGGTATTCAGGCCCTACCCTAACTTTTCAGGAAGGCGGATACGCATATAATTTATGTCAAAAACCGAACATGAGGTAGAGAACTTCTGTGGCAACTGGCAGGGAAAATCTTACCGCCTAATTTTTTTGATGGAGTTCCCTATGTGAATACTCCACCTATAAAACCTGGAGAACCCAGAAGTATGAGTTTTCCTTTGATTCAATCCGGAACCTATTGGTATCTTCACAATACGATGCTGCAAGAGCAAGTGGAATTTTGGGTCAATTGTGATTGGCCCAAAGAAAAAACTTTGGAATACGATTCAGATTTGGTGATCCCTACTTTCGCTGGACTGAGCAGAAGCCAGAACGTCATGCGGAATCTAAAGC
>Ga0163217_1102268_pt1 | contig 13446 bp, 7 predicted proteins | sample SynspAceP_FD_185933 | JGI IMG/M metagenome (GOLD analysis project Ga0163217, IMG submission 185933) | Saline lake microbial communities from Ace Lake in Antarctica - Synechococcus sp. Ace-P (PacBio error correction) | ecosystem: Environmental > Aquatic > Non-marine Saline and Alkaline > Saline ...
AATGCATTTGAAGGCTTGCCTTTTCTTTTTCCGATCCTTACAAAGAACAAATATACGTACGAATCCAAGTAACGACCATTAGGGCCATTAATCCCAGTTGGAGTCCGATTTCTTTTCCCGTGCGTTATTGGAATTAGGCCCAAAACTCAAAAATGATGAACAAAGGTAGCTACTCCAAATGGACGTAACATGAAAAATGTCCATAAGGTAGGGTTAGGGCCAAATAAATACCCATTATGAAATGCTATCGCCATCTTTCCTGGTCCTACCACCTCAAGTGTAGCTGAGGGGACAAAAATGGGAATTCAGTCCTATTGAATTTTATAAAACCGTGAATTAATCGGATATTTTTTACGATAAAAGGTGGGGTGTCCGCGTTTCTGGAATAATTGTAATATAGGTTCGGCAGAAACAATTTAAGTTAATTTGGAACTTGGTCTTAAGACAATTTCGTTAGGTAAGCCTTTCAAACTAGAAATGGCTAATAATAAGGATAAAAGATACTGTTTTTTTTTCTTTAGGAGCCAATTTAATAAATTGGATGCAATGGGTTTAGGAATTATAATTTTCAGGCAATCAATAACTGATCTAATGCAATTATATCTTTTCCGTATTGATTTTAGATTGGTAGGCTGAATATTTCAGTTAACGATAAAACGCTTAATTTTTATCGATAAAATTGCAAAATATAGTGATTTTTTTTGGAGCCTTCTGGTACAATGGAACGTGTAGTTTTTTTAGATTTCTTTTGGAAGGGAAGGCAAATATAAACATTATAGGTTTTTTTGGATTCTTTTAAGAAAAAAGGTCTAAAGCATAACGGATATGGAAATTTTGGGTAATGAACATGAATTGCCGCTATTTAATGGAAAGATTTAAATATTATAAGGGGCGTGGGTGGCCACGGTGATAATTAGGACGCGTCACTTGATTGTTAGAAAAAATTAATAAAATAGTTTCCTCGGTTTTAACCATTTTGTATTGGCCATACCTCCAAATGCGATTGTAGGTAAGGATGTAAATTGGCAAAGGTACGGTCATTAATGGCCGGGTCGATTATAAATGCCAATTCCGCGTAATTGGCAGGCATTGTAAAATAGTGAACACCCAATTCTTCTGTAGGCTCACGATAAGCATTGTTGAGGATCTTTTTTTCCATTAGTCTCGCTTTCCAGGGCATGTACTGGCGGAAATTTTTAATTTTGGGAGAATTCTCTGTTTGTTTCTTGGGTGTGAAACGTCATAGAAAAATATTACTAATATTGGAACATTCTGTAATTGGTGCTGGATCTTTAATCCTTGAGGATATTCCAGGATATGTAGTTGCTTAGCGGCACAGCCCCGGCAAAAAGTTATTAAGAAATAGAGAATTGGAGAGGTTTATCTTTCTCGGCTAGTAAGGACCATTTTGGTGAAAAATTGATGGCCAAGTGGAAACATCCCTGAGTCGGCGGGCGGAAAAGGGTCTAGCTGTTGTCTACCGTCTTGATTGCTTCAGGAATATACTTATTACACCCGGGCACGCTCGTTAATTTTCAGTTCGCTTATTCACTCAAAACATATTGTCATGCTGATTTAAGTTTAAAATAATCTAGGTTTTTGTAATAGTGCCTTTTAAAACATATTCCCTGCCGTATTCCTCCCTCAAGTTTCTGAACTAGAATATACGTTAATGAATTACTATCAATTTTAATTGGTACTTTTGCAGCAATTAAAAGTTGAGTGCTATTGTAGCCATTGTAGAAGACCTAATGTAGGCAAATTCAACCTTTTTTAGAATAGACTTAATTCAAAGAAGAGAGGCCATTGGGTTGATGCCGAAAGTGGGGTTCACGTGACGCGTCCATTACGGAAAGAGTGATTGGAACGGAGTGGAGTTTTTTCAGTAAAATTCGATACGCGGGGGATATGTATTGGGGAGGCGATGATGTTTTTTGAAAAAGAAATAGATAAGCAGGTAGAATTGGCCATAGATTGAGGCCGATTGCCATCATCCTTTTATGGGTGGATGTGGAAGCCCGGAGTTACGGTAAATGGATCGAAAGATGTAGCTAATTTATCTGAGACGCGTAAAATAAACCTGTTTTCCTTAGTGGTCAATAAAGTGGACACGGTAATAGAGCGAAAGATTGCCGGTTGAGTTTTATTCGTTGGGGCTAGGGGAAATATTATACTATTGCCAGTATTAGTGGTAGTGGTACGGGCGACTTACTGGACAGCTGGTTAAAGTTTTACCGGAAAAGGAAAAGGAAAGGATGATTTGCCACGTTTTGCCGTGGTGGGAAGGCCAATGCCCGGAAAAATCCGTCTTTTATCAATGCCCTATTGGGGAAGAGGATATATTTTGTTACCGATATTCCTGGTACTACTTAAGGGATAGTATTGTACTAAATATAATAGATTTGGTTTTGAATCTTTAATTTGGTAGATAACCGCCGGGATTCGCGTAAGGCGCAAAGTTAGGGAAGACCTGGAGTTTCTATTCGGTAATGCGTTCCGTAAGGGCGCCATTAACATTCCGAGTCTGGTATTCTTTATGTTGGATGCCACCCGTGGTTTTGTGGGCAGGTAGAAAATATTTTCTGGTTGCACAACGTAATAACAAAGGAATCGTAAATCTTGGTTAATCAATGGGATTGTTGAAGACAAAGAGACGCAATACTTTAAGCAATACACTCAAAAAATTAAGGGAGGGCCATTTTCACCTTTTACAGATGTGCCTTATTCTTTTTATCTCCGTTTTTTAAACCAAGCAGGCGAATTTTTAAAGGCATTGAAACTGCCGTTCAAGTGTAGAAAATAGACAAAAAAGGTCGTGAACCAGAAAAGCTGAACGATATTATTTACCCTTAGGTGAAAACTATCCCCCACCGGCCTATAAGGATAAGTATGTAAAAATAAAAATTTTGCAGAACCCATTGCCACCCCTTATCCGCAAAGTTTGCTTTTTCTGTAATCTTCCGCAATATGTGAGGATCCTTATAAGCCGTTTTCTGGAGATAAAATTAAGGGAACATTTTGATTTCACAGGGGTGCCTGTAAATCGGTGTTTTATGAGAAAAATAAGGAGCTCTTTTTAAATTCGGTTATTTCTAAAGGAAGGGTCATAAAGTTCTGTTAATTCCATTTGGGTCGTACTGGCTGTTTGCTATACTTTTTGGGTGCTTACCGCAAAATTACCAAGAATAACAAGACAAATAACCAATGAAGAAATTTTCACTTTTCTCTCCTATTTTCCATTTTATTTTTTAAGCGTTTCATTCTCCCAAGAATTTTTGTGTTGAGCGGGAAATTGTAGATGCCATTACAAAAGCACCATTAGAGGCCTCAACTATTTATGCGGAATCTTTAAAGGTAGTTCCTTGTTTCCTATACTGTTTCCGATCAAAAGGAATGTTTGAACTGGAAGGCCGAAACCAGTCCCTCAAGGAGGTAATGTTTTTCTCCTAAAGGGCATATAAATCACATGGGTGCCACCCAGTTAAATTACAGTCTCAGTAGATCTGGGTAATGTGCAATTGGAGGAGCAAAGCCCAAGAGTTGGATGGGGTACTTATTGTGGGGAGATCGGGTGCCGATCACGCATTTAAGAAGGATACACTCGAGTTTAATGCGATTCCTTTAAAACCAAGCCAGATGCCCACGGTGGAGGATGTGTTGAAAATTTACCAGGTTAGAGGTAGATAGTGATTGGTAAAGATAACCGTAAACGGTAAGGAGGTAAATCAGGTGGCTGGTAAACGTCAAGTCTTCTTTAGTAATGACGCCGCAAAGTAGCTACTAAATAGTTTACCAAAGGATATTATAAGTAAAATCCAAATTACCATAACCTAAAACTAAAAACGGAGGGAGTTTTACGGGGGAATCTGGGGATGGTGAAAATAGAACGATCAATTTTAAACCATTAAGGAAATAAAAAAATAAGGTTATCTGGGAAGAATGGCCGCGGGGCTAATGGTACCCTGACATGAAAAATATCAATTTAATGGGCTTTGATGCAATTAATTTTAATGATAAGAAGAGGGTAATTTTATGGGCAGCTCAATAACATTAATAATTCTGGGTTTTCCTTTTGATGAATCTTATGATATGGTAGGAAATACCAATGGCGGATATTCTGGAGCTCGGGAATCGGCTTATCAATAAATTTTCGCGTAATGGTATTACCTACTTCTTCGCAACCTAGGGACCAAGTTACGCCAATTCAGAAAAGGGGGAATATAAGATAGATGTTCCAAATTACTTTTTTTGGGTATAGTGATTCCTATAATGATCAAAGGAACGAGTAGGCGAGAACATCTTTGCCGGATAGTAGATTAATTTCAACGATAAATGTATCCAATTTTTGAGGGTTCCATCCAATTCCAACCGTGGGGCGGCCAATATAAGAAATATGATGTGGATAAAAGCTTCGGGTTACGGTTACAAAAGCCTTCAATTGGAGCATTAAATAGGACCAATTCGATCAATAGCAACAAAGGACTTCAGCAGATGAGGAATGGGGAATTGATGCAACATAGCAACGATCGCATAAACGGTTAATGATGGATTTCAAAAGACAATTTTTCCAAATCGTCTTGGGATTAATGAATAAAGTTGGATACCATTGGGTAAAATGATATCCATTACATTTTTCTAATGACAATTCCTGAAAATGTAGATGTATCTAACCTAAATTCAGTACGCTGAAAATATACGGGGAACGACCCCAGGTGTAGAAAATCTGGATCAACTTTCAGAGATCGATAATAAAAGAAATTTCTTCGAATTGAGGTAATTATAGCAGCCTTTCACCAGCAAGCTATTTTTGGATTTTGGCTATGAATATAAAAAATGAACAAAGAGAAACACTTTGCATATAATGGGGCAGAAAGACAGGTAGAGTGGGCTGATCATGACTTGTTGTTGATGACCGGAAACGCGAACCCGAGCTATATTGGGGTAGTGGGAGGCCGCCAGGTTCGAGTTGCATGGCTTCCTGCGCCGGCGGCGGGCTTCCGGTGGAGGGTGGCGTTTCCCTCGGAGGTTGGGCTTTGTAAGTTGCATAGAATAGTTTATTAAACTTGTGTGAGAATATGTTGCAAGAGAATTTGGAAAATTCGACCAAAAATTGGAACAAATAATCTACAAATCTCTGCTTTCGCATAATGAAAATAAAATTTTGCGAAATAAATGGTGAAAACCAAGCATTTAGAATTTCAAGAGGTTAGAGCATCATCGGACGTCATTTAATTTGATCTAGATGAACCTTAAAAAGAGTGCACGCAAGACTTGCTTCAGAATATCCAATTAAAACAATAATTGTTATACATTTTTTCACAAATTTCCGCCTTTTATAATTTTGGAACAATGCACTAGTTTTTAAGATTATTTAATTTGGGACTATTTGCGTCCATGTTGGAGATTTTGGCACACATGTAAGAGATCAATGTGTATATATACGCATATCATCATCAGATAAAAAAATCCAATCGCAACTTCGCCTACCATACCCAGAGGTAAAATAAACACTCTAAACTAGGAGCTTAGTGTCCCGCGTCTGCCTAAAATACAAATTTAATAGCTAAAGCGCATAACGTTTCCCTAATATTTTAAAACTCGATTCCCACAATTCGAAATGGTAAAAGATTTATGATTATAGCTAAATTCAAAAACTGATCAAACCTAAATTCTTGTATCTGTCCCAAGCTCGGCCATAACCAAGTGTCTTAACGTCACTTGGCATAAATTTTAATTATTATTGATTAATTTATTGAAATTGTGTGTATTAATAGTAAGCTGAGTAAAACGCCGGGCTTTTTTATCTATGCTGGAATTGGATATGCAAACAAGATAGGCGTCCTCGGCCATGCTCCACGACCGATGATGAATTTTTTTAAGAACTACTCGAAATATAACCCAATATAGGATGGAATATAGTGGGTACTCTGGAATAGGGTAATTCCAACAGATTAAGAAAGATAGTCACACCTATCCCTATGGTTAAAAAGTATAATACATTGTTAAGACTATAAGGCGATATCTGAACGCTTTCTGGCAAGACAGGTAAAGTTTCACACACACACCAACTCGGTGGGTGTCCTGTGGTAGCTCTCAAAGCCAACTTGAGTTTTTTATGATGTTACTCCTGTTTGAATCTAAAACAACCTGTAATATATTTTCACAAAACTCATATTGTGTGAGCTACTTAATCGTAGCATTTGGAATCTCGGAATCATATTCCAAAGCGCCATCTTTTCTTAAAACCTATAGGGACGCCTGACACTCTCACATGCTCATTACCGTGGTTTATAGATTTGGTATCTGCATAATCCGCTGGACCGCAAACAGAGGATATTAAATTCTCTGGGCCAGTCGATAGAGGACGTATTGATTGTAGCACTTGTACTTCGTGGCGCATGCATGATTATTTAGTTATATTTAAAATATCAATCTATACTTCCAAATTTATGGGTATTATTAAACCCATGCATAGCGAGACCCAGGGTTTTTCGATCTCTCTATCTTTTCCTTATAATTAAAGGGTAGGTTGGAAATATAAGGGGGTAACATCAAACTATTGGCTTTAAGCTCCACGCCATTGGTGACAACTTACCTGTCTTCCAAAACTCATCGCGGTCTTACCTTAAACTTAATGGTATAGGTTACTATCTTTCTTAATCTGTTTTGGAATACCTATTCAGAGTAGCCACTATAATTCCCATCTAATAATTGGTATATCGAGTAGTTCTTAAAAAATTATCATCGGGTCGTGGAGATGGCCGAGAACCCTATCTTTTTGCATATCCATTCCAGATAGATAAAAAGCCCGGTTACGACCTTTTCCAATCAATTATAATAATTAAAATTTATGCCGTGTTAACATGGGCAAAACAAATTAGGATACCTATAACTACATTCAATGGATCATTAATATAGGAACAGGCTGTAATTGATTTACAAGACGGGACACTAAGCTGGATTAACCTTAGGTACAATCGTTATTTTTTCGATGTTATATGAAAAATTCCTGCTGAACTTAATTTCTTTTATAGGAAATTGGAAAAAGAGGTATTCTGAAGAAGTCCTGATTTTTAAGGTCCGTAATTAAATAGGAATGCTTTAACCTGAAATTTAAGCTTTTGCACCATTACTGCGTAATTCCAAAAGAAGGAGATTGCTGAACATTCTCAAAGTTTAAATCTGAAACTCAAAGCCGAATTGAAATCGGTATAGCTTGTTGTTTCCGGCATCAAAGTCCATTACTGTTTTTGCATTGTCTCTTTGTTCATTTTTATATCATAGCAAAATCCAAAAATAGCTTGCTGGTTTAAAGGCTGCCTATAATCTACTCCAATTCGGTAAGAATTTCCTTTTTATTATCGATCTCTGAAATGTTGATCCAGATTTTCTACACTGGGGGTCGTCCCCTATATTTCACCGGGGTATGCTTTAGTTAGATACATTACATTTTTCAGAATTGTTCATTAGCAATGTAATGGATATCATTTTACGCATGGTATCCAACTTTTTTCATAATCCAAGACGAATTGAACAATTTTTTCTTTGAAAATCCATCATTACCGTTATGCGATCCGTTTGCTATTGATCAATTCCCATCCTCATCTGTGGAAGTCCTATTGTTGCTATTGATCGAATTGGTCCTATTAATCGCTCAATGAAGGCTGTACCGTAACCCGGAGCGTTTTTACACTCATTATTCTATATTGGCCGCCCACGGTTGGAATTTGGTGAACCCTCAAAATTGATTACATTATCCGTGAAATAATCTACTACGCGGCAAGAAGTTTTCTCCCTACTCGTCCTTTGATCATTATAGGAATCACTATACCAAAAAATAATTGGCATTCTATCTTATTCCCCCTTTTTCCTTCTGATGGCGGTAACGGTCCTAAGGTTGAGAATGTAGTAATACCATTACCGAAATTATTGATAGCCAGATTCCCGAGCTCCAGAATATCCGCCATTGGTATTTCCTACCATATATAGATTCATCAAAAAGGAAAACGCCAGAATTATTAATGTTATTGGGCGCCAATAAAACTTACCCTCTTCTTACATTAAAATAATTGATCAAGCCATTAAATTGATATTCTTTCATCCGTACCATAGCCCGCGGCCATTCTCCCAGATAACCCTTATTTTTTATCTTCCTTAAAATGGTTAAATTGATCGTCTTATTTTCACCATCCCCAGATTCCCCGTAAACTCCTCGTTTTAGTTTTTAGTATCGGTAATTGGATTTTACTTATAATATCCTTTGGTAAACTTTTAGTAGCTACTTTGGGGTCATTACTAAAAGAAGACTGACCGTTACAGCAACCTGTTACCTTTCCTTACCGTTATTCCGGGGTTTTTTCCCCCCCCTTCCATCTATCTACCTCTACCCTGGTAATTTTTTTCAACAACTCCCCACCGTGGCATCATTGGCTGGTTTAAAGGAATTGCATTAACTCGAGTGATCCTTCTTAATGGTGATCGGCAACCCGATCTCCACAATAAGTCCCATCCCAACTCTTGGGCTTGCTCCTCCAATTTGCAACATTAACCAGATCTACCTGATGACTGTAATTTTAACTTTACCCTATGTGATTATAGCCATTGTAGGAGAAAAACATTTACCTCCTTAGACTGTTTCGCCCTTCATTCAAAAATTCCTTTTGATCGGAAACAGTAATAGGAAACCAAGGAACTATCCTTTTAAAGATTCCGCATAAATAGTTGAAGGCTCTACTGGGCTTTGGTAATGGCATCTACAATTTTCCCGCTCACACAAAATCTTGGAGAATGAAACGCTTAAAAAATAAAATGGAAAATAGGAAAGAGAAAAGTGAAATTTTTTCATTTGGTTAGTTTTGTCTTGTATTCTTGTAATTTGGTAAAGCACCCAAAATATAAGCAACAGCCAGTACGACCCAAATGTAACAGACTTTATGCCTCCTTAGAATACAACCGAATTTAAAAAGAGCTCCTTATTTCCTTTCTCATAAACCCGATACAGGCAACCCCTGTGAAATCAAAATGTTTCACTTAATTTATTTCCAAGAAACGCTTATAAGGATCCTCACATATTGCGGAAGATTACAGAAAAAAGCAAACTTGGCGGATAAGGGGTTGCAATTGGGTGCAAAATTTTATTTTTACATACTTATCTTATAGGCGGTGGGGGATAGTTTTTCATTAAGGGGCTTAACATAATATCGTTCAGCTTTCTGGTAGACCTTTTTTTGTTATTTTCATACACTTGAACGCAGTTTCAATGGCCTTAAAAAATTCGCTGCTTGGTAAAACGGAGATAAAAAGAATAGGCACATCTGTAAAAGGTGAAATGGCCTCCTAATTTTTTTTGGTGGTATTGGCTTAAATAGTATGTGTCTCTTTGTCTCAAATCAAATCCCATTTTTATTAACCAAGATTACGATTCCTTTGTTATTACGTTTGTGCCAACAGAAAATATTTTCTACCTGCCCATCAAAACACGGGTGGCATCAACATAAGAATACAGACATCGGAATGTTCAATGGGCCCTACGGAACGCATTAGATAGAACTCCAGGTCTTCCCTACTTTGGGCCTACGACGAATCCGGCGTATCTACAAAATTAAAATTCAAAACCAAATCTTATTATATTTAGTATCAATACTACCTAGTAGTACAGGAATTATCGGTAACAATATATCTCTCTTCCCCAATAAGGGCATTGAAATGAGATTTCCGGCATTGGGCCTTCCACACGAAACGTGGCAAATCATCTTTCTCTTTTCCTTTTTCCGGTAAAACTTTAAACCAGCTCGTCCATAAGTCGCCCGTACCACTACCCTAATACTGGCAATGTATAATATCTCCCTAGCCCACGAAAAAACTCAACGGCCTCTTTCGCTCTATTACGTGTCACTTTATTGACCACTAAGAAAAAGGTTTATTTACACGTCTCAGTAAATTAACGTACATCTTCGTCCTACCGGTAACTCCGCTTTCACATCCCATAAAGATGGATGGGCATCGGCCTCATCTATGGCCAATTCTACCTGCTTATCTATTTTTTTTTCAAAACATCATCGCTCCCCAATACATATCCCCCGGTATCGATTACTGAAAACTCCACTCCGTTTCCAATCACTCTTTCCCCGTAATGAGGTCACGTGTAACCCACTTTCGGCATCAACATGGCCCTCTCTTCTTTGAATAGTTATTAAAAAGGTTGATTTGCCTAATTAGGTCTTCTACAATGGCTAAATAGCCACTCATACTTCTTAAAATTTTGCTGCAAAAGTACCAAATTAAAATTGAAGTAATTCATTACGTCTATTCCTAGTTCAGAAATTGAGGAGGATATACGGGCAGGAAATGTTTAAGGACTATTTCAAACCTAGATATTTAAACTTAAATCAGCATGAACAATATGTTTGAGAATGAATAAGGAACTGTAAAAATTAACGAGCGGTTGCCGGGTGGTAATAAGTATATTTCTGAGTCAATCAATGACGGTAGACCAACAGCTAGACCCCTTTTCGCCCGCCGACTCAGGGATGTTTTCACTTGGCAACAATTTCACCAAATGGTCCTTAACTGCAGAAAGATAAACTCCCAATTCTTCTATCTATAAATTTTGCCGGGCTGCCGTAAGCAACTTACATAATCCTGAATATCCTCAAGGATTAAAGTTCCAGCACAATTACGCAGAATGTTCCAATATAAGTAATCATTTTCTATGACGTTCACACAGAAACAACAGAGAATTCTCCAATAAATTTCCGCCAGTACATGCCTGGAAGCGAGACTGGAAAATCCTCAACAATGCTATCGTGGCCTACAGAAGAATTGGTGTTCACTATACAATGCCTGCCAACTACGGAATTGGCATTTATAATCGACCCGGCCAATATGACCGTACTTTTGCCAAATTCCAACATCCTTCCTCAATCGATTGGATGTAGGGCCAATACAAAATTAAAACCAGGACTATTTTATTAATTTTTTCTACAATCAAGTGAGCGTCAATTATCACCGATGGCCACCACGCCCCTATATATTAAATCTTTCATTAAATAGGGCAATTCTGTTCATTCCCAATTCATATCCGTTTATGCTTTAGACCTTTTTTCTTAAAAGAATCCAAAAAACCTATAATGTTATTTGCCCTTCCCTTTCCAAGAATCTAAACTACACTTCATGTCGGAGGCTCCAAAAATCACTATATTTGCATTTTATCGATAAATTAAGCGTTTTAATCGTAAATACTGAAATATTTCAAGCTACCATCTAAAATCAAACGGAAAGATATAATTGCATTAGATCAGTTATTGATGCTGAAAATTATAATTTCTAAACCCATATCATCAATTTATTAAATTGGCTCCCTAAAGAAAAAAAACAGTATTTTTAATCCTTATTTAGCCATCTAGTTTGAAAGCTTTTACCTAAGAAATTGTCCTAGACAGGTTCAATTAACTTAATTGTTTCTGCGAACCTATAATTACAATTATTCCAAAACGCGGACACCCCACCTTTTATCGTAAATATCCGAAATCACGTTTTTATAAAATTCATTAGGACTGAAATCCCATTTTTGGTCCCTCAGCTACAGCTTGAGGTGGAGACCAGGAAGATGGCGATAGCATATATATGGAATTTTGGCCCTAACTACCTTATGGACATTTTTCATGTTCGTCATTTTGGAGGTACTACTTTGTTCAATCATTTTTGGAGTTTTGGGCTATTCCAATAACGCACTGGGAAAAGAAATTCGGACTCCAATTGGATTAAATGGCCCTAATGGTCGTTACTTTGGATCGTACTATATGTCTGTTGGAAGGATCGGAAAAGAAAAGGCAGCTCAAATGCCTCAATTGCACGAGTTTTATGTTAAAAATACCAAGAAAGAAGCCACTATAAAAAGGCTATGCCAGTTAACAGGGTCCTAGTTTAAAGATTCTTGTTTAGGATGGATCGTCATTGCGAGGAGTTTGAGCGACCGACGTAAATCTCATGAATAAATAAGCAGATTGCCACGCTTTGGCGCATACGTCACCATATTGATATTGACTATCCCAAAAAACAACAGGGCAAAATGGCTATTGCCTTACGAGCATTTCGTCCCTAAGAAAAGCGATAAAAACGCTAACCCTGATTATACCCAAAGCGCTTCATTGCTTTGGGGTCATTTTCCAATTCTTTTAACCTTTCGTAGAGCTCCAATGCACCTGCTTGTCGAAGAATTTTCAAGTCCTTACGTGCCTTCCACCCCACCTTTTCAAGGCGCTTCCTTATGGCCTATGAATAATCCCCTTTGGGATCCGTTCCACATGTATGACGGACGCATGCGGATAATATCCTCGTCCTCAAAAAATTCCTCGTATCGATTTCGACAGAGTAAGGATTTTCTTTTATAAAAACTGAAGGATTTTCTCCTAATGGTTTCGTTTACGAAAAAGCGTTCGGGCTTTATCCGTTAATTGGTCCTTTGGATAATAAGGGGTGCTTCGGGCACATTCCAAAAATCCGCGAAAGACTTCTTCATTCATTAAATTCTGTAAGGCCGATATGGGAATGAATTTCCGCGTAGGCAATTGCTCTGCAAGTATGCACTTTGTCTTCAAAATAGGCCTGCTAATACATCTATCTTATTCAACAAAAGCAATATTGGGGTAGTACTATTTTTTATTTTTCCAAAAAAAACGTAGTCTTTTCAGGCCTTTTCACCTATTTTCACCATATAAAGCAGCACATCGGCATCTTCAAAAGCGGACTTACAAAGTTCCCCATCAATAGAAGATTGCAATTCATAGGCAGGTTTTATGATTCCAGAGTATCTGAATAGGACCACTTGAAAATCGTCTCCATTCATCAATTCCTAATTCGGTGCGGGTAGTTTGGGCCTTGGAGGGTAAATTATCAGATAATTTTTCCTACAAAGGCATTCATTGAGTGTGGATTTCCCACATTGGGATTCCTATAATTATTTACAAAACCGGCTTTAATGCGAACCAATCTTCCTTTTTAACTTTTATAATGGCAAAGGTAATTGAATATGACCACTATATCAAATAAGCCTAAATTACGTAAAGTACCACGTTATCAAACCTCCAATCAGAGCATAGGGCATACTGAGTATTATATGATCTATATGATCACTGCCGAGGCCATGGATGAGATAATAGAGGTGTCCTGAATGGGGGAACAGTGATCTCCAAAATTACCCCCCCCAATGTAGCGGCCTACCACCAAAGGCAATGGTGCGAATGAATTTCTGCCATGGGGAATGGCAATCGCCATCATAATGGCAAAGTGCCGAAGTCCCCGGTCGAAACGCAATAAAGGAGCTGAATGACGAAAATAATTGCCGGTAAAAAAGCGGGGGACAGCCATTCTTGGACAGTTTGGCTACGAATGCCTGTTCCACGCATTACAGCATCCCCTAAGGGCAAAGCCAATAAACATTAAGCA
>Ga0163217_1064434_pt1 | contig 13445 bp, 14 predicted proteins | sample SynspAceP_FD_185933 | JGI IMG/M metagenome (GOLD analysis project Ga0163217, IMG submission 185933) | Saline lake microbial communities from Ace Lake in Antarctica - Synechococcus sp. Ace-P (PacBio error correction) | ecosystem: Environmental > Aquatic > Non-marine Saline and Alkaline > Saline ...
AGAGAAGAAAAAAAAATAAAACAAAAGCCAAATTTGGGGTGGTTTCCCCCTGCGGGGGTCCCCCCACCCCCCCTTTCCCTTGCAAGCGTGGGGCTGGATTTCGGTGGGTTTTTTAATCGGCCCGTGTCAATGCCGTGACTCATGGTGATTGCCATGGGTCCCATGGGCCCGTGGATGCTCGTCGTGCTTGTGATCGTGCCGCGGCCCCTTCGTGCGGCTTTTGCTCCGTCCGCCATCGGCTTCCGGGAATTCGAGACAACATCAACGCTGAGGAGCAAGGGCAGCGGAACTTGCCCCTTGAATATCGATACTGCCAGGAAATTCGAGCTTCCGGCTTGACCTGAGAAGCTGCTGCTCGCCCAACGCACAGCACGCCGCTCTTCCTCGACCAGACTCTCCTTTGTTTCAAAGCAAGAGGAATGTCGCCGTAGACGAATCTGGGCGACCCACCCTCGACTGTTTCACGCAGCCTCGCATCAAATTCCTCGGCCATCGATCAAAGTGATGATCGAATCGAGTCGGGATGCTTGTCACGCGCTTCATTCCAGGAAGGTCATGGCACGGTAAGCGGTTAAGCGTCCGCAGGCCTGTGGTTTCACAACCAGATAATGCGTCAGGGCGCTGAAGGATCCGTTCAAACGCGGCCTCAAGCAAGCTCGCCATTGATCGGCACAGATGCAGCCATGTGCTCAGCTTCCACCGTGGTCGTCGCCAGTGGAGATGATCAGATCGTTGTCGATCACCGATTTCGCAAAGCTATTGACCCAGACGGCGGTTTTTGATCCTCCTGATTAACTGAGGAATGTGGATGATGCAAGGTTTGGTTTTACCAGCCCCAAGGAAACCGGTGAGGATGGCACCGGCGGTCCCGTAACACGCGTCGTGCGATCAGGGGCTGAAGCAGTTTGATGCCGTGGTGGTGCTGGTCATGGAGGGGAGGAAACGGCCCCAAGGCCTGTTCTGCGGCACAGTTCCCTGGACGCCTTGAAACCAAGCCTGGCCTGCTGGAGGCCGCCCTTGGCGTGGTCAGCCGTCCCGGCGGTTTGGCCTGCTGGCTGGTTGGCCGTCAGACACTTATCCGACTGGATGGGCTGCCCCCTGGTGGTGGAAGAAAAGAATGATCTGCTCTACATCGGTTTGCAGAAGGCCAGTAACATGCCGCATCGAAAGGAGATGCGGCCGGGGCCCATCAGCAGGATGCAGGCTGCTCCGAAATAGAAGCACCAACAGCTCCATCAGAATAGATGTTGAAAGCCCCTGTGGAGGATGTGGTGGTCATTCAGCCACAGACATCGTGCACCAGGGCCAAGGGCGCATGGGCGAGAGGAAGCGAGGATCAAGACCGAGGAAGCCGATCACCTAGAGAGGCCGCACGTTGGCCATCAGGGATTGGAAAAGGCAGGTGCAGTGGCTCCACATCGGCGCCGCGAAGTGTGGCGATCACCGCTTCTGTAACCGTGTGGATCTCATCGTGCCGATCGCCAGGCGGAGGATCAGCAGGCCAGCACTGGCTCGCCAGCCTTCCTTGAGGAAATAGCGTTCAAAAAAGGAGTTTCATCGGTGATGCTCTCCAGGGGGGAGGGGAGGCCTTGGGTTGGGGCGGAGAGGTCACGGCCCCATGCAGCGCCATCGCGGCGGTGAGAAGCAAGGAAACTTCCAGCAAGGTGAGGGTTGGTCATGGTTGCATCACTTCCAGCATGGCTGATCTTGATTAGAAATGTGAGTCTGACGTTTCAAGGCTGCTGCAAACGCTTAGCCCGCGCCGGCACGGTGCGGCAGAATGTTTACATTCAGAACCATTCATGACCGTCGAGAGCTTGTTTTCTTGAGTCCTGTGGTCAGCTGTGTGATCACCCCCGCCGGCTCGACCTTGGTGATTCCCAGCGCAGCCAGTTTTCCGCGGGTGAGGAGGCCGCAGCCCGCGCCTCGGCTGCCTGCTCCTCAGGGCGACTCATTTCGGCTGCCGACTTGAGTCCATCGTTTTTCGTAGCGGGGAGTCGATGCGGTTGAGGTTTCAATCTCCAGTCCGGGTTTGGGCGGGTTTGTTGTTGCCAATCAGATTGTTCCGGCTCACGCAGTAATCGCTCCAGAGCTCAAGCTCCACTGGCGCAGCTTCAGTGCCGCTGGCCAGCTCAGCCAGCGTTTTTCAGCAGGCTAGCGGGGTGGAATCCCGGTTCAGCGCTTCGAGGTGGGTTGTCTGCTGGCAAACATCTCGGCCGGGGGCCCTCCAGCACGAGTTTCAGCCGCGATCCATCACACGAACAGACATTCGGCCCAGCCATAAGACCTCAAGGTCATGGTGGCCACCACGATCGCTGTTCCTGCTGCGTGATGCGTTGGAGCTGAAGAATAGCTGCGGCATATGGCCGGGCTTTGAGGTGGCGGTGGGTTCAAATCGAGTGCAGTAACAGCTCAGTTCCAGCATCATCACGTCGCCAGCGAGAGTTGCTTTTTTCGCCCAGGCCTGAGCCGTGCACCGGCAGTCCACCCGCGTTCGAGATCGAAGTGGACGATGGCCCTGCTTACCCGCCAGAGAATTTCGTTGTCGTCCATGCCCCAGGTTGAACAGCCCGTTAGGAGAGGTCTTCGGCCACGCTTGGTGGCCACGAAGCTTGGTGCTCGGGGTTTGGAACACAGCCCCTACCCTTGCCTCAGCTGGGCGAGTGGCCTGGCGCTGATAGGCAATCGGTTCGCCGCGCCAGCGAATCCGGCCAGGTGTTGGGGCCGCAGCAGGCCCATTGCAAGCAGGAACAGGGTGGTTTTGCCGAGCCGTTTTCGCCAATCAAGCCCAAGCGGCCCCTCGGAATGCTGCAGGCTCAACTGAGCGAATGGATGCGCAGAGAAAAGGAATAACTGATATCCACGGCATGAACTCCAGCATGGAGTTTTCACTCGAAGGTTGGCGGCCTCTCACGGCTCGCTGCTCTTGGTTGTGCAGGCGCAAGGCTGAGGCCACTGAGCACAGGATCCGCAACAGCCTCCGCTTCAGGCTCCGGGAGCGACGAAAGCTTTGACCGCTAGAATCCGCGCACCTCGGAGCGGAAGCGCCCGGCGCCAAGGCCCATGGACCAGGAGCGATAGGAAGTTTCAAAGAACGTGGCAATATTGACCGATCAGGCAGAGCGAAAGCTGTGTATGAGATTCGTTTTCCAGCTGATTGTAGCCGAACGGCCTGTTGGCCACGTGATGTCTTTCACATGGCCATCAACGTGAAGATGAAGCCATAGACATAAACCATCAACTCCAGCAGCGCGGCGGCAACGCAGCTTGCGCAGTAACCCCGATCACTCGTGGATCTGCGTGGTCAGCAGAGGAAGAGCACTCGCACTGCGTGCGCAAGCGAACGGGTGCAGCAGCAACGAGGCTGTTGATTCCAAGCTTGCTGAATACCAAGGTCAGCCCCAGCGGATGGCCCAGGCCTTGCAGACGTCGTCCTGGAACGCTGGGCGAAGTTCTCGCTCCCACCAGGCCCAAGCAGCAGGGCCGGCAGGCTTGGCCCGGCAAAAACCGAAGGGGCAGGCGCAGGATCGGCAGGTGAGGCGCGCTGGAATGGGGCATGGCCCACGATCAAACGCCAACCCCACGTGAGCAGCAGCTGGATCGGGGCTGGAGCTACCCAAGGCAGCGGCGAGCAGGATCCGAAAAGGCAAACTCTGCACGACGTGGCACCCCCTGAGGCGATTTGCCGTGGGCCAGGGCACTCGGGACGTGGCTCAAGATCGAAGGCTCATCTTTGGCTTGAGCACGTGGACTTGGAGACCGAATCGGTCTGGTTCCTGCCTTCGCTGCGCCCCGTAGAGACCCGATCACGTAGCCGACACAATACCGGTCCAGGGTGCCTGGCTGGAAAATAAACAGGCTTCCTCGATCTCCGAGCTGGGCAGCTCGACGAGGGGCTTCAAACCAGGCTTCAAAGTTGGGGCTGAAGCGTTTCGATCGCCCCTGACCGGCCATCAGAGCGGCCAATACTCCCACTGCTGAACGAACACGCAAAGGAAAGATGTCAGGGCAGCACGCCGGACCCAGCACCAGTTTGTGCGCTGCGCGTTGTTGGGGTTTGGGTTTGGTCATGGTTTTCAGCCTTCTGGCGAGCTGTTTGGAGGGTGTCGTTCACTTGCCGTAGTTCTGCAGCAGTTCGCCGACAGCACGTGAAGCAGACTTCGGTGAATCGCAAGGGCAGTCTGGGTGATCGGAAATACTGCCGAACTTTCCGGATGAGCGCCTGCATCACCACTGGCAGCGGGAGGCCAGGGCAGCTGGCCGGCGGTGAACCACATAGGTGGACGAGATCAGCCAGGGCCGCCGCTGCGAAGAACGCAGGCGTGGTGTTGCCGGTTGATTGAGCGCGCGGAACACAGCCAGGCCACCAGCGGACCAACGAATGCGCCATCGAAACATGTTGGCGCCCGGGTGGTAAAGGCGAGCATGGGCCAGCAACAACGCCTGAAACAGCAGCACGACGATCCGAGCACGTATCACCCAGGGACCGAACAAGTCGGCCCCAGCCTGTTCCGGTGGGGTGGGAGCACTGCCTGTCACGAGGCAGCTTCAGGGCGGAGAGCACACGAAGTGAAGGCGCCGGCACAGCGAGCAGCAGCTTCATTTGGGATGCTCACGGGTGATTCACCATCGAAGCGCACCCTATCAGCAGGAATGGCAAGGGCACAAGCACCAGAAGACGGCCCAAGAAAAAGGCAAACCCCTCAGCGATGTTGCATCGCTGGGCAGGTGCTGGAGAAGCTAACAAGGGCGGACTGATGCTGCCATGCAGCCAAAAGACTGGCGACTTAGCCTTTGAAAGTCGTCAACACTGTGCTCGCAGGTTAGAGCGGTTGATTGTGCAAAACGGCAGAATCCTGACTTTAATCGACTTGAAAAAGCACAAATCACAGTGCCGGGACAGCGGGCCGATCGAACGGCAACTTTCCTGTTGCCTCAGCGCTGTTCCGCTGAAACGTTCGAATCTGATTAATGAAGGTTGGTGGAAACGGCGGGCCAACGAAGGTTTGATCCGATCGTTGCCAGACCAATTTCCAATAGTTTAAGACCGGCGACTCAATAACTGGAAAGGTGGTATTTCACGAGCCGCCAACTGGCGAAGCTCTACCCGAGTGTGTCCTGAACCAAAGGGGCGGGCTGATGTCAGAATAGCGCTGGTCCCGAATTTGTCGGTGACTTGAACCTTGTACCGACACTCCCCCAAGCGAAATTTGCGTCGTTGGGGGTCTCGCCGCCCTGCGGGCGGTGGCAAACACCGGTTTGTCCCACGCGCATGGCCGAGGGCATTGCCCTTGAAAGAAGGCATCGCTCACTGCCAGCTCACCAATCCACGACTGGACTGGTGTCAACGCAACCATCACTGCTGATCGCTTGTCGTAGGAGGTGTCGTTGATCCCCAGCCCAGCGCTGATCGCCAGGGACATAACCGCCAGCCGAGTTGGGCCGGTTTGCAGTAACCACTGAGGCCAATCGGCTTGGTGCGACTGGCGGGTCTCCACAGGGCCTGCTGCGGTGAAAGGCGTGGCGCCAGGCACATCGACGCGGGCCTTGTAGGTAGGAAATAGATCGCGGCGGCCCACTTGTCGGCCGTCCGTACCGATCTGAACGGTGCCGTGCGCGGAGGCGGTTGGTGCGCGATTGCACACTCACTGGATTGCGAGGTCCGTTGCGCCACGTTTTATCGTGGCGGCGGATCATTGAAGCCGTTGGACTGCCACCAGAGGCCGGGCACCGGCACCCGAGGTTTTTTAGTGTATGGCCACCGTGCTCCGTTGAGGGTAGAGCACGTTTCAAGACGGTGTCAACTGGAAAGACGCTGGGCCAATAGGCGAGCATGTCTTCCTGCCAACGGCCGGCGCCAACGGTGGCGGGAAGCCGGCGTCCTGAGTGTGTCGTCGGTAAGTAACGAGCTGTCGATGCCCACGAATTGGGGCCCGGAGTCCCTTCTGGAAACCAATTCCAAGCCGCGATGCCGCGGTTGGTCGCCGGCGCACCGAGTACGAATCGCTGAAGTTGCCGGCCCGCAGGAATCGAGCGCAGCAGTCCTTTGCGGTGAAGCTGGGTGTCAAGGCCTGAGCTGCAGGTCGTACTGAAGGTGGGTGGCCCACACCTGGGCGCGGGGCGGAGTCCACCTGGCACTGGCGGCTGCCGGCTGAAGCGTGCCCCACCACAAGGTGGCAGGCCCGCTTGACTTGGTGGTGTGGAGGAAACTGGGCTGGCTCCACTCGCCGACTTTGGCTCCAGGCCATCGACCCGGCCCTGAGCACGGCCATTCGTTTCAAACTTCCTTCATCAGCCTGCGCAGCTCAATCGGTCCCTCGGTGATCCGATCCAGGCGGCCGGTTGAGGAGGGCAGCGGCTTCCCAGCGGCTGAAGCGAGCGCTTGCCACGGAAGGTGCCATCGGGATAACCCGCCACGCAGCGTAGTGCGATCCATCCAGGTCTGGAGGAGGGCCTGATAGCGCCCATCGGTGGGGGTTGCACAATCGGAGAACTGGGTGATGCTTGGTGACCTGCTCAGGCCTGATCGCGCTGATGGCCGGCGTCGCGTGGATTGCGGCGAGGTTGATCGCGGTGCCTGATACGGTGGCTTGGGACTTGGGCGGAGCAGCCGTGGCGGGGGTGGTGGGGGCCAAAGGGAGAGCCACCCAGGAGATGCAGGGGCGAATCAGGCGGGTGAACATGGGCGGGCTGGAAGGGCGACGACGGTTTGCGCACAATCCGGGGCGAAGCCACTTCGGATATTGGTAAGAAATGATAATCGTTTCGCGTTGCGATGGCAAAGGGCCTGGTTTGGTGGTCTTATTGAGCAGTTGGGCGCCGGCTAAGGGACTGGACTCTTCAGTCGTCGTTCGCTTCATTCCTCCTTCCACCGCCTTCGCCTCCCTCTCTCCTTCCGCACCCTCGCCGCCTTCCCTTCTTCGCCCCATTCAAGCCCTTCCTTTGTTGGGTCTCGTTGTCATCCTGTCGCGTTATCGCGCCGCGATTTCCCTGTCCAGGGCATCCGTTGCTCGTTTCATCAGGGCATGCCGAGCCCGCCACGCCGCGATCAGTCCGCTGCGGAAGAAAGAAGGGCATTGCTGGGTCGTGACATGGTCGATCGAATCGTGTGAGAGAGATTCTGAATGGGCCTCGCGCCGTGGTCGCAGAAGCGGTGGTTGAAGCGCTGGTTGGAACGGTCCCGCCGCCGGGTGCTTTTTTGTTACGCAGGCCCGCGCCGCCAGCCCCACTCCAGCCGCCGCCCGCTTGCAGCGCCCCATCTTTGGTTTCTGCTCCGATTCGTTTCCAGATCGACTCGCTGCTGCCAGCCGACAGCTCCGCGTTGGTGCGCTCGTCTGCTCGCTCCGAGGCCGACTGCCGCCCGGTCCAAGAACATGCGCCGGCTTGGCATGCCCGAACGTGAAGCACAACCGGCCAGTTGCCGCGGGTTCGGCCTTGCATCAAAGCCTGCTTGCCCGCTGGTGCATCAGGCCTTGCCAGGCCATCCCTGATGGCCTCAGCCGACCCTGCGGCGGCGGATCCACAGCTTGCGCTTTGCCGCTCAGGCCCGTGAGGGCTAATGGCCGGCCACGTGGATAACGCTACACTGCGGACTGGGCGATCCGATCTCCTCCTCACCTTGTTTCTATCCGGAGCTGTGCCTATAAGCGAACGGCGACTGGTGCTGGAGTTTTCCCCATGGTGAGGAAGACCTTTCGGCTCCTGCCGCGATTTGATCGTCTACCCGAGCACCCTGCTGCACCGGGTTGAGCCGCGTGAAGCGATGGCGATGCTGGTCTTGCGTGGGCTGATCAGAGCCGCAATCCGCAAGCGCGAGCAACGGGAACTCTGTTTGAGTCGACACAGCGTGCGGTCGTTCAGCCAGCAGGGCAAGGGGGAGCTTCGACTGCTCACCGCAGCTACGCAACCTGCCTTGGCGGATCTGGGGCGACTGAAGCGGGCCGGCATCATCAAGAAACTGGTTTGGCTGCTGTCTGGCTGAGGGGGGTTACCTTTGGGCTTCAGCCACGAGTCTTGCTTAAGCCGAGTTTTGGCGGCGTCCTGACAGCCGCGCAGAGCCCGAAGATTGACGGTGTGAAAAGGAGGGAAGCACCCAGATGGCTGGCACTCGGTGGGACCTCTGTGCATCGGGCAGCTCTGCGCACCACCGTCTGCCCGAATCGAACGCAGGTGAGGATGGTGCTCATCCCTCGTGGGAAGCGAACAGGGCTTCAGCACGCTGGGCCAGATCGGCGGCAGCGCACCAGGCCGCGGCTGCAGGTGCGCAGTAGTGGCGATAGACAACCGGTGGCACGCACCTGCGTGGGGGGTCCGCGGCCCGGCGAGACCGAGATCCAAGGGATGCCCCGAGCCACACGGGTCATTCATTCGTGGAGACCTGTTTTCAAGCGATGGGTGCTTGCACAGCAGATGGGTTGGTTTTGGGGTTGAGCTGACTTGGCGACCGCTGGATCGGCGACCTGGCGGGCCAGGGAAGGGCAACTGGAGAACCACACGCGATCCTTGGGAGTGAGCTCGCTTGTCGCCGCTCGCCCAGGGCTGATTTGGCCCAAATGCCGGCTGCCATAGTTCCTGAATGAGATACCCATTCTCAACACTCGCCCGCTGGTCGATTCTGCGCCCGATCCGTTTGTTCTGGTCACTCTTTGAACGCAAACCGCTCCGCCCGATGGCCCTGCCTGGCCGCCGTCCTGCTGGCTCCTGTGGCAGCGATGCGTCCTGGCCTTGCGCGCCTCCAGCGATGCCGCCTCATGTGGTCACCACCTTCCTGCCGATCACTGAATTCACCACAAGCTGGGCCTCGGCACCTGCGCACGGTGGAGCCCTGATGCCAACACGGTCAGCCCCACGATTTCAGGCCACCCCCGCCTGATCTGTGCGGCTGCAGAAGGCCGACGTCTCGTCCAAGAACGGCTGGGCTGGAACCTTCCTCGACAAGCTCGATCGTCAACGCCGACAATCAGGCGGCCTCCAGGTGATCGACTCCAGCGCCCGGCATCCCAACCTGGAGACACCTGAAAAAGACGCCAAAGACCCCGACAATGCCGACGCGACGATCAGGCCACGCTTCACGGTCCGATCATCCCACGCTTGGCTCGATCCCTCAGGCCGTCCAGCAGGTTGGAACCATCCGCGATGGCCTGATCGCCGCGAAGCCGACTGCCCGAGCAGGTCAGCGCCAATGCCCGCTCTTCTACGATGAACTCCGCTCCCCAATGCGAGTTGGCCAGCCAGCTCAAACGTTGCTGGCAAAACCTTCGTGGCTATCACGATTTTCGCCCCTACTCTCGCCGAGCGCTTACAGCTCAAGGTCGCTTTCGTGGTGGAGTTCCGCAGCTGAATCCCACCCTGGCCGACCTGCCAGCGCGTCAGCCAGTTGGTCCGAGCAGACCGAGCTCAAGACCCTGCTCCGCTGAGCCCAGGAAGGGGCGCCCATCCTTCAAATGCCCCGCCGCCGATCTGGGCGTGAAGATCGGCGTGTTTGATCCGCTTGAAAACCGCCGCCGAGGCGGCAAGCTGGCTACTACCTCAGCCAGACTGCGCCCGCCCACGCAAGGCCCTGGCGGCGGCCTTCGCGCCCTATCTGGAGTCAGAAACTGGGTAGGCTGGGCTGATGGCGAAATGGTCTCCGAGTCAGCGGGCTGACGGTCTGCCGGGAGGGCGCCGTGGCAGTGGAGAACGTCAGCTGATGGCGGCGAGAGCGATACCGCCCTGAATCGGTCCACGGTGCCGGCAAAAGTAGCCTGGTGCAGGCCTGCTCGGCCTTCCTTTCCCACAGGAGCGGCGAGGTGCGGCTGCTGGCACGGCGGCTCGGGCCGCAAAGGTCACCTGCCTCTTTGGTGCAGCGACCAGGTGGCCTACCTGCCCCAGAAGCTTCGTTGTCGCACCGCTTGCCATCAGCGTGGCGAATTCGGTGGGCCCTGGGCTGGGATCCGCGGATTCCGGTTTCAACTGGTTGGAGGCGAGGCCGGCGAGCGGCCGTTCGCCGGCTCCTGGCCAAAACCACTGCGCGACCTGGCCGATCGCCTGACAGCGAGCTACCCCCCCCCCCCCCCCCCCCCCCCCTCCCCCCCCCCCCCCCCCCTTGCCCCCCACCCCCCGGCCCCCCCCCCCCCCCCCCCCCCCCCCCCCCCCCCCCTCCGGCGCAGACCAACGGGTGCTGCTCGCGTTTTTGCCGGGTGCGCCTCTCGCCGCCTGTGTGTGGCTCGATGAGGCCCAGGCCGGCCTCGACAAGCAGATGGCGAGCAGTTCTATGGCCTGCTGTTCGACTGCGCCGCAGCGAGGGCTGGACTGTTCCTGCAGGATCCCTGACTGGAGATGGTGGCCGGACCTGCGAGTGGGTGCTCTGGCCTCAACCGCCGCCTTGCGTGCTCCGGGCCCCGATCACGCCCTCAGCCCCTCCCAGCTGACCGTGTCTACGGCCGGGTTTTCGTTCCGTAACACAATCGCACGCCAACCCATCCTCCTGATGAGCGAAGGCCGCCCCTCCTGAGCTGCTGCAGTTGCCCGTTTATTGCAGCGGGCCCCTCCTCGGTGGCTGCTCACGAAGGCGCCCTCGGCGGCCTCTGGCAGTTTTGCCGTGTTGCGCCAGCTCTCTTCCTTTTAGCGATGCCTGGGCCACTCGTCGTTGCTGCATCACTATCGCAATCCTGCTGGGCTCAAATCCCACCTGGTGTTGATCCCTTTGCGTGATCTTCGCCCTGTTGGTGAGTCGGTTGGTGGAGCGCAGCGCTGCACCGATGCCTGCTCACATCGTCCTATTCTGTGTTGTCGGTGGCGGTGTGGCCGCCTCAGCTTCGTGGCGCAATACCAGGGCAAGCAAGAGCCTGCTATTCGGCGACATCTCGGTGTGTCCTGGCTGGATCTTGGGCATGATTCTCGCCCTGTGCTCACGGCCCTGGCCCTATTCTGGCCCTCACCCGTCCGCGACCAGATCCTGCTCACCATCGATGAATCGCTCGCCTCTCGCGTGGGTGGCCGTTCCGTCATCGTCTGCTGTTCATTCCTTTGTTGGCCCTGTGGTGGCGATCTCGATCTAAGGCCGTGTGGGTGCTGCTGATCAGTGGGTTTTGTGGTGATCCCCGACTGTGCTCCGTGTTGTGAGCACCACTTCAATTCCTACGTGCTGCTGGACTCGGCCTCGGGCCCTCTGCGGTGCTGGGCTGCAGGGGGGGGGGGGGGGGGGGGGGGGGGGGCTATTTCTTCGGGGCTTGAACCTGCCGTCCGGGCCTGTGTGGTGATTCAGTTGCAGTTGCTGGGCTTCCTGGGTGGCCCTGACACTGGCACCGCGCCAGGGCGATCGTTAGGGATCAGCCCGCCCACCAGCCACGACTGCCTCAACCGGCTTGCCGAGCAGGTGAGCTTCCAGGCTGGTGGCATCGTACGGGCGGGCTGGGCCTGGAGCTGCCGCTCCTGCCAGCAACGCCGATGGGGAGCAAGGGGCGCAGGCAGCAGCAGGCGTCGCCGGTGGGTCGTGTTCGAGCCCGGTGCCGCCCACTCCCAGCCCTCCAGGGGGCGTCGCTGCAGCACTGCTCGCGCGGTTGAGGCCAGCAGCGTGAGCCTGGGTTTGGCCCGACCCCTTAATCACACCGCCCGCAGACCGCTCGCCACTGCGCGAGCAGGCGCTAGCACCAGCCCTTCGCTGGCCCGCAGAAAGCGAGCGGCGCCTGGCCGGGTTCACCATTCTTCCAGTGAACGCCGGAAATCGGCCAGTGGCGCACCAACAGGGCGCGGCCGGCCACCCGACCAGAAACTGCTGAGATCGCGGCTGCGGGCAGCACCTGCGCTGGATCGGCCGGGCGGCAGGTGCGGCAGGGCCAGGCCTTCTGCTCCGGCACGCTCAGCTCGCGCCTGGGGGAGCAGGGCCACCGGCCGTCTGCTTTCGATTTTCGAGAATGGAGCGGCGCCGCCGCGTTACCAGAGCACCAGCTGGTCCGTTTGCGGGCTGTCCGGGGCGCTGCCTGCCAAGCAGTTAGCCCAGGCGGTTGCTGCTGAGCTGGGCAAAGCGCAGGGGCGGCCCGCCGAAGGGCTGGGGGGGTTAGGTTTTCCGGCTCCACCGGCTGGTGCGCTTCCAGGCAGCGCCACCAGGTTTTTCCTGGCTGATCGGCAGCCGCAGACGCTGGTGATTGGCTCCAGATCGGGCTGACAAGGCCAAGGCCGCCACCGTCGGCCATGGGTTCGAGCTCCGGGATCGCGGCAGACCGGGGTGGAGCGGGGTCCAGGCGCATCGTGCTGCGCAACTGTACTGTTCGCCGCGTCACCGGCACCTACGCGAGCAGTGGGGCGGGGATCCCAGCGGCCGCGGCCACCAGCGAGGGCAGAGCCCCGCGCGGATCGCGACCGGTCAGTTTCCAGCACCAGCGGGCTGATCCGTTCGCCTGCCTGCGGAAACAGCAAAGGGGGTTGGACTGGCTGCAGCTGAAGGGGATCGGCGTTCGGGCTGCTGCGGCTGCCACCGAGGAGCGCTCCATCGTCCGGCCTGAACCCAACTCAGCGGCCGCGGGTCCTGAGCTGGCGCGCCTGGCAGGATTGCAGCGGGCGGCATGCGCAACAACAGCTGCTGCTGGGCCCAGGGCACGCCGACCCTGCAGCAAACATCACAGCCACCGTGTTTCCGGGCCAAAGCTTTCATCGGCCGGCCTTTCGATGGTTCCAGCGGCACGTTGGGGGCGGGGAATCGGGCGGACCTGGCGCACCGCACAACTGCGATCCTGGCCGGCCAGGTTTCGTTCTCCATCACCTTCAATCGCCAACCCACAGATCGGCTCGGGGTGGTTGATCAGCAGCAGAGCACGGGCAGGCCCACCGGCACCGCATCGACCAGGCAACAGCGCCCAGCAGGCGCGCCAGCTGGGCGATCACCCGGCACGGGTAGCACGAAGCCGCTGATCTTGACCGGATCCCCTGGTGCAGCCTTGGGGTCCGGTTCGCTGCGCAGGCGCCACTCGGTGAGGTGCGTTGGGCCGGTGGCACAACGAATTAAGGCCCCGGGCCCGGTTGAAAGTTCCTGGCTTGCGGTTTGGCGGCCAGTCGGCAAAGGAGGGCACCGGCGGCAGCAGCAAACCCGTTCCCCCCACCCCGCCCAGCGCAGGCAGCGCCAGAAAGCCCAGGCGCTGGCGCCGTGGAGCGGCGCCTCTGACGCTGACCAGTTCGAGCACGGCAGCCGCCATCAGCCAGCCCGCCACTGATCCACCCAAGCGGATGGAAGACGGCGCGCAGGAGCAGGTCGAGACGCCACTGGCGCCCGCTCTGCCCAGCACGACCCCAGCCCCCAGGCTAGGGCCTGAGGCCTGCTTTGTTGAAGCCAGGTCGCTCAGCTCATAACGGAACTCGATTAGGTACAAACTCCGCCACACCTCAGGGTCGTTCCGGCCGTGCTTGACAGCTGCCATGATGGCAAATGACCACACGCTCGGTCATTGCCGCCAATTGAACCGCCGATTGAG
>Ga0163217_1115427_pt1 | contig 13445 bp, 15 predicted proteins | sample SynspAceP_FD_185933 | JGI IMG/M metagenome (GOLD analysis project Ga0163217, IMG submission 185933) | Saline lake microbial communities from Ace Lake in Antarctica - Synechococcus sp. Ace-P (PacBio error correction) | ecosystem: Environmental > Aquatic > Non-marine Saline and Alkaline > Saline ...
AAACCCAAAAAGGGAAAAAAAAGGGGGGAAAGAGAAAAATGCCCGTTAAAAACTTTGGGGTCCAACAGTTCGAAGCGCAAAACGCGCCCCTCGGCTTTTTGGGCCGAACCTTGGGAACTGTTTTTTTTTTTTTGTGGGCAGGGCGCAAGCCCTTCGTCAGCTGGAAGGCCAACGGTAAATGACCGGGGGTTTCAGCGCGTCCCAATCGTTTTTCCTGAAAAGAATCAATGCGATCTCATTGCCGCGGAAAAAATTTCGCGCATCAAATCTTGATCTGGTGCGCCGCTAAATCGTACCACGGGGGTCGTTCCTGTCGCTCAAATAACTAGGCGTCCCCGCCAGGCAATCTTTTTTCCGCCGCCCGAACTCACCAGACGCAATCAACGGGACAAAGAAAGACACCCGATTTTACCCTGAGCGGATTTCGCCCACACGCAGACGGTTTTTTTCATCACCCGCATTAATGTCCCAAGCGACGTTCTCCTACCCCCAAGACCGCGGTCCGTCCTGAGTTTCGAAATTTCGAACCCTAAGCCCTCTGAAATTGCGCGATTCGTGTCGGCTTTTGCCTCGTCTATGCAATGGTATTTTCCCAGCGCTTTCTCGTTTAAAGTCAATCCACGACGCTAAGGCCAATCATCCTCTGGTGTCAAATCGTCAGCGCGACCGCTAACATCCACAGCCTTTGGGGAAGGCTTGCTTTTTTTTTTTCAAACCTGTTTCGTGTTTTCAAGTAAATTGGCGTGGCCGAAAAGAACGGGCATTGTAGCGGGCAAACTTTGCCAGCCCCGTGCCCCACCTACCCTGCGGTCGCATCAAGACGTGGACGGTTTTGCATGTGGCAGAAAGACGGACCATAAAAGGCACCAAAAAAAATCACCGGGTGTTCCAACAAGGGATAAGCTATGAACATGAAAACCCTGTTACTGGGGGCTGCGGCTTCCGTAGCGATTGGCCCCCGCCGCATTTTGGTGCGCCGCCCATGAAAGGAGCGTGGACGCGACGGCGAGGTAAAAGTGATCTATCTGGCAAGCGCTCCTCGATCATGGACCCCTATCGTCGGCGGCACCAAGGACCTCGAGCCGCGAGCCTCGTGCTCGAACCACTGGGCCGCTATGACGAAACCGGCGCCTGGTGCCCTATCTGGCGCCGAAATTCCCACCGTTGAAAACGGCGGCGTGGTCCGAAGATTCTGAATCCGTAACACTTGTGAAAGTTGCAAGAAGGCCTGCTCGTGGTCCTGATGGTACGCCGGTGACGTCGCAGACCTGAAAATTCACGCTGAATATGTATGCACCCCGAAGGGCCGGTTGCGCGCAGGCGTCAAAGATTTGATGGTGTCGAGCACGATATCGTGGATGATCTACGGTGACCGTCCATTTTTCTTGATGGCAAGCCCAACCCTTACGGCCCGTTTCATGGGCGCGCAATCCCGATCATTCAGGCTGCGCAGTTCAAGATTGTCTGGGGGTCCAAGGGCACCGGAATGTACGAAGCGAACTTTAACACCCAATCGGCACCGGCCCGTTCGCGCGTACGGACTTCCGTCCCAATGGACGTGGATCCAGATGGTAAGCCAAACCCCACTAACCCGCGATCGAACAAACCTGCGTTTGCGCCCTGACCCTCAAGGGTGGTGGTGATGCGAATGCGGCGGGCCGTGCGTGATGGAAACCGGCGAATACACTATGCCTGGAACATGCAGCTGCCCCCGACGTGACTGGCGGAAGATGGCCGAAGGCGGTAAGGTTCAGGCGATTCTCTCTTGCATTCGTACCCTTGGTCGAGACGGATCGAAATGAACATGACCGATCCGTCGCCAGACGCTGCCAGAAGGTGAACGTGCGACGCTTGCGCATCCGCACGCCGATCTGTCGGACTTCAGAGTCCCGCAGGCGCTTTCCATGGCGATCTGACCGTATCCTTTGCTGGTCCGAAGTCGGGTACGGCCAACCGGCCGTGCAACCTGTAACCTTCGTCCCGCCCCCGAGCTTTTTTACGCATCCCGACAACTACTGAATGTTCTGACGCGAAGGATCTTGAAGGCGCAAAGCCTTGCTGGAAGAATGCCGGCTGGACGACACCCGATGGCGCAATGTGCATCCGGGACAAAGAGCGCGTGGAGAAATCTGGCCCTGCCTGTTCCAAGAGCTCGAACCAACGCTGTTGCGGCAGGATTCCAGCGCGCTGATCAAAGACTGGTGGAATCCAGATCGGTGTCGAAGTCGAGCTGCGCAACCCCTTTGATTCTTCGGTCTTCTTCGGTGTGACGCCCGGTTTCGCCTGACACCTTCCAGAAAGTTCTATGCCGACGTTTTGAAGATGTATGCCGACAACTTTGAACGGCCACCGACCCGCAGGCTACTTGTCTGCTACCGTTGCCGGCAACGAACCCAGCATCCAGCCATGGCAGGGTGAAAACATCAAAACCGTTTTCTGCAGCGAAGAATATGGATGAGGCTGCTGGACGAACTGTCCGCGCACACGGGCGTTGGATAAGCGTGGCCGAGATCGGCCAAAAAGCTGAACAACATCATCACGCGTGACCATGACATCGTTCCGACTGGTCCGACCCGGGCCCGGTTTCCGCTGCGCTCCAAACACATTGGGCGGCGTGAATCCTGAACACATGGGATTTCGAATTTGGAATGCGCCGACTGTACCCGCGTGAAAGAATAATCCGCCCAAGGTCAGAGGAGCACGCGCCTGCGTGTCTCTTGACCTTGATGCCATTTTGAATGTGTGCGAAATCGCCGCCTCCCCTTCGATTTGACACCCTTCCTCCTCCTAGACCGACTTGCAAAGGCCTGTGCATGCTGACCTTCACGCATTGCGTCGACTACTTTTTGTGATACAACGCTTTTTTGTTTATCAGCCTGATTAATCTTCTTGCTGCTGCAACTGCCCCGGCGATCCGTGGTCAGGTGCCCCTGACTGTCCACAGAAGTGAAAACAAGAAGAAAATGCGGCGAGCGCTTTGGCTCGGAAGCCGATTATGTGCACTACTACAAATGGTTGATCCAGTTTTTTCTGGGTAGAGCCTCAGTTTCTTCATCGACTGGGCCACCCGTGACGTTTTCTGTTGGGGCTGTGGCTTGCCCGACACCACGCCTGTCGACCTTCATCGACCACACCGGCGCGTACGCCCCTGTGCACGCGCCATCAGCTGGCCAGACCCGCAGTCCGATCATGGATATCGTGATCCAGCGGAATGCCGCAGACCTTTGGGTGGTTGGGCTCAGCTTAATATCGTTGGGGATCTGATCGCGAATCCCCATCGTATTATTCTGCCTAAATCGCCACTATCGCTTGTTCGATCAGGCGGGGACATTCGTGACAATGGTTGGGCTTTTTCGATCCCCGCCCTTTTTTACTTTGGCCCGCTGCTGATCGTTGTATTCTCTGTATCGCTAAGGGTGGGTTTGCCGGTCGATCGATGAAACCACCCAATGTCGTGGACGGACTGGGAAAAGCTTTAAGGTCCAGTTCATGCAGATGGTCAATGATGCCGTGATGGTGCTGGCGCCTGCAAACCACCGCACAGATCAGCCCTATATGCGCGGGGGCGATGCTGGACAAACCTGAATCAGGATTACGTCCGCCAACCGGCCCGTGCCAAGGGCCTGCGTGCAGACATTCCGTCGTGCTGGTTCACGTCTTGCGCAACTCTATGATTCCGGTGGTCACGTCATAGCACTTGGGATCCCGCGATCTTTGGGGGCCGCTATCATCACCGAAAACGTGTTAAAGGTAAACGGGATCGGGCAGCCTGCTGCTGACCTGCGCTTCTTTGCAATGAAACCTTCATTGGTGATTGAGACGCTGACCTTATCTTCGCGCATCCCATACGTTCTGTTCAACTGATTGCCGATGATTCTATAACGGCCTGCTTGACCCAAGGATCCGCTATGCCTGAGCAAGGCACGTCCCGCAAGCCTCGCTTGAGGCTGACATCGACTTTACGGCGCGCTGGTCGACAAAGAGCACAAAAGCCGCCGCGGGAGCCAAATGGATGACGTTCTGGCACAAGTTTCGCAAGCACAAGGGTGCGTAAATTTGGCGGAGGCTTCCTTGCTGTTCATCAGCTCGCCGTGCTTGTTTGGCCCTTCTTTGGACGTGGGACCCAAAAGCGCTTGATATCCGAACAAGAACTGGCGCCGATCTATCAACTGCTGTTTGACAGCGACAGCAAGAGGCGGTTGGGCGCACCCCTTTGGAACAGTCAGCTGGGCGTGATATCATGGCGCAGATGATCGCCGGAGGCCGCGGTGTCGATGGCCGTGGGGTGGCTCGCGATGGGACTGGCATGGTATCGGGTCGGACGACATCGGGGTAATCTCGGCTTACTTCAACGGCTCGATTTCTGGCTGATGCCGGTTCACTGATCTGGTGTGTGTCGCTGCCGATCCGCTTTGACGCTGCTGGCGGTGACCCCTGTTCCGGCCAACCGCTGAAATGCGGCGGTTCGGCCCCGAAGGCGGCATGTTTATCCTGGATTGGTTGGGATCATCGGCCTGACGTCCTGGATGCAAGACGCCGCGGATCGTAGCGGGACAATCCCTGGCGCTGAAAGAGCGTGAATTCATCCTCCGCGCGCGGTCCCATGGCACGCGTCATGCAAGATCATCCGCAGCACCTGCTGCCTCAATGTGATTTCCCCCAACCATGTATCTGCTACACTTGGGCTCGCCCGGCGATCATTCACTCGAAGCCGCCTATAGCTTTCCTCTGGCGTGGCTTCCGTGCGGACCTATCCGACAATGGGCAGCTGCTGTCGGATGCCGTGTTGCGTATGCAGGAATTCCCCGAACGGGATCCCTGCCGGTATCGCAATTTTCCCTGACTGTGCTTAGCGTGAACTTAGGCGAAAATAAAAAACCCCCAAACAACGGGGGGGGGGGCGGGGCTGCGCGATGCGCTTGGACCCGCGGTTGCGCGGGCGGTGATCTCTGCCGGTCATAGCGCTTGGGGCTGCGGCAGGATTGAGTATTATACAGGGTGAGGGGGGTGCGGCCTCCCCTTTGGTCGGTTGAGTGCGCAAAAGGCTTGAACTCGGGCGGTTCCGCGTCAGTGAACTGGCGTGCTGTCCGTCAGGGAACGCACACAGATGTTTGAAGCAATTCGTTTTGAAAACAACCACGCGCAACAGGCTGCTGTCTGGTTCGCAGCTGGCCTTGGGCCCGTGGTCCTTTGCGTTCTGGGGCGATCACCAACGGTTCTGTTTTCGCTCCGGTCGCTGGTTGGCGAAGAACCGACGCGCGGGCTAAAGGGGATCTGCTGACGGCACTGGCCTTTGCTGTCCTCGGCCACGCAAGCCGCTGTGGCGCTTGGGGCTGGATCAGCTTTTGCCGATCATTCGTTTTTTCTGGTGCCTGACCTCCTATCTGGCGCTGGTTTGGCGGGCTCCTGTTTTGGTGCGGCATGGTGCTGACACGGGGCTGTATCGCGGTTGACCATTCTGGCGGGCTCTGGCCAATTTACTGGCGGCCCTGGTCGTTTGTGGTGTTCGCAGTCCGTGGGCCATGCGACATGAAAGGCCACCGTGTTTGGCCCCGATGCGCGTGCGCTTGGCAGCGTCCACACTTTGGGCTTGGTGATATATCAGCCTCGCCGCTCTGCCCGGTGGCGTGCCCTTTGGGGTGGCTTTGATCGTCGTGGCCGCCTTTGGCCGGGCGCTACGGTCGGGGAACCGTCCGGCCCCAATCTGATGATGGCAGCCTGGATTGCGTTTGCTGGTCCGTTGGCCGTGGTCGTACGGCTTTTATCTGTTCGATCGAATTTGATCCCATCGGCATGGAGGCCTGTCGTTCACGTCGCCCCTCTGCCGATACGTTGTCTGGCTGGTGGCAAGCAGTTTTCCCCATCCCCGCAAGGCCTTTGGCGTGGTGCTGGCGGCGTATTTCTTCTGGGGCCTGTGCGGCCAGTTTCCTGTTGTTTGGCGGCTTTTGCTGCAAGAGTTTTTTCGATGACCCCCACCCAGCCGGCCGCTATCTTGGCCGGTGCCGCGCTGAATGGGTGTCGGCGGTGTACTTGCCGGGGCTGTTACGCTGGGTGCCGACTATCCGGCGTGCCTACGCTGTTCGCTGCTTGCCATACTTTGGCTATCGTGAGATCGGCATCGGGTGTTGGGCCATGCATGCCCTATTGCGCGCAAACCCATGCGGGCAGCTGACGCTATTTGATCTTGTGGCGCAAACGGCGCAGAAGAAACCCACAACGAGGATCACCGACAGGCAAGGCAATGGGCCCGTCAGCGTGCCCTTGCTATCCCGCTACGTTTCGGCCAGCGGGTAGAGCATATAAACCCACCAGTGACAACGCGTATAGCTGATGGCGACGACCGAGAGCCCTTTCGACGTGGTGCTGCAGACGCAGCTGCGCAGTCCGAGCGTTTTTATCATGCTTGGCCAGTATCGCCTGTTCTGCGCTCGACTTTCCACATCCACCCGTGTGCGCAGCAGTTCATGCGGCGCGGCTTGGGCCACGGGGCGGAACATCTTGTTCAGAGCGTGTTTCCGACGATTTCACACCGTGCGCATCGAGGCTCGTAGCGGCGCATCATGAATTCATCAAAACCCTGTCCGCCGCCATAAAGCGGGTTTCGCGGAGGGGCCCGCGATCGCTTGCGCGACAATGGCCTGATAGGCCTCTGTCGCGCCAAGCCGTAGAAGCATCCGCCGAAGCGCTCTAGCCCGACCCGAGATATGCCAGCAAGGCGGTGCAGCGTTCTTCGGCCATAGCAGAGGTGCCTGCATGGCCCGCCATCAGGTTCCAATCAGCTCTGGCGTCGAGCCGGTCAAGCTGGCGGCGAACTCACGCCCTTTGCAAAGCCCGAGCATGGAATCGATTTATAGGTCTGATCTCGCACAACGCGTTGCACGATGCGCCCAGACGGCGGCCTGCCGGTGACCTTCCGATGCGAAGACGGCCTGCGCATGTGGCCCGCCGGATCGATGCGGAAATCCTGGCGATGACTTGCAGCATCTTCCAGCACAGACGCACTGCCAAGCTTTCCCGGGACGAACCAATCTTGCAGCGCCTCCGCGATCTGCGGCGTCCTCGCAGGACGGCGGCAACCAGCCGCAGCAAGGATCGACGTAATGCGTTTCTGCCTTCAGGCCAGCGCGCAGTTCTCGGGAAGAAACATCAACTCTGCGGATCAAAGGGGGCTGGCCGACTCTGGTCAAGAAACACGGGTATATGGTCCGACCATTCGTATGCTGTTCCATTTCAAGGGTAATTTGCCCATCGGCCCGAAATAATGGGTCGCGTCCTCCGACGGGAGGGGCGCACGCGTAGTGGGTCAGCAAGGTACGTAGCTGCTGTAAGGTCCCGACCGGTCGCGCGTTTGCGGCGTCCCTATCGTTTCGCACCGCCAAGTAGGCCCGCCACAATGGGGCGCGACCCAGCGATGGAAACGGGCGCGCGTGAAGCTCGCTGAATTCAGGGATAGCGCAGGGGGTGATCGTCGAGAGCAGGCACGATGAGGGCTTTCTGCAGGGATATGATCGGGGCAACACTAGCGCGCTTACGCGTTCGCCTAGATATATTTTACATAGCTTTTCATAGGGTTTATCCGTAAATATCTCAGGATAACCGCCCGCAGTTGGCAAATCGCCTTTTTAGAACGTTGAAGGGAATTTTCAGTAGGGCGTGGCCCGTCTTCTTCTGCGTCCGGCAAGGCGCCCTTGCCCTCAGGTCAGCTGCAAGACATGCAACATCCGGTCCGGTAATGGGGGGACAGGCTTGTCCGTGCCTCGCGTAGAATCGACAAAAGCGGTCGAGTGACACCCGCTTATACGATATGCGCATTATGTCTGCGCTGTCAAGCCACGCTAGATTCCCACGTGGGCTGCGGGCGATAGTCAGTACCGTAGTCATGGCCGACGAACAGCGCGTCGCAATCGGCAGTGCAAAGAATTTCTTGTTAAGCCGACTTGATACAGCTCTGTCCGCGGTACCAACCGGGGAAATCAGCGCGGGCGGTGCCGACTCGGGCTGCATAAAGCTATCGTGCACAAAGGCGGCCATCCGACCGCCACCACATAGGAAATCGACCCAGCGTATGCCCCGGGACAGCATCAAACGCGGACGCGCGATCGGCCGATGGTAAAAGGTATCAACACGTCGTCAAACAGATGGTCAAATCGGGACGCGGGTCAAGAAAGGCGGTCAAGGCATGTGGTAGTAGCGCGCCAGAGCTGGCAATCTCGGGTGATTTTGGACCCGATGGCAATTGGTTTGTTCAGGCCGCGTTTCAGCTCATGGGATGCCATCAGGTGAATCGGCATGGGGATGCGTGTCGAGAAATCCAATTCGTCCTGTAACCCTGCTGGCGTCGCCATGGCGCAGATCGTATCGACATTCTGCGTATCAGCTGGCGGCGCTTTGCGGGCTGAAACCCAGCAACACCACGGTCAATCCACCGTCCGCTTTGGATGTGGCGGGATCAGCGACCAGATACTGCGATGCTGCGCTATCGTTCGTCATAAAGCCGGTCACCTCGGCCGCGCCGGGGGCCGTTGACGGGCTGGTGCGCTTAGAAAAACTTCCATATTCAACCTGCACTATATGACAATTCAACACCCGCAAGCGCCTTGGTTTCCATGGATCACTCCCCAAAATGTAAAAAGGGCGGCGCATCGCTGCACCCGCCTTGGTTTGGTCAATCTGTCGCCGGATCAGTCGATCAGCGGCAGCACTTGTTCCAGGCCTCGCCTTGGCGTCGCCATAAAGCATCCGCGTGTTGTTTTGAAGAACAACGGGTCTCGATACCGGAGTCCAGTCCCTGCCGGCTGACAGATGACGTTCTTGGCCTTCCAGCATTCCAGCACGGGCATACGGCGATCGGGCTGTTGGGCATCATCCTGTGCGGCGGGGTTCACGATGTCGTTCGACCGATCACGATCGCAACGTCGGTGGATTGAAATCATCGTTGATCTCGTCCTCTCATCAGATGTCATGGGCACCTTGGCCTCGCCATCCCAGCACGTTCATGTGACCCGGCAAACGACCCGCAACGGGGTCAAATGGCGAACGCACGTTCTTGCCCTGGGCCCGCACTTTTTAACCAGCTCGCCTGTACCGCCTTGCTGTGCCTGAGCACCCACGCCAATCCGTAACCGGGATTGATGATGAGCTATCGGCTTTCGTCAGCATGCTCGCCACACGTCGATTCGATCGAGATCTGTCGCCCTCGACTGCCATCTGTGGACCGAGGTGCCACCCAAAGCCGCCAAGATCTACGCTGACGAACGAACGGTTCATCGCTTTAACACATGATGTAGGACAGGATGCACCTGACGAACCAACAGCGCCCGACCAGATCACAGATCGTGCAAGGCTGAACCGATCGCCGCTGCGCCCAGCCGGAATCGCTGTTTCAGATCGACACATACCACGGGCAATATCCGGCCGCAATGACCCATGATCAGGTGGGTTAGCCAATGAACAGCGCCCCAGTTGTCCATGATGAAACAGCGGCAGGACCACCGGTGTTAAAGTACCAGCAAGCAGCAGCAGGATACGGCCGCAGCGTTTGCGTTCAGGACGTGGCCACCGGGACAGTTTTTGGTTGCCGAAGAGTTCACCCGACGCCAGCTTGCCAATAGGCAATGACCGAACCGGTAAGGTGATCGCACCGATGAACACACCAAGGAACAGCTCGACCCGCAGGAATTGCCGATCTCGACGCGTTCTTCTGGCCGAAGGGCGGCTGAAGCCCTCGGTGCCTTGCGGCGGTGGTCCAATTCCATCGCCAGCACGTTGCCATTCGATATGCCGCGTTATACGCGCGAAAACCGCCGCCAGACCCACAGGCTGTGCAATTGCAGCAACCAGTTCGAGCATTTTGCGTCATCTGTACTTTTGTCGCCAGTTGACTAACTGGGAGGGAGGACGATGGCACGCACCCGCGATCGGAATCCAGCGACAGCAACCCAAAAAACCAGCCCCGCCCGATCAATGTCCAACCACAGGCCAAGGCCATGCCCACGATCCCGTACCATACGGCACGCTTTGCGCTTTCCTGCCCCGAGCGCAAGGCTGAGGATGAAGAGGATGGCGGCGACTACGTAAGCCGCTGTTGTAAAACCCAAAATCCTTTACTGAAACTCTTTACGATTTTTTGAACATCGGCAAGCATGCGCCGTGTCACGAGGAACCACCAAAGTGTTGATCTTGAGCCGTTCCGCAACATAAAACACGAAGCGGCGCCAGAATAATCACCAAGACGATCCGGACCGATTCTGCATGACCGCCCCCAGAATGATGATTGACGAATCGCGTTGGTCACGGTTCCATCAGCGGGGTTGCAGGCTATGTGTCGACGCCCGCAGATCACCTGGAAACCAATTGAACACGGCAGCCACGAACACGAATAAAGAGTGCGTGCATAAAGCTGGCTGGTGCGATCCAGGCCAACGCGCCAACAGCCACACGCCAACATATGGCCAGCAAGCCGCTGATTGCGCGTCTGTGCTTTGAACGGCCGCCGTCTCTTTGCACTGCTTTTCCTCCGGCGTCAAGTTCCTTGGGCTGTCCCTTTTTCCGGCGCTTGCCGCAATCTGCCGCTACTGGGCGGGGGCGGCGGGAAGGTGAGCTTTCTTTGTCGGGGTTATGGTTGCCCACGGATCACGTCGTCTTGCCATGTTGTGGGTTTGACTCAACCGTCTTTTTCCGGTGTCAGATCGGTCAGCAAGTGCGAATGTTTCGGTCGAGAACAGCGTCGGACGCCTGCCGTTGCCATCCGGCTTTGGGACTCGGTGGTAGCCGATGATGGTTACATCCATTCCGTCCACGATTTTCTCGTCCATCTTGGTCAGCTGTGCAGTTTGCCGCCCTTTTCCGCCGCCAATCGGATGATGACGCGCCCGGGCTTTCAATTGCGGGCGAACATTAAGTCTTCGTCCACAAAGCTCTGGCGGCTTTCGCGGTTGGAATCAACGCCGTGGTGATGACTGATATCTACTTCGAGGGGCCAGTTCGCGAACTTGGCCCCGCTGGCTTTCGCGGAATTCCGGAGAAGAAACCAGAAGCGTAGCACGCCGAGCGGAGCGTCCTGCTGCCTCTTCTATTCGAAATCGAGGTACAACAAATTCGGCCAACCCAGTCGATGTCGATACTGCTCGGCGACTTCGGGACGTAACGGTCAAAGGCCAATCGGATCGCGCAGCCCAACGACGTTGAGGTTCCGATCGCTGCCAGAACCGGCCAACACCTGCCACCGACAACCAGCAATCCTTGGCCGGAGGGACTTTGCCCGCGGCTGGTGATCCTGACGCTGGTAAAGAAAGCCGGCCTAAAGTTGTTTGCCCGCCTCGATCACCGCAACGGTAAGCCCCCGATGTTCGCCATGCGACGAACAAGTGCTCCATTTTCTGCGCAACGGGCTGATCCGGGGATCATATCCATTCGCGGAACAAGCGTGGTGCCTTTTTCGCAGCCTCTTTCATCTTGGCTTCGTCGGCCACAGGCTAAAGAAGGAAATCAGCGTCTGGTCGGACCGCATCATCGCCTCTCGGCGGTGCTCGGGACACGGACCTCCGCCACGACAAATCCGCCGTTTCCCAAAGCTCAGCCGCTGTGTCGATCACCTCTACCGGCTTTCGCATATTTATCTGTTGAAAACAGCCGCCTCGCCTGCGCCAGCTTTCAAGTCGAGACAGTGTGCCGACGCTTTTTGCAGCTGAAGTGGCTGATATTCCGGGTCATCGCAACGCGATTTCCCCTTCAAATGTTTCTTTTGGCGTCCCGATCTTCAGTCCAGAGTCCCGCGTTGGTTGCTTCATACGCCTCGCGTGGCGGCATAATATTACCCAGAAGCGATAGCGCTTGGGTTCCTAATAGTCAAGAAGACGGAATATAATTAGAACTAGCGATTTGCCCATCAATAGCGCTAACAGCCGCATTTAGGGTTTGCGACGTTGCGTGAAACGCGCGCGCCCTTTGGCACCTGCCCCTCGCTGCCGACAGCAATCGTCCGTCATCACGTTCCCATTTCAAATAAGGGAGAGCCAGAATGGACCTACAGGGAAAACACGCACCGTGAATCACAGGCGGCGGCCCGGCATCGGGCTGGTATCGCACGGGATTGTGGCGGCACGGGGGCCGCGCATGTAACGCTCAGCGGCCGCCGCCAAGGGTGCTCGACGAGGTTGGCGGGCGACAATATGACGCGGCAATGGCGATGACGTGCCGCGCGAAGACGACGTGGTGGGCCAAGATCGCCCGCATCCGTCAAGCCACCGGCCCGATCCAGATTTGCATCCCAATCCGTATTGGCCGAGGGCAAAGGCCGTGCATAGACGGATATGGAATTCTGGCGCACATGATGTCCGACAATCTGGAGGTGCCTTTCTTTAACGATCCGCGAACTCGTTTGAAAGCAAATGCGCGACACCGAATGGGGCCGGGGTCATTGCCGACTTCTTTCCATGCCAGGATTGCGCGGCCTTGCCCGGCCGCGGCGCTACTCTGCGTCGAAACACGGGGATGTTGGGGGCTGGATCAAACTCACTGGCCGCGGACTATCTGGGGCAGGCCCCTATACGTTCAAACGCGATCTGCCCTGGCTACGGGAACCCAATCGTATCGCGCAACACCGCGTCAATATCGGAACGTGCTGGTAAATTTCAGAGAAAAAGCACGCGCGATCAATGGTGAATTCAAACCGCATAAAACGTCTGATCGAGTGTCCGAGGTCACAGCTGCCGCCACAAGTGGCCTTAACCGGCCCGGTTACGCAAAGCATCAACGACAGTGGCAAATTCAGGTCACCGTCGGCGACTTGTAACGCGTGCCGGTCATAATTTTGTTAACTTTGGGGCGGTAAGGTCGCCCCATGCATAAGACCGCCCCCCTTATACCGCCCCGAAGAATGCCGCAGCTTTTCGCAGCTGCCGGATAAGGCGAACGTCGGCGAAGCGCCTCAAAAAACCTGCCGTGCAAGCACAGCGATTTTGCACGCTGGAAATAAGATCGAGCCATTGACGGCACGTGTATTTTTCTCACCCCGTCGAAATCATCGCGACGGGCGCATCACGTTGTCAGAGCGTCAGGCTGGATTTCACAGCATGCCGTCTGTTGTTTTGCGTCGGCCTCATAGCTTTGTTTGCGCTGCCGAGGCATCCGAACCTTTCGAACAAGAGGAGACGCGAACAACAGGGGTCCACTTCCCGCGTCCCATTCTGGATGCCACCTGCACGGCGAGCCGGTGAAACGGGGGCGTCCGTGATATTAAAATCGCCTCTGGCGTGCCATCCTCGGCGAAGCGTCGATGCTCACGCGCGGCCCGCGGTTTGATCCCTGCCCGTGCAATCGTGGGTGTGCGCACCTTTGGCGACCCAGAAGCTCGTGAAACACGCCGCTTGGGTAAGGTCACATCGTGACGCAGCTCGAACTTTCTGCTCCCATCGTGCATCGCGGCGGCAATGCGGTGGGTTCAT
>Ga0163217_1029331_pt1 | contig 13444 bp, 11 predicted proteins | sample SynspAceP_FD_185933 | JGI IMG/M metagenome (GOLD analysis project Ga0163217, IMG submission 185933) | Saline lake microbial communities from Ace Lake in Antarctica - Synechococcus sp. Ace-P (PacBio error correction) | ecosystem: Environmental > Aquatic > Non-marine Saline and Alkaline > Saline ...
CCACCAGATTCAAGGCCATCAAAAAATCCCATGAACCCTGCAACCCCAAATAATGGACAACGTGAAGCCTTGCAAGCTTCTGCCTTTTTATTTCATTTCGTTCATGTCAGTCATCACATTGTAAAAGGAGCTGAACCAAGTTCCGCTGAAAATCCGATGGTCCATCCGTAATCCGAACCGCTTATCTTGGATTTTGGAGAAAGCAGGTATTGTAACAATAGTTATTGTTTACCGGCGCTACCTGATCGGAATACCGTTTGAGTGTAAGTCCTCATAGGTACTATTTGGGCCCATCAAACACAGAGATAGGTGCATCTTCCGGCTTGTTTGGGTTTTTCGTTTGACATCTATGAAGCTTTCACAGGCCGAAGCCCGAAAGGATCAAGGACGCACCCAGTATTGCTTTTTATTTTAAGTATTTAAATTTCATGTTTTCTGATTTTAGAGGTTATAGTCCCAAATTAAAGTGAAAGAAGTAACTCTGTACACCTGGAATCCAAGTCCCGGTAAAATCCTACGGCCGTTGCCCGTCCTGGCACCTTGCTGAAAACGATCCCTGTCAAAATCCGTCCAAGGAGTGGAAAGGATGATATTATTGCTTGCACCGGAGAATCGAGCGGTTCCGGAAGGAGTTTCCCGTTCTAGCACTGTGGACTCAATTCTATGCGAGTGTGAATATTTCTCAGCTTGATAAAGCTGGCAATCATTCACGAACGTTTTCAGTACACCTCTGTAGTAATTCCTCCAATAACCTTGCTCCATAATCCACTCCGTCAGGTCCAAATGCCTTTGACCTTAAAATACTGGCTTTGCATTTCTGAAGAACCATCTGCCAAATACCTCCTGGAAATACTCACTGTCCGGCATTTCTTCGATTAGAATCCTCTTGCTTTCCAAAAGCAGAAAGGAAGTTGCCAAACTGATCATATTCGCTGCAATCCTGATCGCGAAATCAAATCAGGAAAGAAAAACTCAAATTCTCTTTGTAAGAAAAATTGATTTCGAATACCGCCAAAGAGCTTTGGGAATAAGCATTTCCCCTAGTATTAAATTACTTCCGGTTCTCACGGGAATCCCATTTGCACCAATCAAGCTGTGGAAGGTTAGGATCCAAGGTTTCTGTGCCAATCAGCTGCGCCGGGTCTTACATAGGAGCCCTACCATAGATATTTTCCATATGCTTGACCTCTTTTAGGATCAATCGTTACTCTAAGCACCATTATATCAACTGGGAGCCGACTACAATCTGGTCGATTCTTCTCGATGCCTTGACCTCATTTTTATTGGTAGTGTGTTTTGCACTGACATCCCACGGAAAGCTCCCCTCTCTTCATCGGTGTTCCGTCCAACGGACCTATTTCCCCATCCTCGGGTTTTCGATCTCAACCCGCATTGGTGATGTAGGAAGGGAGCCAGTCGCATCAGCATCGGAACTGGATAATGTGAATCTTTTGGAGTTTGACTTATAATAACGTCACGTCAAGGGTTTGCTCGTTTTGTGGAAAAAAGCAAACTGTTCCAATTCAAGGGATGTTGTACGTGTCAGGCTTCAAATTGGGATCCCCAAATTACTGAGTTTTTGGAAAACCTACTTGGGCATTGGAGTGGGAATCAGAAGGAGAAACAAACGTAGCTCCTAAAATATGTGGGTTGGTATCCTTACCCACCTGAGCCCAAGAGGGCTTAAATTTTTCCGGAAAAAGTGATCCAGCTTGGAAGATCGAAGTGTTTCGAGGCGAGAGAGATAACCCTAGATTCACCGAAGGGTAAGAAGAATGATATTATATCAGTTGGAGAGTAGAAGAGATGTCATTTCTCCCCTGCCTCGAGAGTCAAGTCCGATAAGAAGTTCCTTATAATTGCGACCGGATTAAGGGGTTCAGCCGTAGGAAACCAACTAGTCTGCGTGAGTAGGACCCTCTGCGCTTGTTGACGTGCAAAGATCTTGAGCTTAGTTTTTGTTTGACGTTGTAAATCCATGTAATGTGTGAGCAAAGTATCGTGAACCTGAAAGGCTCACAATCGAAATTATCAAGATTATCCCGTAATATCAAAAACGTCATGTTTACACAAAGTGTCTCAGTTAATACCTATATTTTTGTACAATTCGCACCTCCTTTTTAAGGGGATGGTAGAAGTTTGGAGGGTGCAGATCGGAGAACGAAGCATATTATATATCGTTCTGTCTTCGAATATAACGCTGTTTGACTCAAGGCTGAACTTCTCCGATCAATTCATCGGGCCCTGGAGTTAATTTCCACTTGAAGTTGCCTCCGTGAGGCCACGCCATTTCCTAATCGAGCTCAGAAGGAGCACATCAACCATTTTGTTGGGTCTATAAATTGTAAACTTAATATTTCCGATCATCCTTGTTGAGTCGTCGGTCCTTCGGGAGTATAGTTTGCAAACTCTTGCATCGTAGATTTGGGTTGGTATTACCCATATTGGGGTTTTTCATCGAGTTCCGTCGTCCCTCGTTAACTGTAGTCTCGCAACGTACCTGTAGTCTCAGACCAATACAGTCATCCGTTCTAGAAATCCGGTCCATTACGAGGTGCACACGATTCACACTGCAGTTACAGAACGTAATTAGGATTGAGCTCGGAGCAACTGAATTTTTTCGCTTCTCTGTTACTGGGGATCGTACCTGGAAAAGATCTTTGGGGATTTGCCTGCTGTGGTTTCTAGATTCCGAGAGAGGAGAAAACGAGGGATTATCTTCCTGATCCACACGAACACAAAAGAAAAGCCCAAGAAAGTCCGCTTGTCACTTCCCCAGAGACCGCTTAAGCTATTGTCCATCTGAAGTACCAGTGTTAAACAGCTTCTACCTCCATATTGTCTTGATAGGCATAGTTTGGATCATTTTCCCGACTGCAAATGTTGGCATCCCCAAAGAAGGCCACAAAACATGGGACTCATTGTCTTCGCTCCATCTAAATCCTTGTATCCGATATTGGTCTTTGAAGCCGTGGTTTTTTACCAAGTTGTGTCAAAGACGGGGGAGAGACCGAGCTATTGAAATTCACAACTTCGTACCATCTCCAGCTTTTCCTTTTTTGGTGGTGATGATTACCTCGGGGAGCTTGGCTCATTTGGCAGCTCGGAACACCATAAAGCGCCGTAGCAGCTGCAACCTTTTAAGACCAGACATCCGTTTCGATATCGTTGGGAATTGAATATACTGCAAATTCGATTGGTCATTCCTCTTAGGAGATAACCAGTTTGATTCTACAAGTAAAGAGTTATCTACGGATAACACATCGACTACAAAATAATAGGGGCTGATTAACTGCAAGTACAGGATACAGTGAGTGGATGGCTCGAATATTGATTCTAGCCGACTGTCTCATGGGCTCCCACCTGAGTTCTAGCGATCACTTGTATAACGCCCCGGCCCGCAACTTGTCCCTTGCAGTGCTATTCTCGACGACGTTCCTCGTCTGTCTTGAACTAGTAATCACGCCTCAGAATACGATGCTTTTGCGCAGCACTCAGCCTAATAGATTTTTTCTTCTGAGAATTCCCGAACGCAAAGTCACGATGACTCGTCAAGCTTCTGAGGTTCAGTAAGCAAGTAATTAACATCAATCATGCGTGGAGCACTCTCACCTACCGTTATTGTTTTTAAGTGGGAATCCGTAAAGTGAATAAGACCAATACGGATTGGGCCCCTCAGGGAACAGGAGAGTGCAATGGACATATTTTTCCATCTACATATCCGTCCCACAACCACCTGTAGTGAGCCGAGTTGAATAACAATGCTCACTGGCGCGGCGAGGTGGATTACCAATCCCTCCTTGGCTGCTGACTTGGACTCTTTTATGTTCTGCTGTGCGTGAAGTAGCAATCTGGCCAAAGATAAACCAAAAAGGAAGCATGATAAAGCGGGGAGCTTTCTTCTCTCCGAGAGTGTCTTCTTCCTGTTCCTCACGTTATATTGAGGACCCGTGGTTTGCTTTTGGCGATTAAGCCCTTTGCGATTTTTTCAGCTTTAGCGCTTAAACCGACGTATAATCCTGAAAGTTTTTCGAGATTTGACTTATTACACAAATGAATCCATTTCGATCTTTTGTCACTACTAATATACAGGCAGGATTTAGCGCGAGAGAGGAGAGAGAAGAAGTATGTCCAGGTGACATTCGGACAATCGCACTAAATCCACTTATGCGAATCGTGGTATGCTTTAAATTAAATAAAAGAGGCTTTGTTTTTATTAACCCTCAATAACTGATTTTTGATGGAATAGCCCTGCATTTTAGCATGGTCAAATTAAAATAATCATATTCGTTTTAGCCTCTTTTCTGGCAAGTATTTATTTTATCAAATGCAGAGTAAAAGAAAATGGAACCCATATAAAAAAACCATGCCTCGAATAGCTGGATTCCAAAAAGGGGGATGGAAAACTAATAGAGTACAAATTTAGAGAATAAGGAAAAAATTAGATATTCAACTAAGTACCCACCCATTCCAGTACTGAGAATGAACCAGTCTTTCAACCCAATTATACTTTGCGGTTTTCCCTGATTCCTGGTTAGGTAAGCTTGCCCCACGGTAGCATGCTTGACAAATTAATGAGGGGGAATAAGTATAATAGATAAAAAAGGCAGGCCATTCAGGGCTCTTAAAGTGACGCATTTTTAGGAAAATGGATCTTAATTTTTGAGTGCTCTTCCTGTCTGTTAAGGGTAAAAAACTCACAAATAAAATGAGCTACAATCCTTCGATGTAGCTCTTGAAATATTAGCAATATACTAGTGTCTATTGCTATACTTAGGTAATGGTCCTCCGTAGTAGGTAGTTTCTTTCCAATCCCAGTATCGGATTTCTTTTTGATCTCTACCTTGGGTCGAGTCATATGGTTCGCCATGAGTTCCCTACAGAAATATGTGGACGCAATAAATCAACGCTACCAATAGAACATCTATTTTGATGAAGGAATATTCATTGATGGGTCCAGAAGTATCTTTTGAAAGGATCTCTACAGTATCAACCAGTTACAGAAGCTTATGTGGCTCTGATTTATTAAATAATAAATTTCCCCATCGATTTCACACCTTTTCGAAAGACTTTAGCAGTATCCATGCTACCACCGGCATTTGACTGGGAACCATTCCCCATCCAAACTGCAGAGACTGTCACATTGGGCCCGCCATAATCCTCCGAGTACTTCAGTGTCCAAAAGAAAATCCGAATATATAGTGTGATTAAAAGCAATCGCTTCCCGGAAGAAGCATTCTCGCAGCGAATCCGCTTGGTAGAAATCTCCACACTTATCGTACTCAGCTTAGCCTTGTATTCCCATGATTCCAGGAATCTCTCTGAACTGACGTCCTTTACTCATTCACCATATCCTTGCCTGCAGCGACCACGGCCGCGATGCAAAGAGATGAGAAAATAATGGAATCTACCTCCGACGAAAAGCCCGGCAAGCACAATCTGCTTTATCAATATCTATCGAATCAATTCCTTGCGATAAACCCACAAAAGCCGGAAAATAGTGCGAGTGAAGTCAATGCTGCTGAGCCGATCGAACTCCTTTTCCCAGAAGCTGCAGTAAGTAATTCCTACATGCATCAAGGACATCTGTTCTACCTCTTAACTTTCTTTGGAAGCTGGCTTCATTTCAGCGATTCCGCCTGCATTATCTGCCAATGGACCGAATGCCATCAATAGCTAACTGCATGGCTGTAGTCGCCATCATTCCTGCTGCTGCGATAGCGACACCGTAAAGACCGGCAAACTCATAAGCTCATAAATACCACCTGCCCAATACCCGCGTAGGTAATCTGTTAGAATTCATGCCTACAGCAAGACCACCCGATAATATTGGGTTGCATGACCTGTAGCTGACTGCTTAATGATAGACATTCATGGACGTTTGCCCATAGGCAGTATAATCATTCAGTGATAATGGACCATCAATGTCCTACTTACCTAAACTAGGATGATCGAATAGAAAACATCCATTCTGGGTAATTCATAGCCTTTCTGATGCGAGTGTCTCAGGAAGCATATACCTTCACAATAAGATGATGCAATACCCGTGGAATACGAATCGAAGAAACCAGTTCCCCATATTCAAAGCTTTCTGTACATCGCCTTTATCCATCCTTTATAGTCACGAAGAACATTCCCATGATCGAGATACGATTCCTAAACCTGCCAATACCATTGAGTAGATAGGTGCAATGCTCCGAGTTATGCTTAAAGAACGATCTCTCTGCCCAAAAACCAATGGTCGCCAAATGGTCGCTACATAAGAATCGAAACAAGTCAGCGCCATAACCGGCTTACGTCTCTACGTTTATCACCTACGTTATCAGCAATTGGTAGCAGGTTTTCTCTCACATCATCCTCAGGGATTCCTGCTTCTACTTTACCTACCAAGTCAGCTCCGACGTCACAGCTTGGTATAAATACCACCACCTACTCGAGCAAAAAGTGGCGATGGGATGCAGCTCCTAGGAAAAACCTGCTAATATCCAAGTCGCTTTTTTCCATTTCAACACCATTCACACCGGCAACCTACGCTTTGTAACATTGTACGTTGTAAAAATGATTAACAAAGACCCAATCTTAACACAGCTAATTCCAGCTACACCAACCCATTAACGGATCCCCTCTGAAGGGAGGTACTTAAGCGCCGTGTTATCAAAGCTTTGTTCGGGCAGCCTGGGTAGTTTCATGAACATTGAGACGCTATTATTGGTGGCGATGTTCATCCTAGTACTCGCAGGCAAAAGCGGAAAACTAGTGCTCCATCAAAACGAGAGATGCAATAAAGGGTCTCCGACGTCTCCACAGACATTCAAAGACCAGGCGGAAAGAATTACTGCAATCGCACTGCAAAATACGCAAAGTCCCTTCCCACACGGGGGCTGCTTTTAAGAATGCTCAGTGGGCGCCATCTGCGATGATAAGCCAGCCAATTCTAATTTCATTTTCTCATCGCCAGTAGGCTGCTTAGTGACCAAGCAGACTTGATCGCCATGACGATCAAACCAAGGATTCCCAACATTGGGACTCCATAAATCAAGACTGGTTCAACAATTAAATTATTCCTAAAGTAATTTTTAACTCCGCAAGATATAATTTTATCAGCAAGCCCACCAACTGAGCATGAAAAAACCAACAAATTCGACACGATTACTAAGAAATCAGCCACCAAAAACTCTAGATTTTTATAATTCATTTAAATATGATGGCATTTTAATGAAATCCTACCTTATGTGTCTGGTTGATGCCAGAATTAAATTCTGTTGATTTTTTTCTAGAATGTGAATCGTGATATTTCGTGAGAAGTAGAAATTAACTTTTCCAATCTGAATTTTGTAGCCATGAAAAAAGTGCCTTGTAGTAGAAGAGATCCGAATATTAGTGAGCTAATTCAATATCCCCTGAAAAGACCTCGACTACCAATCAGGTTCGCATCAATGGAAAGAATGGGTTTTGAAGAAGCCAATTTCCAAATACGTTCGCTGATCATCCTTGATATTATGCTTCCTGAAATGGATGGAATAGCAATCTGCCAGCGTCTTCGAGCACTGGATATTATACGCCAATTTTTTTTGATGATCATGCTAAAATCAGAAGAAATCGATAAAAATTATCGGGTTGGAATCAGGCGCGGATGATTACATCACCAAAGCTTTTAAAAATCGTGAATTTATTTGCGCGGGTCAAAGCCATCAATTCGGAGACAGGATATTCGCACTAATTACAGAGAAAGATTTGAAGCAAATCCGCTTTACACGTTAGAGCTAGATGAGAAAAAGGCGAAAGGTAGTTTTAGACAAAAAACGAATCGATCTCACTCCAAAAGAATTTGACTTATTACTGCTAATGGGCTCGGAATCTGGAAGGAGTTATTCTCCGAAGTGAATTGCTCGAACTTATCTGGGGCATGATTCAGCGGCTACGAGCACACAGTCCAAATGGCACATATCAACCGCCTTCGCGCAAAAAGTCGAACAAGAACCCTAATAATACCACATTTTATAACTGACGACTTTGGGGTGTCGGGTAACGATTCAACGATGAACTTTTAACTCAAATTATGAAAAGTCTGTATTGGAGGAATTTCCCTCAGCTTTATCCTAGTTCTTTGATCGTAGGGTTTTCCTTATGTTTTCATTACGGCTATAACTGCCAACGTTACTTTCAAGAAACTACCAGCGGCTGCAATGCGCGTGTTGTCAGAATTACCTGATCAAAGAAGTCAATCCCTTTCAGGACGGAAAAAGTCAATGAGGAAGCATTAGGGTGATTATGCATTCTATGATGGCATAAATCCTGGAATCGAGGAGGTTTTCTCCTGACCCTGAAAGGGCGGATTATTTCTTTCGTGTATGACCAAAAAAGTCAATTAAAGCGCGTTGAGCTTGGACCCAGTTCAGACATTTATTTCAGAAAGTGGCGGAAAATTTTATCTTGGGAGACGATCCTAGAAACCAGGAGAGCAATCCGTCTTTTCTGCAACGGGCCTGTCTATGAAAGAATCAAGCTACTAGGCCTATGTTTACATCAACGTTAGCCAGTGAAAAAGTATTGAAAGATTTCAAAAAGCTTTTAGGAAAGCGTTTTGGCATGACAACTTGACTCTCTTGTTAATTTAGATTCTACATCACGCTTGTAGTTGCTCTTTTAATTGGAATTGGTTCTGAGTTGGCTGCTCACCAGACATTTGAGGAAAATAATCAAAAGGTCGAGCAATTTGAAAAAAGATGGAGATCTTGCATGCAAGAGTACCCGAGTCTAATTCCCGAATTCCGAGTTGGCAGTCCCTTGGAAATATCTCTTTAAATCATATGGCAATAAATTCTGAGACATACTCGCAGCGAACTGAAAAAGAGGATGGTCCTCGCAGAAGAACTTATAGCTATGTTTCCCATGATTTGAGAAACCCACTTGCAATAATTAATGGCTACATCGACACTTCACCAATCAAAGGTGATAATCTTCCAAGGAGGACAAAAGATTAAATATTCAAAATTGCATTAGCGATCTTCTAGCCGTCGCCGGTATGACAGCACTGGTTTATGCACCCTATCTCTGACCTCTCCAAACTCGAATATGCAGGTGAGATGAATGTGAAGTTAACGGGTTGTAAAATTCAGGAACTTCTCTTGATTCTGCCTTGAAAGTATGAACTCCTGGCACAGAGCAAAAGGGATTCAGAATTCAGTCTCAAATCTGCCAAAATCTACCTATCCGTAAAGGCTGATCTATTCACTTATCGATCGAGTGATTCCAATATACTCTGCTGGATAACTGGAGTGAATATACTCCGGCTGCAAGGTCCCAATAATCCTTAATTGATGCTTTGGTGCACCGTTGGCTGACTCATGGCAGCGGGTGATATATAAAAATTCCGTATTCTGGAAGTGGTATCCCCAGGCAGAGTTTGAAATCCCTGTTTGATCGGTAATTATATTTGATCGACCTAAGGATCAAAGCGCGTTACATGGTTCCGGGTTTGGGACTTGGCCATTGTCAAGCACATTCTAGAAATCTCGCATGGAAGGGCGAGATCAAGATTCTTCAGATTCAAGAAAGCTATACGAGTTTGAGTTTATTTGACTGTTTGATTGAGTTGTTTTAAATAAGAAAATGATGTTTTGAAATGTTTTTATAGCAACCTTATCAATTAATTTTTTTTTAACTGATCCTACGATAAATATAATTTCCATTCAATTAGTTCCTTGTTTTTGTTTTTCTTAATACAAGGATGTGCAGAAGCACTCTCGTCAACCAGAAATCAGATAATGTTTGTTTGGTAGAATGGAATTCATTCAGGCTCGATACCAGAAGGACAATACTCTTCCAATTAAGTAATGTATTATGAGATGAAAGGAGATTTCAACACTGGGGAGGGAGGGGAAATGCTAAGAAGTAAATCCTCAAACCGACTTAGAGGAATATTATTTTTTTTGCAACTAGTGAGTAATTCCGCCCTAACCCACAAAATGGAGTTTGTTGAAGTTAATAGTTAGCAGGGGCCAGTTTTAGTAATAAAATATATTCTTCCGGAATTAGGAGTATGTCCAAACAGACTCAACCGCTTGCAAAATGGCAGCCCATTTCCCGAAAAAATGTCTTCAATTGTCAGAAAATGAGATACGGTGCTATCTGTTTAAACAGATGCCCCAATGATATTTGCTTGATATTTAGAAGTATGTCAAAAAATAAAAATTTGCCCCATAGAATCCCCCACAGCAAAATTAGCTGAACTCCTGAGGGGGCAAATACGTATTTCTAGACCAAATCATGTCTTTTGAGAAGAATCAATTAAAGCAACTTATTTCAGCGGTGGCAATACCCAAAAGGAATTGCAGCTGCTTCCACTACCGAAGATAATTGCCATGTGTGAATTTTGGCATCAGGTGCGCTGCGAAGTGGGTAAGAAATGTTCGCCCCTGCTTTATTTTCTACGATCGAAACTAACGTGAAATTGGTTCCGCTGGTAGCAGCTGAAGTCCTGTCAGAGTGGAGAGGTATACACGGTCACAGTTTCCCTGTGCTGCCAATTTGGTAGTGAAATTTTTCAGTTAATCGGAACAAAGTATTTTGCCTTCTGCATTGGTGACTAAATTTGGAAAACATTCCCAGACAGGTATTAGTAAACTTGCTTTGACGGTTAATGTCCCTGTTTTTTCCACAAACCGTGATAGGTGCCAGTGACAGCAACTAAACTTCGTCGATGGGGTTTCATTTTGTCTGCATGCGGTCCATGCGATGCGGCTAATCGCAATGCGCTGCTAAGCAGAATTAAAGGAGCGAAACGGGGCAAAGGTTTAGTTTAAAATAGATTTTTCCATTGTCAATAGCAGTTTAAAGTTGAAAGATTTTTCTAAAAAGGATTCGATTTCTTCTGGGAGTAAGTAATTTAAATATTCCGTTTTTTTTTTTTTTTTTTTTTTCAAAGTTAGAGAGTGTTTTTTGGTTACGGTTTGCCGACTAGATCGCGAATCGTAAAGAGAGTACATGGCTAAGCTATCCTCATGAATGGGTAAAAGATTTACTTCAATAACAGTTTTTCGTCTCCGAAGTCGGAGTTTCCGCGTTTTCGCCGTCGCTTTTTGGCGTGCGGAAATGCTCATATTAAAAGTAAATTTTGAATTCCGTCCTCATTCTGGCATCCGCAAATCCGATCCACCCAACAAGTCCCCCCAACTTCAACAATTTCGTATCTAGTTCTATCGGTCTCGAGCAAAGGAACGTGCTTTCTTCTTCCTTCTTAGAACAACTATAATAGAGTAGTTTTTCATGTGAGTGGGTAGCTACTAGTGGCGAGGTTCCTGAAAATCTTTCCCAACGTGATTTTATTGAATCAGGGATATCTTCCTTTCCCAATAAGCGTTCGCAAATGAATTATTTTTTTTAGGGAACGTGTATTTGATTTTGGATCTCCATCTCGCACGAAAAATTTCCCTAACGCGCCTGGGCCTGATGCTGATGATTTTGAGGATAAGAAGGCGAAACCATTTTGGTAAGTTGTTTCTGAAGTTTAACACTTCCTGTTTCACCAGAATAAAAACCTCAGAGAATTCTCTTGTTGTCGGTAGAATATTTTCCCACGGCACTCCTCGATTTTGAAGTATTTTTTTGAAGCGTGGCAAGGAAGCGAAATCGTGAGTTTGCTTCCCACTTACTTGAAATGTTGTTTACTACATCGTATTATTTTCGTTCGTAGTACATAGCCCCTTTCCGATACTCTGACCACATTGTCTCGAGATGAAGTAAGATATTTTTTCGGTCAAAAATCAGAAGTATCAATTAAAATTTCGAATAATTTAAGCTCGTTGACCTGCTTATATAATTGGTACAGGGCCAGCAGCCTGGCCGCCAAAACAACTACTGCGTATACCCTTGCTGCTCAGGGCTGCCGTGCCCCGAGGGAGGGCGGTACGAGGAAGTTCCGGTCGACTATCCCGTACATCGCCTACAGTCCGCGAGAGCATTCAAATCTTGGAAGTGCATTTAACCCAAACCTTTACTGGAATATGGTAGCCGATTTTCTGCGCCCAGCGGCCTATTGATCACTGAATTGGATGCCATCCGTACTCGGTCGCATATTAATATGCAGCGGAAGAAAAGTCCTCGGTAAGAAAGAGAGCACTTTTTTGGATAAGGCAAAAAGATGAAAAGCGAAGAGGTTGTTGGACAAACGATTAAAACTCGCCATCCACCGGGGAGATTGATCTGCTCAAAATCATTGAGATCGTGCTTTGTTCGCAAGTTCGCTTTTATGCTTTCCGATGGGTAATTCTTGGAGCAACGAAATGTGCGATGGGGCAAGTTACTCCTTCTCTAATGATCGCATGCTTAAATTCTAATCTCAAATCTCGCCACAACGCACACCTTACTTTTATCTGTAGTCTCAAAGCCATTCCAAGTCTGCGGGGAAGATTTGCGCCATGATTGGGAAATCGATCAGTCACCCCGTATTCCCACATACAAAACCATGGATTGTGCGAATTGATCGTTTCCTAACTAGTTTTCTCTCCCAACGTGTAATAATCTTATGGAAGTCATACGCGATTGGTAGCTATACTGGTAAAAACCCTCTTTCTCTCCCCCTTGGTCCACGCCACTTTGGCGGGCAGCTAACCTCTAAAGAAAATAAATGACTTCACCCCACAGCAAGAAATACATGTCGGCCCAGGAGGAGGGAAAAGAAAAAAAGTGGTGATAAGAACAAACTTAGATTTCTTCAATTAAGGTCATTTTATTGTAGTCCTGGCATTTCAAAATGCACTCCAACCGATCCACACCATAATATTCGTTGCCGTATATTTTGTAGTACTAAGTTGTTACACTGTTAGGGATATAAGACGAAGAAATTTTCTCCGGCAGTTTCTAACTGGTCAAAGCCAAACAAGTTTTTGGTGAATTACATAGCTTGGATCAGCCCCGGATGAAGAGGTAGCGAAGTGGGAGGAGGAAATAGGTTACAGTTTCGCAGTAGCTAAATGCCACCGCGGAGTTGAACGCTTGATTAACTGTAAAAAAACTCTTTTCCTTGAGTGTCTGTACCATAGTCCGGCTAGTCCAATCGGAACGCCGCAAGCTGCGTTCTGATCTACAGAACAACTTCCGGAACACAGACGTTCAAATCTGCAACCGGCTCCTGGTTTGGTAGAATCCAAATGGTTATTGGATCGGGAATCTTCTCAGAGCAGCTTACTAAGCCCTCCCCACACAAAAGCATACATAGAGATAACCAGGTATAAAATTTATTTTTTATATGAGATTTATATTGGTTTTGTTTGATGCCATCAGGGGAATTTGGGCTTTCGATATCACGAAAAGGGTCACGAAGGTTAAACCTTTATGAGTTTGGGTTTTCCTTTGAAATCCTTTAAAATTAAAAATCATGGAAAAGTAAAGAACAATTGATAGGCGACTTTTTGGGGCAACTGATCCGACGAAAGATTTTCAC
>Ga0163217_1054704_pt1 | contig 13443 bp, 17 predicted proteins | sample SynspAceP_FD_185933 | JGI IMG/M metagenome (GOLD analysis project Ga0163217, IMG submission 185933) | Saline lake microbial communities from Ace Lake in Antarctica - Synechococcus sp. Ace-P (PacBio error correction) | ecosystem: Environmental > Aquatic > Non-marine Saline and Alkaline > Saline ...
GTATGGGCCATAAAAAGGCGCCCTAATATTTCCACACTTTATTTAATCCGGTCAAGATGCATTCTCCGGTGCCTAGCAAAACCATCGAAAGAAAAAGCCAATATGTTATCGTTTTCCACACACGGCGCCATGAACGTCAATAGCCGGCATTGAGGTGTAGCTTGCGCTTGAACAAGGTTGTCACAAACGCTTCATATCTCTTCCTCTACCAATATCTGGAGCTCGATTAAATCTTCATAAAGGGAGTGGTCGTGGCTTGGGCTCCAAGCTAGACGTACCTGATTCTCAGGGAAAGAAATGGTTACATGGAGATGTAGTCTTCACATTTTTTTGGTGGGTTGGCGGATGTCAGCTCATACTCTCCTCGCCCCCTCCCTGATCATTTGATCCCTAGTCCGACTTAGACCACACCACCTTTATGTGCTACCTTCTATCCGAGAGCAGCTAGGGTTCCGGTTGCCGAGATCGCGATCGATTGAACCGATCGTGTCGACGGGGAAATCCGATGCCGCTAGGTGGCAATCGCCTGGACGGCGGCCGAGGTTGGTGCGGCCGATTCGAGCACCGTGGGCGGTTCGCGAAAACCAACAACCAACGAATCCAGTAACAAAAATCGCGAAAACGGTTTGCTGTCTTCTTTCATTCAACCGCGCTTCTTCCGCGTCTGCGTTGGCCGTTCGTTTCAATCTTCGTCACCGAAAACACGGGCGCGAAGTACTCGTCACTGCGAACTGTCGGATCGGCGAGCACGACCGGCAGGGATGCGAATTGCTTTGTCCGAGCCGCCGGCCTGCGTCTGGTTTCGATGTACATCGGACGTTTGGCCACGTGCGGCTAACCTCAAAACGCTGGCCTGCGTCGCGGGTTCGAGACGAGCGAGCAGTGAAATGCGGCGATCCGCTGGGCAACATAGTCGGCGTTGTCTTTGCGCGTAAGGCGCAAAATGCTGCTGGTTTGCCTCGAATACAATCCAACGAAGGAATCGACAGTATCGTCATCCGTCTCCCTTGTCCCGCGATGAAAATTGTTTGACGATCCTCCCCAGTACTGGAACGATTGACGACACCGGAATCACCGGCGGCCAGCGTGAGGAGACTTTTGGGCAAATGCGTGCCGCTCGCCGGTGTCATCCCATCGCGGGCTGCATCGACAGCAGGGCGTGTAGCAACACGTTGGCGTTCGTTTGATCTTCGAGGCGAGGAATTGTTGTGCATCGACAATTGACTGGTTGGGTCGCCGGCTGGTTGCATCGTTCGCATTTTCACGACGGCGGTCGAGCGCTTGCGAAACGCGGTCGATCGCCTACCGAGAACCTCGGCAATCGTCACTGCTGCATTGCGATTTGGAAGTGCGATGAAATCGGCGAGTGGGTTTTTCGCTGAGACCTGCTCCACGTCGGCTGCGTCAATCTTGATTCGAGTTCGGAGGATCCTGGCCGATTTGCTTCGCGTAGCGAACGAGGTAGCCTGAGACGCTTGGCAGGGTCAAGATCGGGACGGCGTTCCTCGTTGCCCAAAACGGATTGTTACGCATTGGTTCCGAGTAATTCGAGGCGTGGTGCGGGAAGATCCCTCGCTCTCACGGGCCGGCGGCATGACGAACATCGGCCATCGCCGCGTAAGCGATTTCCGCAAGTTTTTGCGAATCCGTTTTTCGATCGCCTGGGTCCGAAGGCTTCTAACGCGTCGAGCGTGCGCTGGATCAGCAGCCCGAGTTTGTCAATCGGTGGGTTCTTTGATTGGAGGTATTTGCGTGACGGTCTTGCAACAGGAACGTCGATCCGAATTGACCGAACCGCCGACGTTGTATGCAGCGGCGGGCCGCCGCCGAGCGCGCGATGCGATGTGCGTCGAGGGCGACGGGCCAAGCTGGGCTTTGAACGGCGATTTCGGCAATCCGGATGCAGTTTTTTTCGCGCCGCGTCCACGTACCACTTTTGGGCGGGATCGATGCCGGTTGCGGCTTGGGGTCCAACATCGCCCCAACATCGAGAGTTTCGCTTCGCCGGACGCGTCGCCCTCCAGGGCATGTTGAATCTTCGTGAGTTTTAAAACAGAATTTTCGCGAATCGCAGGCCGTTCCACGGCGCGGCGAGCGTGGCGAGTTTTGTCCGCAGCGGCACGCAAGCGGCGATTCGTGTCGACTCGTCTTTCGAGACGATTCCCACGAGGATCGGTGAATAGAGATCGAGAATGTGGTCCGCTCGTACTGGCCTTTTTCTTTTTAGGATCAGCGATTGGAATCAGCTGGGAGAGAACGATTTGAAATCTCCCGTGCCAGATCTTGTTCCCAGCACCGAGGAAACGATCGGCGGTCCACACCGGCGGAGGACGTTGTGTGGGGATGGAGCGTCCAATCGTTCGTTGGCTACGTTCGAGGAAACGTGATCAGTTTTTCGCGTTCCTTCCTTTCGTTTCGTTTCAAACGGGAGAAACGACGATCGCCGCGACGGAACTTTCCATCGGATCGGTTTTCGACGCGTCGGCGTCATCGACATTAAATCGATTGCGGCGGCCTCCGATTTGATGATTTCCGCTATCCCGTTTTCGGCGGAGAGGGTGAAGGTACTCGGTGAAATCCTCATCGTCAACGTCCGCGAGTGTCTCGTCGAGGGCCTTTTTGAAATTTTTCGCTGCGCTGCTGCTGCGACCGCCCATTGTTTGGCCCGTTCAAACCGTTCCGGTCTTGGACAACGAGTCGGCATAGATAGGGAAATGGGCCGGGGAGTCGTGAGGATTGGACGAGTTTGCCCGGCGATCTGCGTGAAAGTCTCGAGAATCTTGGTAATCCCGTAACCAGGGTTGGATTTGGTTTTTGATCGCTGTTGTCGTGTTCGCGTAAGCGCTCAAAGCAACTCTCGTTTTCGCATCGGCTTTGCGACTGCCGCGACGTAAGGCATCGGCGAGACGAGGACCGACGGAGTATTGGTACTCACGTGTCCGTTTCATCACCCGCGCGCAAATGTGCCTTCTCGTAGAGACGTCCACGACGAGCCCCTTTTGAATCCACTTTTTTCGCCTTTCGATGACCTTTTTGGCGATTGCCACCAAAGGTGATAAGGAAATCCTCCGAGGTTCCTTTTTTTAAAAACAGTTCTTCGAGCTCTTTTGGCCGACTGCGTCGGAAACACCTTCACTGGCGTTCAGCGCGACAAGCATCAAAAGTTCGGCGATACGGGGGAACCCTCCTTCGCATCCGCTTTCTTTTGCGCCAACAGTTCCTGCCGTCTTTTTTGAGCACGGTGTTGGCGGCGATAATTTTCAGGCACGGATCGATGGACCCCGTAGAATTGGCCGTTACTACTGTGGAACCACGCTGCCACATTTGGCTGGTCGGGAGATAGAAATCGCCGTCATAAGAAATGCGTCCGCACGGTGTCGGCGACGGCATCGGATTTCCATCCGTTTCGGGGCTCCGCAAGATCGAACGCAGCACGTCGTCGAGCGGAATCGACCGGACGCTTCCTTGAGGATTTTGCAGGACGCTTTCCTCGAACTCGCTTCGCGGGTTCATCGTCATTGCCTCGGCTTCTCTGCGTGCTGCTGGCGAGTTGGCTGATGATATGAGATCGGAGTTCCCTGAAACCTTCAATTTTCATCAAATCCTTCGAACGCCTTCTCTCTCTCGCGATTTCACACTGGTCGCCAAAACAGTTTGATCAACGATAGTAAGTCGTTGTTGAGTAAGTGTGGGTTCCTTGAACGAAGCGGCGACCAAAATTTCTCGATCGCTTCGTCGTGCTGCGCGGCGGCTGGTCAAGGCGTTGGCGGCCGGCGGCCCACATCGTTTTCGGATGCGTTAGGCTTGGGGCAGGGTGCGATTGGCGTTGAACATCTTGTCGGCGTCGTCTTTGGCGTGCCGGCGCGGTGTAGATGGCGCCCGATTTTTCACGGAAAACATATGAAAAGTTCCCCCCAGGTTGACGAAGGGCCCGAACCCCGCGATTTCCGCGCTTTGAAAAAAAAAAGCCCGGAATGAAAATCCGGAAGTTCCGAAAAGCCCGTCCCGGCTTTGGCGGAGGCATCCCTTTTCGACCGGGCGCGCGGGGCCCGGGGTCCCGGTTTAAAGTAGTTTCGTTTGCCGGTTCGGCCGCCGCACGTCGCCGAGTTTTTTCGGCCATGCGAGCACTGTAGGCGAACCTGCTCGGCTGGCGGGCGGCCCTGTCGCCCCTCCAGGCGGCCGAGCATAACGAATTCTTGGGCGAAGCGGAGAAGCAGTTTTCACCATGCGGGATTGCCCGCCCGCGCCCGGCCGCAGAGCGTTTGTAGGGATGCCGCCGACATTTTCTTGCATCCCGCAACCGTGTTCAAATTTGGTCGGCCAGAGGCGAGTTTCGTGGGTTCTTGTCCAAATCCGCATTCCCGCGAACATCGCTGCGCGCGCGAGTTTTGGCTACGTTTTCCCAGATCGCCGAGCTGTGGATGCCTACCATTTCATGCGCGCGAGTTCAACGGCAAGTTTTGCAAGCCGTGGGAATTTGGGGTACCCCAGTGCCGGTTTTTTGAAATCGAATCGAAGTGGCATATCCAACGACGTCTCGGCGCTATCCTTCAGTTCGGCGCGAGTCGAGGCAACGGCTCCGATTGCCCACCAAATCCGTTTTTTTTGGTTCTCAGGAATCGGCTTCCAGGGCGTCAAAGCAATAACGACCGCGGTCGTAAGGTCGCCTTATTTTCCGGTTTTTTTTTCCGTCTTCCCACCAGTTGGCGAATTACGCGCGCGCGGAGTGGAGGGTTTTTGGCGCAAACATTGGCATTTCTTGCTTTGTCGGCTTAGTTTCCGCGGGTTTTTCGCATTCGGTGAAGGCGGCGGGCGAGTCCCCGGCCAGATTGTTTGTTTTGGGAAGTTTTTTTTCACGACGGAAAGAATTCCGCTGTTTGGAGCAAGCCAATAAAATGGCGGTCGAACGCTTTGGATCATGCCCGAGAACCGTGGGAAATCCCGCGCCGGACAAACGGTTTTACTTTGAAAAATTCCAACTGCTTTGCGTAGCTTGCGCCGCCGCGTTTGTTGTAATACGTGTTTAAACAACGCAGCTCCCGCGGTTTGAGGACCACACCACGCGGGTGGGGCCTTCGCCCGCCGTTGGGCGGAGTTTTTTTGGTTTCTGCCAAATCGGTCCCCAAAACGTACAAACGCCATTGACATAGTTCCGGCGCGGCTTTAGTCAACCGCCTTTGTCAGTCATCGTTTATTTCCTTGAGCGAGGCGATGCGAACGGGTCGGCGGCGAAGCATCTGGTCAGATGCGTCCGGTGTCGCCTGGTGGGGACCAATCGGCGAGGTTTCGTAGACGCATGCGAATCTCAGCAGTTCGGTGACACGCTGCGAATGCGTGCGAACGCGGCGGCGTAATGTGATCGCTTCGAGGGCGGTGGCGAACGAATCGAGCCTCGATTTGACGGGGCGAGTCTCGGGCAACAGGCGCAGCGACCGCTCGTCGGCAGTCCAGCCATCCTTGAATTCCGTGTGCAGAACGGCGGGTCAGATAAACGTCACGCGAGGACGAATCGCTTCGACGTGTTCGCTTTTGCGATGGCGGTTTGGAAGCAAATCGATCTGGTGTCTTCCATAAGCAAGGATACTAGCGGTTCGTATCTTCGAATTTCGGCTCATCCGCGTTCATTTTGAACGTGATTTTGGGCAGCGGTTCTGTAACAACTGATAGGCGCGATACTATGACGCGTGTTCTTAGTGGCCGACTCTTTTCGAATCAGTCCCACATCAGAATTTTCTATTCATGCGGTGACAGGCTGATTGTCGGTCGAGAAACGAACGGGGCGTAAAGAACGAGAGGCAAGCAAGGATGCGTTGAGTTCTTCGACATGCGTGCGATGGCGGACGGCGATTGTTCGCGTCTTCCAAATGCGGCGGTCCTGCGAATGAAGCTCATGCGAGCGTGCGGCACAGCGTCTTCTCGGCAAGTACCATCCGGTAGGCGCCATCGGCGTAGCATTTCGGCGTGGCGGGGCGCACGATCGTCAGGCTCGCACGCGCATGCCGCGCGCCCGACGAACTGAAAGCCCGAAGAAACGTTCGCGTAGGCGTCGCGAGTTTGAAGAGTACGCGAGTTGTGAAATGTTCTGCGTTCGAGGCTCAACCAAAGCCGCTCCGTCGTATATGCGGCCGCTGTACGGAAGGGGTTTCGGTTCTGCGAGCTGGCCCGAGGCCTTTGCTTATGGGCCGCAGTTCGTGCTTATGCGTTTTCGATTGGCGTGCGCGTCGGGCAGGTCGAGTGTATGCGTATCGTTTCGAATTTCGCGGCTTCGGCTCGATCGAGTCATCGTTGACGATCAATCAGCGATGGGCCAATCGAGCGGCGGACGGCTGCCCACAATCCGCATGTGAGCATTTTCCAAGGCGAGTTCAGCAAACGTTGGGCGCGCCGTCACATCTTGTTTGCGGGCCATCGGGCCCGAGTCGATCATCTCGATCTAAATGCGGGAGCGGATGCGTGAATCCTTGCATGGGTGCGGTTGCAACGTGGGCTTGCGACTCGATCGCTATTTGGGCCCCATGGGCGAGAGTATCAGCAGTGCTAGTTCAGGCGTTGCGGTTGCTCGGAGTATCGGCGAGTTTTGGGTCAGTTGTTTCTTGATACTGGCTAGGGGCGGCGTTTCGAGATGCATCGGCGCGTCTCGGAGCAATTCAAACCGCAAATTGACCGATCAGTTCGGCGTCAACGGCGGATTCTCGGCCAGCAGCGGTTCGAGAGCGCGTGGCGGCGGGCACGAGGTCATACCATCGAGGCGATGGGCTTGCGCTGGTTAGTAACGTGGGCCGTTCGCAATGTCCGAGGCTTGCTCGCCCACGAAGTTTCATCGTGGAATAGGGGCAAGGCGATCGAAGTCCTCCTTCCGGCGTGCGTACAAGCGCCGCGAGGGCGATTTGACGCAAACGCAGCAGTGCTCGGCGAGGTCGTTTGTAATGCCTCTAGCAGCGCCCAATAGCAACTGCGATCGCCTCCATTCGGTAGCGGAACGGCTGATTCATCCAAAGCGGAGGCGAGTGCGCGTCGCGCGTCACGGTCACGCGTGGCGGCGCTGCGCAAGGCACGGCGGAGTCGTTCGAGTTCCGCGCTCATCGTCAGCGTTCCGAACGCGAACAACTGGGCGTCGCGTAGAAACGATACGATTCGGGGTTCCCGGGGCCCCGGCGGGCGATGAGTTCGCTCGCCGGCAGCCAAGGACTCGTCGACTTGGCGGCGAGTTCGCATGGTGCAGCGGACGAGATGCTTTGAGATAAATTCGGCAGAAAAGCGCACATGTACGGTTTCGCGGCGAGTCGTCGTAACAAGATGCGCGTCGGCGGCGGGCGAGGCGAGACGTCTTGCGAAAATATAAGCTCCGGGCAGCCACTTCATGCGCAACGCGATGTTGACGGGTCGGGCCTGGTGCATGCGATTGCGATGCGCGACGAACGCTTCGTCGTTCTTGGGCCGCCGCGTCGAGTAGGCAACGCGGGCGACGGAAAGCGCTTGCGGATTGTTCTCGTCTGTTCTGGATTTTTGCCTAGAGGCTTGTCGGGGCGATGGCGTTGAATCCGCAGCTTCCCGCTGGCTGGCGTTACAACCGCCAGATGGCGTGGCTCGCAAACAGTTGGCCTGACGCGTTTCGCTGCGGGCGTAGCTCGGCAGGGCGGGCTGCGGGGCGCGTCGTAGTTGGCTCCAGTGGCATTCGTCGTACCGACTCGCAATCGTGATAACAATTTGCGGTGAAGCCGGAGCCGGGCTGCGTTAACGTCGGATAGCCATCTCGGCGGCTCTCCCAAAACGCGGGCGAGTGCTTTTCTGCTTGGTCGAACCGTGTTGAGCACTTGCGGCGCCATCGGGATGAAATTATTCGTCGCGTGGGCTCGCTGCGCCTTGGCGGTATACAAATTCGCAAACCGCAAGCAAGCAGCGTCGTCTTTGCGAAGCCGGACGGCTGTAGTATTCAGCCGGAAGGGCCCACGGTATTGGCAGCTGGTGGTTGCGGTGATCGGAGCCATTTCGATCGGCCGTTGATAAAGTTTCATCGCATCGTCAGGTCCGGTTCGATCCGTGCTCCGCGCTGCAGGTCGGCCGACTTGGGCGATGATCACGGCGTCGCTTGCCCTTGCGAGGCGTCGGCGAGTTGCTGCCTTCACGGCGGCGGCGCCTCGAGTAACGCTGCTCTTGGTTTCTCTGGAGTCGGCTCGAGCAGTGCGTGTTGGCCGCAATGCGAATCAGGTAGTCCGGGTTGCTCGTATCCTGTTTGCGCGAGTTGCCGCAACTGGTCTCGGCGGCTTGCTGAGTATTGTGGGGGTGCGGCTTGCAAAAGGTCCGTACGCTAGAGCGAAGTCGTGGGTCGCGTTTGCGTCGGGGCGTAGTTCCACGCTGTCTCGTAAGCGTTTTCTCCGGCGTCGATGAGCAGCCGCGGCTTTGATTGGACTTGGCCCGAGCGCGCATGCCGTAAGGCTCCAGTGGCATCGGTTGTTTGGCTGGAGCTTGTTTGGCGGGCGTAGTATTTCGCCAGACGCGCCGTATGCGCGCGCTGCTAGGAAACCGGCTTTCGTGCGTCGTTGGACGTCCGGAGTGGCAGTGCCAACCGACGTCGCGAGTCTGCGCAGGATGGTTCTAGATCGAGCGGAGCCTCGTCGCCGGCGACCCGGATTTTTCGTTTCAGTTTTCGCGAGCGGCAATTTGGTAACCGATGGATTGCGAATCGTTCGCGGCGGCGCCGTCTTTTCGGAGAGCGTTTCGTATCGCTGCAACGCGCGCTTCGTTCTTGCCGCATCTTGCCGGCGAGCGTTTGGGTGCGATCTGTTCGGTAACAGCCGTATGGGTGTCGCCGGGGAAGGTGCTTCCAAACGCGTCTAGTACGCGGCGAACGCTTTCTGGCGTTCTGTTGGCTGCGTGCTAAGTGCGACCGGAGTTCGTGAACCAGGGATTGTGAAGCCAGGCCAAATGGCCAGGGCTTCGGTTTGCGTGGGGCCGGGCGTCGCTGCGATCGCACGTTGCGAGAGCCTCGGCGGCCGCGAGCTCGCAGCGTCGCGATCACAAGCAGTGATTTACGCTGAGTATGGGAACCGCCATCGGCGTCGTCGGTCGGCAAGTGCGTTGCGCAACTACGGCGCGAGTGACTGCAGGGCCGCATGCGGCATCGCTGGCGCCCTGCTTTGCAAGTGTGCATCATGTCGGCGAGCAACATGGCATTTTCGATCCAGCCCTCCTGCGCCGCCTATTCGATGTCGGTTTCAAATCATTGAAAACATCTCGAGGCGATGCCGGCTGGACTGTGGTACGCTGCGTAAACGGCGGTCGCAGCCGCCGTGCGCGGGATAGGCCGGGGGCGGGCGGGGCAGGAGGACTTGCATGAACGCTCGGCGAATGACTTCTCGCGACCGCATCCGCGTTGCTGCGGCTATGGGACGCGAAAGCTCAGTGGGCGGAAAAGCAATAACGCACATCAACAAACAAGTAATTTCAACAACCGTTTTTTTTTTTGTCAGGCATCGGTTTGGATTCCGAATCAGGGCAAATATGTCTTCGATGCTACTTTTATGGGAAGCCTGTCGGCGAGCGCTAGAATGCAATCGTTTGTACTTGCGTTGAAAGAGTAACTTCCGCTAGAAAATATGGATCAGCCAACGAACCGATCAGAAACTGGTGGTGACCAAAATCCGAGGTGCGATCACAGAGTTTCGACTCAGGCGAGACTTACCCGAGCTAGTTCCTGGAGCGACCTGCACCGTGGACGCCTGTCTAGACGGGAAATCGGGCGCTTGAAAACGTAGGTCAGCGTCGCTCGTGATCGAGGCCTGAGTTGGTGCACAAGTATCGTCGCTTGGGCAATATCGTGAAGCGTGAAGCGCGGTTTTCAGCGATGTTGAAACCGAGGTTGCATGGTCTCCGACGCGGCCGTACTGGTCGAAACCGCCTTTCAGGCAGCACCACCCCCGGCCATCCACGATCGTGAACGCGTCGTGATAGTGGTCACGTTCTCCCCCCCCGCGAGCAGCTTTGCCGCCGCGCGTGGCGTCGCTCGGGCGAATACGGGGTGCCGCACGCGAATTCGCCGCCCCACACAACGAGGGTGTCGTCGAGCAAATGCCGGCGTTGTTTCAATCGGCTTGATCTATACGCCGAGATCAGGTTGTCCATCTGTCGCAGGGCATTTTTTCGTGCAAGCCCGATCGGTGATGCGTATGCGGCGGCCGGTGCCGTGGAAATCCGCTATCCCAAGTCGAACCAACTGGGCAGCGACGCGAAACGCACCGTATCGAAAGCGAGCGCGGCGGGCGAGGCAAACAATTGTTGCCGCGAGACTGCGATCCGCGCCCCGGCGTGGCGGGCCGTAGCTGCGTCGAGCGTTTGCTGGCGAACTCTTGAAGAGATGTCGGCCATCAACCTCATGGGACGGATGCGCTGGGCATGCCGGAACGCGAGTTCGTAGCTGGGCGAATGCGAGTCGTGGTTTGCCGGATGCGCCATGCTCAGCGGCTTGGCATTTCATTAAGATGCAGCGGCAGTGCAGGCGTGCGAGTACTGGCGGGCGACGCAAGGCTCCCCGGGTCATGCGCGTGGGGGGTCGGAGGAGTAAGGCACACGGATACGCCATGGGACCGACATTGCAGGGCGCCTTGATAGAACGCGACGGTAGAAAACCGCTGCCGAAGCGAATGCTGCCGCCGTTGGGTTGCACACGCGGCTGCTGTCAGGACGACGAAACCGGTAGGTTTTCGTTGCTCGGATGCTGGGCTAATCCGTAGGTGCACACAGCAAGACCCTCTTCGAGACGGTGCGCTCCGCGTTTCGGGCGCGAATCCAGTGTCACGAGGGGCAGCTCAGCGGGGCGCGTGCATTGAATGGTCGGTGTAAACATCGAATGCAGCGACGGACACATCTCGTCGGCGATGCTCGTGGAATATTCGGGATCGCAGTGCGGACAGCGCATAAGGGCCGGCCTCGGCGTGCTGCGACGCACGTCCGAGGCGAACCCCATTAGTTTCGGCAGCGCCGGAGGTGAAGCGGCGACCTCCGGGCGTCTTTCAGAAATGGCTGTCGGGGCAAACCCCCCCCCTCCCCCCCCCCCGCGCGCCTCGCCCCCCCCCCCCGGCTCTGACGGCGTCGGGCGGGGGCGAGTTCGGGTTTGTGTCGTGGCATGTCGATGGCTTCGGTGGCGACCCGGTCATATGCAGATAAGTATCACGCGGCTGTTTTGTTTCGCTTTCGGTTTGTGAAATGGGGCGACGGTGGAGCGGCGACGGATTGGGCCGCCGTGGCGGTGCCGGATGTTCTACTGGCAGCCGTCGGTTTCGCTGGCAGCGGCGTTTTCACCCGCGTAGCAAACTCGCCAGCGCGATGCACCGGCCAACCGGCGGCGGTGCGATTGTTTCATAAAAATGACGACGTTTTTTTGCCATTGCAGCAGTCGTTCGATTCGAGATGCCATGTTCTATCTATGCCTTATCGTTTCATGCAAGCTATTCGCGAGATTCAAATCACGTTAGGGCTCATCCAGCCTGTCCTATGCGCGGCAGTTCGGCGAGGCGTTTTGTCCTTCGGGCAGCGGGCGTCCGACGCCGCGGTGTCGGCGAGCCGGGCGCGAGGGGCGGATGGGTTGCCATCGCTTGCGCGTCTCGCTGCGTTGTTGGCGTAATACTCAACGAGTTACTGCGGCGGAGACTCGATAACGCGGGTGAGTTGCGCGGTTCGGTCGGGTCAGCGCACAAGATTCACGGAAACGCAAACTCAAATGCGTTCCTGGCGTGTGCAGAAGAATCCCGCGTCGACGATGGCCGCCGCGCGGCAAGCGCTTGGGCGCGGCCCTGCGACATAGGACCGGACATCGTTCAGCGTGCAGAGTGGGCTTGGCCAGCGGCGTGTTCGTGCGTATTCGCGCCGGAACGGTACACACCGTCGGCGAGGTTGGGGGCAATCCGAATTGGGGGCATCGACGGGTACGGGGCTGGAAGCGCCGCGGCCAACATCGTGTAACAGACGGCGCCAGTGCGGTTACGCATGGCGGTACCGCACTCAGTCTTCCAATCCGTCGGCGCTCGCCGAACGCGGCTTCAAACCGAGTAATGCGGCGGTTGGCAAGCGGCTGGACGCGGAGGTCCAGTAGGCATCTTCGGCTGAGCAGTCCAGTCTGACATGAACAATGGCTTGATCGCGGAACGACTTTCGCGCGAGGCGGCGAACGCGGGGACGCGTGGCGAAGCAACGGTTGGCCTGATCGGCCTGGATCATACGCATTCGGTCGCGCATCGAGCTTTGCCGGACGTCGGGCGAGGTCAGTGAAAAAAAGGGGAAAAAATCAGAGCGCCAGTAAACCGTTTCAAATCGCGGGCAGCCGTTGGGGGTTGCACGTGGGCAATTGCACGGCGAGGAAAATCGAGTAAGCTGCGGATGCGACGGCAGTTCGCTGCGTGGCGGCTAAAAAAAAGGAAAATAAAAAAAAAAAAAAAAAAAAAAAAAAAAAAGACAAGAAAAAAAAAGAAACCCAAAAAAAAAAAGAAAAAAACAACAAAAAAACAAAACAAAAAAAACCAAAGAAAAACAAAAAAAAAAAAAAAGGAAAGCCAAAAAAAAAAAAAAAAAAAAAAACTAAAAAAAAAAAAAAACTTCTTCACTCGTTTCGGACACGCCCGACGGCGCAAAGATTTGTTCCGCAGTGAGCGGTTGGCGATCACCCGGGGTGGCATAGGTGTCGGTCGCGCGAGGCCACCGGCGAGGACAGTGCGATGCGGGTGCGGTGGCTGATACCTCAACATCGTCATTGATAGAGTGATCTGGATGAGAGCGCATAGCGCGTCGGGCAGGCGTGTACTTTGAGGCCGTGCGCGTGACTGACAGTATACATCGTGTAGCCTATGCGACATATGAAGTTGTCAGTGCGTGATAGTGTTTTCGTCGAGTTCACGAGCTCCGAGACGGCAGTCTAGCTTGCTTCTGGCGCGTCGTGTCTACTGATTGCGTAGTTGAGAGTAGATCCAGAGGTGCAGTGAAAAGACGTGTAGTCAGCATTGCATTCGGCTCTCTGCGAGAGTCTGGAAGGAAGATGTTGCACTTGACGTCTCTCGACGGTCTGGGACTTTATATGAGAGGGACGAGGCGTAAGTAGGGTCTGTGGAATGGTTGGGATTAGTGATGTTAAATACTGGTGCGAGGGCGAGTTTTTCGGCAATCGGCTAATGTTTTTGAACTATCGCAGTCTGCTCGTTAACAGGGCGCAAGTACGGATCAGGTCAATAACCGTTCGTGATGCGATGCGGATATGATAAGCCTTCGGGAGATGTTGCTAGCGCCGCGGATCGCTCGCAGAAATCGGAAATGCGGGAAAATGTGCAACGCAACTCACAACAACGCCGCGAGCGTGCACGAATCCGGACGAAGCCAGCCGGCGTAGCGTTAAACGAGTGGGAATCGAGACGTGCAGCGTTGGCAGCGCACAAGATACTCACACTCGACCGCACGTGC
>Ga0163217_1066496_pt1 | contig 13443 bp, 13 predicted proteins | sample SynspAceP_FD_185933 | JGI IMG/M metagenome (GOLD analysis project Ga0163217, IMG submission 185933) | Saline lake microbial communities from Ace Lake in Antarctica - Synechococcus sp. Ace-P (PacBio error correction) | ecosystem: Environmental > Aquatic > Non-marine Saline and Alkaline > Saline ...
GGATGGTTCTGTTCCGGACATCCTCCTGGATGCCCTGCGCGCTGGTTTCTGGGCTTCGTAGCCATGAGATTGACGTAGAACACAAGACCGACCAAGCCAGAATCAACACACACCAGCTGCGGCGGGGCTGGTTGTCGTACATACGAGCGTCGTGCCTGGCAATCCGCGTCGGTCCTTTTGAGCACGCTCCGAAACAGCCGTGGCGGAAGTTAGCGAGCGCAGAGAATAAGGCAGAAACCATGTTTACCTTGGCGTGGCCACCATGGGGGTATCAATATAGTCCGCTTTAAATATAACACCACACTTATGCCGCCGAGCGAAAGGACGAGTGGCACCAGCACGGGCGGCCCGCGGAAAAAAATCCCGGGGTCCGCAAAAAGGCCTCACGGGGTGCAGAGGGATCAGCTGCGTCCATAGGGCTCGACCGAACCAGGCGGCGACAAAACGGCATAGCGGCTTGGTCGCGAGCATATGTGTTGGGCGGGCAGATGGCGATTCAAACGATCAGTCCCCGGCGTGAGTCACCTCGCTGTCCGGACATCGCTCATGCGAGGTTTTTTTTTGTTTGGGAGTTGCGGGATACGCAGCGGGTCAGTTTTCCCTCGCCCAGAGCCCGACTCAGCCGCCTCGGGGGGCCTGGAGCTGGTGGCGCAGAACAAAGGATTCGCATGACAAGGACACGGGAAATATCTCAGGAGCAAAACGGGGGCCCAACGCTTTACCTTTTAGAAGTCCCTCCATCTAGGTGGAGAAGTCAAAGCATCCATTGTGGACAGTCCCGTCTGTGAAGAAAAGACCCGGCCCTGCAGTGCCGTGTAGAGGGGCCAGGTCCGGCATGAAAGATCGGTGTGCTGGCGGCCCGCCAGTGCGTACTGGCCGGGAGTCAAAACGTTGCGCTATCCTACTGAATGAGCTGGGCTCCTGCCGGCGATCGGACCGCAGCCAGGGGGGCTATCGCATGTTTGCGCGCGGAAGACAGCCTGCTGGCGTTCCTGTGAGGGTGTTCATTCACGCCGTTTTTTCTCAAGACCCCTATGGGCACAGCCATATATCGAGAAATCCAAAGGGATAACGCTGTCGCAGGATATCAAATATGACACGGTGATTTTTGCCCTATGCGGCGACATTAGCCGATCAATCATGCCTGGGCCGGGGCCAGATCGAGCAAGGATCGATGGCCAGAATCAAAAGGAGAGGCTGCGCGTCAGCCCTTCGCCAGGAACTGCAAGGGGCTGCTGGCGGGCGGCAAGAGCCATCCGAAGCGGATAGCGAGACTGATCTGCCCACCCTTCAGGTGTGAGCGCACGCCCTGATTCCTACGCCTCCAATCGAGCTGGCAGGCAGTCAGCTCTTCAGTCCCATGGCCACTTACCTGATTCACTGGCGGGAAAGGCGCACGCGGGCAATCGGCCTGGAGTATTGCGCCCGTCAGCTGCAGTGCCCGCGGTTGAGTCTTGTGAGTTGTGGGCGGCCTGCCAGCCAAGCCATTCCGCCGGAGGCTGGAGAGCCCCTGTTTGGTGTGCCGTTCTCTGGAGGCTCGGGGCTGGAGCTCATTTTCCTCGGCGAAGCGATAGCCTCGTGTCCCTGGTGCGCAGCCAGGAGCTCGATGGTGTCTGCCGATCCGATGGTTCCGCTGATCCCATAACGCCGTGCGAGTCGTCGGAGCGACGCCAACCGCCGAGCACCTCCCGCATGCGAGCAGTCGCGGCGCCAGTTCGGGTGAAACGCCATACGCCCTCTTTGCTGGGTCGAGCTCACCAGCTGCTTGCTGCGCGCCAGCTGCTGATACCAGGAAGCGCCAAGGTGATCCTGAATGACGCAGAACCGCATGGGCTCTATCGACGACACAACACCTCAGGGCCGGCGATCACTAGCGGCTGACCGGGATGTCGAAAGCGGTGTGGCGCTCTGCCTGAGCCGGAGATCGATGGGCGATCAGATGCTCAAAGCCCCGGAGGGAAAATTGCCGTTGCCCTGCCTCCATCCCGGCCTGGTGAGCACGCACTCACGCGCCTTCAGGAGCAAGGCCATCAACAGCTGAGCAGGCGGTGACGGGCCTGCTGCTCGGCGGGATCTGACGTGGGTTGTTATGAAATAATATGCGCTGCAAGCCTGGAGACCATCCGGATAAGCTTCTTGGCAATAGCACACTAAACAGGCCATGCTCTTTTGCCCTGTAGTAGGAGGGCTGGGGTTGTTTCCCCTAAATGGCGGCTGAGGCAGCTCGGCCTTTTGCTGTGTATACATATCGTCTCGGTGAGGATGCACTTTTCATGCATATGATAGCTCCCACAGAAGACTTCGCTCCAGGGTTGGCGAAGACATCGTACTAAGCGTGGCCGGTGGCTGGCCGCCGGGGTGATCGATGGTGCAGAGCTGGATGTTGGATGCGGCAACCATTTGCAGCGCTCGTGCTTGAGCCCCTCAGCCTGGGGCTGCAAGGAGTGGCCGTCGGGGGCCTGCCTGAGACGTTCAACTTCGCCTGGCCAGCGAATGGGAACGGCTGAAATTGCTGCCGGTGGCCGGTGCTAAACACTCAGCCGGCCACCGGAACGACTGCTTGCTAAGGGTTAGAGGCCGGGATTCGGGGTGGCCGCTAGGTGTCGTAAAGACACTCGCCTGTGGTGCCAGGGTTAACCTTCACCGCCGCAGTCGGTCCGGACGGCCGAGGAAAATAGCGCGTAGATGCATGTGCGTATCTGGGAGCCGCTGGAGCTCTCTTGTGGAGCGACCAGAGACTGACTGGCGCACCAGCCTGTGCCCAATGGGGGTACGGCGCTGTTTAATTAGGCGCCGCCGGAGACACAATAAGCTCTATCGGCTGCATGCCTTTCCGTTAGGGCCCATGAAGGGCCAGTGCCACCTTCCGCACCCACAACGTGACAACGTAGACTGGCTGCACGCCCGCGCTCGGTGGCTCTGCGGACTGGGATAGCCTCTTCGCCCTTGGAAAAGAAGGTCGGGCTGGCTGGCGACGGCTGCGGCCAAATCCCAGTAGGACAAAGACGCCGGCATCGACGCGGGCCTGAGCCCCTGGTTGAAGCATGTCACCTCAGCAATCATCATGCCCGCCGTTTCATTTAATTCCAAACCACTTGGCCGCGAGCCCGGCGAAATTCGGGGTTGATTGTACATGGGACCATTGCCGCCCACGCCCCTTAAGCACCTTGCTGAAGGTCATGTTTGGGGCAGCGGAACGGAGCGTGGACGTGGAATGAAGCCATAGGGCGCTGGTGCCTGAGTAGTCGTGTGTACAGACTTACAAGCCCTTCGGCCGTGAGTTGGGTTGTCTCCATTGCGATGTTCTGTGGCTGAGCCTCCAAATCCTCGCTGCGCACGTCGGCTTTCGTGCAAATACTCCGCGGCTGAATCTGAAGCGATTTTTTAACCTATCACCAACCTACCTGGCCAATCCTCCCGTGGCTTGGAGCAACCGATGGCTCTGTCTAGGGTTTCGCCAGAACGCTGCAGGCAATCTGCCATGACGCCATCGAGTCAATCGCTGCAGGCCGATCAAGGAGATCTAACACTTTTAATAAGGGCATCAAGACATAATACCCCCGGAAGGACTTGTCCCCGACTCCCATTCATCTGCTCGCCTGGGCCGAGCGGCTGGATCTCGACTAACGGCACGGCCGGGTGGAGCCCGGGTAAGCCCTGTCCTGTATCTGATCCCCGATTTCGAGACGAATCGACGTGAAAGCCGGGAGAGGAGATCCTTCAAGGAATCACAGAGAGCGAATCGATTGTTAGGCGTGAGCTCGACTCTGGTAATCGCGAACAGACGGCACCTGGCCAGCGCGGCCAGCACACCTATTTCGTGGTTTCGACGCAACAGCTGGTTTTGAGGTGCGCTTTATACCCCCCCTGAATCCAGGACCTGGTGGGAGAAGAGATCACCGCCATGAGCTCGTCGATGAGGCGTTCATCTAGGATCTGGGCAGATCTGCGAACTGGCTCTGGAGGGCCTGGAGAATCCCTCCTTGAGCATAACTGCAGAAATGAGCGCCCAAGCCATTTACTTTGCATCGACGTCCCTGGGACTTCCGCCGCAGCAGACCTCAGCGCCCCGATTCGCTTTCCCTGCTCAGCCTTGAGTGCGGATGGCTTCAACGATCTTCCGGTCGAGAGCCACAGCGCCCTGAATATCGGCTCCCGTTCTGGAGGCGGTATTCATCGCCAGTCGGCAGGGGCAAGATCGCGCTGGGTCCTGGGCTGCAGCCCTGGCCCAGATCTGAATCTGGGGCGGAGACGGTGGCTGGAGAGCGGCCTGGGAAGTCGCGGGCCGGCACCTGTTTTCCCTCGCTGTGGTTAGCCAGTTGGCCAGTGGCTGCCCCCTGGCTGTCTTTCGAGTTCGAGGCCGCGTTGGTGGTCGATGCCTGCTCACGTCGAGATCCAGGCCGCTCAGGCGCCAGGCGCCCCAGACCACCTGGATCGAGGAAAATCCGGTCGGGTTTGCTCCATACAGGCTGATCGCCCAGCCATCGCCGTTTTGGTAATCCGACCTAGTGACCAGACGCTGATAGTCTCGCTGCAGCCTGGAACTGGCACGAAGCAAAAGGCAGCAGGGGCGGCCAATAGCAGGGCGACCAGAGAGGTGCTGAGCAGGCGGGCTCTGCCTAAACTTCGCCGAGCTGGGGCTCTCAGGCGTCGTCTGGCGGCTGTTTGTGACTGGATTAGATCGGAGCAGAATTGTATCTCTAGGGCAGCAATGTGCGACTAGGCTGATAATATCGTTAAGTATTGTAGGAAGGGTCGGTCGACGGCTTTTGTCTCCGAATGTTCGCTCTGAGCAAGGCCTAGCTGCGTCGCACCGCTCGACCTCCTGTCATTCTGAGGTCTCACCAGTTTGACGTCCAACCACCTTCAAGCGCTCCCGGGGGCAATCCTGGAAAGTCGCTTTTCACCGATCTGGGTTCACCAGCCACCGAGAACCGCCTCTAATGTGGGCTGGTTCGGGGTGTTTTTGATGATTCCCACCCGGCTTGGTTGCCACCAGCTGTTTTCGTGGTCGCTCTTATTCCGCGCGCCCCACCGTTGACATCGATCGCGCGTTTCGCGAGCTCTGTTTTCCGCGGTGGATCTGCTCTATGGACATACAACATCATGTCACCAGAAGGCACCGGTTGTTTCCCTCGAGATACGCCGATATCGCCTGCCATTTTACCAGACTCTGGGCCGCCTCCAGCCCTGGTGAGTGAGCTCTACAAAAACGGCGGCCCCTATCAGCTGATCATTTCCAAACTTTTTTGATTTGGCATTTTCTTGCTGGATGGGACGAGAGTGGGAGCTTACAAGTTTACAGGCTGGGCTAATGCGATCGTTGGATCGACTGTAGGCACTACTTCAGCCCCAGTTGGCTGCATGCCACCTGGAAAAATTCCCGGGCGGGGGGCGATAGCCGTGCTGTCTGGGTCTAATTCGGTTGGGGCCAGGGCTCCTCTCCGATGGCTATGCCCTTGGCATCTTCGCCACCATTCAACTTCATGCTGGTGCTCCAGGCTGAGCACAACGTGTCTGAATGCAAACCCCTTCCACATGCTGGGAGGTCACCGGTGTATTCGGCGGGGCCCTATTCGCCGCCATGTCAGCCGGCTCACTCGTCACCTCTAAGTTTCTATCTGGTGCGGGAGTCCAACCGGAAACGCGAAATCCCTCAACCACGGCTAACACCGTTCGGTCCAGGAAGAAGAGACGTACTAACATCGTGGCCAGCCCAAAGGCTACTAGGGTTAGCCCCGTCCTTGACTCCTCGGGCCAGTATCGCCTTTCTTCAAACAAACAATTAATAAAGGTAAAACCAGCACGCAGCCCTGCACTTCTTGCTGCACGCCCTGGACCGGTGGTGGGTGCATTTCTGGTTGCGGCCGGACTGGCCGTGGCCAGCCCTTTCCTCGTTCAACGCTCAACGGCCATCAACTTCAAACCACTACCGAGTGCTTGGATCACCAAGAGCCGGGTGATCAAACCCATGGGCCGATGTGCTCAACCGGGTGGCCTGGGCACGAGGCGATTGGCACGAGCGGCAACGTGCACAACTTCCCGATTGATCTGGCCACCATCGCCAGCACCGTTGTACCTCCGTAGGCCCTGAACGGCACCACCAGCGATCTTGTTAAGTGGACTTTGTACCCCCGCCCAGTCGATTCTCAGGACGGCGCCCACACCGCCCTGCTCGCTTCCAAGCTACTCATTGCTGGATCCAGCCTCACCTCGGGAACGTCCTTTCTCTTCGCCGCTGTCTTGCCGCCTTGCTGCTGAGCCCTCGAGCGGCCCCCAGCGGCTTGGGCTGCGCCCAAAAACAGCGATCGGTACCGCGCGACGGCCGAACTCATGGAACCGTCGAACCAGCTGAGCTGGCCCGGGCTGTGGCGGAGATAGAGTCCAGACTACGATCGGAATCGCGATGATGCCTGGACCTACCGACTGCTTTGAGGGGCAGCACGCGAGGAGACAACGCTGCAAACGAATGAAGGAGGTCTGCAAAACCGGATGGGCCTGCGAGCGAAATGGGGCGATTCGTAAGGGGAAAAGGCTGGCAGGTTGCGCCTAGTGGCCAGCAAGTTTCGTATCCGACCATGCGCCCTGCCCACGGAGCCAGGACGCCGCCAGTGCTCGATCTGTTCCACCTCGCAGCCGGCGTATCACCGGAACTGTGGCAGCCCGGCTGGCGCCGAGCAGGCGAGCGGCGTGAACTAGTTTACTTTCCAGGATTGGAGGGAAGATATTTCCGCCGTATCATATCCGTGGAGCCCATGTCTGCCTGGCCTGCCACGGTCCCAAGCAAAGCCGCCGGACCTTACCTTCGTCAAAAATATTAAGACAACTACCCAGTTTTTCGCGCGCCGATAAGAGCTTCGATTTTGCACCGGTGGGGGACCTGCGGGACAATGTAACGAACCGTGGTTCATCCCCGAAGGCTGCAACAGGCGAGTTGGCGAGAAGCACAGAACTAACTGGTGCTGGCTGGCTGACGCGCCGCCTGAGGCAAGCTTTTTCCATTCTGCAGCCATCTTGGAATGCCTCGTCTCCTATCAACCGTCCTTTGCTTGCGCTGCTCCATGGCGGCACGGCCCTGGCGGTGCTGGTTGCTGGATCAGCGGCCTGATCGTTTTAAGCCGCTATGACGGCGCGCTTGGGGCGACTTCCCTTCAACAGCCAACAGGCCACTGGACTTTGACCTCACCACGGTCAGATCGGCGTGTTTGCTGTTGCTGCTCGCTGTGCCCTTCCTGGCCTACTCCTTGAGCCTGGCCGCTCACAGCCTGCGGCGATCCAGCAATTCCGTGGCCTTTGTGGGCCCTGGCCCTTGCCCATCTGCAACGGGCAAGTGATGGGCAGGAGGACTGGCTTCAGGCAAGGGAGAGCTGAACTCAACCTCGCCTATTCCCTTGCACCTGCTGGCCCTGGCTGTCTGAATCGCCCCTCACTAGTGCTGGTTCACGTTCGCGCGGGCCAATGCCCTGCAACTGGAGGCGGACACTGGCCGTTCTGCTGGCCTTCAGATGACCAAATCCCTGCCGTCAAAAAAGGCGACGCTTCCTGGCGAATGGCCGGGCCAGGGTTGGCGGCGGTTCTGAAAGGCGATTTGGCACGTTCTTGGAGCAATCCTGAGGCTTTAATCCAGTATACCGTGCAGTTTTGGGTGTATTTTAAATCCTGCTGTCTTATTTTATACAACCAACTGGCAACGGAATCCTTGTCAATGGCACCAGCTTGAGCTAAGATCTCGGTCTAGATGGCTTCTACTATAAAGCTAAAAGATCACGAGTTTCCCTGTGGAATTGTCCAGGGGGATGGCCGAGTTACTGAGCGGATTCAAGGGGTTCAGCCGGGCAGGAAGCGCTGGAATGAACTTCTCAAGGTGAATCGTCCGCAACGGGGCTGCCCAAAGCATGGTTCCCCAGCAATAATCGACCCGCCAGCTACCTCCGCAGCCTAGTAGATGGGAATCATACACCAGCGAAGCTCAAGCTGCCAGTCCCATAGCGGTATTCAATGTCATCTGCAGATTGAGATTGGAAGTGGCACAGGGGCTTTCCCGACTACGTAGCGGATTGTGAGTGTTTGCCCAGGAAGGCGTTTAAGAAACCAGCGGTAGACCTGAGGAGGTTGTGAGCGGCGTTGCCGCCGATGGCGAAGTGCCAGGCGTGCTCATCGGGTCCTCCGTGTCGTGGTTTAGGCCCATCCGTGGTGCAGGTAGAGATGGCGGCTCGGAGTCGCCTGGAAAGCCTCTGAAGGAATAAACTGCGCGGGTTGGCAAGCGGTTTTGGGGGGCTTGTATGATCAGTGGCCCAAGGCGTACGCTCACGAACTCGTACATGGGTTGATGGACCAAACTGTGGTGAAACCCTGGCCAGTTCCTGAGGTGACCGGTAGTAGTGAATTTGGTTTAAGTAATTAAACTTAAGGCAGGAATTTTAAGAAAAATGTTGGGGGAGAGGAGAATTTTTTTTTTAGGGCGGGGATCCTTCCAAAAAAGGGGAAATAGGGTGATGGGATTTGTATTTTACTAAAAAATGGGATCATATTTTATTTTTTGGGTTAGATTAGACCAAGCACCGGGCAGCACATGTTGAAGGGAAGTTTGGTTTCAAGTAAGAGTAGTTGGAAAATTTTTAAAAGAAGAGGTTAATATTTGGAAATCCTTTTTGCCTTATCCGCCAATGATATCTCTCTCAACCAACATCCGACCCCCTTTTTAGAACCGAAGACACAACTGGAGGAGGAAGGAAAGAGTAGAGATATCATTTGCGGTAGGTCAAATAAGATTCCAAATATATACCCTCTCTTAATAAATTCTTGATGCCTTAAGAAAGACCCAGGTGCGTTAAATTTGCCGGTGGTAGTGCTTCTGTGTGGTTGGGATCAAATTTTAAAAGTTACTTCGATGAAGGAGGCAAAAAGAACGTTGAGAATATGGCCACAAATTCGAATACTACCTTAGCATTTTAGCGGTGGCTCAGAAGCCTTTTTGGTTCAAGTTGTTGGTGGTCACACGTAGATTGCGTTTCACTGGCGATATTTCTTGAAAAGTAAAGGTTTTCATGGAGTTCCTGGTGACTTTCGTGTTTTATGTCGCGGTGGCTTTGCTGAGAGAACGTTCTTTATTTCAGCAATTTTACGTTTGGGATTCTATCCTACTAGCAGGTGGGAGCGAGGGTGATTAGAGATTCTGATATGCTGCAAAAACTGGCGTGGAATTATTACGTGCTGGTAACGCGAGCGCTATTGAATCCTTATGAATTGGTGGAGGTAGATTACATGGAATGAGCTATACACAACGCAGATATGGACAGACATCATGACTAAAAACGGTTTGATGCCATTCCACCCAAGAATCTGGTGCTGGATTTTACGCAATTCGTTAAAAATCAAACACTCGATATTTAAAATCTTATCTAAGGTGATATCGGTTCCTATTATAAATAACTCAGTATCCGCTTTTAGGAGGCGGACTTTGTTTCTACAAGTGGCCCTCCTGTTTTTACCTAACTTCACACTTATGATCATGACACGGAAAAGCAGAGAACGATGGCGATATTAAACGATCGTGTGGTTTGGCATGCTGATTGCTTAATTCTTGCCGTAGTATATCGGCTGGGAGCAACCAAAATTCCCTCATTCCTTTGGGGGCACGAAGTGTCGGATGAAAACTTTTCCTTTATTTTAGCCATCATTTTAGGTAATTAGTTTCTATCTATTTGATTGTTCGTTGTTAAAGACGTTTAATTCCACGATCGATGAGAAAATGGTCACTCGAGCTGCCATGTTGATTGAACTTGGTGTTGTTGGTGTCTATCTAATGCTTGCAATTTTGACACATGGGAGACACTTGAAACCGAATAGGTTCTGTGTGCTGCTGCAGCCGCTTTGTTGTGAGCTTTTTTTAAGCTTGGGCGAGTATGGGCGGCAGTTATAATCGAAGAGTTCCTTGATCACTGGTGTGACGAGTTCTCTGGTGTATTATCTTTTTCCTATTTCAATAATTGTGCTGTGAACTACGCACTGCTCTAGGTCCTATTGGATTTAATATGGATACTATGTCGCTTCACCGGTAAATAGCAGGGCTTTTGCGTCGCAATTAATACGCAACGCACACAGTTTATTAATGTTTTGTCGGTTATTGTTGCATATTAGGTACCCTAATTGGGTGCTTTGGCCTGCTCGGTCTTTGGCCCCGCAAATGGTGTGGGCTATTTTTGATTCCCTTGGCCGTTTAGTCTAGGTTTTATCGCCCAAATCGTCTTCTTATTCTATTTAACTCTGTTTATTGCGGGGTGGCGCATGTATGGTGGTACGTTATATCGTTCTTATCTTGCTCAAACATCTCCCAGGTCCACTCGAACCTGCCATGATGATCTTGTTGTTAGGACGGCTTATCCTATTGGCTTAAGGGAAGGCAGCTGAAGCTTAGCGTATCTCTTGCGATTGCGTCCTTTATTGGTAGCCTGGATATGCGACGATTTGGTCTGGTTATTTTTGGTCTCCGATTCTGGCGAAGTTTGCGTCTGAATTTGGCCCCCATCTGATTATTTTACTTTGCCTTTTATTCGCACTTGTCCTTTTTGCGCCACTTTTAGGTGGGCATTAGGGCAATAAACCAGTTCAAAACCTTGATGGCGCTGCCATTGGTCTGTGATTGCCGACATTGGTATCGACATTTTACTGGTGTACAGCGTTTTACTTATAACACGCTTGCACTGTTCGAAGGTGTTGATTTCATTTTTTATCTGCCGCCCACTTTGGGGCACGGCTGTTTTGGATCAAGAAATGAATTGTGGGTGTTCTAACGGCGTGAGGAGGCGTACACGCGAGGTTGATAAAGCGCGCTAGGGGAATGTCGGATAAACAAACTATAAACTGACGCCAAAGACATCATTCGAGTATACAGCGTCTATCCGTGGTTGCCGAGTACTAGGTTTTCGTTGCCGGTGTATTCACCCGGCAGGGAGGCTGCGTGGGATCTTTAAGAGGTAGTGGTTTAGCCTTAGCTACTACACGTTAGAAAAAGTATATCACGCTAAGAAACGGCATTGGCAATATATGATAAGGGCAGACCTCTGCGGTGTTGCTTCTTTCCGGAAATTGAAGTTTGCAGGCACGCACCGACGGAGGGAGCAGGAGGTAAGGGCAATGTGCGCCGCGGTCCTGGTGCGTCCTGGTCTCCACTGTTTCAGGCTTGGTGTACACGGGCAGTGGTACAAATACAGTGTGCTATAGCGATGTCTTGAATAACATCGTTGTGAATATCTCGGTCCCAATCCGTTCGTTCCTAACAAAAGTGCGGATCTTGTTTTGGGGGTGTTTTTTATTGCGGCGGGATGCTTCATCTGGTACTGCTTGTGTTGCTGGTTTATTGAACATTCCTATGGTAGGTATTTTTGTTAAATTACGTAAGTATCCACATACTTGATGCCAGTGGTGACCTTGATTGCGTCTGGTAGGTATTTAAACTCTGTCAGCACAGCCCGTTGAGGATTTGGCGTCTTCATGGTTTTGGTTTTGGGGGTGTCGCTGGGCTATATCTTTCCGTAAAGATCCGATATTACCATTGGTTCCTAATGCATTATGCTGGGCATGTTGCTTTTGGGCTGAAAATGTGAGAAGAGTGTGTCTTCGTCATGCATTTAGTAACTTTTTCTGAGTGATTTTGGCAGTGTTGCTTCTTAACAGTGGGTGAGACATGGGTCCTTTGTTGACGTTGCCTAGTTCTGGTTTAGACACACCCTCCGCCCTTTGTGGTCCATTGGTCGGCCACCGATTGTTCGCGCTAAGATGAAGAGATCAATACCACAGAAAGCTCTGTTTAAAGGAGCGTGAAGCCCTGCAATACTATACGAATCTGCGCCGACAAAAAAAAAAATTCGAGCAACGTCACGTTTGGCTCGAATTTTGTTGTTTTTTTTATTGATGAAAAAATAAAAAAACATATGGCTAATACGTAATGCGAAATTCTGGTGGTAGAAGATACTCAGGTCTTAGGGCAAGCCGATCTGTGACGATTAACAAGTCTAGGACATGGCGTAGATTTTGATCGGAGATGGAAGCGTGCGGATTGAGCTTTTAAATATCAAGCTGTGGATTTGATACTGCCTAGACCTTAATCTGCCTGGCTTATTCAGGAATTGCAATTGTTTGCAAAAGCTGCGACCAGCGTGATGACGATACTCCCGTGCTGATTTTTAACAGCGCGCGATCAAACTAGAAGACGATACGGCTGTTAGAGGGACGAAGGCGCTTGACGATTTAATTTAAAACCAAGCCAATATTGATTTTAGGTGAGTTGGGACAGCACGCTGTAACGTTATTGCGCCAGCAACAAAGAGACTAATGCCGCACGGACAATGGTTCACTGGTTCGGGGGGAACCGGGAAGAAGTTATTTTCCACGGTAATTGGCTCGGTGCACCACTGACCGAAAACAGGAGTTTATTATGGCTGAGCTGACCCGCGGAGCGTATTACCCCAATGGTGCGACCATTTTGTGCGCTTGGCTGGGGCATAATATTTCTCGGCATTTAAGGTCGTGTATTGAGCAAACCCAGAGAAATCACCCGCTCACTTATTTAATTTTAATGATATTAACCCCGGGCCTAATGCGATTGAATCTGTATGTTGGCCGCCTCCTTACGAAAAAAAATGGTCAATTCGGGTGATTTGGCGATTCAGCACCTGCGTAGGAGAGAGTTAATCTCGGCACTATGTGGCAGAAATACTAATATGAAAACCTTCCAGTGAGAGTATGGGAAAAAAGAGGGAGAAACGCCTATAAGAAAGAGGCGGCCGTCACTGCGCTGTTCCGGTTTTTAATCGTCGCGGGGTGTTGGTGATTGGATACTTCACTTGCCAAGTATTTTTGGGCCCATCACATTTGACTTTTTTGATTCAGTCAACACAGCCTGGGCCGATTTATCAACATATGAACACAGACTTAATACGCACAGCGCACTTCTGCTAGGCACAATGGACGAGAAGGTCGGCGGGGCTAGATACGTAACGAATGAGTATCGGGGATTATCGGCGGATGGGGTCGGCGTATTTGCCACAGGGGGTTGGGACGCAAGCAGAAAAAGACCAGGAAGATGTATGGATTTAAAAAGTAACGATAAGTTTAGGAAAGCAGAGGGTTTTTAATTACTGGTTATCAAGACCTTGATAGCATGTCCGGCCTAAACTCACCTAGTGCGACAGGCTGCCCTAGATCAAATACAATCCTCTATATACCAAGAATATTTCTGGTGATTCTTGGTGCGTTTTGCTTGGGTTGAACGATACTTACTGATCCAGAAACGGCTTTGCAAACTGTGCGTAATCGTTGTTGGGTCAAACGCGTTTTATCATGAGAAGAAATGGCGTCCGCTTGTACAAAACCGCAAAGCCGTGGAAAGGTGGTGGTGTTTTATTGCCTTTTTGGTTGCGTATCAACCGTTGATCATCATGG
>Ga0163217_1115085_pt1 | contig 13443 bp, 16 predicted proteins | sample SynspAceP_FD_185933 | JGI IMG/M metagenome (GOLD analysis project Ga0163217, IMG submission 185933) | Saline lake microbial communities from Ace Lake in Antarctica - Synechococcus sp. Ace-P (PacBio error correction) | ecosystem: Environmental > Aquatic > Non-marine Saline and Alkaline > Saline ...
AAAAGAGGAGGAATCCCCAAAAAATCCGACCCAGAGAAAAACCGGCCCCCCCCCTTTGCCCCCAACCGACCGCAAAACCCTTGTTTTCCCTTTCCGAATCCCAACGGACCAGGCCCCCTTTGCCACAACCAGCGGTTCCCTCCGCCAAGGTAGGCCATCATCCACCTGCACCCTTCCCTTCTTGAGGGACCAATAAGGCGCCATCACGTTTCTTTTCAAAATTGCCCTGCCATGAAATCTTTGTTCTGAAAGCAACCATGCCCGTTTCGGTAGTTTTTCAAACACCGAGATGACGCCCCTCAAGAGCTAGTGAGGGATTCCCTGTCTTGGCCTTGGCCGACGAGGTAGAAAGGCCAAAAGGACCAGGTGGTCCAGAGGTAACTTTGTTGCCTCCAAGATGGTACCGGCCGTGAGGTGGCTTGATGACGACAGCTCGGCCACTGATAGCGCTTGTTGGCGCTTGCCAATGATGAGCCCGTACTCCTTGCCCCCCCTCACAACGTGGGGCACGGAAACCAATCAGGCCAGCCGCGCCTGTTTCCAGGGCCAACTTCACATTTTGCTCGGTTTCGTAGAGCTCAATAAACTGGGGCAGCGACCAGGCTGGCCTGGGAACTGGATCCGGATTCATAGCCCAAATGGCAAGTGGACGACTGGTAAATAAAAATGCGTACCAGCCTAGGTCCAAAAGGGCTTGCCTGCGAGCTTGCTGCCTAATCAAGAAAAAGCCTTGATGAACGCCCAATGACCACCCTGGGTTCTTGGCGGGTCCCCTGGAGCGGTTTTCTTGGGGCGCCGCCAATTTGATGTGTCGATTTTCATCTCCTCGATCGAAGCCGATCATCCGTCGACCAATCCCTCTCTTGTTGCTAATGATCACAATATAGTTTCGCTACTGATTGAAACCGACCGTTCGGTTGGCCCCCTGGCTGGAATTCTTGACTGGCCTGCCTGCCGATCAACTTGGTTGCCCATTTGGCTGCCTGTTTCCGCGGCCCCAGTTCAGCCCTGAACCGGCCCACAAAGCCTGCCTTTCGTGTCCTTAATTGGATCACTCCCCGTTGATGAACAAAACCAAATCGCGCCTCAGCTGGTGACATCGGCTCCAAGTTGAGCCAGCGGCCTGTGAGCGTTCGATTTTGTATGGTCCCTAAATGGTGAGGACAATGATCTTTTGGGCCACTTGGCAAATCGTCAACATCCCTTGTTTCCCTATGGCTGGCTTGTGGGTTCGCGGTGATTCCTATGTGGCGAGGGTGGTCGGTCTGGCTGACCCACCGTTGCCTCGTGCTGATGGTTCTGTTTTTCGGGTCGCTGCTTTTCGTTGAATGCACGTTGCGGTCAATCAATCGCTAATTTTCCGCTCCAAAGCGTAATGAATCGCTTGGTTGGTTTTTCTTTTTGGTGTGAATCAACCGCGATACCTCAGTACCCCTGGTTCAAGGGGCATGCTTTTCACCACAAACACAATGGAGAAAACTGGGGACTCTACCGAGGACCCTTCGGCGCATGGTGAGCGTGAACTTTTCCTGAAGATGACCCCTTTCCAGCAAGGATTTTATTCAATTCCTTCGCCATCCCCTTGATGCTCTTCCCGGTGGATTCTTCTTTTGGTGATCAAGGGCCGAGAAGTGGCCCTTCTGCTGGGTTGGTTTCACTTCGCTGGCCATGCCATGGCTTGCTTGAAAGCCGATATCCGCAGCAGCCTTAAACTCGATCTGGACTAGCTACAAGCCTAAGTATTGGTATAACACTCTTGAGTTTTTCAGGAATCTCGTCCTCAACAATATCTGCGTCCGTTGCAGCTGGATCATGCCTCTCACGCTTGGTTGGTGCAGGTCTGTTCTGGAGCTTGTAATTCCGGTGTGATGGCCTGGCTCAGCAGCCCTGTTTCTCTGTATCTTTTTTGTTCAGCACAATTTCGAGGCTCCTATAACGCCCATCGAACAGAAGGCTGGAATTCGCTTTTGACTGGAGCCATTGATGGCACCAGTCTGCTGCGCCTGCCCAGCCCCATCCCCTCAAATTGTTGCACAGCAGAATATTGCTATCAAACATCCACCATCTCTGTTCGCGGATCCCCGAATTACGCACCTCCGCGCTTGCCATCAACGCAAATGCGTCCTTGGTTTAACCGGAAGCCACCACCCTGACGGTGCTTCAGATTCCGGATTTTGCTTTGCTTCATCCTCTGGATCGGAGCACTGACTAGCCTGCAATCCGTTGAAGCAGGTTCAAGCGGCCCAGGCTAGCGCTCGCCCAGCAACTCGGCCAGCTGGGGGCCCGAGCCAGATCCCGCCTTACAGCTGACCCTTGATTGTGGGGAAGCCTACGAGCCAGGGGCTGGATCGGGGCCCGATTGGCTTCGAGCCCGCTTCTGGCCGCTTGAAACCAGGCGTGGATTGGCAAGATTTTTGATTTGGTCTTGGTTTTCATGGTCTTGAGGGATTAAAAGAAAAGGAACAGCACATCCATCCGCTGACGCTCCATTGAGAGTGACCAAAAGAAAGCGTGAGCTTGCTTTGAGAGGTCTTTGAGAAACGCTTTGCCGCCTGGAGGGCAAGCTCTCTACAAAACAAACTTCTTGGCTTGACCTGGTGCTGAAGCGGAGCACTCAGGAGCGATCAACCAAAAAAAAACGCAAACGCTGCGGATCGATTCACTCAAAGTTTGCTTTTCAAATCTTACAAATCTTCAGCTGCTTAAGTTTGCCTCTGGAAAAGATGATTCTAACTCAAAGTTTAGGTTTTGGTTGAAAGCTAAGTTTCTACTCAAAGAGTTATCACTCAAGAGTGCTACTTCAAAGTTGGATGCGTCTCACACAGAGTCTGCGTCAAGGCCCAAACCTGGGCGAGAACCCATAAAGGGTGGCTCTTTGGAAGCTTGTCAATCTGTAAGCCAACAGGCCGAAAGCCAGAAGGTTTGAACAGTTGACGTGGGGTTGGATGGAATAATCGGCCCCCCTAAGGAGCTACGGCCGACAAGTCCATACTAACCCCTTGACCTCAGAATCAGTTCCGGGTGGAGCGATCTCCCTTGAACGGGCCACCTTGCTGAGGTGCTGGTGATCCAGCCGCCATAGAAGCCCCTTGGCTGGGGTCGTACCCGCTCTCCATCCACCAGCAGCCGTCCATCTGGCTGGATAGAGGCATACCAGCCGGCCAGGGCCGCGAAGGCGCTGTTGGCTCGGGGTAGTGGCCAGAGAGCTCGCTTGATCCGCTGCGTTCCACACCACCCAGATTCGAGTAATGGGCCACACCTTTCCATTTCGCAGAAGCTGGCGGCCGGGCACGGGCTCAAGCCAAATCCCAGTGCTACGGCGTCGGGCGGCAGGTACAGTAGGTGGGTGGAATGGAAAAGGTTTCGAGCACCCTAAAGGACAAGCTTTGGGTCTTCGCAGAGCAAGCTCACGAGGGCCCGCCACCAGCACATGGGAGTGGCTGAACGCGCAACGCCCCGGAGGCCGGGTAGTCGGCGCCTTTCGGCCTGGGTGCCTCCAATTTGGGCCTCTCCCATTGACGAACAATGGCTCCACCAATGGCTCCATCAACCCTCCGATCGGATAATCGCTGCGTCTCGATCGGGCCCTGGCCCCGGCTGGGCATGACGGACCCCTGATTCCCCGGCTGCTGCTCTGTTGGCCTGGGGCCAGGAGTTTTGGTGGACCCTGTTCTTTCGCTGGCCAGTGGGAATCTGCGATGCACTGCCGGCCGGCCGTTCCTCGGCGTGCTGACTGGGTGGATTCCACCGGTCGTCGCCAACACCAGGGTTGGAAAAGGAAGCATAAGGGCTTTGTTAGATACGGGGTTTTCTCAGCTGCATCATTTTAAATTTTCTTTCGACAAGTTGTAACGAGCAGCCAGCGGCTGGGCCCGCGCCCGCCTTGCGGGCCGGTTCCACCTCGTCGGCAATCGTGGCTGAACGCCCCGCTTGCCGCGCAAAAGGCGGTTTGTTCAGAGGGAAAAAAATGGGATCACCGGCTCACTTGATGATCGTTTTCAAACCAGAAAAGGTGCCTATGGATCCAAAAGCCAGTATGCACGTGTTTTCAGGAGAAAACAGAATGCCCAGATCTGTCGGCTTAGGTCCGATGGCAGCGATGCGCGAGAACACCGTCGCAATTAGAAAGGGGATTTCACAAAAGCCTCAGATGATTGTCAAAGGACCTCAGCAGGGGTCCTCCATCCGAGGGTTTTGCGTGGGCGTGTATTGAGTGCCAGGGCGACGGCATCAAGCTCGTTACGGGAGTGGTCGGGAACAAATCAGTACCTTTTTGGGAAGTACTCTGCCCCAGCAGCCCCGTTGGTGTTTTCATTCGACCCGCGTTGGCCCAGGGGGCTATGCGGGTCCAGAAGAAGATCCTCAGGCCTGTGGTCGATGCGGAAGTTGGCGTGTTGTGCCATCTCAGCCTCCCTGGTCCAGGTCAGGGATCTGCGCAAGCTGAGCAGGAAAGCGGTGTTCCGATCGTTGCAGCGATCGCATCGCGAACCGCCTCTGCACCATGTCCGGTCAGTGGGGGGCGTTTCTTGATCGTGGCTGTTCTCCATGGCCCTGCATGCGGGGCAGGTGCAGCAAAGCAGGGTGAATCGGGTGGTGCGCTCCCACGAGCGTTCCAATCGCTGAACTCTTGGAGGCCCCACGATGAGGTCGCCTTCCCAATGCCCCGGAATGGCGCGATCGTCAACCTCGGCCGGCCGCTGGGAAAATCATGACCTCCGGGGTGAGGAAGTTCTTGCGCTTGCCCTGGCGCCTTGCGCGAGGAACACGTAGGGCACGCCCAGTGCAGGCACGCGACAAGTTTCCCGTTTCAACGCTCCACGGTCCCTGAACATAGAGAGCCTGATAGATCGCCTCAATGAAGATCCAGCATCGACGCATCATCAGGAAAATCGATACGGAGCCGGTTCGAGATCTGCTTCCGGGCTCCAGGAGGTCGCCCAAAGCCGTCCCTGCCGACGACCATGCCTGCGGCCGATCCAGCTTGTAACAGGACCCGGCCACGACATCAACCCGTTTCCCGGGCCCCCCGGGGGGGGGGGTTGGGGGGGGGGGAAAAAAAATTCCCCTTTTTTTGGGGGGCCCAGGGAAAAAAAAAAGCCCCCCGGTTTTTCCTGGACATACTTACGCAGGTGGCCCGTTCCCGCGAGCCTGGCAACTTTGGGACGTCTGGCGCGACGTTCAGCAATGCCACTGTGCCGTGTTGGCCCGCATAGGCCAACGCATTGCCTGCGTGTTTGAGGAATTAAGCGGCGCAACTCTTCGGCAGAAATGGTCGAGGCGGAGCGCCCAGCTCACGGGGCAATGGCGCGGACTCCAGATTCCTCGCGCCCAGAGGAAATGGCTATCTCTCCCGCCTCAAGAAAAGGACAGGAAACGGCCCGAAGGCGGGTTTCAGATCGAATCGGAGGCATCCCGCCAGCATTGCGGAACCAAAGCGTTCAATCGCTTGAGGGATGCCGCCTCGGATCGGCATTCTCGCTCGATAACCCTGAGCGATCGCATCCATGAAAAAGAACTCGATTGCTTGTGCTGAGCTGCCCCGAGGGACGGCCAGGAGAGGGGATTTTCCCCCTCATCGAGCGATACGGACCCATACTGCGCTCGATGCTTGCTTGCGTCATCCCAAAATCCTCAGTGAATGAGGTGTTGCGAACGACCGCACTTGAAACCTGAGCTGCGCCCTTCAGTCACAGTGATTTCGGCCACCTGTTCGGGAACAGCCTCTGGTTCTGCCCCTCTCCCGGCTGGTGCTGGCCAAAAGCCGTTTCCGACTACATGGCCGTCTGGCCTCGGGACCTACCTGATGGCGATTCGGTCTGGCTGTTCTGGCCCAGCGGCAGCCATTGACTTTCCGGCGTGGTGTTTGCCCTGGGGGGATACCTGAACCGTGATCGGTTTTTCTGGAGCGGCGACCCCGTGCTGGCCCCTTTCCGTGTTCAGCTTGATAAGCTATGGCGGCTTTCTGCCGGGTTGCTTCCCTTCTTCTCACCGTCCGGGTGTGAGCTGGATCGGCCATGCCTCCGGGTTTGCTGGTGGAGTTTTTCGCCGCCTTTGCTGTGTTCAGGAAACCGGCGAAGGTTGGGACCGGCCCTGAACTAAACTTCAACCTGCTTCCCCCTGACCCTTTCGCACCCGATTTTTCGACGATGTCCTGTCCCCGAGCTGCGGCAAGTTGGAATGTGCGCCGTGACAGGAGTCTGGTGGTCGCATGGTCTGCGGCCAATGCAGCATGCCCCTGGGCCCCGGCCAGGCCTCGTCAGGGCGCGGGCCGGCGCGGCGGTTCCCACCGTCCCCGGCTGGCCGTCCCGTCCGGTGCTGTCCTGGCGTTTGCGCTGCCACTTGGCTTGTTGCTGCTGGTCAGCGCCATCTGGCCCCGCGCAGCCTGCAGCAGGAACGCAGCATCCGGCCGCCGGCCGGGCTGATCCGCTGAACCCAACGGCCGCCTGCAGCCCGGGAATGAAAATTTGCGCAGCCAGACGCGCATCGTCACCAGCCCGTTTGCCTGGCAATTCGCTGGCGTCCGCTGGGATTCTTTCGCGTTCGCGGGCTTCGAGCAGGTCTGTTTCTTCCACGGCGTAAGCCTTCGCCTCGGCCCAGCATGAGGAAAATCAGCCAGCTCGAAGTGGCTCGTTCAACCTGGCCTGCAGCTGTGGTTGAAGGCTGGCGCTGGAGCAGAAAAGGCAATCGAGTTTGATGGAAGGCTTCAAAGGTGGCGGGGCGGCGCAGATTCGCCGTCTGTCTTAGCGGATTGGGCTTCGATTCGCAGCCGCTGCCGCGGGTTGGAATAATCAGGTCTGTCCTGCATGGTGAAGCGGCTGATCAGCAAGCCCTACCACGTTGGCCAGTAGAAAGGTCAATCACCCCCGAAGCCGATGCTGGTGATCCTGGACGATTCGGCGTGGTGGCAACAACAATCGCCGTAGCCGACTGGTTGTGATTGTGGCGAAGGCGAGTAGTTGAGACGCAACCCAAAACCAGCCCCAGATCCTCTGCAAGGGTTCTCGGCTGCCAGCTGATTTGGGCAGCTCCAGACCAAGGGCCTGTTTGGGAACTGCTGAAGCTGCCGGGTTGCACCGTTTCGACACGGTCACAGCATGCCGGCGGTGGAGCCCCAGCAGCAATACCGGCCACCGCCCCATCAGCACCTGGCCCGTTGATCCCGCCGCTCTTACGGCCAGATATCCCCACCAGCCGCAGCAGGCCTTCCAGGCCACGGAACATGGACATCAGAGCCATCACCGCCAGACCGCTTCGTTGTCAACCACCGGTGTGAATACCAGAACCCACTGGGAGACGAGCGTCGCCAGTCCAACAAGGCGGTAGGAGCGTCCCCAGCCGAATGGCCCCCGCACCGTGGCGGGTGGTGCCCTTCCAGGGAGAGCAACCAGAAGCACGTGGTCAGGCTGTAGGCAGGGCCCCAGCCAGCGCAGGGTCCTGGGGTAGGGCTGACAGAACCATCACCAGCAGCAAGCAGTAGCAGCAGGTTTCCCGTAAAAGCGATGCCGGCGACGAGTCGCGCGAGCGGGCTGAGCGCGTTGGATCGGGCCTGAAGCAGGTTGTTCAAAGCAGGACGGGAACACCGTTCGAAAGTGAGCCAATTCTGGGCCTGTCTCGAACGGTCAGCCGAAGCAGATCAAGCTGATGGAAACTGGCCCGCCCAACGGCAGCGCTTCCAGCCCTGGGATGCCCAGGCAGCCCAGCAACGGCTCCAGGGCCCGCAGTCCGGGGCCATCGGCCAGGCGCCAGCCAGGCCTCTTCCAAGCCGGCGGGCAGGATCACCGGCATGCGGCCCATGGACGGGGCAACAACGCGGTTTTTCGGCGCGGTGGTGACAGGCACAGCTTTCCACCCTCAACTGCCATCGGCTCGATCCACGGTCCCAGAGGCCGGCCAGCCAGAACGGCCGCCGGTCGCGGCGGCGGATTAAGCCAGGGCTGCTTGCGCCCGGCCACGGCGGGCCTTTTTCATTCATAAAAGCCATCCAGCCGCCAGCAGGGGCAGCGGCGAATGGCGCCAGGGCCCCGGAAGGAAGGCTCTGGTTGCCACGGTTTCGCTGCGGCAAATTGATCGACCCGGGTGGCGCCCAAGTGGATCCTTGGACATCCGGCAGCAACCCCCAGGCAGCAGGGCTGCGTCCGATCTGGCCATGTTTCTGGGCAGCCAGCACCGGGGCTGACGCCGGCCGCACCTCGGTCCATCGGGGCGTAATGGGCGCAGGGCAGCCGGCAGGCTGTCCGCGCAGCAGCGGCGGCAGTTTTTGTCGAACTCGGTTGCTCAGCGCATAGCGACCACAGCATGGGAGAGCAGATCACCGTTCGGTTCTCACCCACGCCCCGGACGGGCATGGCCGCGGTGGGCTCGGCCTAGCTTGGGCCCGCATTTCAGCGCCGCACAACCCCATGGCCCTCCGCCAGGACGACAATCGCCCCAACCGGCGATTCGGGATCATCAAACCTCGTGTTTGATGCGGCTTCGGCGTGTTGCCTGCTGTTCACAACACTCCTGCCCAATCAAGCCGCCCAGGTGCCACGGGTCCCCTATTCGTTGTTTCATCGATCAGGTGATGACGGCGACGTCAACGGGCCTTCCATCACCCAGGACCAGATTCGCTACGAGCTCGCAAATGCACCGAGGGAAGCCCCTCGGTGCTGGCCGACCACGCCGATCTCGACATGGAATTTGCCCAGCGCCTGGAGCAGAAGGGCGTTGAAATTCGCCGCCGCGCCGACGAAGCGGCCCAACTTCTTCACCACGCTGCTGACGCTGGGTGGTGCCGCCGCTGATCTTCATCCTGGTTGCTGCAAGTTTCTTCGCGCGCGCCAGATGGGCGGCGGCGGAGCCCAGGGGGCGTTGAGCTCACCAACCCATCCAAGGCCCGGGTCTACGTGCCCGATGAGGAGTCGCGCGTCACCTTCGCCGATGTGGCCGGTGTGGATGAGGCCAAAGGCTGAACTGGCTGAAATCGTTGACTTTCTCAAAAAACCCGAGGTTTACACGGCGATCGGTGCCCGCATCCCCAAAAGGGGTGCTGCTGGTGGGCCTCCCGCACAGGCAAGACGACTCCTCTCCAAGGCGTGGCCGGTGAGGCCGGAAGTTCCTTCTTCATGCATCCGGGCCCGAATTTCGTCGAACTCTTGTCGGCGCCGGCGCGCTCGGGTGCGGCGACCTGTTTCGAGCAAGCCAAGAAAAAAGCGCCCTTCATCATCTTTCATTGACGGAACTCGATGCGATCGGCAAATCCCGTTCCGCTCGATGGGCCGTGGTCGGCGGCAACGACGAGCGCGAGCAGACCCTCACCACTGCTCACCGAAGATGGATGGCTTTGCTCCACAGACAAACCGGTGATAGTGCTGGCCCGCCACCAACCAGCCCGAAACGCTGGATGCCTTGCGCTTGCTGCGGCCCCGGCCCGCTCGACCGCCAAGGTGCTGGTCGATCGGCCCGATTCTCCGGCCGCAAGATGATTCCTAGATATCTAATGGCCAAGAAAGGTGAAGCTGGCCGAGGCTGTCGATCTTCGATCGCATCGCCCAGGCCACCAGTGGCTTTTGCGGGCGCCGATCTGGCCAACCTGGTTAACGAAGCGCCTGCTCGCGGCACGCGGCATGCGCTTGGCGGTGGAGCAGAAAGATCTCAATGAGGCGATCGAGCGGGTGTGCGCGGTTTAGAGAAGCGCAAGCAGGGTGCTCCAAGACGATGAAGAACGGTGGTGGCGTTCCACGAAGTGGGTCCAACGCCATCGTTTGGGCACCTGAATGCCCGGTGGGCAGCAAGGTCCAAGATCTCGATCGTGCCGCCCGGGCATGAGCGCCCTCGGTTACACGCTGCATGTTTGCCCCAGGAAGAACGGTTCCTCACTCCAAGGAAGACCTTGAAGGTCAGATCGCCACCCCTGCTGGGAGCCGCTCGGCCTTGAGGAAGATCGTGTTTGGTGAGTCCACCACCGGCGCCGCCACGACCCTGCAGTTCGGCACACCGACATCGCCGAACAGAATGGTGGGCACCTACGGGATGAGCGACACGCTTGGCCCCTGGCCTACGCAAACAGGGTGGGCAATCGCTTTCTTGGCGGCGGCTTCTCCAACCCGCGCCGCTCTTGGTGAGGAAATGCCACGGCCCAGGCCGATCGACAAGGAAGGTGCGCGGCCTGGTGGATCGGGCCCATGAGCGGGCCGCTAAAAGCGATCCTGCACGACAACCGCTCCTGCTCGATGACATCGCCGGCAAGATCCTCGAAAAGGGTGATCGAGGGCGATGATCTCAAAAACCTGCTGTCTCCAGCCACCTGCCGGGGCTGCCTCCAGCTGCCGGAGAGGCCGCCGAGGCTGAACCACCGCTTGTGGGCCGGCTGAGCTGGGCTTTGGTTTTCAAGGGACGAAAGGCCCCGGTACTTGACGGCCGGGGCCCCTGCATCCCGGATAAGGGATTCTTTGGAATGGGTCCATGGCCTCCGATCAACCAGCCCCGTTTCCGGCCCCTTTTGCAGCCACTGGGGACGTGACCTGCTCTCCTGCGCCGATTCTCAGCCTCTTGACGAGGCCCAAGCTTTGCTGCATGGCGATGAAGCTCAGAGTGGGCGCCGCAGATCCGATCTGAGGGCCGGCAGCTAGGTCTTGAATCTTCACGCAAGGCCTCACGCCGCACCCGGGTGAGTTTTTCGGTGGCCCATGGGCCCGCCTCGGTGGCCAGACGCATCGATCTCAAACCCGCTGTCACCCAGGTGGGGGCCGTGGCGAGCGCGATCGCCGACAACCGCCCGGGTGCTCGGCCGCTACGCTGGATGCCCTGGCGATCCGCACCTTCGCGCCAGCAGGATCTCCTCGACTACGCGCATGGGCCTCGATCCCGGTGATCAATTGCCCCTCACACGACCGTGGAGCATCCCTGCCAGGCCCTGGCTGATTTTTTGAAACCCCTCAAGATGCCTTCGGCACCTCGATGGCCTGTGCCTGGGCTAACGTGGGCGATGGCAACAACGTGGCCACTCGCTGCTGCTCTGCGGAGCCCTGCTGGGGGTGAGTGTGCGGATCGCCTGCTCCAGCCTGGCTTCCAGCCTGATTCAGCCGTGCTGGAGCAGGCCAGGGCCCTGGGCTGCGGGCCGTTTTGCAGCCTGGAGCTGACCACCGATCGCCGTGGCTGCCAGTGTGCGGTGGCCCACGCCCTCTACACCGATGTCTGGCTCGATGGGCCAGGAGGCAGGAACAACGGCACGGAGCAGGCCTTCGCCGGCTTTTCTGCCTCGATGAAGCCCTGCTGGCGGCGGCCGATCCGCGCGCCTCGTGCTGCAAAATTGCCTGCCGGCCCACCGCGGTGGAGGCAGATCAGCGCGGCGTCATCGATGGGCCCGCCAGCCGGGTGTTCGACCAGGCCCGAAACCGCCTCCATGCTCAGCAGGCGCTGCTGGCCGCTCTGCTGGGCGGGCCTCTGACTTCCTGCCGGGCTGGAACAATTGGCGCCAATTAAGTGGCAACAAATGTACTGAACGGTGTCTGAGCCCAGCTGGTTGATCTCCTCGATTCGGATTCGCCTGCTCCCCAGGCACGCTCACCCTCGCCCAGCAGGAGCTCCTACGAGTGGCTGGCCAGTTACATCGAACAGCCATCCGCCACAGCCCCTCGATTCCGCCAGATGATGGAGGCGACTGGGCTTGGCGCTCGCCCGGCGCCGATCCAGAAGCGCCTGCGCCACCTGCAGCAAGAAGGCTGGATCACCTGGCAGGAGGGGCCAGGCCCGCACCCTGCAGCTGCTGGGTGGCTCATCTCCAGGGCATTCCCTATGTTGGGCACCGTGGCGGCTGCGCTTGGTGGAGCCCTTCGATGACATCCAGGAGCGGCTTCGATTCTCCCAGCCCCTGCCTCGATACCCGCGGCTTTGGGTTTTTTTCGCCTCACCGTGAACGGGGACAGCATGATCGCCGCCCACATCCGCACGATGGCGATGTGTCTTGATGGAGCCCGTCAACGAGCCCAGCCGGCTCAGGCCGGCACGATCGTGGCCGCCATGGTGGAGGGCCCGGGGCACCACGCTCAAGGCATTTCCACGGGCAAGGGGCGATGGTGGCGCCCTGGAAGCCGCCAACCGCTATGCGCCGCTGCTTGATCCGAGGCCGAACAGGTGGCCGTGCAAGGGAGCTGGTGGCGGTCTGGCCCGCCAGGTCCTAGGGGGCCCGCCCCGAGCTGTAATGTTGGACCGAAAGGGGCCATAGCTCAGCTGGTAGAGCAACCTGCATGGCATCAGGGGTCAAGCGGTTCGAATCCGCTTGGCTCCACTTTCAAAATCGTTGGCAACTCACCAAACACACCGTTCGCTCAGCCCTTGCGCTCTGTGACAGGGCGATCGCTTGGGTTTCCCTTCAAGCTTCAGCCGCTGGCCTCGGAGAGGCCTCTCCAAGGTTGTCGGCGCTGGCCGGTCCGATCTCGCGAGGGCGGGCATCGCGCGTGAATCGAGGTCCCTGCATCGATTCACTGATAGGCACCACGGCGAAGGGCGCACGGTCACTACGGCGTCGCGGTGGGGAGTGTGGTGGGCTAGGCCAGCGAGAGGGCCGGGCCAGGGCGCCGCGCAGGCGCCCCAGAAGAGGCACGTGCTGGTGCTGGTTTTCACCCTTCAGCGCTTTTCGAACCCCAGGAACAGGCTGCAGCAGAGATAGGTGTGATCAGGGCCCGCCCGCGCAGTGACCAGAACAATGGCGTGCCGTCGGCAGCAACACTCGGTGAAGTTCTGGTGGGCGCCTCCAGCATCCCCATCAGCAGGAAGATGCGAGTTCACCACGAAGGCGGCGTAGTCCAGAACGACACCCACGGCCATCGCGTCCCTTCGGCGAGATGGCGCCCAATGGGCCGAGGTTGCCCATCACCTGATTCCGGCGGTGAGGTGGCCAGACCCCGGACACGTCCAGGTATTCGCCACCAAAAGGAGCCGTACGCAAGCAATGGTGGTGAAGGTGATCTTCCACCGGGGAATGCCTCGTACGGCCGGCAGGGCCCAGGACGCTGCTGCCTGCGCCAGGTCCGCAGGCCACGCGCGCCACGATGCGTGACCGCCAGGACTGAACGGTGGCCCAGCGGTGTGATCGCGGGCGCCGGTGGCCAAGGCGATCGCCACACTGAAGCCCACTGCAGCGGCTGTCATTCGAGGAGGCTTTTCGGCCTCCACCAGTGCCCGCCAAGCCGCCCATGCACGCCGGCTTTCCTTGAAGGTGGCGATCACGAAACCGGATCGGTGGCTGAGATCAGCAGCACCGAAGAGCAGGGCCGCCGCCAGCTCCAGTGGGCCCAATAGTGCATTCCAACGTGGTGACCCCGACGGAGAGTACGCACGCCCCAGGGTTGGGCCAGGGTGAGCACCACGGCAGATCCTTTGCGCAGGCGCTGGCCAGGCGATGTAAGAGGCCACGCCTCTAAAGTATGACAAAGGGGCGGCAGGAAGAGGCGCTCTGAAGTA
>Ga0163217_1067712_pt1 | contig 13442 bp, 5 predicted proteins | sample SynspAceP_FD_185933 | JGI IMG/M metagenome (GOLD analysis project Ga0163217, IMG submission 185933) | Saline lake microbial communities from Ace Lake in Antarctica - Synechococcus sp. Ace-P (PacBio error correction) | ecosystem: Environmental > Aquatic > Non-marine Saline and Alkaline > Saline ...
GTAACCTGATCTCTCTTAGATTCGGAATAGCTGGTCCCTGCCCACTTTTGAGGTCGTACTTTATGGAACTCATCTTTTAATGATCTCATAAGTTTCTGGTACCCTCCCTGGGCAGTGTTTCTTTTTCTACTTTCTCGAACAAGCCGATTAAACATCTTGTTCTATCTGTTTTTTTTTGGATTGCAAACTTTTTTTGGTATTTGTAATATGCAATCTCTTTTTCAGATCAAAAGCATTACAGATAGTACCAATGGAAACAGTCTTTCATTGCGGTCCGATAGGAAGCTACTTCATTAGGGCTTATGTTTTAAAGTTTTTTTAATTCTTCCACATGCTCTATAGGCCTAGGTTTTTTTCCAGCAGGCGCCTCAAGATAACTATCGTCCACCAGTTGTCCAAAGTCCTTTTGATAAGAAGGTCCTTAAGTTTGTTTTTAAGCTCTTTTTGGGCAGGGCTTTGATACGGGAAAGTTTCCGTCGTCTGTTTGCACGGTTAACACGGGTGTTCATTTAATCTTTACGATCATACTTTTTTGATGCCATTACGTTTTATAGTACTGGTGTTATAATCCGTAAGTTAATGCAATTTGTCTTTTGGAATGGTTTTTCCTTGGTAAGTTCTGCTAAACCCTTTAGTTTAAAGCTCTCGCTATAACGTCTTACATATCCATCCTTTTTTATACATATACTTGAAGTGTTTTGTATACATATTTCTATGGACGGTCCATACTTACTGCCAATTCTGAGCTATAAACGTATGGGAGCAAATTAGCGTTTGCTTTTCCTCCCCGCACATAGCGAAATTCTTTATGTTTTTTGTTTTTTTCGCCTTTTCTTTGTCAAAGCAAAATCGAAAAGATTTTGCGGATATCATAAATATACCAGACCTTTCGATTAAGCCAGAAGCCCGTATTGTTATAGATTTTGTTTAGCATTTTCGTTTTCTATTTTTCTAATAGAAAAATATATTCTCCCAATTTTGCCTATTTTTTCTAAAAATAATCGCACCAATGTATTGTTATTATTCCTGTTGCCGATACCAACCATTCCAAAAAAAGGAGTTTCTGGAATTTCTTGTTAATACCGTGCTGCTGCAAATGCAGCATACAAACTAATTAACAGACCATCATAAAATTAAAATGTTGATATTTCCCAAATTTGTTTTGCAGGCTTTTAGGTCCAAACAGGAATCATACCTAATAAAAGAACAATATAAGACTGAAAGCTGCAGCATAATGAAAAATTCCCCAACCATTAAAGAAGGCGATAATCATAAATGATGTGCCCAGTAAAACAGCATACTTATAACATAAGCATAACCCAAATTTGGCTTGTGTTTTTTTGATCCTTTTTCAATACTAAGAACTAAACTTCCCGCAATCAGAGCAAGCTACTTGGCCGACATCAAATGAATTAGTCCGCGATGTATTTTCCTACTAAATTTTTCCATTTCTGTGTTTATCTATGTTCGTAAAAGGCACATAGCAAAATCCTTTTTTTGTGTTTGATTTATTTTTTCCCTGGTCCAGAAGCAAATCCCAAAAGATTTTGCGGACTTTAATAAAAATACGCAAAACCTGCGATTAAGCCCTAAGCCCGTATTGTTTATAGGTTTTGTTGTGCTTTGTTATTTTGTTCAGTTATATATTGCCCAAATTAGATTATTTAATGATTTGCTTGATTATATAAAGCCAATCTTTACCTTCAATGCCGCCAATTAATATTCCCCATGACTTCATCCGAACTAATATTGCAATTAAAGGATTGGTTTTAATATCATCAAAATTCTGGTGCTTCAGAAACGAATAAACTTGGTGGTCCAGTAATTTTGCATTCCATCGTTCGTTCACAATAGGGGTTCGATAAAAGGAAGTTTATTAAATATTGCTGATTTCTATCATGAACATTTAATGATTTGAGAATTATATAAACTCTCTTGTTTCACGACTTTCCTCAAAAAATCTATTAGTATGTTTCTGAAATTGAAATTACTTATTGAGTCCGATTGAATTAAATTTAGTTTTCCTGAAGATTTTATGTTTTCAACCAAAACAATGTTTCTGACCTTTCGAACCAGCTAAGTCTGCTAGTGTACGTAAGATTTGATATTATTCTTTGTTTTTTTGATAAAAAGTTGTGGAATTAAAAGTCCCTTACCAAAACATATTAATTGTATCTCCATCGAAGTGCATTTCAGTATCATCTTAGTATCTTAAAGATTAGATTTAATTCCTACTAAATATTCTAATTCTAATTTTTTGATTTTGTTTTTGATTGAATTCAATTATTTATGAAAGCGCATTAATATTCCAATGACTACCAGTATTATTTCTCCTATTGCATAAATAGATATTTACTGAACTTGTTTTCAGTCCGCAATTTTTGTCTAATTTTACGAAAGAATTTAATCATTTAAATACGCGTTTAGTTTTTAGCTTTTTTTTAATTCAGTTGCTATTTGTTCTCTTAAACTTTTGTTTATATCCCTAAACACAAAAATTTTTCTAATGTACCACACCATTATTATCTTGAAAAGCTATCAGCAAAAAAGATAATTCACCCCTAAAAAATTGGATCATTCAGGATTTTTAAACGAACCATGCGCTCACTCTTTTTCCTATAAGAGACAAGAAACCTGACTAAACATTTCTACATTAATGATTTTTAGGATGGTGACTTCGATGTCAAACAATATCATTACTCATTTTGGTTGTTCATATCATAAATCTCGAATTTTTGTAGTTAGCTCAATTATTCTGAAGAGTGTAGACCCTTTAGATTTTTAAAATTTCATAAGCATTGTTATAGGGAAATACCGTTCAAACGTGAGTAGATTACCAATGATATTGTAGAGGAATCAGAATCTCTACGTTTCGGAAGTTTAAAATATTTTGTAGCGCCTTGATTGCTTTTTTTGCTTTATCACGTTGATGATAATTTTCCATCTACCAAACTAGCAATCTTCTTCTCAGAATTTTTTTACACTTCCAGTCAGACGTAATCGTTCGGTCTTTTATTGATTTCTGGTTTCATTCCAATTATTAATTTGAAAGCGCAATCAATATTCCAATAACCACAAGAATTATTTCACCCAAATTGCGTAAATCCAAGATATTTACTGAATTGTTTTCAGTCAGCATTTTTTCGTCTAATTTTTTCTAAAGAATTTTATCATTGTTAAGCGGTTTTGTCATAATAAGCACAACAATTGGCTAAAAACATACCAAGGTACGTTTAATTTCTTTTTAGCATGACTTCTATAATTCTTCTGAAGTACAGTAACATTTTATATTACTCCACTCCTTCCAATCAGAACCTCAATAGATTTCTCTAATTGGTTTCATCAGTTCCTTTTGCAATTAAGCTCAGGTTGATTTTTAAATAAAATTTTCTCTGGGTTGGTTTCCATTGTTTTTTCCCATCCCATCACCTGCTTTATTTTTAGAAAACTTACTGGTACAACATCCCAACGGCCACCATTTGGCAACTCTCGCCAACCTGGGCAAAAAACCTACACGTACCTGGTACGGGCATACCTACTGTTTTACAACCGATTTTTAAATCTACATAACCACTGGCAAAACATGAACCTATCACGTACATCGATTCCATTGAACATGGCCAAAGGTCGGCTTTTGTCCATCGTGAGGTTGGTTCTCCCACCTACTACTCTAGCTTCGGTTTCAAACGATAGAAAGGTACACCGGTAAAGAACTCGCTAAATAGCTACCAAGTCACCAACCGCCATTAAACGGGTAATCTACGATGACTTCCTTTTTTGTTCATTGAACTTGCCTAACCTTTCTCGTAAAATAGTAACGATATGGTTCCATCACTCATACCAGGAATATGCACATAGCCCTAAAGTCACCATTACTCTTGCTAAGACCTCTTTTTCATTGTTTCTTTCACACCAACGGTCAATATATAACAAACTGCCTTCATCTCTTAGAGAAATTGGGCTTTACTGTAATTTTGCTTCGCTTACTGTTTTCATGCCTACCATGTCCAATAATGTAAATCACGCTTCTATATCGATTCAAATAGAAAGCAGCATCCATAGCACTACCTAATTGTAAAATTCCGTTAATTTTTTTTCAATAATCGCTCCAGGTTTTATATTGAATCCAACGATTTAAAATCTAACGGTCGCGCCTTTAATCACTTCTGTTGATTTTTAATCCGTTACTTTATGTGGTATAATCAAAGAACACCCCTAAGGAAGCTGTTTTTATCAACCATTGTCGATATTGTCGGAAAAACGCCAGCCTGCATGACTCACATTCAGTTCCCCAACATTTCAGATATCATTTCTGACATTCCGTAGTCGTTACAAATATGCGGTAAATACTTTTCAATACGTCGGTACGCAATCGCTTCCCAATCGATAACCGTGACAAGTAGACGTGTAAAAAATGCCATTGGTAACGTACCAAAATATGATCGAAAATATACTTTACGCTCTGCATCGGGCATCTAGTACCATTTCTGAATTTAATTTTACGGGCTCCTGTTTTTTAAGGCAGCTTTTAATATCAACCTTTTGCAAATTTTTCCATCTGCCAATGAATAGATTTTTCCTTTTTTAGCACTCCCACTGTAAGCTACCCGATTTTAGCATCTAAGGAAATCAACATTTTTTTTAGGGTACTCTAGTACGTATTTCGGTTTCCATAAAATTAAGGTCTTTCTCAAACGAGCTAGGTAATACAAATTTTTCTCCGTCTTCGAAAGCACAGCATCCGCTAGTAATGAGGAGTGAATTGTTTAATCGATGATTTTCTTCGTTCTACATCTTCTAAATCAAACTTCAATGTTTTTTACTTCGGTCTCTTTTCTTTATCGTCTTTCTTCTTTTTATCTTCTGATTTGGCTTTCCGTCCTTTTTTTTCTTTGGCGGCCTCCTCTATCATTTTCAAGGCAAATCATATTCCGCTTCGAGTTATTTGAATTTTATCCCAAGGAATCTTGATTCCAAGAACATGCTAATACACATCTAATTCTGACTTTCCGTAGTGGCAATAACTTTTTTAATCCATCTCGGATTTGCATAGTATAAAATTTGATGCCCTCATTTACTCCATTTTGGAGAGCCATCAATAATAGCCGCTTTGCGTAAGGTTTTTATGCGTTTGTTTTACCATTCTTTGGAAAATCAGTACACCTCTGAATTACTTAACGAGACGCCCCATCGACAAGTAACCAGTTACTATCTGGACTCCATTGAAAATACTTGTCAGCCAATCTTGCATATGAAAAAAAGCTATTTGGCGTCAATAGGGTGGTAATATTATGGTTTTAAGATTCTTTAACTTTTAGCGTTCCTCTGGCCTTCTATGTAAGCAATATACGTGCTATCTGGTGAGATTCTGGCAGGTATATTATCTTCTTTTGAGTTACTAAGGTATCTTCTTAAACACCGTTGCCGCAAAGGAAAATAAGGTTCTTGTAATCGTACTTTTGAGGACTTGAAAATAGACCATTACCATTGGGCTCACTAAGCATACGCAACTCCTTTCCATCGGCATGAACTTTCAAAACCGTTCTTGCTCTGGCGTATTTGTAATAACGTTTTGGTCAATGACCATGGCGATGGGATAAACGAAAACTTCTCCTCTACTATGAAAGGCAATTTCTTTAAACCATTAGGAGCTATATCCATTTCACGAACACCCACATTTACAGAGATATACTTCTATAGCATTACTATCTTCTTGTGTTCTGATAATAATAGCTACTTTCTTAGCTCTTCACCAGCCTTAAGTGTATAGATTTCACCATCATAAAACCAAAAGCCATTTACATTTTCGATACTCAATGAACGTAAACTGGGTGTTGTTTTAAATTAAGTTTAGAGTTCCTTAATTTGAGACTACGCCATTTATGCCATTGAAAAGACATTAAACAGAACCTTCTTGCTCGCCTTAAGTAATAAAATAGAACTTACAATCTTTAGAAAATAAATGGATACGATCTTCCGCCTTTAAAAATTGGTTAATTTACTATGTTTTACCGGTTTGCTGGCTCATAAGGACAATATCTCTTTGTAATGGCTGAAACATGGTGCTTTCTAAACGCATTCTTCCATAAGCCTTTTTTTATCGTGAATAGAACCCATTTTAGAACATCGCCTATTCACCTGTACATCTTCTGCGGCACTGTCCAATACTTGATCTACACCCGACCACCTTGGTACTGGAACGCTATATAATTCTGGTTGCGTGCCCGTAGGATAATGCTAATGAGCAACAGCATTCTAAAACGTGTTGCCTCCCGACAAAGAATGGTTGAATCATCCGCAGAAATAACTAAAAGGAATTTCATGCAAGTACTATGATAAAGTTAATCGTGTAAGCCGGTCCGCCTTGAGCATCCATCACTAGACATCAAAATTGCCATATCTATTTTGAGGTAAATCCTAATTGCCTTACCATTTTTGCTCCAAACACAGGTGCATAATCATGCCAGAATGAAACGTTTAGTTGTTTTGCTAACACCACCTTCTGCTAGTACACGAAAAAAGGTTCCCTTATAGGTGAATCAAATAGTTTTGGCCGTCCCTGGAGATAATTGAATGGGTAACGTGCCCCATTTCGATTGGTTTGTGCGGTACCGATAAAAGTTAGGCAACACGTTAAAAACAGTGAAAATCGAATATTTCATAAGCTTAATTTAGATGGTTGTTTAGTTTGGTGTTTGTTGGTGTTTAGTTTTGGTGTTTTAGTTGGTGTTAACCAAAAAAAAAAGATTGGTGTTTTAGTTGGTGTTTAGTTGGTTATGAAAAGGTAAGGATTTGATTTGTCTGCTACAATAAAATGTTGAACCAAATTGTATCCATTTTTATATACTTTGCAAAAACCTCCCCTAAATCTATTTAATTTTACTTTGTGTACTAAAACCACCAATTTATCTTGAAAGAAGAACAAACTATTGGACACAACGCTATAAAGAACAGCAAACAGGTTGGGAATATTGGCTACCCTTCACGCCCATAAAGATATGTTGACCAATTGACAGACAAGACCATTGAACATTCTGATTCCCGAGCAGGTAATGCCTATGAAAGCGAATACCTTTGTGGAGGAAGGGATTTTAAAAAATGGTACACATTCTAGATATTTCTGATGTTCCATTAATACATTCAAAAAACGGAAAATCCAGATTTTCCCGTACGCAAATGCACAAGCTGTTTTTTTTGAATTTCAAGGCCAGTCGACCTTAATTATAGAACAGACCTTTTTCTGTTCTATTGTTACCTCTATAAAGAACAGAAATGGCCCTATGCAAGCACATGGCTTGAGCTTCTTAAAACCAACTGGTAAATTAGTGGGGGTTGGTTCAATATTCCATTAATCTGGCGATATGGAAAAACGCCCTTTTGGAGGTGATAAAAAAACTATATACCAGAATATTTATCTCAATCCTTAAAAAACGACACTTTCGATCCCTTGTTATAATTCTATTGCACAAGACCAAAGGGAGTGAATTGTTTCGGATTTTGAAGAAATAAGCTGGGTTTCACAAATTATTTTAAAGGTTTAAGTGGTATTGCCTCTTAACCCCTTCATTTGTTAATTTTGAATAGGTTTAATTGAACGCATCAATTTTCTAAATTCTATTTTATCCATACAAGTTACTCCGATGAATCTCTACCATTCATAGGGATTGGTCTTCATGAACACCATAATCAATTCATCAGTATTGGGAACATTGATTTACAGAATGATGACCAGCACCTGTGGCAATTTCGGGTCCAGATTCCCAAAATGGTTCCCAATGCGATTATAAGGTCCCATGAAACACTATCGGCCATGGCATCGGCAACTTTTATACGAATTGTCGGTCCAATTTCCTTCAGACCACATAAATAATATGTTCCATTTCTTTAAAAAATACAAAAAAGGGCTTCTACATAACCTTCGGTGTAATCCTCTTAAATAAGCTCCATCTTCCACGGTGGTAATTCCTGTAAAATCAGAATTCCAACTTCGCCAAATTACAATGGCCCCATCCACCATAAAATAAAATAGAAAAGTATCATCACATCCTTAAAAACAAATTGGTCCCATTGGTTGGCCGTCCATTGTAAAAAATCTGGGCTATTAGGGTTTGCCCAAGTATCTTCAAAAGGGCCTTTTAGGTGTTTTGCCACGGCAATACCTATACCGCCATAATGGGTTGATTATCGTTTATTGGAATCATACGAAATTTCGGCCCGGGCGTTGTATATCATTGGCTCCAAAAAATAATAGTACTTGGTCCTCCGCTTTTTAATAATAGATGGTGCGCCATAAAGCCTGTCGCAACCATTTTATCTTGGTAGTAAATCTAAAATACCGTTCATGCTTAGTCCAATTAACCAAATCGGGGCTAGAAAAGGCGTCAAAAATAGTTTCCTTTTCGAATGCAATCTGAATATGTCGGGCTACACCCAGTAATTATCTTTCAAACACTACATGCCTCAGATCTGCATACATCCATTGAATATAGGGTTGCAGATTTCTCCAATACCTTTGCAACAGGTGGTGTCTTTTCGTCAGTTTACAGGAAACCAAGACAAATGCAAACAACAACAATCCAATACTATAGACTTTAAAAACTCATAAAAAACATCAATTTTTTCAAGTAAAGTAATATTTTCCATATATAATGTTAAAGCTGACTTTAATTGTAAATACTTAAATATCAGTTTAAACCCCGCGCATTGATTTTAATTCCTTTGAAACAATATTGTTTTTGATCATCGTCTTTAACATCACTTTAAGAATCTTACTACCCATCCTTTTCTAGTATATTTAGACACCATAACTAACAAAACGCAAAAATGACAAGAAGTTTTACTCTCCTGTTGGTGCTTTTCGCATCTTTTTTTCGTGAACAGCTCAAGATTTTAAATGGGACTCGTACAGGAACCTGAACCCCGTAATATAGGCCCTGGCGGAAATGAGTGGCCGTGGTTACCTCCATTGATGTGGTCCAATGACAATCCTGATATTATGTATGTTGGTACGCTTCTGGCGGATTTATGGAAATCTACATCGGGCGGAAATTAAATGGACGCCCATTTTCAGATAAAGAAGTTACTGCTTCCATCGGTGCAGTGGCCTATCCAACAGAATAATCCTTCGGTAATCTTGGGTCAGGAACGGGAAAGAAGGGAACCTAGAAATAGTTTAAATGGTGGCTACGGGTATATAAATCTCTTGATGGCGGAAAGACCTGGAAATCGATGGGCCTGAAAATACGAGACACAATTCATAGAATAAAAAATAGACCCTATGATCCGAATAACGGTGTATGTGGGCGCTATAGGTTTCCTTGGGGCGAGCATCCTGAACGCGGAGTTTATAAAACTACCGATGGTGGTGAAACTTGGGAGAAAGTACTTTTTTGTAAATAACAAAACCCGGGGTGGCCGATTTAATTATGGACCCCTACCACCCAACAATAATTGCTGTCCATGGTGGGAACACAAGCGTGATCTTGGTTTTTTAAACTCTGGTGGATCTGGTAAGTGGTTTATACATGACAACATGACGTGGTAAGAATTGGAAAAAACTTAGTTGAAGGAACGATGGTTTTACCCAAAAGGAGTTTAGGTAGAATCGGTGTTTGCATTGCCTCCTGGAAAACCTAAATGTTCGTTTATGCTTTAGGTTGAGGCAAAAAGAATGACTATACAAATCTGAGGATGGTGGTTTTAAATGGAAAAAATTAATGACAAGGTGATAATCGGTAACAGACTTTTTTACTATTCTGAAATCTACGTTGGATCCTGAAAATGAAAATAGAGTCTTCTCAGTATTTACCTACGTTAATGTTCTTCCTCAAGATGGAGGTAAGAATTTTGAAGAACTTATGCCCGCTATGGTGTTTGATAACGGAGTAACACCGCCGACCACCATGCATTTTTGGATACAACCAGACAATTGGTCAATTTATGATGGATGGTAATGATGGTGGAACTAAACATCCTCTAAAAGCGGCGGTAAACTTGGAGATTTGTTGGTAATTTGCCCGTCCAACAATTCTAATCATATTGCTACCGATAACGAATATCCATATAAATGTTATGGCGGTATGCAAGAACAATGGTTTCATGAAGAGGCCCGGCTTAAGTTTGGAAAGCACAAGGCATACGTAATAGTTACTTGGCAGAAATAAGTTTCGGTGAGGATTTGATGTGGTTCCCGAAACCCTGAGATTCTAGATATGCTACACGATGAGCCAGCAAGGATATGTTGCAAGCGTTTTGGATTATGTTTACAGGCGATAATTCATATTGTGCGCCCCTACTCCACCAGATGCTACACCGAACTTCGTTTTAACTGGAATTCGGCAATCAGTCAAGATCCTTTGATACTAGTACTATCTATTTCGGTAGTCGTTCGTACATAAAAGTTCTGATAAGGGATTAAACATGGAAAGGTGATTTCACCTGATTTTTTGACCACAACCGGGAAACCCCTGAAAAGCAAAAAACAAAGTGAAGTGGGGGTTTAATCATGGATGCCACAGGTGCAGAAAAATCATACCACTATTTTTGGTCATAGAGCGCATCTGCAGTTGAAAAAGATATGCTTTGGACAGGTTCTGATGAATGGTAGGGTTCATTAACACCCAAAAATGGCAAGGTCAGACTTGACCAGAAGTTACGGTTAATATTAAAAGGTCTACCAAAGGAAGTTGGATTCCCGCAGATTAAAGCATCTACCCGTAAATAAAGGAGAAAGCACTTTTAATCGCCAATGACTATAGAAGATTCCCAACTTACACCGTATGCGTATCGTACAAAAGATTATTGGTATAAACGTGGGCTAGAATAGTTTGATGCTACTAGATGTTTGAAAGGCTACGCGGCTTTCCGATTATTGAAGATCCAGAGAATCCGAATTTAGTGTTTTTTAGGTACTGATGACGGATTATACGTTTCTTTCAATGCAGGTTGAAAAATGGCAAAAAATGGACGGAAGGTTTCCCTACCGTATCTACTAAAGATTTGGCAATTCATCAAGAGAACCGATTTGGTGTATAGGATCCTTTGCAGAGCTGCAATGGGTATTAGACGATTATTCGTCCGTTGCGGCATTTGGCTTTCAGATTAAAACCTATTTTGGAATAAGGAATAGCGTTTATTTACTACTCCGCCTACAGCGTCTCAAGCATTTTACCACACAACCGGTAGTCGTTTTGGTGGTGATGGTTTTATACCAAGGTGAAACAAAAAGCCAAGGTGCTATATTACTTATTTACCTAAAAAGAGGTAAGAAAAGAGACTGAAGGAAAAAAAGATGGAGAAAAAGAGATGGATTCGCAAACCGACAATGAAATGAGGACAAAGAAAAGGTACATGCTTCAACTTCTGCATAAACCAGAATTAACCGGAGTACAGAAAAAAGATTCTGGTTCAATTGATTTTTATGATGGTCAGCGATTAATACGTTCATTAAAATACAAAACGCCAGAAAAAGCTGGTTTTTCCATAGAATTTTTTTGGGAATGGATGAAAAAGGTGCGGATAAGACCTTCAAGAAAGTTCAGACGAAAAAGAATGAATCTAGCGGACTAGAAGTTAGCCCTGGTACCTATACTATTAAAATGTTTTAACGGTGTTTGGTAGAAGAAACTAAATTACTGTGAAATTCTGAGACCCACGATAGAAAATATCTACAACGGGTAATAACGAAGCCGTATACAATGGTAATGGTATTAGAATTGTACAATGCAGAAAGTCTGCCTGATGCGGTAAAGCAATGGCACATAGTAAAGAAAGTGGCCGAGAAGAAGTGGCCCAGCGCAGTTTTCAAAAAGGAATTGAAAAAGTTGGATGAGAAGAAAGTTCAAAGACCAACATTGAGGTATCAAAAATATTGTGAAGCAAAATAGAATTTCTGTTACTGCCTTATATTTAAGGTAAGGTTGACAAACGCCAAGTATTACCCGTAATAAAGAAATGACCGTAATGCACGTTTTTGCAAATTGGGTGCTCGTGGTTATGTTAAGTTTCACGTAAGACTGGTATGACAGTACAGAAAAGCCCATTAATATGCGTTTGCTAAGATGATTAGAATCAGCCTTTGAAGAAAAACCAATACTTTTTTCTCTACCGAATGGAGCGATTATAAAGGCAACATGGAAAGCTTAAGAGCTTTCACCGTTTAAAGAGGCGGAAGTTTTTAAATTTAAATTAATACACAGGACAAATAATGAGGAAGCTTTTTTCTTAGTAGTACTATTAACCACAATTTTAAATTCATGCTCAAATGAAATTAATGGTGAAGATGAATTAGGCAGTTGGTTTATGTATTTTGGAAGCGAATAAAATTGCCGATAAGTGGAGGCATACATACGCGAGGCACAATTCGATATTAGCGAAAACTGCCTCTAATTTTAATCAGCTGTTATGAGAACTGGTGTCAACTATCACTAAACCCAGATGCTATTCGACATTAGGTTATGGTTTTATTGAGACCGACCCCAGTTTTACAGCGTATGAATATTTTTGCGAGCGATATTCTGATTTCTAATAATTCTATTTCTGAGCATCGCCTTTTTGAACAGTTTATACTGAGAATAAAGTCCTGGGAATTTAAATTTGAAACACCGATATCGACTAGATACAACGCTTTGTACAAAATAATTATTCTGGTATAAGTAACACATTACAACCGGGCTAGATAATAGAAATTCAAATGACGTTCCTTTAACAGATATTTTTTCTTTTGAAACTTTTTACGATGAAATTTTATCAATCTACAGAAACGAGGCTTTTGGTCAACTCGTTGTATGGCGGCAGTCGTATAAATGTTTAACTGATAACTTAAAGCAATGGCAATTCGGTATTTTGAAAGATCATTTTAGAGAAAACTAGATTTTGAACCGTTTGCAATTAGGTTTTTTTTATAATACAGATTTGAGAGGAATTTTCATAAAAAAGAGTAACTAATATTGTTAAATATTTAGTCAGTGTAATTGATTTGCCATGCTGTTTAATCAAGTAACTTTACATAGAAATATAAAATATTAAGGATAATGAAAAAATTAGCTTTCACATTCCTTTGGCACACTTAGTTATAACAATTCCTCTAGTTGTAGGATCACAGAAAAAAATCAATAAAGATATACAAGACGTCGAAGTGCAGCGAAATCTCCTGAATGTTCAGTTTCCTAATTCCAGATTCAACAAAGGTGAGTTCACGGCGTATAAAACAACCGACAAACTTCCGGTTGGCGGAACATTTAAAAATTATAAATATTACAAGATGCCCATAGAGGCATTATCAAAACTTTAAGAAGCTTTAAAGCGGCAACAAATTAGCATCCCTGTAAGTACGTTTATTCACTAATGACCCTACTGGTCTAGAAGACCCAAAGCTTATTTGAATTTTTCTTTGGAGTTTTTATGAACAACCCCGAATTAATTTCTGGCACTTTAAAGTTGAA
>Ga0163217_1077572_pt1 | contig 13442 bp, 21 predicted proteins | sample SynspAceP_FD_185933 | JGI IMG/M metagenome (GOLD analysis project Ga0163217, IMG submission 185933) | Saline lake microbial communities from Ace Lake in Antarctica - Synechococcus sp. Ace-P (PacBio error correction) | ecosystem: Environmental > Aquatic > Non-marine Saline and Alkaline > Saline ...
CACGACTCGCTGATCACCCAGCCCCAGGGCAAGCGCGACGATCGCCGCAATTGACCGCCCGCTTCAAAGGCGGCGAAGACGGGCGCGAATGGATTGCTGCAAACAGGAGCTTGCTGCTGGCCCCTTGGACGGCCTGGCTCGCTGGAACCTGCCCTGCTCAGCGGCAGCTCAACCCTGCAGGCTGGGTCAGTTGCTACTGCTGCCTCACCGGTGAATTGGGCCGCCGAAGCAGGCCTCAGCCCGGCGACCGCCTTTCGAAGCCGCTGTGGCGCTGCCCCGCACGCGATCCGTCGCCGCCTCCGGCCGTGCTGGCCGATGAGGACCCATGCCCCGCGATGCCCTGCGGCGCAAGGAACAGCCTTTTCCACCTCAGCGGCCGGGTCCGCTTGGCGACGTACCGGTGGCACTCGAAACCCTGCCAAGCGGGGAAACGCGCTGGCTGCAAGCACCGCCCAGCGGCTCGGGGGCCCTGCAACCGGGTCCCCCGCGATTTTTCTATGCCGGTGTCTGGGATCTGCTCCACCAACTGCCGCGCCTGGTGATCGGCGACAAACTGGAAACGCCGTAATCGGCTAAAGAGAGCGCCCCTCTGATCTCCGAGGAAAACCCCCGGTGAGCGCAACTTTCGCCGCCTGGTGGAGCCAATCTGCTTCAGCAAGGTCGAAAGCTCCGAATATCGGCCGGCTTCTGCTTGGCGAAGACCCTCTTTCGCCTGGTGGCCTTCGTGGGGGCCAATCCCTGAGGTTTTCGCTCGATGACAACCTGGCCCTTGAACGTGGTGAATTCGGACCACGCCGTCCGCGTCGGTTGGCAGCAGGACCACGGCGACAGCAGCGCCCGAAGCCATAGCGGACCTGCCACAAAGCCGGAGGCCTGGGACAGCTTCTACCGCGCCTCAAAACCGGCCAGCTGCGCGCTGGCAGATCCTGGCCCTGCGGTGATCTCACCAAGGGAATCGAATCAGGCCCCGTTCAGATTCGGGGCGTCCAAGCGTCATGCAGAGCGAGGGCTGATCGACGGCCTGCCCTCGATCAAGTTGGCCCCAGCCCAACAGGGCCGCTGGAGGCTGCTGGCCATTCACCGCCGGAATCCTCGCAGCGCGCAACGGCATTGCAGGAAGTGCTCCACTCGGCATAGAGGGGTTCGATCGAGGTGGTGCCTCACCTCTTCGATGAAGCCGTCGTTGCGGTAGAGGAGATCGCCGTGGTCGCAAGACGAACCGTTTCGTGGTGCGGCGATGAATATGGAGGCTGCGGTTGAGGAAATCCGGTTTCCAAACCGCTGGCCCGGCAGTTGGGCGCTGAGGCTGCGGATCTTGCGGTGAGCCATCTTGCTGGCCGTCAAGGCTGGGCCACCAACCGTTGTCGAAACCTAGAGAGGCATTGACGTAGTCGATCGGGCCCTCGGCGCTCGAACAACCGACCGCCGCCAGCCGACCACCACGAAGCCTGGGCCGAGAAGCCTCGGAAGCACCAGAATCGATGTCATGGATCATCAGATCCAGCACACCGAACCGACACATGTTTTTGGCGCGATCGGCATGGGGCTGTGCGGCGTGCTTCGAGCACCAACACCTCCTCATCGGCCACCACCTTGAGCAAACTCCCGGAAGGCGGGTGAAAGCGCTCATGTGGCGCCCACTGCAGCTGGCGCTGGGCGAACCTCGGCAGCCTGGATCAGCGTTCGTGGCCTCCTCCTGGTTGGCGGCGATCGGCTTTTTCGATCATCACGTGCTACGCCGGCCCGCAGGCAGGCCATGCCGACCCGATGGTGCAACAGGGTCGGAACAGCGATGCATCACCGCCTCGACATGGGGCAGAAGGGCTTCGAAAGTCGGAAAACCAGCCGGCAGCCGAACTGCTCGGCCGCCAGTTGCCGCGCGACGCTCGTTGAGGTCGGCAACACCGAACAGTTCGCCACGCGCAACAGGCTCAAGGACGCGGGCCGTGGGCCAGCCCATGTCGATGCCGGATGACGCCCACGCTTGACCGGTTCGAATCGGAACGGTGGTCAAAATCGATCCCCAGCACTCGGCGTCAACGCGACATCCTTCGAAACTTTGAAGAGATCATTATCAATGATAGGGATGGGCTTCGTGGGCCGTCTTCTTCGCAGCCCGGCGGGTGAATCAGCACCCCGCTCGGATCCGGGGACCAATGCCATGGAGCTGAATCTCGAAAGTGATTCGCCCTTCAGCGCATGTCTCGCCCCGGCTGGGAATGTGCTGCAAAGCGGCTTCCAGCAGGAAGCCAGCCAGGGTGTGGTGCCTTCGGCTTCGGCAGGCGCAATCCCAGTTGACGGTTGAGCTCGACGACGCTCGAGATCCCCAAGCTCCACCAGGCCCAGCTGTCGGCATCGATCTGCTGGAGAATCGGCCACGCCTGAACTGACTGTTGTCCTCATCCGCCGACGATCTTCACCGGTGAGATCGGCCACCGTGACCGGCCTCGGTGCCTCCAATGTTCATCCACCACAGCAGCAAGCGGCTGACCGCTGCGGATCAAGGGGTCAGCAGCTCAGCCAAGGAGGTCGTTTCCTAGCACGCTCGTCACCGGTGAGATGAAGGGGGCCGCCGGGTGGTTCCCTGCGCAGGCCCGGCGATTTGGGTTTCGGCAACCGGCGCAGATCGAGCAGGCCGCGGACATCGTCGAGGGAGTTCACACGATCACTGGAAAGCGGGCGTGATGGGTGTGCATGGACAGGCAATCCATCATCTCGGCCGAAGCAAGGCATCGAAGCGGCAGGGTGACCATGCCCGGAACGGGGCAACAATCACCTCGCGAACCGCGGTGTGTCCGCGCAGGGAGAACACCCCTTCAAGAAATGTTGGGCGTTTCATCGGGCATCAAAGCCGTCACGCTGTTGGATTCGATCAGGGTTTCGAGCTTCCCCGGCTGAGCAGGCCCCGGCACCAGGGGCGTCCGGGCCGCGGCAGCCCCAGCAGCTTCAAAGCAGGCCAATCGGCCAGGCGTTCAAGCAGCGAAGCAGGGGCGAGAGGGGTGCGGTTCGCCGACTCCAGCACCGGTGCAGGCGCAAGGCCTGACACCTCCGGGTTGTGCATCACCCAGGCTTTGGGGTAACAAGCCGCCCAGCAGGGGTGGCCAGGCAGACCAAGACCCCAGAACACCAAATACATCGATCCAGGGCCGCCCAGTCTGGGATCCAGGCGGACGCCAGCCTCACGGCGCGGCCCAGCCCAGGGCCACCAGGGCAGGGCGGCCCCCAGCTGGGTGGAGAGCAAGGCCCGCCGCAGACGCTTCTGCAGCGGTCCGACCCGCGGCGGCACGGGATGGCCTTTCAAGCCAGCCAGCACCTGAACCCGGCCCCTGGGCGCAGCCGGATCATGGCGAACTCAACGCGGCGGCGAAGAAGGCCAGCAGGGCGATCAACGCGGCGAGAAGCGCGAACAACGCATCAAAAGCTGCGGGGGACAGGGGGAATGACGGTCACTCCACGGTGACGCTCTTGGCCAGGTTTGCGCGCTGATCGACATCAAAGACCTGGATGGGCCGCGATGTGATAGCTCAACAATTGCATCGGAAAATCAAAACCGTCAGCAGAGGGCCGAGAGGCAGCTCGTCAACCGCAGGCACCGGCACAAGACATCGAAACAGCTCGGTGTCAGGTCCGGTGGCGGCGCAAACAACCGATCAGCTGGGCATCGCGGGCCTTGGCCTCCCTGGGCATTGGGAGAGCACCTTGGTTCGAGACGCTTGCCGGGGCCATCGCGATCGACACACCGGCCAACCCGGGAATCGAGCAGGGCGATCGGTCCGTGTTTCATTTCGCCGGCTGGGTACCGCCTCCGCATGGATGTAGCTGATCTCCTTGAGTTTTGAGGGCCCCCCTCCAGGGCAATGGGGTAGTTGAATGCACGGCCCAGGAAAATCACATCCTGGGTATCCGGCAAACAATGGGCGCAGCTCGGCGCAGCGGCCGGTCGTGATTCGGCCACCAGCTGGCCTTGAATCTGGGCGGGCAGGGCCGCAGCCCACACGCCAGGTGCGCGCAGGTCGTCAAACTGCGAGCCTGCTGCGCGCCTCGGCGAAACGAGAGGGCAAGGCCGTAGAAAAGCCACAGCTGGCCCAGGAAGGTCTTGGTGGCGGCCAACCCCACCTCGATGCCGCAGCCGATATCAAAAGGATGTGCTGGCACCAGCCGACCAAGGGAGCTTTCGACCCGGTTGGTGATGCCCCCCCCCCAAGCTGGTTGAGGCGAAAGCGGGGTCAGCGATCAAGGCGCGTCGAATCGCGCTCCCATCAGCAGAGCGGCAAGCGTGTCGGCCGTTTTCTCCTGACTGGGTGACCCGTATCGTGAGCGTGTGGGGCATCAGGGGAGTGGGGGCATGCGGAACTCGCTGGGGCGGGGGGGGTGGGGGAACACGCTGGTGGGAATGCCGGCCATGCTGCTCGAGCAGGTAGGCGCCCAACGCAGGGCGGCATGAGCGGCGGTGCGCAGGCCAGGATCTGGATCCGCGTCGCCCATCGAACACCTGATCGGCCAGGGGCAGGGCCAACCAGGGACGGGAGCCCGGCGCGCCGCCAGATTCCCGGCAGGTGACGGGCCACCCAGAGCGCGCCGTTTCCGGCCCTGCTCGTGGATCTACTGTGCATGAAGTGGCGAAAGCTGCGCTTGTCCGCCACGCTGTTCGGTGCCCCGTCAGCAAGGCTGGGGCTGCGCCTGCACCCGCTCACCGGCCTGGTTGTAGAGCTCGAATGCCAGCGGCGTCAGGCAGCCCCACTTCGCCCGTCCTCCATCGGCAGGATCGTGCGGGTGAAAGCCGGCCAGGGCGGGGGTGTCACGGCGGCAAGAGGGACTCCCCTTCACCCAGACCGATCAGCAACGTGCCTGACGCGTGCCACCAGCAGGACACCAAGGGCATTCGCCCAGAACACAGCCAGGGCCGTAGGCCTCCCTGCAGGAGGGTAAAACGTGCTGCACCGCTTCGAGCAACAGGCCCGGCGCGGCAGTTCCACCGGCGCGTCCAAGCTGCCCCAAGGCGCTGGGCGATCAGGTGAGGAATGACTTCCCGTATCGGTCTTCGGAGCGGAAACCAACACCCCGGGCCTGCAGCTGCTCACGCAGCTGGCGGTGATTTCCTCGATGATGCCGTTCTTGGACCAACGGGCCAGCGCTTGGCCCCATCGAGATGGGGTGGGCATTGCGTTCCTCAAAGCTTGCCATGGTGGCCCCAGCGGCGTATGGCCGATGCCCGCAACTGGCCCGCCAGCGCCGAGCTGGTCGAAGCGGAGCTTTGCAGTTGACCACCTGCCCTGCGGCCCGCAGACAGGTGAGCGCGCCGGCAGGACTGCCGAGGCCTCTGGCGCGAGGGCCTCGACCGTGGCGAGCCGGCGGAGTCCATAGCCCCGATACTGCGATTTTTGACGAAGGGCCTTCGAGCAACAGGGGGGCAGCCTCCCTGGAACCGATCACCGCGACGATGCCACACAATGGCGCGATGGGCCGGAATTGGGCTGTTTCTAAGGATTGACCGGCGCCTGACCCAAAAAAAATTTCCGGAAAACAGGCAGAAGGGCAAAGAAACTCAACAACCAAAAAAAAACCCGCGGCCGAAGCCGGGTGTCTGCAGGACGGAAGCGGACTCAGTAGGGAGCCCCATGCTGCGGCTGTCTCGTCACGAATAGACGCGAACACTGAGGAAAGTCAGTGGGGCTAGCGCTGTCTCACAGCGCTTGCAACCGATGGGCAGTCTTCGGTGGCGCGGTGCAGAAGCGATCTGGGACGCTTTTTGGCTAGCCATCCAGGGGACATCTCAAGGCATCGAGAGGGCAGGCCCGGGACGCACTGGGTGGCAACCGATGCAGGTGTCGTAGATCTTGACGGAAATGGGACATGGCCCTTGCCTGGTAGCGACGTCCGTGGGGTCAAGTACCACAGCGAAGGGTCGCTGGGCCAGCCGTCGCCGGGCCGTCCCTTTTTTCATATCGGCCAAGGCTGAGACAGGGCGACCCGTAAGGATGCGGCCTCTCACTCATCGGTCATGTCACAGGAAAGCGAATCTTCGAAGAAAGTGCGTCGATCGTGCCAGAGGCAACTCAGGCGTCGACGCCGCTGAAAGTGAACCCGAATCGAATTTCCAGAACGATCTCGGCGCCGACTCCTCTCGACAACCGGTCGGGAGCTGGTCTGGCCTTGGACAGAAAGCCTTTGAACATCGAGATTCCCGATGAATCCGCCGAAAGGCATCACCACGTTGGTGGATGCCGTGGACGTACATCCAGGACAAGCAGGCCTGAGGTTGTTGATGGTGGAGGGTCCTTCCGCGCGTCCGTCGTCCAGCAGGGCTGGGTCGCGGTCACACCGATTCGGCACAACCATTTCCCAATATTGTGGAAGGGTTGCACGGGGTCGTAACGGCGTCGGGCCGATCACACTGTTTATGCGTCCCGCCATGCCTTGCCGGCTGGCGGCCGAGGTCAAGGACTTTGATCCCAGGCGCAAGTAATCGAAGCCCCGGCAAGAGGCAAAAGCGCTGGGATCGCTTCTGCGCAGTTTCGCCGTGGTGGCTTGGCGCAAAGGCAAGGCGGTGGCCCAGGCGGGTCTGGCGATCAAAGGCGGCGGCCCCGCGAGCGGGTGGCGTGGCCAATCGGCTCCGCGTTGGGTGGGCCTGCTGAATGATGGGAAAACCCAGGCCCATGTGCTGGCTGATCGGGGGCCCCGATCGGGTCAGCCGCGTTCTGCGTGCGATGATGATTCCCAACATGGCGGCGGTCGACCGCCATCGTGCCATCGCGCCAAGGGACCGAGCACGGCAGTTCCACCGCCTGTGCCGCGGCTCCAACGCCCATCGGCGATGCCTATCGCCTGATCCAGCTCGGCCTGGCCGATGCCATGGTTTGCGGCGGAGCGATCGGCGATCAACCCCCCCTGGGGGTGCCGGTTTCGCCAGTGCAAGGCCCTCTCCTGCCGCATATTGACGATCCCGACGGCCAAGCCGCCCGTTTGATGCGGAGCGGCATGGGCTTCGTGATCGGCGGAAGGGGCCGGCGTGTGGGTGCTTGAAAAGCCTCGAGCACGCCCGCTCCCGCGGCCGCCACCATCCTCGCGGAGGTCGTCGGGCTACGGCATGACTGCGGAATGCGCATCACATCACTTCGCCCTCACCCGGTGGCGTCGCGGCGGCCGAGGCCATGCGGCTTGGCCCTGGCCGTGCCCGGCTGGAAGCGGAACAGGTGGATTACGTGATGGGCCCACGGCACCAGCACCCAGGCCAACGACGCAACGAAACCTCAAGCCAATCAAAGTCGGCCCTCGGGGAGCCACGCCAGAACCATTCCAGTGAGTTTTCCAACCAAATCGAATGAACCGGGCCATCTGCTGGGCGGCAGCGGGCGGCATTGAAAGCCGTTGCGCCGTGATGGCGATCGAGCACAAACCTGGTGCCTGCTACGATCAATTACGCACAATCCCGATCCGGCTGTGATCTGGATGTCGTTCCCAACAAGGCACGGGAATCCAAAATTGAATGTCGGTGCTCTCCAACTCCTTTGGGTTCGGCGGTCAACAATGTTTGGCCTCGCCTCCGCCGGATGAGCTGAAACCTCCGTTCCGCTCCCCAGAGGAACCCCTCCCCACCCTTCTGCCAGTCGCCCATGGTCGCCGCCCCTCCGTGGACACCCTGTCTCGAACACTCTCTGGCATCACAGCATCCGCTTTCTGGCGAATTGAATGCGGTCAACAAAGGCCAATTCCGGCACCGAGGGCTGCCATGGGCGCCGCACCGATGGCCTGTATGCCCTCTGGGGACAAGGTGCTACAGCCACAACGCCGAAGAACCCGAAATGGTTCAACCCGTGATCGCTTCGTGCTCTCAGGCCGGCCACGGCTGCAATGGTTGCTCTATTCCGTTTCCATCTGACGCGCTACAAGAAGCGTCGGCCTCGAAGCCTCAAGCAATTCCGGCAGTGGGGGCTCCAAGACGCCGGGCCACCGCGGAAAACCTTCGAGCCCCGGGCGTTGAGGTCACCACCCGGCCCGCCTCGGTCAGGGCATCGGCCAACGCGGTGGGGCCTGGCGATCGCCGAAGCCCACTGGCGCCAAGTTTCACCGGCCTGGGGTCGATCTGGTCGACCACTTCACCTACGGATCATGGGTGGAACGGCTGCCATCAGGAGGGGCATCTCCAGGTGAGGCCGCCTCCTGGGCGGCCCCTGGGGCCTGGGCCAAGCTGATCGCCCTCTTAGCGACGACAACCACATCACCATCGATGGCGACACCGGTGTGTCTTCACCGAGGGACGTGCTCAAAGCGCTACGAGGCCTACGGCTGGCACGTGGCAGCACGTGGCCGATGGCAACGCTGACGACGTGGCCGCCATCACCCAGGCGATCGAAGCCGCCAAGGCCGTCACCGACAGGCCAGCCTGATCAAGTGACCACCAACGATCCGCTACGCTCACCCAAACTAAGGCAACACCGCCGGCGTGCACGGCGCCGCACTCGGGCCGATGAGGGCCCGAGCTTCACCCGCACGGCGCCTGGAAGTGGAGCCCTACGGCTAACTTCGAGGTGCCCCCCAGCCGGCTAAACGACCACTGGCGCGAAGCAATCCAGCCGCGGCAGGCCGCCGAAGCCGAGTGACCGCCCCCTGGCCACCTACCCGGCAGGCCAGTAACCCAGCTGAAGCGGCCGAAGTTCCGAAGAGGATTGCTGCGGCGGTGAGCTGCCCAGGGCTGGAAGCGACGCTGCCGTCCTTCACCCCAGCTGACAAGGGCTGGCCACCCGCAAGTACTCCTACAACTGCCTGAATGCGATCGCCCCCAGCCTGCCCGAGCTGATCGGCGGCTCCGCCGACCTCACCCCACTCCAACCTGACCGCATCAAGGGAAGAGGCCAGCTTCCAGAAGGCGGGTGAAGCCAACCGCTATCTGCACTTCGGTGTGCGCGAGCCGCCATGGCGGGCGGATCCTAAAACGGCATCGCGACCACGGCAGTGGCCTGTCCCCTATGGCGGCCACCTTCCTGGTCTTCGCCGGTTTAGCAAGGTGGGCGCCCATGCGCCTCTCGGCACCTCTCCGAACTCGGGGTGAATCTTACGTGCTCAGACCCAACGATTCGATCGGCCTGCGGCGAAGACGGCCCCACCCACCAGCCGGTTTGAGACGCTCGCCTCCTGCGCTCGATCCCCCAACCTGCTGTGAATTCCGCGCCCCGCGACGGGCAATGAACCAGTGGGTGCTTACGAAGTGGCGATCAGCAACCGCAAGCGCCCCACCGTGCTGGCCCTCAGCCGCCAGGCCATGGCTAACCAGGCGAAACAGTCAGCGGCCCAGGTGGCCAAAGGGGCTTATCGTCTCGAAGACTGCGATGGCACACACGGAGCTGATCTGATCGGCTCAAGGCACGCGAACTGGATCTCTGCGTCAAGGAGGCCCCAGCATGCTGAGGCGCCGAGGGCTAAAGGAAAGTGCGGGTGGTCTCATCCCCTGCGTCGAGCTTTTGAAGGAGCAGGACGCCTGCTTATCGCGAGTCGGTGCTGCCCGGCCCGCCGGTGCGTAAACGCGTGGTGTGGAAGCTTCCGGCTCCCTTCGGCTGGCACAAGTACAGGCGGCTTCCGAACGGTGCCGACGTCTGCGATTCGACGCTTTCGGTGCCCTTCGGCCCCTGGCGCTGTCTGCCGTCGAGAAGTTGGCTTCACAGTGGCCAAACCGTGGTCGCCAACGGCAAAGGCTCTTTGAGCGTTGGAGTCGTTGATTGGTAATCCATTGAGTGTCAACATCGTTGAGGGTCAACGGCTTGAATGTGGCCTCGTTGAGCAAAAAGGCGTCCGGGCGGAACCTCAGGAAAATTCTTCCCGGCGTCGTTGCGGGAAACGCAAAGGCGTCAAGGGAATTGAGCGTGGAGCGACTGTTCGCATCGTGCTCCCCACCTTTACAACGAACGTCGACAACGTTGAGCGGAATCCTCCATCAGCTATTGCCGCTCCAGCAACGGTTCATCCTCGAGATCCTGTTTGTTGAGTGATGATTCAGCCGATTGGCACGGCGGATCGCGTCAGGGAGCTGGCCCATCAGCAGGCTTGCGTTCGTCCTGAATCCGCAGGGTGGGACGCGGGGGGGGCTGCCAGCCGCGGATCAAAGAGGGCATTCTCGACTCCACCGTGATGTGGTGGGTCGTCAATGGACAGCGACGCCAGCAATGAGGCCGCACTGCAATCGAAACGGCTGTGCGCCAACTGAATCGACAGTGGCCTGCGATCTGGTGATCGGCAGTCGTTTTCCATCGCGAGGCCGCCATCGTTGGCCTCAGCACGCCAAACGGACGCCTCCATTCCCCTGGGCCAATGCATGGCCCGCTTCAGCTTGCCCCGCTATCCGCCGTTTGAGCGATTTAACATTGAAGTGGCTTTTTTCGCCCTAGGCCGGAGCGCACGATTCTTTGGTGCCGGCGGGTGGATGTGAATGGGTTCCAAGTTCCTCTACGAAGTTTGCTTTGGCTAATCAGTTCGAACGGGCAGCGAACGTGAGCGAAATTCCCCTTGAATTTCCAGGCCGCGGATTCACCGGAGATTCCGAGCTGGATCTGGCCCATCCGGTCTGGGAATCTCGGCATCTCGAATCCTGCACAACCTGTTGTTGCGGGCCATTCCGCGCCGTGCCATCAGCTTTGCGCTGGTGGGCGCCACAGGCGTGGTCATTCACTTTCTTAGTCGTACAGGCCCTGATGGGCCCTGGTTTTCGTTGCGTTTTGACAGAGCACTGCCGGTGGGTGCTCCCACAGCGGCCACCACCAACTACCTGATCAACATGCCCTCACCTTACCGCTTTCCAACGGCAGAAGGGAGCGGCCCTGCTGCGGGGCCTGCCTGAAGTTTCTCTTGGTGGCTCCTTGCCGGTCCTGGCGAACGTGGGTGTTGGCTTCGGCCTTCTTTAAGCCACGTTTCCCAGCAGACCGGCTTTCTGGGGCCGTCAGCTAGCCCGGAATCCCTGGTGGTCTTGTTCTGGAACTAATGCGGCCTCCTCGCGCTTCGTCCTTGGAAACACCCCTGAACGAAGAGCGAAAACAGGCCGCATAATAACGTTGGCCAAGTTTCGGTTGGATGGGTATGGCGGGTCGAACGATGCAGCAAATTCGCAACGTTGAGATGCTGCCCTCAGGGCCGCTATCTTGCGACTGAGTCGAGGATGGCTCCATCTGCAACTGCTCTGCTGCCGCTGAACTTCCTGCTTCAACCACCTGGACAAACAGCTTTGCTGAAGGCTCGCATGGCTATTGCTCTCAATCGCAAATATATAAAATTGCAATTTTACCGCACTACATAGTTTCGTCAACTCGGTAGGGTTTCTGTAGTCTGCAGACCTCCCCACCGATTCCCACAGGGGGCGATCACTGCGGGGCGATCCTCAATCTTCCAGGATCAGCCATGCCCCAGCGATAACTTTGAATCAAAAAGTGGTGCTTGTTGCCGGTGGCGCCAGAATCTTTGGCGGACTGATCAGTCGCGATCTTGCCCGCAAAAGGGGCCAATCTCTGTTGTTCACTACCACAAGCCCATCGGCCCCGAACAAGAAGGCTTGAGCCAAACCGTGCAGGCCATTGGAGAACTCGGCCGGGAGGCGATAGCCGCCAAGGCGAATCTGACAAAGCCAGAGAATGTCAGCCTGCTCTTCGAGAAGGCAAAGGAGCGCTTTGGTTGCAATTGTTCGCCATTAACACCGTAGGCAAAGTGTTTTGCGCAGCCAATCCTGGAAAACAAGCGAAGACGAGTTTGACTCGGATGTTTGGATATCAATGCAAAGACAGCCTAATTTCCTTTATCAAAGAAGCGGGCAAGCAATCTCCACGACCAATGGAAAATCATCTCGCTGGTGCGTCCCTTCCTGGCGGCTTTACCGATGGTTACTCCACCTATGCGGGCGGCAAGGCCCCGGTGGAGCACTTCACGCCGCGCGGCCGCCCAAGGAAATTTTTTCATGCCCGTGGCCTCTGTGAACAGCCATCGGAGCAAGGCCCGATGGATAGCCCCTTCTTCTATGGTCAGGAACCAACTGAGCGGTGGGCCTTTCAACAAATCCCAGGGGATGGGCAAACCAACCAACCCAGATTGAGATATTGTTTCCGATTGTGAGATTTTCTGGCAACGACGAGGGCTTGATGGATTACCGGGCAGACGATTTTCGCCAATTGGTGGCCTAACACAACAACGTTAAATTGCAAGTTCTGGCACTAGCAAGGCGGAGTAGCAGAAGGGGCCCGGGAAGGCTCAGCCAGGGAGGCAGAATACCCTTCACTACTCCCCTGTTGTCCGATTCCCCTAAACCATCCGTGCAGAAGCATGCAGAACTTCGTGAACAGGAGGGCCATTTTTTTGGGCCAATACATTCAAGCTGGAAATGGCTTACTGTATCGCATCAAGAAGTAGAACGAACCGTTCTCGCTTGCAGTGGCTCAGGTTGAAAAACCCGCGGATTGGCGTCGCCTTTGCCGCTTGGTCAATGGTTTTTTTTTGCATCCTGCGCAAAAGTGGGCGCAACCTCTCAGGCACCTGCCGAAGAATCCAAAGGCCAGTGGCGGCAATCTGAGCTGGCGCAAGCTCCCGCTTACAGCTCGGCCAACAATCCAAGAGTGTTGTTGACTCCTTGATGGCGGCCATGGCTGCCAATGGAATGGGGAGAAAGATTCGCTCTCTGTTTTTTGCCGCTAACGCCTCCCAGGCCCTTATGGCAATTAGACAGCGGAAATCAGGAGAGGCTTCTTTCGCTGGCTTTGATAGCTTTTACAATCATCCAACGCAACGGCCGGTGTGGAGGAACGCTGCACTCACAGGCCAGGCGGAACGAGGTTGTTGCAACAGGCCAGTATCAAAGCATGGCTACAGGCAGCCAAACGCCGATTTTCCTTTCACCGTGGAGGATGGCCGCAATCACAAGTTTGGCGCATGCGCTATTTGAGCAACTACGTCCAACAAGGAAGGATTGCGTCCATTGAACCCGATTCCTAATGGCCAGGAAAGGTAGATTGATGCACAGATAGCTTGGAATGATGTGGCGTGCTGGGCCGTGCTTCTGAAGCTCTACCGCAAACGGAGCCACCGGTTTCCCCTCAGGGCCTATCTCCCGAGTATCTGCGCGTAGTTTCTCTATCAAGTCAATTTCTTTGCCCTTGCGGCAGCTCGAGGGTCACAGCCTCGGTGAGGGGATTACCAGGATTAAGCGCAAAATCCATATTTATCGGTTCAAATATTGGCCCCACAACTTCGACAGCTGAATAAGATTATTATGCTGATAGTAATTCAAGAACAGGTGCATCAGCCACAATGGCCCGCAAACATCTTTTTTTCGTAACGATGCCACTGCGGACTACGATGCTTGGAAAGGCTTGAAACAATCAATCCCGACTTCAAGCACATAGTCCTTCTGCCTGTGCTTCGAGAAAACCCCAATCGTCTTACCGGGAAGATCACTTAAGTGCTGATCTGATTGT
>Ga0163217_1102448_pt1 | contig 13442 bp, 13 predicted proteins | sample SynspAceP_FD_185933 | JGI IMG/M metagenome (GOLD analysis project Ga0163217, IMG submission 185933) | Saline lake microbial communities from Ace Lake in Antarctica - Synechococcus sp. Ace-P (PacBio error correction) | ecosystem: Environmental > Aquatic > Non-marine Saline and Alkaline > Saline ...
CATCCTTAGGTTCCATGGCAATGTGCGCACTTGCCAAAAAGAAGCAGTTCTTAATAAGCAGGATTTAGCCTTTTAATAGCTCTCGGAATAGTAACCAATTGGTTGTTTTTTTATACCAGTCAGCATCTCCTATTGTAATGTGCCTAGCCCCGTCTGACCCAACATTACTGTTATCGCGATGGGAACAGATTGGGTTTGTGGCATAGTCCTTCTGCTCAAACAGCACCCTGGATTCAGCCAGTAGAATCCATAATTCGGTGTTTCATAATAGTTCACTTTTTCGAGTTCTGGAATATTTCCGGCGTCGTGCCCGGTGCGAAGTTTTGTCCACCCCTGATCATCCGTCAGAATAAATATAATGTTTGGGGCTTTTAAAATGTTGTTTCCTTCTTAAAAGGCGGAAGTTACGCCCATGCATAGCTCAATAAGTATCAGATGCCACTAAGCTAAAGTGTAACTTGTCCTTCTTAGTTTCATAGCACTATTACTTTTGGTTTTGTTTTGTTATAGATTCCCTTGGTCGCTTCTGGGCATTGGTGGGTAATAAATGTTTTAAGCCTTTCCTTTATTTTTTGATAATTTTCAATCGTCGCGATATTTGTCCACTCATTCGGATCTGTTTCATGTTCATACAATTCCTCTTCTCCATTTCCATAAGGAAGTATATCGAAAACCGCTTACCCCTTATCGAAATGAAAATTTGGAGATAAACTTGAAATAGCCGGGCTTGGTTCTTTTAGCCTTGGGGTCGATTAATTGGGGACCAAACTTTCTCCTTCCAAAGCATCAATTTTGCGGTAAACCGCACAGTTCAATTAGGGTGGGATACAATATTCAATAAGGCCTGACCCGCTTGCCCCACAATCGCCCTTCGCTGTATTGGTTAGGGTCCATAAATTTATTAAGTGGGAACCCTGGTTACTTCTTCCCATAAGGTGGCCTTTCGCCAATGTTCCTTCTCCCGCGAGCCTGCACCCATGATCGCTCCATAGCACAATGTAATGTGTTTATCAGGCATATTGGGCTGTTCTCCAAGGCCATCGAGTAATCGACCAAACTGTGCATACGCATAACTTAACCCGATGGGGGCGAGGATAAGCTTTGAAACGGCTTTTCACATGCCATAAATCCCTGTTTTTTAATGGCTTCATGTTTCACTGTCTTACGTCCTTGTTGTGGAGGTCGTTGTCATTACCAAATTGGTGTAGAATAGGCAACATTTTTTGCGCGGATAAGGGCACATCTCCAAAATCTTTTTTCCCTATTACCAAGGGTAGTTCCACCTCCTTCAGGGATGTTGATCAAAAGTACTTCTCGGGCACAAACCAAGAATATGGGGACGAATAAAATACCACAGGCAGAAAGAACGGTTTTGGTCATGATCTACGATTAATTCTATCTTATACCCAATCAACGGTCTTTGCCAATCGAACGTTAAAGAATCGGGAGAGGAAAAAGGGCCCCAAAAGCAAAACTATTACCGCTCCAGTTTTGGTTATGTTTTTCCTTTTCCGGATTCTCGCGGTTACCCACGTATTCCCATTCGTCTTGATGTCTGCCCACAAATTCGGTGCCAATCGCTTTTCTCTAATCACAATGCGCACAGTACATTTGGGTGAGGCGCAGGCCGCTCTCACTGACAACTAAATATTAATATGCGATAATATGTCTCACTTAAGAGATGATCCTATTGCGCGTTCTTCACTCTTATAAAGGTCTAGTGGTGTATCTCGTATATTTTCTCATCTAATAATTAGTATAACCTAACCTGGTGGGTATCTCTGTAGGTCTTATATATCTAAAGATTTTTATTCTTAACATAGGAGAGAATCTCGCACACGCGAAGGTTGCGAACACTTCTGCGTACACCTGCCTATGGGCAACTGTTGTAAACTGAATTTCAAGAGAGGGATGATTGAAAATCCCTGTTTTTTGCAGCCTATCTAATTGATTTCACACACCCACTGCACCCATCGAACATTATATTTTCTCACGCGTAAGATCAGAAGCTTTTTTTTCAGACTTCCAGTGGCGCGGTCCACATCAGTCGCAGTCCCAAATGCGCGGTACCCACACCCCATCGTTCTGGAGAGCTATCCGGAAACCTCCACATTGGTTCAAATCCTCGCACAGCATGTCCTCGTAATAATTTTGTGATGGCCTACAGCATAGTGGTCGCGCATACCTATCCTCGTTTTATAGAATTTGAGAGATTCATCTTCATAAAGGGCAGAACAAAGAGAGTGTTATGGGTCATTTACCTAACACTATATGTATCTTTTTAACAGAACAGATACTGTGCTTATGCACTCAGAGCATGTCCTAACCCTTAATACATACATACTCATCACTAAAGTACCGTACAGTAATCGCTGTTATTTACCTCTCTGCAATAAGATATCGTTCAATTTCGATACATACAATTCTTGGAGTACATGAATCTTTGGATTAGGGACTGTATATTTAAAAAGTATGAAAATCTTTAACCTCCTCTTCATTCGCCTCATTCCTGATAGGATCTTTTTCATAGCCTCGACTATCTCAGGTTTATTGCACTCTAAATCGGTTACCTCTGTAAGGGTCATTTTTTAAGTTTAACAGTTCCAATCGGTAGTACTTCCCCTTTACCAATTTCATGATCTCTCCCGATTCCGTCATTGCTTTTGCGCCCCGGCAAATTCCCAATAAAGAGGCTTATCCCTGGTAGGATCATTTTGGTTTATTAGAGCTCAAAAATACTTTTTTCCCTTTCAGGGGAATCAACGGTTCCTCCATTGGAACCTTTCGCTATATATCTACCGGCTGCCACTTCCAAAAAGTGGGCATAATATCCAGTATGTGACCGAAACTAGTTTTGATTCTATTCTAGATTCCTTTATTTCCTTCGCCTATAAACAATACAAGGGGAGGAAATTCCTGCCTTCATGCATCCAATTTTTTGTAATACTTGTATGGCGTATTTCTGAGGCATTGGCCCAACGGTTCCCTATAGGCTTTTGTACGAAACCCTTTTCTTCCAATGCACTTCCGCTAATATCCAAGATTTCGGCTCGACACTTTCGCACAAACCTCCATTATCCCCGAAAACAAAAACAATAAGGGTATTATCCCAATTCCACCAGCTTGTTCCAATTGTGCTTTATTACTTTACGTGCCTTGATCCATTCGATCCTAACCATGGCTGCATAAACCCCTGCATTCGTAAAGCCCAATCTTCTTTAATTCTCAATCGGGAACTCCCAAAGATGGTAAAAATGGTCGACGTAAACGTGAAGTTAATGGGGAGCTACTATCGACTATGCCCCAACTCTCAGTTGTTTTGTGCATAATCTGTTTTTCGTAGCGCTCCATCCCAGCCCCTATATTATACTTAATCTTTCAATATTAGCAAATATCCTCGGGCAAAAGCATGCAAACGGGCCAATGGGTGGAAGCGTTGGTAAAGGCTAGATATACGAAAAAGGGTTGATCCGGATCTTTTGTTTCATGGTCGGAAATAAACGATGTGGGCCTTGTCCGTAAAAGCATCAAGTCATGTAAAAACCTTCCGGGGCCGGATTCCAATGACTCCCCGTTATAACGCATGACTCCGCTTTCCTTTCTTTTTGATCCAATAAACTCATAGTAAGCTGCTTGCACCAACTTATCAAACCAAAAATTATTGGTTCGAACCCTCTTTTGTCGGCAATGTTCCTTACGCTCCCCTACATGCCAATTTACCTGACATATACAGTAGCATACCCCAGCCCTTTTTTAGGCTTCTGGCAAGGGTTATGGTTTGATCGTTTTAAAAAACCTTGGATAAGGGGTCCGGGTTTTATCTCTTTTTCCGAATCGGATACCATATCGGCCCCATACCGGCTTCATGGTGATAGACACCGCGTTAATAGGGATGCCCTTGTTGGGCAGCATTTTTAGCTCATTAATAGAAAATTGGTGAACGAATCGCCTTTGGATGCCAATAAATCAATTAGGGTGGCGATTTCACTTCCATAACAAACCAATATCTGAAAATAACCCATATCAATCTGACATGAAATCAGTAACAATGTTTGGACGCTTATCCTTAGGTTTTTCAGCAGAGCATGAGGAGTTAAGTGAAAACCGCTAATGCCAGTGTTCCTAGGTAAAAGAATTGTTTAATTCCATTTTTCATAATCATGGCTTAAATCTTAATATCCTTATAAAAAACCTCATATTTGGGGCCTTTTGCACTTGCGGCGCGATTATGCCCGAAGCGGGATTTCTTTTCCTATTTCTTATCTATAACATCTAGTTTTATGCCCGTTAAATAAAGTGTTGCAAAATGATCTCCATTGGCAACAAATTCTATAGGTGTTTCCATTGTTCCGCTCTTTATATTCTTCTGAATGCTTTTCACTATTTTGCCAAATTGATTTTACAGAATTTAATGCCTTCTTCATCTACAACGACCGCTTCCCCTCCTTTTGCCCAAAATAACCCCTTCCCTTTTCTTCATATAAAATTTCCGAATGCTGGATTCCCGCTTCCATATCTGCCTGAGCCTCCAACTACCGAACATACATTCTTCATCAATGACTTTCGCCGGTACTGTACACCGCTATTACCTCCAATGATTTTGTAATTAACAACTAAGTTCGAAATCGGAAAAAGGGATTCTCATAATAAAAAGTGTTCTATCTATCTGATTTTCAATCGGTTGTTCGTCCATCTGATACAATCGCATCCCTCACAGACATGATACGGGAATTATCGGTCCCCTCGCGATCATATACCCATTTTTACCCACCGTTGAGAAAAGTGTATTAATTGTTCATATATATACTTTAGATTATTCTGGTATGTAGACCTGAAATATAAAACTGAGGGTGTCTGTCTCTTGCACGCGCAAAATAAAAAAGACATATTGCATTAAACTATAGTAAAAATGTTTGGTTCTGCATCCGAATAGTTAAAGTTACTATTACTTTGTCATTGTAAATTTTTATGTATTGTTATATCCTCCAGTTTTGATTATAATTAATGTCTAGAAGTCGCTGAGCTCTTTTGCTCGTTTAATTCTATGATCAGACCCAGGGGGCGATTGGCTGTAAATGGTGACTTTCTCTTTTTCTTGAGAGATACTCGTCTGGTTAATAATCGTTTCAAAAAGCTCGGCGAAATGGTTGGTGCTTAATTCTTATTCACTTGTCGTTAGCTTTGATTAGTTGTTACCGTGTTACTACTCTATCTTTCTGGGATACAATGACAATTCGTTAACATATTCGTGCAGTTAAATTACTACTTGAGGGATATGATGTGCATTTCCTGCGCGAGATGCAGGAAATTGTAACCTGCGTCGCCTAATGGTTGGGTCATATTCAGACGACTAGATCTTACGGCGCACTCCTTTATAAGCATCTATGACAGTACTGACTTTACAAAGTGAGAGCCTTGAAAATTATCTGCCGGCATTATTTAATAATTCACCTGTTCCCGTTATTAGTTTGCATATCGCAGATTTCATAGTTTGGCAACGGTCCCAGTTTGTCAGGAGCCTTTGGGTGCGACTAGGTACCTGGCATTGAAATTATTGGAGTTCCTGAACAGTCTCAGTAGCCAAGAGAGGCTTCAAAATATTTGTCGTCAGCTATGTTGAACAGTAGCGATAAAGGTCTTTTTGGTCACTTGAATGTCTCCTGTATAATTGGGGCCATAAGAATTGGACCTCGGTTTCTTTAAGCGCCGGTTGTAATTAAAGATATCTTTCCTTAAGGTTTTCGTTTGTACCTCAAGCCGCCTTCGACTATTGTACTGGTTTTTTGGTAGCTTATCATCGTTTGGTGTCTTGTCCGAGCATTGTTTTTTTAAGCATTTTGTCGTGTCATGCTTTTGCTCCCATGACTGCGGTCGTTTCTGGATCGGCCTTCGGCTGAGGAATATCTCCCGATATAGTTAATCCTTTTGTCCGCTGTATTGGTAAGTGTCTCCGCTTCCACTATTCCAGTGTAGGCTGTATAATTGCGTAGTCTGTAAGAAAGCTAATGTTTTACATAGTTCTTTGTTGATGATAGCTGTACTCTTTGGTAATAAGCGGGAATCAGACACATCCGTTTCACCGGTTTCTACTTGTCCTCGGGTAATTTTTTCTTCCGTTCTGGTCAATTAATACGAATTCAATCGCTCCTGATAAAATCGATCCTGCAGTGAACTCGGGCAGCGTTATCCAATTAATTTCCAGTAATGTAATCAAAGTGACCGTAATCTGTCCGTCCATCAGTGCCATTGCCGTATGCATGGATATAGCAAAGTGCACATTGTTTTAAAGGGGATTTGTTTTTGTATTTTTCATTCTTCCAAGCCGTATATCTGGGTTTTCCTTATGCGATCCGAGACGCAAATCTTGTCAACGATTCGGTGGTGATCCAATTCTCTAAATAAAGTCGATTTATTAGACTTCCTTTGTAACTATTGTAAGGACTTCCAACTCCTTATTTCGTATATTTCTTTCGGCCGCCCCTTCGATGTTGTTCAGATGGAAGTCGAGTATTTTGAAGACTTCTTCGCCTTGTGTAGATTCAATTGTGACATTATGCTAGATTACAACTCTCTACACTCTAGTGGAAAATACATGGTGAACCATCATTGCCACACTCCTATTGGTCAATTTGGCAAGGTACTGCCAGATCAAAAATCTCTCCTCGTATTTCGGACGGAAAGCTACTCTCCGTATTTGGGGTAACAGGCCTTGCAATATACGAGTGTCGCATTAACTCCACAAAAAAGAATCATCCCATTTGGATAGTAAGCTGGAAACCTTATCCTGTTCACCATTCATGCAGCCTAGTAGGCGAACCTGTGTCTAGCAATTGGCTAATCCCGGGAAGATTTTAATCGGGATAATTATTCCGCCGGAGAAGATTTTCCCAGTCCCCTGCGCCACCAACTCGACTGCCACTTCGTAAATGACAACAGGCGTATAGGCCTATACCACGGCATCCCCAATCCATTCCATGTCGGAATCAAAACCTGAATAGTTTCCCCGTCCTGATATAAATGCAATATCATAGGTATTTCGCATTCCAACGTATGACGGTCCATTCTTCACTTTTCCCTAAATCAATTTTGCTAACCCATCCGCCAGGTGCCATCACTTCATTGGCATGACCACTGGGTCTGTTTTACGGGTGTTATTGTCCTTCGCCCCAGACTTTCGGCACATACTGTCCCAACCCTTCGGATTACTAATCGCGATTATCCCAGCACTAACATAAAAGCGATTTTTTAATCTGGAGACAATTCCAATATGTGAGGGCCATGCTCCCAGAACTTCCTTTAAAAACTCTTAGCGTATATCTAACCTTGTCCAAATTTGCCATCTCCCACTGGCAATCAGTAATTTTATAAAACCCGCTGTTGAATAATGTGATTACGTTTGATGTTAGATTGACAGGGCGTAGAGCACATCTTTATGCAAAGGCAACCCTTGTGCGAGGCAATCTCTATAATCCAGGTTTTTTTCACCACCACCGCTATCTTGCTTGTTTGAGGCAATTGGGGGAGCGTTACTTGGTACATGAGTATCCAAACTGGTCCGAAGTGTACAATCTGCCTAGGTCCATCTTTGAGTAATTACTTACCCAATGAGCCTTGTTTGTTTGTCTACTGGATATAGTATTTTCTCGATAAACAAAAATCCCTTGGGAATAGTATGTTATCCATTAAAATCGCTCATTGATCGCCCCATCGGTTCAGAACTTACAGATAATAAAGATAAACAGAATGCTTGTGAGCCAGGCTTTTAGAACGATAACGGATTTCCTATATGCCTTTGGTTGGATGCAATTTCAAGAAGATTATATTTTAAATATTAGACTGTAAAAGGTTAAATGCCCATAATTTTTTGATCAAGGATTTTAATGTTTATCCAATCTGTCCAATATGTTCTTTTACCAATTTCCGGTTTTTTCACTATTAAATTATTTGGTTTCAAAGGATCCTCTGCTATGTTTGTACAGCTGCCCTTTTGGTTCGCCCCAAACATTTTGGCTAATCACAACAGGAATTAGAAAAATCCACCGGAACTCTTTCTCATTAGTTTCCAATCTTCCTTTTTCTAAGGGCCAAAGTAGCCTTTGTGGAGGAAGATGTGAACAAATTGGCTTGCTCAGTTTTATTTTCATCAAATCCAAATAAAAGGAATAAGAATACTCTGACTATCCTCCCCGGTTCTTTATCGTTCAATCTGTAAGACCAACTTATATCAGCAGTTAAGTAGCATCTAAAATTGTCCAGAGTGGTTTTAAAAATCACTCATCAGATGCCCGCTTTAACCTCCTGAGCCATACTGGCAACTAATAATGAAATCCTGTGACCCCCTTTCATATGTCTGCGTTTCATACCGCGATAAATGTCGGCGGCTTTATGATCAAATCGTTTTATAAAATCTGGCTTCAGAAGGGGCATTATCACTCGCAAAAATTACAATTGTATTTTCCTGAACTTCACTTTTCATCCAAACTTTTCATACATAAATAAAGTTTCTTCGAGAGATTGTATAGATGGTGTGGTGCTTCGTGTTAGTTCGCGGTTTATATGATCAATCCTTTTGGTGCGCACGTTTGTTTGGGACGGAAATTTTATTGCGGGGCCGGCCAAGATTTTACCCACCCAAGTTCAAATTAATGAAAAACCCGATTGCACGAATTTGGTGGGCAGACATCCCAGACGATGGAAAAATAGTGGGTAAACCGCCGAGAATCCCGAAAGGAAAACATACACCAAACTGAGGCGGTAAATATTGCTTTGGGGCCCTTTTTCCTCTGCCCCGATTCCTTTAACGTTCGATGGCAAGACCGTTGATTGGGTAAAAGAAGAATTAATCGTGATCCAGACAAACCGTTTCTTTCTGGCCTGTGGTATTTATCGTCCATATTCCCTTGGTTTGTTGCCGAGAAGTAACTTTGATCACATCCCTGAAGGAGGTGGAACTACCCTTGGGTAATAGAAAAAGATTTGGAACGATGTGCCCTTATCCGGCAAAAATGTTGCTATTCTACATCCAATTATGGTAAGACAACGGACCTCCACACAACAAGGGACGAAAACAGTGAAACATGAAGCCATTAAAAAAGCAGGATTTATGGCATGAAGCCGTTCAGCTTATCTCGCCTCGGTAAGTTATGCCGATGCCACAGTTTTGGTCGATTACTCGATGCTTGGAGAACAGCCAATATGCCCGATAACACCATCATTGTGCTAGGAGCATCATGGGTGGCAGCTCGGGAGAAGGAACATTGGCGAAGGCCACCTTTGGAAGAAAGTACCGGGTTCCACTAATAATTATGAACGCTAACAAATACAGCGAAGGGCGACTCTGTGGGCAAGCGTCAGCCTTATTGATATTTATCCCAACCCTAATTGAACTGTGCGGTTTTTACCGCAAATTGATGCTTTTTGGAAGGAGAAAGTTGGTTTCCCCAATTAAATCGACCCCAAGGCTAAAAAGAACAGCCCGGCTATTTTCAAAGTTTATCTCCAAATTTTTTATGCGATAAGGGGTAAGCGGTTGTCGATATACTTCCCTATGGAAGATGGAGAAGAGGATTGTATGACCATGAAACAGATCCGAATGAGAGCGAGAGAGCGCTTGACGATGGAAAATTATCAAAAAATAAAGGAAAGGCTTAACAACATTTATACCCACCTAATTGCCCAGAAAGCCGACAAGACGGAATCTTTTTTTAACAGAACAAAACCCAAAAAGTAATATGCTATAAAGCTAGAGAAGACAAGTTAACACTTTAGTAGTGGCCATTCTGATACTTATGAGCTCACGCCATGGGCGGTAAACTCCGGCCTAAGAAGGAAAAACAATACAAAGCCCCAACATTATATTTATTTCTGACGGATGATCAGGGTGGACACAACTTCGCACACGGGCCGACCCGAATATTCCAGAAATCGAAAAGTGACTATTATGAAACACCGAATATGGATTTTGTACTTGGCGTGAATCAGGGTGCTGTTTACAGAAGATATGCCACCAAAACCCAATCTGTTTCCCCATCGCGTAACAGTTTAATGTTTGGTCAGAACGGGGCTTAGGCACATTTACAATGAGATGCTGACTGTGTTATAAAAAAAACTAACGCAATTCGGCTTACTATTGCCGAGAGCTATTAAAAAAGGCTAATCCTGCTTATAGAAACTGCTGCATTTGGCAAGGTTGGCACATTGTTCGCATGGAAACCTAGGATGCCGTTTCGGAACTACAACTGATGGAATGGCCTCCAATAGTGGGGGGTGAAATTTTGGTGAAATGGGTTTTTTTAAAATATTAAAGAGTATACAGGGCCGGCTGATAATACATGAAAGACAATAAGGAAGAAAATCTTTCAAATGCTAAAAGGGCAGGTAAACGCAAGCGGACATTGGGACGAATAGATGCCAAGGATATTTTTGGAATCACCAAACGTGCAAAAGATTTTAATGAAAGAGAGTACTCCGCCGAAGGAAAACCTTTTTATGTTCAGCTTCGCACTATGCAGTTTTTCACCTTTCTTTAGTTTCACAAAAAGAAACCTAATTGAATATTTTAAGAACAAAACCGGGAGAACGACATACAAATCCGGTAATTTGGGGCCATGCTGAAAGTTTTGGATACCGGTGGTGGGAATGATTAGGAATTTTGTTAAAAGAGAATGGAGATAGAAGACAATACCTATACTTTTAATGGGCGACAATGGAGGACGCTTATCAATTGAATCAAATTGCCGTAATCGATGAAAACAAGGAGTTGTAAATGCTTATTATTCAACGCAACACAACAGAAATCTTCCCTTATAGGCGTGATGGAAACACTCCTATCTACGAAGGTGGTTTAAGGGTTCCTATTTATGGCTGTAAGGTCCAGGAATGCAAGGCGCAACCAGACTTGCAGACTCCACGTAACTGAGAAGAACTTTCTTTACCTACGTCTTACCGAGCTGGCGGGGGGAAAATTGTTGAAATGACAGAGCAATTGAATGGTGGAAAATATGGTTTCCATTACTACTCAAAGAAAATATTGAACAAAGTGGGACGGAACAGCGATACCTGAAAATATTTCATCAAAGCTGTCTCACCGCAACCACGGAGTGGCCATACGAAAGGAGATTTTTAAAACTAATTAAATATTGTCCAAGGAGACAAAATACAAGAACACACCTAAAGTTTGAAGCTGTTCAATATAGAGAAGATTTGGGTGAACCACGGAAAATAATCGAAAATATCCGAAAAATAGCAAAGAAACAGAAACTAAAATAAGTTCCTGACCAAAACAAGATGCGGAAACCGAATACGGGATAATTGAAGGGAGCATACTATCGTTTAATGGACGATTTTGAAAGATATCTCTTGTGACGACGAATGAAAGTAAAGAAGTTTTTCTATCGGTTTTTAAAGCACCAGTTTGGGGGACACATTGATTAATGAAGGCAAACCTCGAAAAAAAAAAGAATCTAAAAATATGCGGTTTGGTAGAAGGCAATATTTACAGAATCGTTAGGGGGCATCCCTGATAACTTTTCACTTTTGCCGGGTATTATTTATAGTAGTTGTGGAACAAAGTGCCTTAGCAAAGTGTTGACTCGTCCCTCCCTTTATTTCTTATCAATGTAACTAAAGCCGAAATTTTAAATTCACTCGGTCTGGTATAACAGACAACATGTTTTTTGAAAATTCATATCAGGGTAATCACATTGGTTGGCCGAAAGCGTTGGTAAAATTAAAAACCGATCCTGATTTTGATATTGGCTGCATGGGGAAGCTTTCCTGAAAGGAAGTTAGCAAGGTCTGAAACCTAAGAAGAGGCTATGGTATGTCCCCGTATAAATTTTCTTAAGGGGTACCTGGAATGCCAACAGAGTGAGCCGGCATTATTGCTCTGTACGATTTAGTGGGCAAGGTAGCTAATAAGCCTCCACCAATTATGGGGTCTAGGAAGAACGAAATCCTGTTTCCTGGTCCCTCCTTCTGTATTTTGGAAAAGGAAAGTTAGAGCAGGCCTTTGAGCAAGCAAAATGCCAAGGGAGCCAAACAATTGGCCAGCCATGTAAAAAAAGTGAAAATGTTCGGTATTACCGAAGTCGATTTGGCACTGACCAAGGAACTTGCAATTCTTTTGGGAAAAATGAGACCTTTTAATGGCAGATGCCCAAACAGGGCTATAAGCTTGGAAAGCAATTGATGAATTGGCCATAATTTTACGAAGGATTACAAGCAGAAGGATTGGATGCTATGGAAGACCACGGCCGAATTAACATCGCGGGACAGTGGATAGCCTTACAGTCCAAAGTTGGTGATTTTTCCGTTGATTCCCGATCGTCCGATGCGGCCTGCCTATTAAGGCACTTGATAGCGGTTGTTCCCGCAAATGGGGATATATTTCATATTCATCCAGATACCATGGAACTTAAAAGGAGGCCTGTTGATTGGTGCAGGAAAATCATGGCATCGGACCGGGGCCCTAATGACGGTGATAAAGCAGCCTTCATTGGTCCGGGCCTGTACAATTTGGCAACAATTGGCCACATTGGGTTGGGTGCCTCAATGGTCGAAGCTATTGAAAAAAACCACAAGAGTTCAATGGTAATTTAGCCAATGTGTAAAACAAAATGTCAACAAAGATTAAATGAATAACGGGATGAGTGAAAATGTGACTGAGCTGTCCGCTCCCTGGTTTCGGAATTGAAATTGGATGAAACAAAGCTAAGACAGGCCGACAATTTGTTAGACTGTATTAAGCCAAGAGATTAGATATAAAATGCAAACACTTGAAATTTATGATTACGAATGAACATTTAAGAAAGTGACAAATTTACATAACAATATGCTGTTGGCCAAATCGTTTTTTAAGTGTAACGGCGTATGCGGTTACAAGCGCAACAAAGGGAAACAGCCGGCCGAGTTTTGGTTTATCCTTGGCTCGATGCCAGCAAATTCCACGCTGGTTTTACTTCTCACGCAAACTCGCCAATTTGGAATGGTAAATCCTTAGCCCGGATTATGGGGGTAAGGAGGAAGCCTGGGAATTCCGGATATCGTTATAATAGGGATACCAAATAAACTTTTTAGTCACATTCACGCATGGCAATTGTCCCGTAATTCCCGGTACTTCCCTGTAACCGGAGATTTTAAAGGCATTTTGGGAAGCCGAAAAATTATGGCGATCAACGGTTTATTCCCACGAAAATGAGGTGGTCAGGCGGGCTATCAATTCCGTAGAACTTGAAACCTAATGGTATTAAGCTGAAGCTTAAAACGGCCACGAACAGCGATGCATGCGCTTGGTTTCCATAGAATACCTATCCTGAAGGAAGGAAAAGTTATGTTCTCCTTATTTGGGACACATAACTGGGGCAATGGCCAGAAAAAACAGGGTTGCCAAACAAGTCGGTAAAGAATGAGTCATCTGAGCTAGACATCATAGCGTGGGATGA
>Ga0163217_1057368_pt1 | contig 13440 bp, 10 predicted proteins | sample SynspAceP_FD_185933 | JGI IMG/M metagenome (GOLD analysis project Ga0163217, IMG submission 185933) | Saline lake microbial communities from Ace Lake in Antarctica - Synechococcus sp. Ace-P (PacBio error correction) | ecosystem: Environmental > Aquatic > Non-marine Saline and Alkaline > Saline ...
CGATGGACACTACGATGTGCCTATGCGGAGGACTAGCACCGTGAAATGCTCGACAATGAAGTCCGCTGATCGAACGCGGCAAGAATCGTGGATGAAAAACATGTATGGTCCGATACGTGAGGGCTCCGCTGATGGCCTTGCGGGATATCGCATCCTATCCGCCACAGGAACCCTTTCACTGGAGATTGGGGGCAGTAAATCATCTGCGCGTGCAGGAACTCGGCCAAAGGGGTCGAAGGCCAACGGTGTTCGCATGATGGACAGACCGTATCAGAGAAGTCGCTGTTTTTCTGTTCGCATCCAATCCTGACGGGCGTGTCCGTCCGCCTTCATGCATGCGGTGGCTGGACCAACGGCTACAAGGAATGGATGGCGGTTCTGGCACCTACCAACTCAATGTAATGGGGGTCCACCTTTGATCAGCCTCGGTTACCGGGCCTTTGACGCCCGGCGTCGTCTGGCCACGTAGGCGTTCCAGGACTACGCAAGCGGCGGAAATTGCCTGGATGCCACGCCAATATCGCGACCATGGCGGTGATCCGAGCGAGCGGCTAGATCGAGTGGTGGTCATTCCGCGGAGTGGTCATTATGCGAGCTGGCTAAGCCAAGTCGGGAGGAGGGCGGACGGGAAATAGAGAGACTATAATGGCATTTCATCAAGCCAGTTCGGAGGGGGTGCTCGGAGCGGGACCTGCTCCAATAAAGCCGGAGTCAACATGTTACGGGTCTTCGGCCACGGTAGGCAACCGGGAAATAACAGTGATATTTTACAAACTGAACGGATGAACCAGGAGTAGACACACCCACGCAACACGCACATTTTAACCAATGCGTGCTATTCCGCAGGGAAAAACCTAGCCAATGAAAGCGCTTTCTGACATAGAAACGCAAAAGATTCGCGTCTTAACTAGCGAAATCAAAAGCAGTAAAAAATTTAAAAAACACAACAAAAAGAAAGAATATATTTTCCTCTGGGACCCCCCCCTCGCTTTGGGGAGATCGTGATTCTCCCTCATCTTTCTTGATTTGGCTCCATGTTGGTGAAAGTTCGTTTAATCGCGCAGGAGAGCGGACATTGTTTGCGCCGAGGGATAAGCGAAAGAAATTTTGGGGGAGGGCGAGGCTGCGGTTTGGAGAATGCGACCCATCTCGCTGCTTTTCCTGCCTCATGCGTGCGGAAACAGCGTGGTGCCCTGGCTTTCGCGCTTCTTGTAAGTGAGAATGAGAAGTAGTGCGATTCACGAGGCCAACTCTGAATCCTGACGCGGTGGCTTGCGACAAACGCGAGCGATTTTCGTGGAGGTCTGCGATTAACGGAGGTCAGCAAGGGAGAAGTGAGGTGTTAACGCTTCTTTCAGACCCTTAAACTAGCCCTGCAACCCTTGGATAATTGATCGTTGTTGTCCCGCATTGCGGGTAAACATCGGCATAACCGGGTGTTTTTGAAATGGATGGAAATGTGACCGGTGGCGATCTTGACCACCGGCAGCACACTACAGGGTGTTATGCGATACCGCTTGCGGGCGGTCTGATCGTCCTCTAACGAGGACCACCCGCGTTGTGACGGCTGAATCAAGCTCGCCGCAGAGCTGCTCGAACATCCCGACCGGAACTTGTTCAGCCCGGCGCACTTTGGGGCGCTTTGTGCAATTTGCCGCCAAAAACGTGGCGATTATGGCAGGTCGGATGTCGACTAAGCGGGTTTGAACGAAATTCTTGAGTCAAAAAACGAAAAAGCGGGAAGGCTTACACGGTCATTCCGATATCGTCCCCGATGGCGGGGTACTGGAAATCCATGGCGCCCGATCGAAGGCGGATTTGTAAGCCGGTTTCATGACATCAACGGATCCCTGCGGCCGCAAGGAAGAGGCCTTGCGGGATGTCCACGCGATCACGTGAAGCGGTTTCAGGCGTTTTTCTTCGAGTTTTCGGACGAACCTGCCTGGGTAATCGCGGGCAGCGACGCGCGCTTGCACACCCTGAAATGACCGGTGGGGCTCAGGTGCTGGGCCGGTCCGGCAAGTTCAATGACCGGGGAGCCGGGTTGTGCCATCTCGTTCCACGAGCGGACGCCCGTCTGTCCAGCGCGCCTTTGAAACAACTCAATGGGTGGCCAGAACATCACGCGATTCAAAGGTCGCTTTCTCAAGGAAGACGGGAGTGGGAACTCTGGACGAATTGGAATGTGAACCACAGAAACCAATGAAAAGGCCAGTTGTTCTGCGCGATCCGTGAACAATCGATGATGAAATGGCGCCGTCAGAAACGAGCTCGAGGAATACACGCCGGCTTGTTTTCAGAAAGGGAAGCCCCGACAGCGATGAGGCCGAAGGCTTCTGCAAACGCAAATCGAATGCCATGTTCCGATGGTTCAATTGTCTATGATTCCGAGGAATCGGATTGGTTCGATACAACGAGAAGTTATCGAGAGTAATTTTTCGTTCATGCCACGCTCGAACGAGGGAACAAGGGGATGACCTTTCGAAGGTGTTCTGCGTCCTCGGGTCGAGGCAGGCTTCTAACCCTGAATTGCGTGCTTGGCCCGATCCGATGTTTGGGTCAGGAAATGCTTGCATCATCAAAATCGTGGCAAGTGCGGGCAGCCCCCCTACGAATAGGAACGAAGGATGATCGGATCATCCGGAATTAACCGGATCGTCCGCATGGTGATAGTTGGACTGTGGGCATTCGGACCGCTCACGGAGCAGAAGGCAGCCGAGCCAAATTTTGCGGGGGACGCCGTCGAGAAGCCTGGAAGGATGGCTTTATTCTGTTGACGCGAGATCGTATCGTGATCCTCAAACTCGGGCCTATCGCGCCAATTAATGGGCGAAATACGGGGGCGCATATAAGCCGATGGTCTCTCCTTACAGGGACCTGATGGGCTTCGGTAATGACGCCAGCCCGTATTGCCGGAACAAACGGCGACAAGAGGGTCATGGGGTTCGAAGCAGAAAAATTTGTGGCGCATTCCCGCTCACAGGACCGAGCGGGGAATACATGACCGAAGCCGGCGGATATATTTCCGGATTTCGAAATACCCCACCTCGATGGTGGGATCGTGCAATCCACACCGACCTTACGGCGCTCAAGCGGCCCGGAAACGCGTCTCGTCGATGCCATCGACTGCATGAGTGACGGTTTTCGCGCTTTTTGAATCCCGAAGGTGTCTCGTTCTCCGAATTCACCATTCAAGGGGTACTACGGCCGACGAAGGACGGTGGGAAGTTTTGCAGAGGGCATGACGCTTTGAGGAGGTTCCTGCGAATTGGGAATTGGATGTCGGATTGCGGGCTCCTTTCCGACGTCGACCCGAAATCTGGTTTGCCGGAGCGTCTTGCACGGCACGGGACGGAAAAACTCGGTTGCGTGAGCTAGTTTCCCATGATGACCGTTTTTCTTTCGTGATTGCCGAACGCGTTACGCAAGAAGGCGGCTCGCTTGTCGTTTTTGGGCCGAAACAACAAAGTCAAACAAGCTGAGCGCCGGCTGCGGGACGGGTCGAAAGCCCAAATGACGGATGGGTTCGTATTTTACGATGCGAACGACAGGCTCGCGGCTTTCAATCCAGTTGGGCCCGTGATTTCGGCGACCCTGGCTGCCCAAGATGAACTTGGCATGTCCATTCGAATCCGTCATGCGGCCTGCTCCGGAGAATCCGGCCGCTTAATTTCCCGGAGGCGAGGGACGACCTGGAGGCCTGGGTCCGAAGACAGAACTGTCTTCCGGACAGCAAGGAGATTGATTTCGAGGCGCCATATGGCCATGGCAGGAATCATTCCGCGTGGTCGCGCCGGCGTACCGAAGAAGGCGACCGTTGCCCATTCGGTCCGAACATCACGGCCATTCGGAAAAAGCGGAAACGCTTTCTTGTCGATGCGATCGGAGAGGCCTGAAACGAACGGTTTCCAGCTTTGGGATGCAAATGACAAGCTGTTTGATGGTGAATCAGGCCTATGCGCGATTTCTATCCGAATATGATTCCTTTTACGCGCAATCGGGGATGTCGTTCGAGCGAAGACCAGATGCGCTGTCTATGACACACGCCACGAATCTTGCCGAACCGGGGCGAGAACCCCCAGCCGTCGGCAAAATGGCTGGAGGAAACGTCCGCGCATCACCGAAACCCGTCCGGATCCTTCGACAGGAACACAATAAATGGCACGAAATTGGTGCGCGTCACCGAAGCGGTTTAACCCCGCGAAGGTGGTGTGGTCGACGATCATTGTTCGGAATTCAACGGAAGCTCAGAAGGCGGAACGCGCCTGCGGTGATCATTGAAACCATTCAGAGACGGGATTCATTCTCTTCGATTTGCGAACGAATCGATCGTCCCCCACAACCAACCAGTGGCGTTCCGGCGGGATCGATATTGGATAAGCGTTAACTTCGAGCCCGGAACGTCTTTTGAAGATATGAACCGCGCCATGACCGGGGGCGGAAATACACGAGGGTGCCCCGAGGCGCGAAGACCGAATGGCTGGCCGAACGGCTTGACTAGCCATCGCATCCCAGCGGCGAAAACGGTCCATTCGAAAATCAAGTGGTCGCTATCTCATGGTGACCGAGCGTCGAACAGACCGATGGCCGGCACAGTTGCCGTTGCACGGACATTACCGAGCTCAAGCAGAAAGGAAGAGCAGACTCGAAGAGACCGTTGCCCATCTCGAGCGTTCCGAAGCGTGAGTTAAAGGTACAGACCGAAAACCTGACAAAGCTTGCCGAACGCTAATTTCCGCGCGAACGCGTGCGAGCCGGAAGACGCCCGCGACGGCCAGGCCTGAATTTCTTGCAACGAATGAGCCAATGAAATCCGTACGCCCAGACGGTGTGATCGGCATGACCCCACCTGCCTGCTTTCGACACCAATGCTCAATGCAGGAATCAATTGCGGTTAATGCGAATACGGGTTTCGTGATTCTGCCAAAAGCCTTTACTCTCGCTAATAGAAGATATCCTCGATTTCTGCCAAAAATGGAGGCTGGGAAGCTTGAGCTTGAGGAGGTCGACTTCGAGCTTCAGGAATACTTGATAGTGTTGTGGAATCCTGACGCGCGTGCTCAAGCTAAGAATATCGAGAATGAAGAGCGAATCGCCCCGGAATGTCCGCCCGTGTCCTGCGCGGCGATAGCGGACGTTACGGCAAATCCTGAATCATCTGGATCGGCAACGCCATCAAAGTTTACCGAAACCGGTACCGTTTCGACCTCAAGTGACCGTCGTGGCAGCGCCACGAAAGGAAACAGGTCGTCCGTTTTCGCGATTAGGGAATACGGGCATTGGGATTACGCCGGAAGCCATGTCGAAACTCTTTCAATGCGATTTTTCCCAGGCCGTTCCCTCAACACACGCGGAAATTCGGCGGCCGGGTCTTGGCTTGGCAATCTCAAAGGAACTCACAAATCTGATGCAGGGCGAAATCGTTGTCCGAGAGCGAGGCCGGGGGATCGGCAGTACATTTCTGGGTTGAAATTCCATTGGTATCGCGAGAGAGAACGAGAAATAAGGAAAGGAGTTCTGTGGCCAAGATGGACCGGTGCCAAATATCCTGATTGTTGACGAGGCAATGCAAACAATTGCGAGAAAGGGTTCGAAAAAACAACTCTCATCCTGGGGGATGTCGTCGGGCATGCCGAGAGTTCTGATCAAGGCGCTTGAGCGGCTTGAGACGGCTGTGCGTGACGGGAACCGTTTGACCTCGTTCTGCTAGAAGCGAGTCCCCCAGATGTCTGGCCAACGCGGGCGCGACGTTGGTGCACGAATTCGAGGTAATCCCTGCGTTTCCGGCGGAAACCAAAAATCATTTTAGTCAGCGGTGTGGCTTGAAGACCGTTCGCCGAAACTCAGTTTGAAGGACGATTGAACCATACCCGTTCAGCCGCAGCGCTGATTGGACTTTAATTGCGGAAGTCCTGCTTCAAACGGGTGTGGACGAAGCCTGTGACTGCAAAGAAACGAAGTTAAACGGTTTACCAAAGTCACGAAGCCAACGAAGTGAGGACGGAGGTTGCTCGGTCGAAAGCCTCTGCGATGAAAGTTCCTTTTCTTGTCGAGGACAATGCGGTCAATCCAATGCTTGCAAACAGCAGTTCCCTGAAAAAGGCGGGGCACAAGTCGAAGTGGCCGTCGACGGGGTCGAGGCCGTGAAGGCAAGCGCGTGAGAGAGTGTTTTGATGCGGTGCTCATGGACATCCAATTGCCAAAATATGGACGGGCTGGAAGGCAAGCTCGACCATCGCCGTTTGACGACCCGGAGCGGTGCCAATGTTTAATATTAATTGCAATGAACGGCCACGTTTTGATGGCGATCAGTGAAACCGCTGTATTTCCAGCTGGGCATGAAACGGATTATCTGCCCAAAGCCACTCGATCAGAAGAAGCTTCTTTGCGGCATTGTCCAAAGCGAGCAATGTGGCAACACGAGTGAAGATGCTAATATTCACGCCGGCCAAGCCGCGTGATTTCAATCGACGGCCCTTGATGTCTCCATGTCGACGAGCTGGAGGCGACCCATCGGTCGTGAATCTCTGGGCCAGATGCTCAGCTATGACCTTTTGGCTGAAATGCGGCCACGGTGCGCTGATCGGGGCGGCGAGTGCTTCAGGCGATCTGGAAAATGGTGCGCAAGGAAGCGCATGACATGGGAAGCAATTTTTGGGAAGTTACGGTGCTACGCGCCGTGGAAGCGGATCATGCACGATATACCATTGAAAAAGCAATGTCGGGAAAAACGACCCCCGCCGCGTCAGCGAACTTGTGGCGACGCTGGGCGGCTTGATGGATACGCTTGAAGGAACTGCGGGCCCGGGTTTCGCATAGGCCGTACCGTCTGTCAGCCGTTAGCATCGGAAGAAAGTTCCGGCATCAACGTCTTCGAATGGCAATCTCGAACGAGGCCCGCAGCCGTTTCGGCCAGTACGCGAATATGCTCGCGCTCGCTGGCCATAGCTGGAAAGCCAGGTGGAAGATGCGCGAGCGCGTATCCGTCCAGCCAATCGTTGCCCAGATATCATCGGGGCTCCCAGATCATCAACTCATTCAAGGGTCGCAGGCGCGCATTGCGAAGGGCGGCGGCCCCAAGAATAATCGCCCCAGGGCGCCTCGTCAACAGAACCGTCCTCGTGCGAAGAATAGACCGCAACGAGAAAGCCCAGCGGGACGTTTCTTCGCGGTAACAGCTCTGCCGATGACGACGAAAGGGATGGACGGGCCCAGTGCAAGCCGGTTCGGGCGACCGGTGTCATTGTGAATGACTCTATCGCATCGCGACGGTCTGGGCCGAGTCAAACTGGGATCCCGTGGTCCGGGGTTCCATGAAAAATCAGATTGCCGAGTGCGAAGCGGCCGTCGCCTCGAGCGGGAAGTACATATCGGTCCAAATCGCCCGTGGGCAGCACGGTCTTCGGGCGCGGAATGAGACCCGCCAGAGAAAAAAACGCGGGTTCGTCCGATATGGAGCGAGCCAGATATGCGTCGCCATCCTCTGCGAATTCCGGGCCAGCCGTAACAATCTTCCAACAATAAATCGAGCCATGAATATGGGTGCCAGAAGCAGGTGAGCCGCGCAAGTGAAACAGCGTATGCACCTGCCCGGATAGGTTATAAAGCCGCGTCAAACAGGGGGAACCAGATGAACGCAAATTCTCCTACAAAGGTGGTCAAGCCGTTCGTTGCTCGAAGACGGCCCGATCCGAGCCGGGACCGGTGAGCCCGTCGCAAAGGTAAACTCGCAATGCGGGGCCGCTGAAACGATCCACCATAATTCGTGCCGGCCGTGGGCAAGGCGGAGAATTTCCTATCATCATCGGCCACGGAGATCAACCGTGAGAATTGGTCGAAGTGGGGGAAATCGGGATGGCCGGGAGAGCGATCTCAAGGTCGGTGACCCTGTGACCAGCCTATTTCTATCTGATCGATGGGGAAGACAAATGGACCCGCGCCGGGCGCGAGCGATCTGACGGCGAAACCGCGGCTATGTGGGGCGGCAGATCGACGGGGGATATGCGAGTATAGTCAAGCTTCCGGTCGCGCAATTTCATCAAGCTGCCCGAAGGTCTGGACTCAAGAACAAGCCCGCCGGTCGGTGTGAATTTCGGACCGCGAATTGCCAGCCCTACGGTGCTGTCACGCGGCGCGGGTGACCCCCGATGGATACGGTGGCTTGTCTTTGGCGCCGGTGGTGCCCTTGCGTCCATCAGGTCATGAATGGCGAGTGGGCGCATGCCCGGGTCATTCGCCGTGGATGTCATGGTGCTGACAAACTCAAGGTCCTGTCAGGATTTGGGTGCGGACTATGATCGTGGATGCCTCGAATGAAACGTGTGGGTTGACGAAGAATTTTTTTTTTTTCCAAATGGAAGGCCGCTGACGAAGGGAGCCGGTGTCGATGTGGCCATCGACTATGTCCTCCGACCCAGGGAACCCAGGAGCAGGGCGTCAAAAGTCTCGGGATTGGCGGGCCGTTTGTCAACACTGGGCGGGGGCGGGGCACGCCCTTCATGGGCCCGCAACCACAGATTGCTGGCCAAGGAGCTCGAACTCATGGGCAGCCGTTATTGCAGCATGCAAGCAGGTCATCGAATATCAGCTTCGAGTTGTGTGCACCGTGTGTGAAGTCTGGCCCTGGTGACGCGAAACCGTACAAGCTGGAAGAGGCCGAAACCGGTCACACGCCCGTTGGACCAGGGAGACTGGTTCAACCGGGTGCCGCGCAAATCGTGAATGGAAGTAGAACTTTACGCTAGTCGGCGATGATAGGGTTCGACAACACGCCGATTTTCGATTATCTCGAACTTCCACGGTATCCCCGGCTTTTTCATCCAGAGCTGGGGAGTCGGCGAGTCCGACACCGCTCGCGTCCCGGTGACGATCACGTCGCGGGGCGCAGTTTCGGTCCATTTGTCGAAATATAGCGATGAGCTGCGGGGACGGTTTGAAGTGAGGTCATCCACGCCTTCACTTTGTACGGTCTCCCGTTCAGTCGGGTTTCCAGATCAGCGCGGCGGGTCCGGGGATCCTCGGTCCGCTGTCACGCATCCCAGGGGGCCGAATGCGCCCGAGTGATTAAGAAGTTCCTTTGGCGGGGCAAGGAACTGGTTGTGTGCCGCTGCCTAGTCGCGATAGAGCCCCATCATTGTAGGCAGGAATATCCGGCACGTAAGTCCAGCGCAATCAATCTTCCGAAACGCGGCGGGCCGTCCTATGCCGATGATGACGCCAGTTCGCCTCAAAGTCGAACAATCTCCGATTCCGCGGTGGCGATTCATGGGGCTTGGCCAATGCGCCACAAATGGCTCGCGGGGCCACGCCGGGAAACAGGATCGGTTTTCCTCCCTCGGCACTTGTTGCCGGTTTCCTCTCCCGCATTGCTCCGTAAGTTTCAGCCGACACAGATCGCCATGGGGAATCCGGGATCGCTCCATCAGGGTGATGCCGCTCATCGGAAAAATCCGACGCCTTTGCCTGTCTGGTCACCGAAACCGGTTCCAGAATTCATGACCTTGGCTTTTCCGCATCGGATTTGCAGCCCAGAATAGTTCTTCTTCAGTGGCGGCATCTTGTGTGCTTTGAATTCTCGGTCGCCACAGACGTTCCGAGTTCGATCCCCGAACGCGCGCGGCACAATATAATGGCCCTTACCCGCGACGACGCCCCAGGATTTGCGGCTTCCACTTTAATAGCTGGCAAACTCGTCCACATGTTCCCTGTATCCTTTTGGTACGGGTTCCAGGTCCTGTGCGGGCGTCGCGTAGCATATTGCGCGCGATGACGAAATTTTGCTGGATTGGGACGTTCCCTCATAGATACGCAACAGACGAACGTCGCGGTAGAGCGCTCATCGGATATTCCGGCCTGTAGCCGGCCCACCGAAAGATCTGCACCGCGGCGATCGGCCACCCGCCGACCATTTCCGTCGCATAGTATTTGCAGCAGGCAGCCCTCGGTTCGCGATGTTCTCGCCCGCATCGAAGCGGGTGGCGGCATCGGCGACCATGGTGCGTGCGGCAATAAGGCTTCGGTCCGGCTGTCGCAAGCATCGCCTGCACAAGCTGGAATTTCACCAATCGGACTGCGAATTGCTGCCGTTCGCTGGCATAACCACGCATTCATCGATCCAACCGTTCGCAAATCCCCCGACCAGAAGATGGCACCCATATGCAGGCGGCCAAACGGTCCAGCACCTTCATGGCGGTCTTGAAACCCTGACCCTCGACCCCGCCGATGATGTTGGCTGCGGGACGACGCAATCCTGAGTATGACATCGGCCGTATGCGCGCCCTGTTTGGCCCATCTGCGGTCATGGGGGCCGACGCTCAGCCCCGGCGTGCTGCTTCCACGATGAAAGGCAGACACCCCCGGGCACCGGGTTCAATCGGGGTTGGTGCGGGCCAATCAGTGTGAGATGCCGGCATGGGGCGCATTGGTGATGAGCGGTTTGTGCCGTTCAAGGAAACAATAGGTTGTCGCCGTCCCACGGCGCGCAGACGTAACGCCAAGGGAGCCGGCGTCCGACCGGCTTCGGGTTTCGGTAGGGCGAAGGAGCGATGGTTTCCGCCGCTGGCCGGTTTGGGCAGCCAGTTGGGATTTCTGTTTCGGGCGTCCCGTCGATTCAAAACGATCCTGGAGGCCGATCCCACATTTGGTTCCGAAGCGGAACGAAAGGCGGGTGACGTCCACCCCAGTTCCTGCACGGCCTAGAACCTCCTCGTACATGGAAAGCCCCAATCCGCCGTATTCTTAGGGATGGAGAGGCCCAAACAGCCCCGTTTTCGCCGCATCTCTTCGACGATTTCGGGGGCACGGCATCCTCTTCCGAGACACGGCCTCAAGCGCATAAAAAGAAAGAAAAAAAAAAACAGCCGTTCGCGGACAAACGCTGGATCGTATCGAGGAGTTTGCTGGAGCGTTTCCGGGTCCAAGCGCCATGGGAGTGGGTACCGCTGTTAGAAAGAAAATCTGAATTGTATCACGGTTCCGCGCTGATCTCCATTTGCAGATGGCAATTCACCCTTGCGGCGTGGTGGCTGCGCGTGGCAGGATATCTGATAGATAAAATTCGACATTCAAGGTCGGGGAGGTTTTCCATGTCTCACGCTTATGCACCATGTAACCGGCGCCACCCACCGCGCCGAAACCGGGCTATTTCGCGCAATCTCGTGCTGTACACGAAGAATCGCGCAGAATGACCGATTGGACTGCATGTTCCTCGGGGCGCAGGTCATGGGGGACACGAAGGGTAAATTTCCTTCCTCACCTATGACGTGAGCACCAACAGGGTCGCGATCATCGAGCCGTGACGGCAAATTGGCGATAAGGTCCCCCAACACCGTCGGGATGGCGCATTTCGCCCTATTCTACCATTCGCTCGCTCGAATCGGTGGCGAATCTATGCGCAAATCTGAAAAACATGGCATACCCGGTGCGTCAGATCAACCACCGTCCCGACAACATCGCTTAACTATCAATGACCGGACGGCAATGCCGCCGAGCTCCAGACCGACAATTTCCGAACCAATGAAGACTCAATGCGTGGTTTGCGAACGGGGTGCGTTTTGATCGCGAACTCGATCGGTGTCTGATCGACATGGACGATATTTCCGCGCGCCTGCTGGCGGGTGAGTCGGAAGCCGAACTCAAAAACCTCTACCAGAATAGAAAACTGGCCCTTGCGGCGCTGTGACAGGAAGATGCAGAACCATGGGCATGCTCATTGATGGCACGTGGCACGATTCATGTACTGCCCACCGGCGCGTGAGTTTGCAGGGACGTAAGTTCCAAGCGCACTGAAAGCCCAGTTCCGCAACTGGGTGACGGTCCCGACGGCCAGTGCCCGGCCCGACGGTGAGGGCGGCTTTGCAGCGAACCGGTCGTTATCACCTGTATCTGGCCCATACCTGCCCTGGGCGCACCGCGCCCTGATCTTTCGCGGCGATATGGGCCCCTCGCAGCGGGATTACCGTGTCCATGGGCGCAGCGGGGCGTCAATGCGCAGGGCTGGGACCTATGGCGACAATCCTACTACCCGGACTGCAACCCCCGATCACGTGAACGGGTTTTTCCCACCTGCACGAGGCCTATACCGCTTCGGCACCCGACTATACGGGCAAGGTGACGGTCCCCAAACAACTGTGGGACAAGCAGACCAATCCGGTTGTGAACAATGAATCATCCGAGATCATCCCGGATGTTCAACACCGCTTTCGATGCCGTTCACCAATGCCCACCGAAAGACTCTACTCCGCCGGATTGCAGGCCGACATCGATGAATCAACGAGGTGATCTATCCAACACGGTGAACAACGGCGTGTAATCGCACCGGCTTTGCGCGCAACCCGAGCCCTACAACGAGGCGTAAACCAGCCCTGTTCGATACGCTCGATGATCTTCGAACAGCGCTTGAGCCCAGCAGCGCTACCTTGTTGGTGACCGCCTGACGAGGCCGATTGGCGGCTTGGGTCACATTGATTCGGCTTGGATGCCTGTTTACGTCGGGGCCCTTCAAGTGCAACATCCGCGGCATTTCAGGACTACCCGAAACCTGTTTTCAACTAACAACCCGGGAAGGCTCTTATCAAGATCCGGGATTGCAGAAGACCTTACTTTGGATTACGGCGAAGCTTGACTATTACGGCAATCGAGCGGGTCAACGCCGAACGGATTCGTCCGCTCTCGGTCCGGAAAATCCGAGGCGACCTAATAGCGCGCCCCATGAACAGGGACCGTTATCTTCTTCCACCAAAAGAGGCCGAAAAATGATCGACAGGATTTGTTCGAAAAAGGGCCTAGTAAATTTCCGTCGCGAGGTAATGGGGGATGCGCGCGTCGACTCCTCTATGTCGGGTCTCGACGACTTTGACGCGATTTCATGGAGCAGTTCATCACGAGATGGGTGGGGCGCCGTATGGGCCGTGAGGGGCTGTCGCGCAACAGCGCAGCCCTGCTCAAATCTGGGGAATGCTGCTGCGCTGGGGCGGATGGACCGAGTTCGAGGACATTTCCGCGGTGCCTCGCAAAACGGCTTGACCAAGGAATGAACTGCGCGAAGCATTGCTGCAGATCACTTCTACTGCGGAGGACCGCCGGGATCCGAAGCGTTTTCGGGCGGCCACGCAAGGTCTGAACGAAGAGGCTGAAGCGGCCGAATAGTTATCCACCGTTCACGTGTCTGTGTAATAAGTAATTATATATAGCATAAACTTGTGGTCTTTTTCGGAAACTAAAAAGTTTCATTCCACTGCAGTGATGCTCACCCTCCGTTAACGGTCAGGCTTGACCTGTCCGTCCTGTTGGTCAGAAGCTCTGTATCGATGTGGGGAAATGCGGAAGCTTTGTGAAATTCCGGAAATAATCAGAACGCCATAGCTCTGGATCAGGGGCAGTGAATGGTGGTCAGCCCGCCGATTTTGTCGCTTCGTGACCTGCGCCAAGTACAAAGTTCGG
>Ga0163217_1119945_pt1 | contig 13440 bp, 15 predicted proteins | sample SynspAceP_FD_185933 | JGI IMG/M metagenome (GOLD analysis project Ga0163217, IMG submission 185933) | Saline lake microbial communities from Ace Lake in Antarctica - Synechococcus sp. Ace-P (PacBio error correction) | ecosystem: Environmental > Aquatic > Non-marine Saline and Alkaline > Saline ...
CTTCTGCCTCCGAGGTCCCGTCCGGACAGCTTTCCTGCGTCTATCGCGCACGACGGTTTCTTTCAGGCAAATGTGCGGGGCATTTACGCTGCTGGCGATCCCGTTCTTTGGTTCTAAGCGGTCCTTCCTTCATGTTCGAATAACGACCGAACGAAAGCGAGGCCGAAGATGTCGGAATCACCCTTCCCCGTTTCTCTTCGCGCTGGTCGGGCCATTTTCCCGGTGGGTTCTGGCGATTGCGGGTGTCCTTTGCCTGTCCCGGGATTCGATTTGGCGAAAGCCCGGCATGCTGTTATCCACGGGCGTCCTTCGCTGCAACAGTCTTCCTGCCAGCCTTGGAACAATTATCCATCGGACTCCATCGTGACGCGGGGATGCGTGAAGTTTCTTGTGGCTATACAAAGAACATCGGCTGCGCACCAGGTGTGCATCCGCCAACGCGGGCACCTTGGGCAATCCTGATCCGCCGTCCCATCGTGAATGGTTTGTCCTATGCCTCGTCCACACGGATGTCTCGTGTCGGGCGCAATTTTCCTTGCAGGCGTTAAATCCTCCGGTCAGCCCTTCTTATTTGGGCCCCGAGGGCACCAGACTGATCCTCGGCAATCGGAGTATCTAATTCGCCCATGTGAATCCAGAAAATCTGACCCAGTCCTACCGTCATGGCGGCGGTTTAAAAGCTGCCCCAAGGCCGAATGGCGCGGCCCCTGGGGCGAGGTCTTTGCCTCGGGGCGGAAGCAGGCTGGGGTCTGGATGCTGAGGAGCATGAGACATCATTGCCCACAGTAGTGCGTACTATGCAGCGTAATATCAGGTAATCTCTCCCCCCCACTGACGCCATTGCTGCGGGCCGCCGTCCTCTTATCTGCCGTTTCTTGGGATGACGAGCGCAAATCGTTAAACGTTCTATCGGGAATCCAGATTGTAAGGGGGCCACTGCACGTGATCAAAAAGGATGAAGGGGCGGCGAACCTTCCGTCGCGGATGCCCCGGCGCACAACCGATTGGTCGAAGGAATCCCTACCTCTCGAGTGAATTTCCACCTGCCCGACGAGAAACAGTCAAGCACTACCCGGGCCCGGAGGGAAAAGGAGGAAAACAACGGGCACACTTAAGTCGACGCCGGTAAAAGCTACCCCGTGATCGAGACGGCAAAATAAATGACCCCGTTAGTACATGCGAGTCTCGCTCAATCCCGCAAAAAAGTGAAAAGTCTCTTGATGGCGCAAACAAGAGAGAGCTAGTGGTTTTGCCCGGCGATGAACAGATCCCCCAGCAAATATACTGCTTCGCGATGCTGAATGCCGTGCTTTCGGCCACAGAAGAATTATGGTGCTTACCTCCTTGTTGATCGGAAGCGAAATCGTGATTTCCTGGCTAAATGTAACCGAGGGGCCAGGTGTTTATGGCAAAAGTGCCGAGTCGGCAAACGCTGATTGGAGTCATGAAGTCGCCCGACCGAACCCTATTCTCCGAATTGACGAATTGAAAGCCCATACTGAGGGCATCGGTATGAACATCTGTCGTCGAAAATCGCATCTGGGGATCATCATTTTGCGTGAGAAAACCACAATGGATAAGGTACGAGAAATAGAAAGTTTACATACCAAATGGGAAATTTCTTTATTGTTCCCGGTCCCCGGTTGGCCTGAAACCTCTTTGTGACTCCTCAGGCGTGGCGAATATGCCGAGAATGAATGGGTCAAAAGCCACACTGCCATTCCACGCGCAAAAAGTGCTGTTCGCTACCTTTCTCTCTGCTTAGTTGATAATGGTTACCTCATAATTCCACCGCCCGATCTATTGCTTGTTCCGACTTCCGGCTTGCCGAAAAATGATAAGTATGCCCAGTGAAAAAGCTACGCGGACGAAATATACTCAGATAACCTGCCAAACAAGGGATAGGGTCCCAACACATAGCAATAAAAAGGCCGCGCGAAAATCCGAAAAGGTAAAATGGAACTGAAGCGCCAACACTATTTGTTGAAAAAAGTGATCATCCTAGTCCGCAGTGGACAATGTTTTCCTTGTGCTACCAAATCGTAAAAAAGATCAGAGTAAAAGACAGGCAGAGAGCGCTTTGGAGATGGGGACGAAATCAGCGCGGCCCTTAAGGCCGCGCCCCCGATCAGGGCATCCGCCACGGTTTCGACCCTGAAAATATTCCGCCGCGTTTGTCCGCCCCCTGAAAGAGTTCCGCCAACAGCAGCCGCAGAGCGCCGCTGAACACCTCGAGGGCCTAAAGCTGTTATAGTGCAACGGAGGCGCGCCGAGAAATAAACATGGCACTTCGAGTGATCTGATCAACCGCGATTTTGCAGTGAACCAATCGCCCCTAGATGCCCGTCGTCCAAAGCGAAGACACGCCTAATTGGATCGGTTCCTCAAGGAAGCAGCCATCCCCGGCAGGAGGCCCGCAAGCCTTGCTGGCAATGAGTCACATAATAGTTGTATCGCCCTGCGCGTGCGGTCTGCCTTCGCTAATTCGACGCTGATAATGACTAAATGTAATGAGCGGTCAGGATGCGTGGCACGGCCCCATGCGGCTATCCGTTTGCGGCGAAAGCGTCAGCGGCGCTTCCCAGGCATGAGCCTCGCGGCGAGTTATGAATGCCCGAACGACCACGTAAGTCGCGCCGATGTCCGAGCTTCTCGGACAATCGTGGCAAGATATCTTGCTCGGTTTGAGAGAATTGCGCGCCTTTCGTTCTGTGTGGCAATCCTGCGCGCCGATGCCCGACGGAGGTACCTTTGCCCAAGCAGTGACAGCGGCGGCAATCATATCGACGGATAGGCGAGACAGATCAACAGAGCCTCTGTCACTGGGACGCTGTCCAGACGCAGCGCAACTATCGGCACCCAAAGCAATTGTCCATGACCCGTCTCCAGCGAACCGTTCATCCTTCCAGTTTTCCAGCGCAAGCTTGCGGCGCTCATGTTGCATATCCTTGCAATGTGGTTTAACAAAGGGAACCAGCGCCACCCTCCGACAGGTGGCAACGTCAAGCTCAAACGTCAACACGCAGCGCGAGCGCCGCTGCCGTTGCCGAATTTAATGATTCGCCACACCCCGCAGGCTTCGGTCAACGATGGGATTGCGGAACTTGAAGCCGGATTCCCAGCACCGAGTTTCATCAATCGAGATTTCGGTGCCGAAAAGAAAACATCTGTGCCATCGGCGCGACAATGCTACCCGCGTCGCCGTCCTGTTTCGACAACTTCGTCGTTGGTGTCGGCTCGTCACATACTCCATGGTATACATTCCATGCCGGCGCAGCCCCCTTTTTTTGGATGCGATGCCGCAGACCGCATGGCCTGCCGCCCGACGAATATCATCAAGGCCTTGTGATTGAGAGCTAATTTGGCCAGATCTGGGGGCTGATGTGACGGCTTGCTTGCCTGGGATCGCAACATGCTGAATACTACTGTTACTTATGACAAGAAAGCCCTTTGGGGCCGCGATGGGCGCTTGGGGCCTGGGGAGGAAAATGTGTTTGAATGGCGAGAGGATGGAAGTAAACGCGGAGGGGGGGGGGCGCAGAAAGTAGGGGGGACCAAAGAAAAGAGGGGAGGGAGAAGAGTTGAGCAGTGGAAAGGCCCGGGTTGGGGATAGAGTCAGGTTGGCCTAAGGGGGTGGGGGGGGGGGGAAGGCGTGCCTAGGTGAGGTGTTTCTACCCTGGGGGGGCGGGCGCGGATTTTCTCAAGCGGGGGTCTGCAACATGATAGCTTAAAAGGCCGCCCCCTAAAGGGACGGACCCTTCGTCAAACGCTGCTGCGGCAAGCAGCGTCAACATGACTGTGAGTTACACTTCTTGAAAGCCTGCCAATCCGCAGTTTGAGCGTAACCTATGTCATAACGGTTGCGGGCCAGTCAGAGAAGACCACCCTTTACCCCGCTCTTGGCGCCAATGACATCCCTAAGTACAACACAGATAAGGTCGCCCTTTGTCGTTCGGGGATGAGATTGTAAACGCCCACTCGGAATACTCGAAATCTGGAGAAGATTTGACCCCTAGATCCACCGCTTTGGGAACAGGGCGGGAATACCAGAGCTAGGTCCGCAGCGGCAAATCCAGAAAAGCGAAAAAAAAGTATCAAACAAGACTCAGCCCCTCGCAACATAGCATGTCGTCTGCCAAGAGATCACAAAGGCCAGGCCATGTGCCGAGGTCCGCTTGTTTGTCACAAAATTTCTATGCATTGAGCGAAATTTTTTTGTACGAGGGGGCCTAGAATTGAAAATGGCATCGACCTTGCTCGTTTCAAACTGGGGCGAAATCCTGCGTCCCAGTGCCTGCGGGTCTAGAGAGCTCTGTACCAACCATACCTTCGCTCCATTCCACCAGAAAACGGCTTGCTTCCCGAACTCGGCTCGGCCTTGATCCAGTAAAGCCACATCAATCCAGGTTAAAACGCGCGCCCACACAGTCCGAGGCAGGGGGATGCCCTCGGATTGTATTCGTCGATCATTTTTTTGCGGCGTAAGTCTTCCCTTAGCTGAAGCCAATTTTCCTTGATCAATATATGCGTGCCATTCTGCGAAAATATTTATAACTGAAAAGGTCGGATCTTATAGTTCCGGGGGTTGAACTTTGCACCAAGGGAGGATTGAACACCCAGTCTCTATCGATGCTCCGCAAATGGTCATCAGAAATCGGCAAAGCCGACCCCTAATGTTTCCCCCCAAAAGCTGCGTGCGGAAGCTGGCGAACGTTCGGCTTTATGCCGCCCTGATACCAATGTCGGGCGCAGCTTCCGTCGGGCTGAACGGACAAATCCGTAAGCCGCTGTCGCACCTTACTGGAAGGAGTCAGCTGTTTCGAACTTCGAAAGGTCCAAGGGGATGTCAGAGGTGCGGCATTCGGAAACCGAATTCCGCTGGCGACCATTCTCGCCCTGCAGCAGCGGTAAAGCCCGCGGTGCATCTTTCATGCAAACGAAAGATTGTCATAACAGGAAAATGTTTGGTGGTGTGTATGCAATTCGTTCTGGTGGCGTGGCCGGCCAGACCCGATTCGAAAGATCTCTGTTAATAGGTCACGTTCCGGCATTCTATAAATTGCTTGACCGGCCCCCAATGCTACCCCAGACAGCAAACGTTAATGCACGGTATGATACCAGGGGATACATCAGCGGCGCGAGCCGCGGTGTCCGATCGCATAAATAATCGGTTTTTCGACGCGCGCAGTCGGCACATGTCAGGAACCCAAGCTTGATCCTTAAAGATGCAGTCCCAAAGAATGCCCCATCGCGGGAAATCTTGGAGTTAAAACTACGCAGATAGAAAGGTCGGGACGGGGTCCGTATTCGATGGAATCCGGGCGTGGGTGTGCTATGGGCATCGGGCCACAGCGCGGAGGTCGGGGCCAAGGCAAAAGCTATAACCGCAATTGTTATCCACCGCATGATCGCTCCATATAAAATCATCTGGCTGCGTGTCTACCGATGTTACAAGATGCGACCATTGCGTGAATAGGACATAAGTAAATCATATCCAACCCGGACGTGAGATCCCACCATATGCGCAGTCGCAAGTTGTTTTAACCGGTATTCATACCTTTGAATTAAAATCCCACACACGCCCAAGAGTAGTCTCACACATTATTTGGATGCTATAACTTACATGCAAGCTAGCACATGAATGCAAAGTGAAGTCCTTTATTATCAACCTGCCGAAATTCCACAGGAATTAACAGACTTACAAACACACATCAATTCAAACTTCAAAGAACTGTAAGTCCACGTACGTTGCTTTGGCATAAAGTCTCCCCCGGAAATAATCTGTCGTACAGAGAAAAGAAAGATAAATGCTAAACCTTGCCGCGAAGCAATCTCCATTGCGACACGCCAGTATGAAAATCAATTGCTTTATAGCCATCTGTGCAGTTATTGGTATTGAATATAAGAACACGTCCAAAAATAGACCTCTCGAGGGAAGTGTAATCACAGATAGGCCGTGCCAAGCCGATCAGGAATGAGGAATCAAGCGTCCGTGTCATATCGCGCGAGCGGCCTTCCGGTAGAGTCAATTTCTTGTTTGCGTAAAGCGCTGCGGAAACTGTCATGACAGGCAGCCGGAAAATACGGCGCCAGTGTAAGTCAAGGCACCATTCCGAATCTCCCAATTTTCCCCTGAAAACTCGCGCTATGAGGATGATACCGTGTAAATCATTCCCCTCAGTAATTCTCCACCTAGTCATTTAAATCGTGTATCGTCGATATACCGTTGAGAATACTCGAAAACTACTACGCGTCATTATTATAGTATCAGGCTCGATACGATTATTCCTGCTAATAATGTTCGCCACCACGTCTAGATAGGACAAATCAATAAACAAATAGATGTATCTCTGTTCTTCTGAGTTAAGCGAGCGTAAAAATGAGACGCCATAACAGGTGCAAGATCTCACCTCATATTCCTGCATAGAGATCGCGTATTCTGCTATCTGTACCTAGCGTTCAAATTCCATCGTAATTCGTATTCCAATCTAGTCCATGACGGTTGATTAGTTGCGATTTGGCCCCAAAAGTATAAGCGGATTCAGGATTGAGCTCCCTGATAATCAGCACCCGTGATGTAGACGATCCCCCACTGACAGCAGGACTGTCGAGTACAACGCCAAAGTAGGGCGCCAGAACTAGCAACACATAATTGGGTGCCATCCCAGCTAGGTCCTTCACAAAGATGTAAATGATTGAAAAGTTCCCGGTTTCATTGCCCAGATCCCTTTTCAAAAGTCCCGTGGTAAAAATGCCTTTCCGAGTCCCCATCGGTTTATCGCTGGGAAGCCAAATTGTATTCCAATCCCAAAAGGCGATTGTATGCTGTATGGTCAAATAAACTTGTTATTCATCCAAAGCAAGGACTCTCGGATCCACAAAGATCAAACCCGATATCTCGGAGCCGATTTGCGAGACGACTTCTACTTTTCGCAACGCCCAAATACTATCTAAACTAGATTTTACCGGGAGACATTCCTAGCTTCCGCGAGCGCAAGGTCCTCAGCCATACTCACTGTCACAGCAGCCACAACTCCCCCACGCCAGTCATCGTGACTTTTCCCCGAAGCCTAGCTCCATAAATGATTTTATTCTGAATATTTGACATGCGCGGAATTTGGCGTCTCATCACGATTCCCTACCGAATTCTTATCGAGAAACGGCCTCAGCCAGCGGATGGCCGAAATGGCAAATAGGTCTCCAATTCTCGAAGGAAGAACTGCCGGACGTTCGGAAAAGAAAAATCTCACAACGATCCAGATGGTTACCATGATTCATCTACTTCTACCTGAGAGATAGTCATGCGCATTGGGTTAGAGCTCAGCGATCCACAAATCTCCGAGCTGTCTGAGCGCTCGACATTCCAAATTTTCTGCATTCTCACGTACTCATCGGCGAGGAGGTAAGTCAATTGCCCTGTATCCTTATATCGTTCGCTATCTAAAATTTCTTTTGAACTGTCCGCGACGGTCGATATAGGCGGTTAGGCACTCGATTCCTTCGAAATTCCAGGGAAATATTGCTGAATAGCTTCTTTGTCAGACGCGCGCTCACACCACCGAGATAGCTGTGCTACCCGCTAATCAGCAAGACGGGCTGAGAGAGCGCAAACAAAATTCACGCATGCGTACAGGACGACATCTCACCAGAACTCCAATCGATTCCAGGCAAAAGTACTCATCTATTCGATAAAGAAATTTACATTCCACGTTCTGACGCGCCCATCGCGAAATCGCCGAAAGTGTGGAAAAAGTGGGACACTAATAGCGCTTCAGATCTACCCAGCGAATCTTCGAGGATAGTCGCTTCAGCAAACCATTTATTAACAAACTACATCAGCGTTCACATCCCAACTTCTCAGGAAGCTTGCAGTGTCTGCGATCTCATCTCAACTGGACGTACCCTTTGCGCGCTGCGAATCCCACACCATATGGATTTACTCCAAATGACATGCAATTCGTCTTGTCATTAAATGTATCAAAAAACAAAGGTCACGCCCGGTGCAGGGTGCGCAGCCCATGTATAGGCCTCGCGCAGGTATACTCTCTCGCTGCCGCCACAGTAGTACGAGATGTACCCTCGATTCCATCTGACTGTGTTTTTGCGCCAATCGAGACCAGTCCGCGAGAGACGCTAGAGTCACGCTGTTGTCATCACAGGCGACTTTTACCTACTGGTTTTTATTTCTTTGATCACTAAAGTGGCGACCGAGGAAGAGTCATAGCAATAAACACTCCCATTTCCATCCTCTGTAGCCACCCAACTGCGCCCTCACTCCCCAAGAACCCCGTCTAATTGAATCGGTTCTTTTGCTTGAAAGGCAAATCATTAGGCTGCTTCAGCATCTGGCTTATCTGTTAACAATAAGCCCATTGACGACGCGAGAAAAAGATTAAACGAAAGTGAGAAGAAAGAGGTATAAACTACGTCTTCTCATAGTCGGGAACGACATTCCGAAAAGTCTAATCCTGCCGATTTTACCACATATCACTGCCTTCATATAGAGGTCAACTTTCTTGCCCGTGTATACTACGCGTCTAACCAAGTATAATCTGACCTACCAAATTCCATAAGCAGTCAAAAATTCAAGTCCTGACACTTGCAGCTCGGCGAAATTTCACACAAAATAAATCCCTTGCCATAAACCAAACCCTCATATTTAAAAAGACTTGGGTCGAATAACAAACTTCACAATCAGAGGGCGCGGTGCCCACACATCGAAATCAGGGTGGACCGTGAACAAAAAGTGCGCACATTAGACATATTCACAACGCGGCGGTTCAATGAGGGATTGAAGGCTGCTGCCGCACAAAAAGAGTAGTTCTCTCGAAGTCATGCCGATATGACAAGAGCCAATAGATCTTCGCGTCCGACCCTCATCAAGGTCAGCTTGTGGATACGAAGCGTGACTATGAAGGTAATCATGAGAAAATTCACTCGCAGACAAAGAGGAGTCTTTCGGAAGTCTCTTGTGACACGCAACAGAGTAGGGAATCCGCATTTTCATGATGTAAGTGCAGCTGAGGTGGTGGCTGCCTGAGATATGAGAGAGAATCTAACAGGAGCCCAAAACTGTGATATGAGTTTTCGAATCCTCGGAAAATTACTCAGCTCATCTCTATATGTGTACCCCTGAAGAGTGCGATTAATGGCAGCACCGATCCGCCGAGATGGAAACGCCTGGCTACCTTAGCATTGTGTCGAATAAAATTTGGTCAGTTGCCCACAATAAGATCTAGCGAAAGCAGCGGCATTAAGTCTTACAAGTACGTGACAAGAATTCTCTTTGCTACTTTTTTCGTCGCGCGAGGGAGCAGACCCGCAGTATGAGATGCCATCTTCCAATACCCCGCCAAATCCTCTTACCATGAAATCATAGCCACTGCTGGATAGATAGTACGAGAGATGTCTTTTCCGAATCGGAGTCCGTCCGTACATAGCTTGCCTCGATCTGGCGGCAGCCTTCCCCCTATTCGCGCGGTGTGTATAAGTGCACGCTTCCCTCCGATCTCGATCCAGTGATCCGATCCTGACAACTGTGCTGTATTTCCTCACACATCCTCTGATGGAGATAAATGAGCCAAGTCCTGCACTCATTTTATCCTCATACATACGAAAACGCACCCCCCATCATGGTCTTTTGGTAAATTCAACGAATGCGGTCTTTTCGATCGAGCAAAGGATCCGCCTCATATCTGCGGCCCTCGGCGCAGGTTAGAGGCAAGTGGGCATGGAGGATTTTTGTCTCTCTTTCTCGTCAGGAGGTGCTGCAATTTCGTTCAAAGCCTATTAACTCAGTGCCAGCGCTAGTTGATGTTAAAGACGTTTGATGGGGTCGCAAAAAGTTCTATACAGCTAACAAGAAAGTTTCGATGCGCGATGTCCGAAGCACTTTTTCTGTTCGACCCCGTTCAGACATTGAAACCTGTGTATATAATGAAGTTTAAACTCGCGAGTTTGTTGGCAGTAGTTCATGATGCTAGATGATGTATAATTTATTACAAGTCCACGTGACTCACTAAGCACTTTTTTCACAAAACAGTTCACACAACAACCACTATGCACTGAGCTATCATGCATACACGTTCTTAAAACTGCCTCGGTCGATCGCAAAGTGCTTGGCCACAGCTTCTTCCTAACTCCCTACGAATTAGAGAAAACCGAAACACGCCTAACGCCTGAGAATTCCGCTATTCTTCTTCATCATGAGAAAAATCTAAAATATCTCTATTTTCCGCCTCTGCGTGCACTAAATGACCATAGCGCAGCGCTTGATTCGTGGCCTGGCATTCGCGTAGCACTATCTTAAGTGACAGACACGATCAGCGGGTGCACACATCTTCTCCCGCGAGCCGAGGTTTCGACTATATGAATCTGAGTGAGCACGATCAAGCAATGTCCAAAGGGTGATGGTGATGCATTTCCGGTCGTCCGGAGGTCCATGTTCGACCCTACGAGTGTGTAGACGGATCATGGCAGGCAGGATAGATTCCTTACCCGGATCACATAGCAGTCATGGTGAATTTGTTTGAGAGTACTCGGAGTGTACAATAGACTTCCCGCTCGCGAGCTATCTACATGATATCAATTAGAAGCCATCCGCGAGGATGCAGTCCCGATGGTTTATGACAGTTAGTGACAGCCTGGTGTCGATCTACCCTAACTATTCAGACACCGCTTACTGTATCAGCGTCTCTCCAGGCGAGAACAAGACTGTGTTTCAAGACTGGCTGAACCTAGTGAAAAAGGTAATTGCTTTGAATCAAAAATCTCTCTTTATTAGCTAACTGGTATCCCAGCACTACTACTTGAGAGTAAATTGAAAGTCGGCGAGAGTCCCAATAATAACGTTTCTCTCTCGCCACCTATTCTTTCACACCAACACTCTAGCAAGTTAAAATTGCGATCTCGATGTGTCCAGGCATTTCTCATCTTAATTTCCTAGAAACAGCTGCACGCTCAGCGCAAAGGGTATTAAAAGGAACCGGGGGCGTTTTCACCACTTTATAATCATTATCTGTATGCAATACCAGCGATACAGAGTCACGTGCTTTATCTCTTTCTTCATTATCAGTAGGATCAAAAAGCCTCAATTTGGGTCACCCGAAAGCAGAAATGTCACCAATTAGATAGATTACATGCTCTGTAAAACCGTAAATGATTAAAATGTCTGGTTTTTTGGCCGTATAATTCCGGTTTGCCACCTCCTAACTCAAACACTTACGCCATCCTGGCTTATCTAAAAAAAAGTATGAACTCGCCCATCATGAGACCAAATCGGACGTTCTTCCCAAAACCACTTACAATTTTTATGTAAAATGATGGTAAATCAATCTATTGGAACTACCGTTTTTTAAAACCAAATCGTTTTTACCATCACCTTAGTCCAAAAACACTAATTGGTCTGTAGCAGTATGTAAATAAAGAAGTAGTTGTCTTTCGAATAAGCCTTTTTTAATTATTTTCAATATTTTAATGTTTTAAAAACTGTTCTAGATGAATATTCCCGTTGAAATTACCGTCCAACATTTTGCTTCAACCGCAAACTATTGCGCTATGTATGCCATATGAGTACATACGCATATTGCGCGTACGTTAATTTGAATTAAATTCTCGCCCACCACATTGCTCCAGCACCCCGATCCCTTCAATGCTTGATCTTACCTGATCGCCTTCTGCAAAGTAAAAATCCATCGGTACGATTCCTGTCCCGGTCATCATCAGATCACACCGAAAGGAAACTGTATTTGCTCGGGTAAATGCCATTCGCCCAATACGGGTTGCTTTGCGCTTGAGTTGAAGTCAGATCGGTACCCTCACCGCTGCGGCTACTTTTCTCTCCACGAGAATTTCGAGATTTATTTTGGTGCTATTCGCCGCCTGATTTCATCTGGGATCAGAATGCAGGGTCCATTGCCTGCACACCTTCATATAGCTGTTCGCCTGTGTAAATAGAAGTGGGGTTTCTCCCTCGATACTTCCTGCTGCTCATATCATTTCCAATGGTAAAGCCCTGAATTTTTCAAGTACCACTCCGAGCACAGCAAATGATCCCGCCGCCGTAGCAAGCGCCCCGTCTACTCAAGCCTACGACACCGGCTTCAAATGGCATAAATCCCGGGTCCGGCAGCGCCCCGCGGTCGCGCTGGATATTAGCGCGGTTTTCTGCGGACCTTCCATGACAGCCGCCGTGATCGGGCATATGAACTTGCAATGATTGCGCCTGTCTTGTGACATCTTAATAGGCCGCAGGTCATGAAAAAAATTCTCGTTTGATCTTCAGGCCCGCGAATGGCGCGGCGCGTACCGGTGTCATTTCTAACCCCACGGGGCATATTCGCACACCGCTTATGCCCGTGGGCAGCAACCGCGCCACCGGTCAAGGCAATGATGCCCGAAAAGCGTCCGCGGCCAACGGGGGCTGATATCCTGCTGGCCAACACCTACCATCTGATTGTTGCGGTCCCACTGCTGAAACGGATCGACGTTTGGGCGGTCTGCATAAATTCATGAACTGATAAAACCCATCCCCGGATTCCCGGGCGGTTTCAAGGTCATGAGCCCTTTATCGGATCTGCGCAAGCTGACCGAAAGGCGTGACCTTTAAAAGCTCACATCGACGTCAAAGCACGAGCTTACGCCTGAACTGCTCGATGGAAATCCAAAAGCTGCTTCGCTCGACAATGTGATTGTCTTCGAACGAAATGTCCTGCCTTGCCGGCGATCGGGCGGCGTATTGCTGACATCGATGCGCCTGTGATGCGGTGGGCCAAAACGCAAGCCGCGACGCTTTGGCGCCGCCGGGCTAGTGCGCTGTCGGTATCCAGCAAGTGGTCCCTTGAACAGATTTTCGCGAGGAATGCCAGAAGCGCTCATTGATGTGGGCTTTGACGGCTAATGGCCGTGGGCGGTCCCCCCTGGGCCGTGGGGTCGAGGGCAGGAGGCGTGTTCGGCTGTCCTGGATTTTGGCCACAGATATGCTTGCCGGTGACCGGCCGCGCTATCTGAATGGGGGGTGGGCAAAACCCCGACGATATTGTGGGTGCCGTTGCGCCGTGGCAATTGATAGAATGATTGCCGTCCTTGCCGTCGCGGTCCGGCGTACGGGGCAGGTTTCCCACCCGTCACGGTGTTTGTAAATCAAGAATGCACGCCCACGCTGACGACCCGCGCCGTTGAACGAAGCCGGCACGTGCCCAGCCTGTGCCAAACTACAGAGCCGCGCCTACCTGCATCATGGTATTCGCAGTCAAGGCAAATGATCTCGGGAATGCTGCTGACTGGCATAACCTGCACTATTTCCAGAGATCATGCCGGTATGCGTGGTGCCAATTGCCGGCGGTTCAAATTTTGAATGCGTGCAGGTCTGATTTTTCATAGCCAGCGGGCCTGGGCGATCATCGACCCGCTTTAGGAAAACTTCTCTTTGATTGGAGAAAA
>Ga0163217_1027593_pt1 | contig 13439 bp, 3 predicted proteins | sample SynspAceP_FD_185933 | JGI IMG/M metagenome (GOLD analysis project Ga0163217, IMG submission 185933) | Saline lake microbial communities from Ace Lake in Antarctica - Synechococcus sp. Ace-P (PacBio error correction) | ecosystem: Environmental > Aquatic > Non-marine Saline and Alkaline > Saline ...
AAGAGATGTTTTGGGGGCTTCATATATCTTGGAGGTAAAAACGCCAAAAGGCCCCCCCGTTTTTTTTTTTTTTTTTTAAAAATCGCCCGGCCCATCTTTTGGCGGGTTTTTAAAAAATCCCTTTTTCCCCCAAAACTGCAAAAGCACGAAAAATTGGGTTGGGGGCTTAAAAATTTAAACGTTTAACTAATTCCAATCTAAAATTTAAATTTGAGAAAATTAATAAGAAAGACAAATTCCCCCCGCTTAATAATTTCTCAGCCCCTTTTTTTGGGAACGTAAACTTCTCCTCCATTAACCACCCTGTTGGGGTAACCTGAAGAAATGCCAATGGGCAATGCAATAAATTTTGATTCCGTTGGTTTTAGGGCCATTGTAAATATGAAAAATTCAAAAAGCGCAATTGATCCCCGAAAAAAATCTTAGGTCCTGCTCCTATTTCAAAAACGAAGAGTAAACTTTTTCAGGTTCTCAATTTAGGGGTTCGCAATGGTATTTTTGATTGCCTAAAGGTTTTGGTTTGGCCCATTAAAAGGCGTTTTGTGCTACGAAAAGCACCTGTTGTTTTTGATACGGATTAAGTATCATTACCACCTGTTGCCCACTCGCTCCTTAATTTTACAAAAAGAAAAGCACGAGGAAGTTTTCAAAACCTTTCGGACAGAAAATAAAACTGGAAGAAAACAGAAGGGTAAAAGAAAGAGTGTTTTATTCCACAGAGAAAGGTGTTTGCCCAAGCACTTGAACCAATCGTTTCTTCGAGTAATATCAAGGTATAAAAAGTTTTATTAGCCCAAATTTGGCAATCCCATAAAACTTGATTGCCTTTGTTTCGATCGAACTTCAAAAACTTCAATAGGGAAGCTAGCATTGAAATAATTCTTGAAAAATTAACCAGGTTTGTGCTTAAACTTGTTGTTTGTGATTGTTCCCTGTAAAGGCTTTTTGATCTAATCGTTTTCCTCGAGTGAAACTTCTAACCTAAAACTCATTAAAAAAACTGACCCATAGTTAAAAGAAAAAATCAGTATTAAATTTCTCTATACAATACATCGTGCTCAGCATAAACCACCCAATTTCCTGAAGCCGGGTTAGAACTAAATTTTTCTTCGCAGCTGTCGTACTTCACTAAGAATAATCCATCCCTGAATCGTATGCCTAGCTTTTAGGTGTCTTGTAAATTTGGTAGTTTGCAACTTAATATTTCCAAACACACGATCTCTATTAAAAAGAGTTGGTATTTCGAGTAGGGTAAAAAAAGGATTGTCAAAAAAAGTGTAGTTAAAACGAATACTGTTGCAGGGCCTTTCAAAACCTGGTTGCCAGTAGTTTTCCTTGGCTAATTGATAATCGGCTGAGCGAGGTCCCCAACCCACCAAAGCATAATTCACATTCTCGAAACCCATAGCGTTGCTTTGGACGGTTGTCCGCTTTGAGAATTTATATTAATTCAACAGCTGCGTTATCTCAATTTTCTCCGTAGGGCAAATCCAATGCGTGCCTTAGCGTTTGGTCCGATTTAAAATTTAAACGCCTGGATAATAGACCTCACTTCGTAATTATCTGTAAACGATAGACGGTAATTCCCCTTTGTCCAAAAACCTGAGGAATAGCGATATTATTAAATAAATGTGCTTCCCGTATGAAAAAAATCTTTTAGGTTATTGGGATGCGAAAATAAAAGGTTGTAGGTGTATAGGCAAACCACTTATACAAAGCGGTATCAGCGCCGCGAACTACCGTGCCAATCCAAGGTAAGGTAACCGGACTATCGACTGAGGAATTAATAACCTGATCTAATCGGGACCAACTGTAGCAATTATATTGTCATTAACGCCCCACCCAAAACCATCACAATAGGCAAACTGACCTTGAATTTTCTTGTCCAAATGGTTTTTGGAAAAATCTGATAATTGAAAAGCGCTGTCCCACAAAAACTAGTATTGTAACTAATGCTAGGCCTTTATTTTTGAGCCGTTTTTAGTTTTGATAACAATCACTCCGTTTGATGCTCTTGTAACCGTAAAGTGCTGCAGCAACTAGGGGCCTTTTCAGACAGAATTACTTCTGCGATTCATCGGGATTACTTCCATAGCGCATACAAAATCAATGTCTTGAAAACCAGCAAGCAGCTTTCATTGCTAAAATTAAAACTGAATTATTATTTTTATAGCACCCCATCAACCACAAAAGCGGATTATTATTTGAAAATGAGGCTTCGCCACGAATGGTAATTTTTGAGGTAGAAACCAACTGTTGCACCCTTGTAATGCTTACCCTGCTAACTTACGCACTGAGATTGTCTAAAAAAAATTAATGATTTAACTTCCGAAACTTCCTTGCATCAATACTTTGTACACGTAACCTAATTCTTGGTCTCCGTTTTACACCCAACGCGTAATTACCACTTCGCCCAGTTGTTCCGAACTTTCTACCAAGTACCAATCGTAAGTGTTTGGTGGTTTATTTTTCACCAGAACTTCTTGGGTTTGAAAACCCTAAGGCTGAAAAAATTAAGGTCTGTCTTCATTTAAAAAACAATCTCAAATTTCCCGTCTTCGTTGGTAAACTGCCTTTGGTGCTTCCTTTTAAGGTACGTTGACGTATGATAAGGGTGTTTTCCAACCATCAGTAACGGTACCGAGATGGTTTTTGGTTTGTGAGAAGGCCATTGCCGAAAAGCCAAATAGCAACACGTAAATAAGTAATTCATAATAGGTTCTAAGTTAGTCATTAAACGGATGGAAGATCAAATTTTCTTGGTCTGAAAACAAGATTTTTGATGCTCTAAATGGGCATACTTAGAAGGCCTAGGAGAACCCTTATTGAAAGTAAATGAAACGCTTTGAGGCTGTAACAAATTAAAAAAAGAACGCGTCGTAATCCAGACAAATTCTTTAAGTAATTAGGATAAAAAGTTTGTTACTCAATTCCTGAGGAGGACTGAAGAAAAATTAAAAAGACGCTAACGTCTTCTTTAGTATCAATTCCGATAAGTTTTCGCAAGCAGGGTAATCTGAGATCGGTTGGGTACGATTCACCAAGCTAAAAGTGGTTTTTTTAATGCTGCCCGTTTGCCAAGGTAAGTCGATAAAATTGTTCTCTGTTGAAGTGGTTTTTGTGAATTCCTAATAATAAAATCCGCCATCTCGAAGAAATGGCCTAAAACTACATTCTTAGATTCTAAATTGCCGTGAAGCTTCAACAAATGGTGTGATTTTTAGGAATGGCGTATCGTTACCAATAGTTGATCACCTTTTGAAACCCCTTTTTCAAACGGCTTGTATTTGCGTTACTAAAGCGCTCAGCCGAAAGTGGCTCCAATCTGTTTGCTTTCCGTAAAATGGAAATTAAGGTAGACCGCGTTTTTTCAACGGTCTTTAAGGTGCTTGTTTTGTTAGCGCATCAAATAACGCTTTTCCCTTAGGAAGGTATTTGTTGCTTCACTTCTTCCTGAGCGGAATTAGCAAAGAATAAATTGCCTGTGTTTAGAATTGCATGATTAGGATTCATATAAATAGCCTCAGTAAACATACGATAAAAATTCACCTGGGTTTTGGTCGACTTAGAGATATTACCTTACAATAAAACCAAATAAAAAGTTAAAAAAACAATTCTCTAATAATGCTTCACAGATAATGTTTCGTTGTTAGCAAGCAATCGAAAAACACGAATTGCCAATCACCAAGGAACCATAATTTGTTTTTTCAAAATCAGAATTAAGCCAGTCATTTGCAGCTTTGGATATGGTTAAAAATGAATAAAAACTAAGCACTTCAAAAAACATTGGCTTTGGTACTTTTCTGGGTGGGGTGCGTGGTATGGCCATATTGGTGTAACACAAGCGATGATAAGAAATTTGTATTGAGGCAAAAACTATCTCTTGGAAGTAGCGTTTGGTGCCTTGGGTAGGTGCTTTATACGCCAATGGCAACTCTACGGAAGGATATGATGCGTTTTTTTTTAAAGAACGCCTCTTTCAATATAATTTTTAATATTATAAAATTTGCTTTATACGACAACCGATCGGTATATCGATATTTTTTAAACATTATTTCCTGAAAATTCTTTTGAAGCCTTAGATAAAAAATTATATGTGGTGGCGACCAATTTGCAAAAGGCGAAGAAGATTTTTTTTCGTCAAGGTGGAACTCATACGAACACTTTTTGGCGTCGGCTGCTTTGCCCCCAGTTTTTTAGTCCTGTGGAGTTAAAAGGCAATTTATTGCTGGATGGTGGGTGTTATGAAATTTTCCGACAGAACCTTTACTACAAAGCTCAGATTTTAATATCGCAGTAATGTTATCCGTGACCAAAGAACTCGCACAAAAAAGAACCTAAAAAATTCTTTCAGCTAACAGTCCGTTGTTACGGGTTTAATGATTTATGCTTCCAATCAAAAATAAATTATTCAGACGTGATGTCTTATTTCCCCTAGTGAACTAGGAAAACAATAGGGATTCTAGATCGCAAGGAATGATTAAAGCCTATACTATTGGTTATGAATCATTGCCAGCAGGCTTTTGAGGCCGGCACTCGTGGAAATAGTCATTTGTAGTTTGTTTGTTCGCAGATGCCTAGGCTTACAAACTCACAGAATTAAGCTGAAATGATTTCCATACTTTATACTCCTATTTAAACTCGATTTAAAACAATCTGATTAAAGTTATCTGCCTTGGAAAAGTTATGTATGCCCTAGACGTCATCATAATTTACCTTCAGCTTGCGTTAACGAAATGCGCTTGACAGGTTAAGATTAATCCCTCGGCAATTTCAGCCATCGTTAAAATTTGATTTTACCATTTCGGCTTTTCCCTCGGTGAACGTGCAATACAGCTTACTACATATGCCTCTTGGACAAGAGTAGGGAAGCATCAATATTTTTCTTTTAAACCGCATCTAACACAGACATTTTTTTATCCAATGGTAAAAGTAAACGTCTCATCATCAACTACAATTCTATTTGCGCTTTATCGTCTAAGCTTTCCGGCCATCGTATCAACAGTCTCTGAGATGTAATAATTCAAAATGGATTTTTAATCTTTTGGAGTACCCGCTACATTTATAGGGTAATCAGAAACCATAAATCGATCAATCTCCTCTGGACACAAGTAAAAATGCTCAAACGAAGTAATCTTTAAATTTATTTTTTTACAATATAATTTACAGTGGAAGCATCATTCCTTCCAAACAAACAATCCCCTCCTCTTTAGCCCTACTTGTATACTTTTGTACAAAAAAACGATTTGAATATGCTTTTTGTAAGGCTTCAATTTTTCCCTAGAGAACATAAGCTCATCAGGCGACTGATTGCCATACACTAAACAAAAGGTACTGTTTAAGTGCTTCTAAAACTGTTTCAGGCAATACTCATAATAGGCGTGATACCACTCCCAGCGGCAAATGCGGCTACATTTTGAACTATTAGAAGGTTCAAAAACAAAACGCCCTTGGTTCCATTACTTTCTTTCTAAACTATCACCAACCTTAAAATTTTTCATAATTCGCATAAGCCGAAAAAATACCCCTCAGCTACTTTTTTAATCCCCACGTATTAAATACCAGAGCAGGCACCTGAAGAAATGGAGTAGGCTCTGCGTACTCAACGCCATTAATTTCTTTGCTGATGGTAATGTATAGGTCCGGCACTAAAAGAAAAAGTATCTTTTAAATGTTTAGGATGGGAGGGCAAATGAAACTCGCAACACCGCACTTGGTGTTAATTGAATGTTACCGAAGAAACTTTTAGGAATGAAAATCGCTCATGAAATATATTTTTTGTTAAAATAAGAAAAAGCGCAACCGCATTTAAAACGGAAAAGTATTAAAATTATATACCTAGATTCTTATACATAAGAAAATTATGTATAATTAGCTGCAAAATAAAAATGCTTTTAGCTAATTAATAATTGGATTAATTTATGGCAAGATTGGTTTTTAATGGTTTTGGTCGGTTTTTCTTTTCATTTCTTTTTGTTCGCCAAAGAAACGAAACAAAGAAAAAGGCGCCTTATCCGATGAATTTTGACTACAAGGGTCGAAAAATCATGACAAAACTCGGCGTCGCTTCCGTGCCATCCGCTCCCTGTATCCGAGCTTTTAATCATTATTCGCAGATAGGGTTAAAAATTTTTTAAAATAGTTGCGATAAGGCAGTTACAATATAAACCTCTTCTGATTTAGTTGGATTAAGAAATAAAAATGAAATTCAAAACTATAATAAGGGCAGTTTAAACACCATTATTTTGAAGCTTTTTTAGAAGAGCAAAGGCAAAATGTATGGCTTAAGAAATAACCAAAAAGTAAAAACCTATCAAAAGGAGAATTAATATTACCGAAGGGGCGTTTGTATCCTGCGCTTCACAAATTAAAAGCCGAAGGTTTGCTAGAGTTGAGTTGAAAAAGTAGATAATCGCCCTTCGTAAATACTATAAGCTCACTGAAAAAGGAGAAAAAGAAACCGTCAACCGGCCTTAGCTGAATTAGAACGTTTATCCGAACCCCATGCAAAATTTGGTGAATCCCTAATTGGGAGTATGTGAAATAACAACGGACATGATGAAACTAGTTTAAACAAGACCTACAAAAATATAGACCAACTGGTTAGAAAAAAAGGGAATAAGGTATCTAGACGTTCGTTACGAGTTGATGGATCATTTAAATCAATGAATATGAAAGCCTAGAACCAACTACCCTGATTAAATAAGCTTTTTTAAAAAGAGCGTCTGCCCTGGTGCAAAAAGTGGCAAAGAGAAGCAAAAATCAATACATGGCTTATCAGAAAGAATTTGGAAACAATTTTTAAACTTATTTCTTAAGTAAAAACCCTAGTTCTGATTTCCTTTGCCATACTGGGCTTACTATGTGCTCTATCTATTTTTTGAAAGAAGAATTAAACTTATAAGGAATCTAATCGCTCCTTGTTTTGCTGTAATCCGCTTTTCAGTTTTATAAAATGATATTTTTTGGTAAATAAGCTAAAAAAAAGAAACAATTATATCTGTATTCATTTGATGCAGGTATTTCTTTTTTTCCTAATTTATTCGTTTACTGTGTTGGGATTTTAACAGTTGGAATGCCTTCGATAATTTATATTTTTTTTTAATGGATATATGAATAGCTATTCTTTCAAACATTGGCAGGCATTAATTCTTTGAAAAAAGGCAAGAAAAGCTAATTTTTAAAAGAATACTAACAAGTTTTTAAAAGTGTATTTGGCATGAAAATTAACGAAACTTCAACTACAAGCCATAGACACCTATCTAAAAAATTCAGAATCGAGTTTGTAGAATGTGGCGTATCGGAAATGGCTAGATCAATGTAAGCCTCAGATTAGAACTAACATGAAAGCGAAAAGCTAGATTTTATAGGGCGCTTTTTAAAACTATATGGTTTGTGCATAAAAAGCAATTGCAAAAGCAACACAACAGTTTACTAAAACAACCGATATAAAAGTATTGAAGGCCATTGGGTAACTTAAATATAAATGAAACCCCATAACGCTATTTACTTTTGGTTTTTGGTTTTTTATGTTTAAACAAATGGCCTCAAATTATTAGATTTTGGCTCGTATTTAAGTTTGCCCCTATTGCTTTTATCATAACAATGTTTATTTTTTATTTTTCATGGTTTTTAGATCGGCAAAAAAGAAAGGTAATTCTGGTAAAGAACGTATGACCCTTGTTTATCTTTGTCCTCAATTTTTAAATGCATTTTTTAATCCGTGTATGGTAAATACAGTCTTGGGACGATGAGAACAATAAAACCTAATACTTTTTGTAGCAATTTCTGCTCATTCTAGGAATGGCTCTTGTGGCTAAACACTTTCTACAACCTCAAAAAAGAATACACCGAACGTTACACGAATAAATTGGCATGAGCTAACACAAGAAACACATAGAAGAGCACTACAAATCCACCAGAGCAATTTGTATATCATTTTTGATTACACAGAATTGGTCCGATCATTTAAGCCTACGGAATATGAGGCCCAAATTGCTAAAAACCCTCAACTAACATTCCACAGAGCACTTGATAAAGAATTTAAAAGGGTGTCCTTCGGTTTCAAATGATGTGATTGGGGCCGGACAAAAAGCACTTTCTAAAAGGGTATTGGAAAATTATTCTAGATTTTTATAAGGAGTTATTTTTACTTTGCCTAAAATAGTAACTTACCGCTATTTTTAAGTGTAGTCTTATTACGGTGTTAAAAAATATTTCTATCGGCTTCAGAATATATTATTGGTCGTAATTTTTCTTGCTATTTTTTCATACCATCAACAATTAAAAATGTTCAACTTATCGCATTTTTAAAGCAGAAAGAGCGCAAATGGTTTTTAAAGGAAATGTTTACTGGGTCAAATCGGGGGATTTTCACTGTTTTCAACTTCCTATACATTTATTTAATATCGTTTTGAAATTGAAAACTTTATATCTGGGGTTAGTAAATGCATTTTTTACGGTTTCATTACTACATTATTTTTATGTAATGTTTTTGTATCCCACCAAAAGCCGATAGAATTATAGCAGAAACCTATCGCCGAATACAAATTGATGCATAGTTTGTTAACGAAAACCTATATTTTAGCACTAATAGTACAAATAACCCGCTAGTATGTTCAAGCATTTTATAAACCTACAATGGAAATCATTTTTAGGGCGGCCTCTTGAAAGTAATATCGCCATTAAAATAGTCCATGGGCTTTTTTTGCTATAATATGGCTGTCGTTTTTTATAGGACTCGCGTTTGGCGTATACTTAATTAAAAGAAGACGCTAATATGGGCGACCCTTTGATGTGGTGAATACCTACCTCATTTATTATATTGCCTTCGATTTGGCTTTCCGCTATATGGTTGCAAAAAATCTTGTCAAACCAATATCAAGCCTTTATTATACTTACGGATACCTAAAAGTCAGGTGGTACATTTTTCTTTAGGAAAACGATACTGTTTTTTTTTCAATTGGTCCGAATGCCTTCTTTTTTATTCCGTTTCCGATGTTTTAACTTATCGAAGGTTACAATCCCTTAGGTTGTTTTATCGGGTGGCATGTAGCCTTATGGCCCATCGTTTATAGTAAAATTTTATAATATTTTAGTCAATAATAAAGCAATAGTATTTTTTATCCTGTAACTTGCTGTTGTAGCCGTTTTAGGAATAAGCCCAATATTTTGATCTCTTTGATATTACCCAATTACACAGGCTCCTTATTGGCGCCCTATTTACGATGCCTTGGTTGTCCTATTTTTTATTGTTTTTAGCCCTTATTTATATTACGCTGCTTTTTCGATAATTTTAAAAAGAACTTGTTCTAGATGCTGGTTTAACAAAAAAGCAAACTGTCGCTAAAAACCGAAGATTTAAGCTGTTAAACGCTTGGAAACTTAGGTACTTTTTAAAGAAATGACATCAAAATGATTAAGCGGAATAAACGCTCCAAAAATGGCCGTGATCACAAGTTCATGTTTATTTTTTAAACGGGTTTTTATTCTTTAGCAGGTAGCTATTGAGGCCTATGAAATGGTCCAGCTTGGAAATTTTTTGCATGGTATTTTTATCTCAGGCGGATTTTTATTTAGTTTTGGGCAGTTTTGTACCTAGTTGGGTAGCGCCTATTATCCGCTTATGAATGTCACAAAAATAAATTACAAAGAATATTTAGACTCTCAATGGTATTAATCGTCATTTGGCCGACTATTTTTAAGTACCATATAGCATCATTTTATCTGTATTTTGGTTGGAGCCTTATTTAGCGATTTTAAGTTAGGCAGTTTTATAATATTGGCGTTAAATTCGTATATGGTTTTATTGCTGGTGCTTATAACTAGAATCCGATCGACTTGGACGTCCTCAAAAAAAGCCTTTGGCGATAAGCAGTCTTTAATCTTAAAAACCATGTTGCTATCCTTGCCCAAATTAGCATTACCTTACTCATTTTGGGAAATAGGCTTACTCATAGCCAACAGCGGCTACTATTTTTTGTTGCTCGGCAGGAGTTATAGGCTTTGCATTTAAAGTTTTGTATTTAAAAATTGAAGGATTTATAAAAAAGAAAAATACAAAACAATATTAGCGTAATAAGCAAGTGAGTTGAGGTAGTAACATGTTTAAAAAGTTAACGGTAAGGAGTAAAATGGAATTAGCCCTGATGACTAAATGCTCTAACATGACTAAAATAATATTTTTAAGGGCATAAATATGCTGTCAACTAACAACGAACTGAAACTTTGAACTTTTACTTACTACCTTGTTTGTAAGGCCATTTTGTCCTATCTTTCAAACTTTTAATTCTGATGCAACCAGCCATGAAAATTTGTTTACTATCCTCAATTACAATTTTATCTATTTCCTTTAGCCGCACAAGTGCAGCCACAATGGTTTAAGATATCCGGCTATATCTCCTGATGGTGTTAATATTGCTTTACCTATAAGGCGATATTTACAGTGTCCTCAGCGAGGTTTAGCCCAACAACTTACCATTTCATACTGCCCATGATATGGGGCTGTTTGGAGGGGCAAGGATGGTAAAACCATAGCCTTCGCTTCCAACGCTTCGGTAATTTGATGTTTTTACTATGGAGGCCAAGGCGGAGCCGAACCCGACTCACATTTCATAGCAATGATGAAATTCCTTTATACTTTTTTCTGCAGATAATACCGCGATGTTTTTATTTGGGTGGGCAAGGCAGATGCGGTTTCGCAATACGCAATATCCCTATGAGCAGGCAACCAGAATTGTATAGTGTGCCTATTGTGGGTGTAGAAATAAATCAGATTTTAACAGTAACCCGCTGCCAGTGTACAAATAAGCCGCCGATGGCAAGAAATGCTTTATCACGACCCTAAAAAGGCTTTGAAGACAGCTTTAGAAAGCACCATGTATCCGAATTACTAGAGATGTTTTGGAAATACAATACATACATAGGAGAACACCCCATGCCTTACTTCCTTTAAAAGGAGAAGAACAGAAATCCGGTATACGCCAAGGGTTCAAAAAATATGTTTACCTAAGCGAATCGAGCGGTACGTAAATATTCATAAACTTAATTAGATAATCCAGCGCAATCAGCAAACTTTACTACCTTAAAACCACCCTGTTCGTTCTCTAGTATTGGAAACGACACCATGGCTTTTTTAGCTAACGATGGCGAATTATATACTTTTAAAGAAGGTAGGCGAACCCACAAAAAATTAAACATTATCCTACGCCACGCAAACAACAGAGAATACTGTGGATATGTAAACCCGTAAACGGTGGTGTTTTAGAGAAATGGATATTGCTTCCCAACGGCAAGGAAATAGCTTTTTTTTTAATCAGCAGAGGCGAGGTGTTTGTAGCCTCCGTTGATGGTTCCGCTCACCAAACGCCTGACCATACGCCCAGAACAGGAACGTTTTGTAAAGTTCATGCCACCGATGGTGGCACTCAGTGGCTTATGCCAGTGAACGCGCAGGTAAATGGAGTATTTTTCAAGCGAAAAAAACCAGAAAAAGAAGAGCTTAATTTCTTTGCAGCTACTTAATTAAGAAGATACTTTATTAACGGCTAAAACCGTTGTGTATCTCCTGATTTTCGCCGAATGGGGAACAAATGGCCTTATATAGAAGGGCCGTAAGAACTTCTGAAAGTTACAACCTAAAAACAAAAACGAAACTACACTATTAACTCTCCAGATGACCTCTATCATTTTTCAGATTGAGACACAGTATTTTCAATGGAGTCCAGAATAGCAATGGCTGTTGGTGGATTGGGCGTAAGTCTAGTAATAATGAAGTTCTACTGATTTCTACGATGGGAAACCGGTGAATTTAACAGAAGTGGCTATACAGACATTTCTCAAAATGGGTAAACGAAGGAAAACATTGATATGTATGCCAATAAAGGAGGGGATTTAAAAAGTTATGCAACCATGCGCAGTTTCTGAATTGAACGATATAGTATTGTTCTTGACTAAAGATGGTTGGGACAAGTTTAATATGTCTAAAGACGAATCAATTTAAATGAGGCTTAATTGAAGAGGGCGATAAGAAAGACGAGGATAAACCAACTGAAAAAATCTAATAAAAAAGAAAACGGAATAAAGACGATGAAAGAAAAAGTCTCAAAATAATAGTGCCTTTTAAAGTTCGATTTGGGATAACGTGCGCGACCGTTTTAAAGGCTAGATTAACCATTCATTCTTCTAATTTGGCCGATGCTGTAACTTTTCTAAAGATGGAGAGAAATTACTATTATTTAACTCGTTTTGAAGAAGCCTTGAATTATGGAGACGGAAATAAGAACCCAAGCCACCAAACAACTAGTAGCATTAGGCGCTAAATCGGGGAGTTTGTATTGGGATAAAAAACAGAGAATTTTTTTTATTGGCCGATGGTAAACCTATCTAAAATAGATGTGAACGCTGCAAAAACAGAGCCTGTAAAAACTTGATGCAGAAATGGTTTTCGATGCGATGCAGAGAGGCAATACATGTTTGATCATGTTTGGTTGCGCACCAAAACGGCATATTTTAAATCGTTCTGATTTTCTGGTATCGGATTGGAAGGCAATGCGTAGCGAATATCAAAAATACTTACCGCATAATTGGCAATTCATACGCATTTGCAGAATGCTTTCCGAATGTTGGGTGAACTAAATGTTTTTCCATGCAGGAGGAAGGTTCAGTGATACCATGGAGAACGGAGATGAAACTGCTGCACTAGGCAATTTTTTTAATGGATTATAACCATAAGGGCAACGTATTAAAATCGGCAGAAATCAATAAAAGATGGACCTTTAGACAAGGCAGGTTTCGAAATTAAAAGTGGGAATGATTAATCGAAAAAATAAATGGCAGAAACATACTACCTTCAAAAGATATTGCTAGTTACTTAAATCGGAGCAGGGCAGTTTATCGCTTTTGGATATTCTCGACGCAAAAAGCTTACCGTAGCAGATTACGTGAAGCCTATAGGTCCCAATGAGAAGAAGGAGAACTTTATATATAGCCGTTGGGTACTTACAAAACGAAAAGGAAGTTTGCTGAAAAAAAGTAAAGGCAACACCTGGGCTATGTACAATTCCCGGAATGAGTGATGGCCCCCTTATCGACTATTTATAGACAGCAATGATGGGCAAATTTGCGATAAGAAGAAGTCATTATAGACACTCGCTTTAACGGTGGCTGGAGATCTTGTGGGCAGATTTAGCGATGTTTTTCACAGGTTATACCGTTTCTATCTATGAAAACAGAAGGCAGAAAAATAGGAGGAGAACCCTCCTCCAGATGGACCAAAACCTACCTAGCGATGTTCAATGAAATGCCCATGTTACAGCGATGGCTCAATGTTTTGCTAGTGGGTATGTACAGATCTTAAATAAGGGAAATCAGTAGAATGCCCGTGCAGGTACTTGTATTTTTGGCAGAGCTGGGAACGTTTACCTAACGGAAGTCGTTTG
>Ga0163217_1079350_pt1 | contig 13438 bp, 8 predicted proteins | sample SynspAceP_FD_185933 | JGI IMG/M metagenome (GOLD analysis project Ga0163217, IMG submission 185933) | Saline lake microbial communities from Ace Lake in Antarctica - Synechococcus sp. Ace-P (PacBio error correction) | ecosystem: Environmental > Aquatic > Non-marine Saline and Alkaline > Saline ...
GAGGTGGGAAAGGAGGGGATTTTTTTTTAATTAAAAATTTTGGTCCCCCTCCGACCTAAAAAAAAAATCGAAGGGTTTTTTTCCGGAAAATAAAATTAAAGACCGGTAAACGGTTTTTAAAAGGTTAAGTTGAATGAAGTTTAATATTTTTTGCCATGGTCAATTGGGCCTTTGAAAGTTTTTTTTTTGAATTGGCGTTTTTTTTTTAGTTTTGCTTTTGGATCCAAATATTAAAAACGTCGAATGGCCGATAATTTCACTTGAATCGTCGTTTTGGGCCAATATGTGAATTTTTTTTGCCGCCGCTATTCACGCAAATATTGGTGTCCCCAATGATAGACCACCATAGATTATGGTGTTTGGATTGAACAGAGCAAGGCGAATTAATTCGCATGCTTAATTTTCGGACAAAATTCCAAAACCGCAGCCTAACACCGCAGCTAACACCCGCAGCTAAACAGTGGCTTGGGTATTGATTTTTGTGTGGCCCATGATTGGCGCCCTAATGGCCCTCAAACCATTGCCGAACGTTGCCAGCACAGCATTTGTCCATCACGGGTTTAAAAAAAAATTAGTGTTCAAATATCATTTGAGCCTTTTAGTCCCACCGCCCACGTTTGCCTTTTATACATTTCCTGCAAATATTTATCCTATTATGAGGTACTCAGTTTATTTAAGTAGCAGCTACAGGACTTACTATTATTGGGTTGGGATATTTCTTTCTGTTTTTAAGAGCATGGGTCCTATTTTTATTGCTGCGGTCATCTTATTTGCTAGTAATTATTGTGCCGATAGCCAAAAATGTTTTCGCCTTAGCTTGGCATGTGCTTATTGGTGCAACCGCGCCGTGACAAAATAAAAAAAAACAATATGAACTGACTAAGTTTAATATAGGCCTGAGACTGAATTTATAGGTAAAGTGGTCCATGGTTGATGTATTTGTTGTTGCTATTTTTAGTGGCACTAAATACAATTTTTGGGCGAACATAATGTCAATTAAAGTTGGCGTTGCGGCAACAGCGTTTGGCATGTGTAGTGAAATACGAATGATCAGTGCTCAATCAGTTCGATACAAGGATCCTTTTGGGGAAAAGTGGACGAAGATGACTAGAACATAATACAGGAACGGACAATCTGAAACCCGAAATCGGGTCATTCCCGAAAGTAAGTGTCCAGTCTTCTAATGAAATTTATAACTAAACGTTTTGCTAACAAATCCAGTCATCTCGAATAAAATCGAATTTTTTTTCTAATCATAATGGATCTTTGCCCAATTATTGCATTACTTATCGGTCTCGGTATGGTTTATAACGACTGGCGAAATCGCGGCAATTCATATTCAAGTCGAATTCGAAACTGCGGAAGTTTTTAAGAAGCAAAAAAGACGTTATTGAAAAATCGTAATTTAGGTATCGGACTGGTCAAGCGATTAGCTTTAGTGGGCAGACAAACAAACTATTTGGGTCGCATATGAAAGGTGGACAGTCGATGGACTCTTTTTTTAGTTGAAGATTAGCGAGTTCCTGGGTCGTTAAACCGGCGATTTGGTGCAACCGGTTTTACCGGAATTGTCACACTACTATCAGGCGCCTATATTGAAGTATCTCCGGGGCAGTCAAATGTTGAGAAGTTCCAAATTTGCGGGGCTGGAACCCCGCCTGTAACAATCACTAATGCGGACGGTGTTCATTTTAAAACTCATTTCACGTGGTAATAAACCCACTAAAAAGTAGGCAATCCGGTGTTTGCACAAAGGGTTTGAGGTTGGTGCTGTTGAGTCAAAAGTAAACTATGACGCTCCTTCCCACAAGAAGCTCATTATGAATATTTTTATTCATGCCTCCTTTGTCCATAATCTAGTGACTTTTGAAAACACCTCATTTTTGGAATGTAAATGGGCTTTCTATTACAAACCTCGACTCAGGGTGTTTAGTTTAAACCATGGCATCCCTAGATACGCTGGTTGCGGGCGAGTAGAGTTTGGGACTTTTTGATGGCAACAGAGTCCGAGCAGGATTTCACAAAACCATCAATTTCAAGTTTACGATTCCGCAAGACAGCATCGATGAGCCAACCGAGATTACAGTTCATAGAATACTTATTTTAGTTGAAGCAGCAGTTGGTGGTTTAACACAAAGGCGCGCGCAGTAGACCTTAAGGTATTTAGAACTGGGCACAGTGATTGAACCGTATATGGATTTTGGGAAATTAATGGATATTTGCTGGTGTTTGGCAAAGAGGACTCGCAATTCCTGTTGTGAATCAAAACTTGGAACCAGAGCGCTTAAGAAGAAAGGGTCATATTCATTGAATATTTTCAAGGGAATGGTTGATGACTGGATCAACAGAAGGCTTAACAGCGTCGATAGAAAACGCGAATTTGATAACCGGAAGCCTAAAAGTTTACCTTAACAACCGGGTGGTCATGCCAGTAGAAGCATCCGCTCAATTTGGTGGAGTATCCTGTGATACCTGCAGCGCAAGGTGGCTTTGGCGAGTCTAAGTAAAAGCTAGAAAAATATTCTAGTGAATTTGCGAAAAATTACCATTCAAATGATACCCTTGCAAACATAAATGGACTTGAAATAGATAGCGCCGATGAAACCGGGTCAAAACGACAGGTAGCGTAATTTGAAAAAAGCGAGCATGACGTTTGACTACCTCTTGAGCAAAGCTTAGAGCACTGCAGTTAACATTAAAAGGCTTGCCAACCAGACTCACAAGTTTATCGTTCGGTGAAGGCAAATGATAAAGAAAAATTGAAGTCACATTAGATGAAAATCAAAACCCGCTAATAAAAGAAGTGACTAATCAGCCTAACTCACAGTATTTGGGAACCTGCGACACCGATAAACGCCTGAATCTCAAAAAAAGAAGGTAATTAAGTAATGCAAAAAATAGTTTATTTCATTGTGTCTTGTTTGTTGCTTATGTCATGTGGCACAACGTCCACAAGCCCCTGAATCCCCCATTTATTACCTATTTGATGCTGAACCAGCGGCGCAAAAACAGAAAGTGGTGGCTGTTAAGAATTAAACTAGAAAAAATTAACCTTCCTGATTATTTAAGCACTAATCAATTGGTATGCGCGATAAAGTGGGCAAGTACTTATTAAAGCTAATTAATCATAGCTGGGCTGAAGCTTAGATGACGCTATTGGGCGGCTGCAAATTACTGAACGACCTAACAAATTTAAATGAACCAGAGTGAGTTTGTTGCATGGTGCCTTAGCTGCGATAGATATTAGGGTGAAACAATAGAACATTTTTTACCCAGCAGCAAGAATGGTAAGTTTTGTTACTCTCTGGCTTTTTTGAAATTGCATCAAAAAATGGTGCGAACGAGCTTGTCTCGCTTCCAATTCGTTGAATTTAAGTGTTGACGTTATGCAAATGCCGTAAAAAACAAATGCGCGAGCAGGTTAGTACTCTCGCGGCTCAATTAATCAAAAGCTATAACCTAATCGCGTCACACAGTAACTTGTTCCCAAGCCAAGGAACGCTACAAAACCGAACTAATATCAAGTAACTGTTGTTAAAATTACTGAGTCCAGAAAGGGCCGGTCCAAATTTTTTAATTTTATCCGTATTACAGTTACAAAAACACCGGCAAATGCCGCGGCAACAGATATTTAAGAAAATAGCGATAGCTATAAACAAGCACGAGCATAGGGTTCCAAACCATGCACATGCGACGATCCCGATTAAATGGCCCATATAAAGCCGTTTATCCAACCGACTTTTAATTCTTTCGACAGTAATACCATCGTGTTAAAGCGGGAGTCACTTGTTTTAATTGCGTAAGCCCGGATTATCCCGTGTTAGGCGGTTTGACTACCCGCAATTCCGCCCATGCTTGCTACGACTGGCATTAATACGGCTTAAATGCAACTATTTGCTGCAGGGTCGCTTTCAAACATACCGATAAAGGCACTTGCCAAATGCAGTCAATAAGTTAATTACCTAACCGATTGGCTCGGGCTTTAGCACTTTCTGCGAACCGGTGAAAAATAAATCTTCGTTTTTCATCCATACCTGCGCCTAGCCATGTAACTGACCGCTCGTTAATACTTCTTCGCTTAATTCAGATGGGCGGTGGTAAGTCAATTCGACCAATTAAATTTTCGGTTTTTCATCGACAACCGCAACGCGCACCATAGGTTGAAAAAAACGTCCTTTGCTACTTTTTGGCCTTCATTACCGTGGATTGATTACTGGAAATTGTCCAACGCAACATCAACAAGGGGAACGTGTTCCGGCAATGCAATAGAGCTTTGGAAATGGAACAGCTTCGGAAAAAATGGCCAGAGCGGTTAATGAGAAAAAATAAACATCTGTATTGACGCGGCATTTCACCGGCGTATAAGACGAAATTACCCTCACGCACTCTGGCGTTTAAAGGTAACCACTAAGTAAGTCATGCGTAAATCCAGTGGACCCACTTGTTCTTCTGGATATTGTTGGCTTCGGTAAAGTATTTTTTTTTTGTACTCTATCCATCGCAGCATATCACGTTTCAACTAATTCTTCAGGTAATGAATCAGCAAGTTTCCAAGGCAAATCCTCGGCTTCAATACCGACAACAGTTTTTATCCACCATTGTTCAGGCTCTGTAGCGCGAAACTAATACTTCACGAGGAATCGCCGCGCATGGCATAAGTATAATCGAGTTTTTTTAATGATCAGGTAGCGTCTGCAGAGGCTTTAAACGCTGCTCTATTGGCATGACTCGAGTAGCAAGCCATCTCATCTTCGTCAGCCATGCGCAATATCGCAGCCGACGCCTATTCCACACTGTCACTCAATTCAGAAGTTGGCTTAATGACCTCTTTCAATCAAATCAGGCCAAAGGTTCGGGACATACGAAAGTCTCCAAAAGGGGGCTTGGATAATTGCCCGTAGATTCCACTCAAACGAAATAACTGCAATGGATATTTAGAGTATTTTTACTCTAAATAACGCTAGTTAATCGCATAATTATGGAGTTGTTATTTGGTGATATTACGGCGCAATACCTGGTCTTGCACCTGCTATTTTCTTTGTTTAGTAAGCAGCATGACACAGCGCATATGCATCATAACAATTAGTCCATTTATTGCTCAAAAAGGTGGATGGAAATTGATACCATCACCAAATGGTGGCTGTCCCTAATACAATTTGTAGTGTAACTACCCTAAAATATACTGGATTAATTTTCTCTTCAAGGTTTGAAGACCTTAAAGCCACATAAACAATTATGGTAATAACCCCGACGAGTTAACCAATCCAGTCAAACACGCTAATGCCATTGCTGTTTATAACCATTGCGCCACGCTCCGCGCGTCCTGCACAAGCGATAAAGCTAGGGTTGCGCAAGCGAACGCGTTAGCACTAATTGTCACGGCCCCAAAAGCCAGCTGTAATAACGGTTGTAGTAACGTGACTAATGGAGGCCAGGCAGACCAAAAGCATAAGAAACTACCCAATGCAGTCGAAATTGAATCTAGCTGTCACGACCTTGCGTCCAACGCTTGAGAAGAACGACTTGAATTCCTGTCCGCACAATACTCCTTTGAGTCGCAAGAACGGGGCCGATAATCGCCATTAATATGTTTTCTGATACAGTCGCCATATGTGCCCGCGGCTGCCGTTTCAATTCTAGCTTTCATCGCTTACGAGATTTTTGCGCCTTGCTCTACATTTCGTTTTTACCGGTGACCAACATCACCGAAAAATAAGATATAGGTGATTAAATGCTAATGGGAACGAAGCAACGAACGTATCTATTGATGGCCAGCCATCACGAATGGTGAAGGCTTTTTTGCCATAATGAAGTGGCAGACACACACCAACACTAAAATTTTCCCCAGCGGATATTGTATTCCGATTCGCCGGTAAAATAGCCCACAGTACTCTGCCACAAATAAGCCAGGTAATAAACCAAATCCCAAAGTAGTTTAGCTAACCAAATCTTTTGGTCCGTTGGCAATCGCGTGTAACGGTTAGAGAATGCAAAAACTAAACAAACACGACAACTCTAAAGTCCCTGCTATAGGAGCCGACTGACAACATTCGCCGCATCACCCGTCTTTGGGGTACACGCAAAAAGCAGCAACATGCTGCGCCAAGTATAATGCCGCCTTTAAACACAGGGTACAATCTTATATTTTCGGCCCCCCGCCGCCCGAGGCCAGTAGCGGCGCTAAAAAAATCGGACAAAATGCAAATTTTAATGAGAGTGCGTCAATTGCTGAAACTGCGACGTTATGATCCCCAAATGGCTGGGGCTGTAATAATGCCACCACGAAGGGTAATTGCGGGTGTTAGCCAACCTGGCGCATAAGGGGTCGCCAAAGACACCAAGAAAAAGAAATTAAACAACTATGGGAACATTGCCATGGTCACGGCTTCTTCGAAGCTTTAGGCCCACAATGCCATAAAATAAGGCACTAGTGCCATTCGGTTGCACCGGCTACAGCGAGAAACCGTTGGAGCATATCTGCTAATGAAAAACGCAAAATGAATGCGGGATCCTCATCGTAAAGGGGCCCCATTTAAAACCGGGTTGAACTTCTCATGCAAGTCTTGTTTTAAGCAATATTATTACTCTCAGGTATTTGGCTGGAAAATTGATAAACAACATACCTCATAAGAGTGAGCTATTATATCAATCGTTTGTGGTTATTATTTACAAAAACGCCACCGCTATTTGTACAGTACTTTACAAAAAAAAGACCTAATTATTTTACATTTCTGATTGTTTTTTTTAGTCGCTAGCAACAAGCGTAGCTTTACAACTCAATACAAATTTTTTTAGTTAAAGCCTTATGTCGAATGCCTTTACACATAGAATATCGGACTAAGATTATTCAGCGTGAAAAACCAATAAACACTTCCAAAAGGAACGTGCCTTTTAAATGGCGAATTGCGCAGAACTAAATGCAAAACTTATTTGGTCCTACGCGACTTTATTTAGCTTAAGTATTTTTAAGTTCAAGCTTGCGTAGCGCCGTTTACCTAGTAATAACAGTGCCCTAATTGTTCAACCTGGTGCGCCTGGAACAAATAGCCGCACGTGAAGTGCCGAAAGACGGCCATTAAAATCGCCAATACACAGTTTCACTTCTTTTGACGATGTTCTGTTCAATGCAAAACATGATCCCTCATCATGGGCAAGCTGTGGGACATGGCTGTGTTGGTCGAGGATCAGAAACCAAAAACAATGAGGGAGAAAATTAATTGATATTGCTGGTCGTATTCGAAAATCACAAGCAGATGAAATTGCTTTTATGCAAGATTCGGTTAGAGCGCGCAGTGAAGCTACAAATATTGATTCATTCAATGCCACATAGACCACAGTTTAATGGTATGGCGAGCCAAATGGAAATTGGGCAAACTTGAAGCCGCAAAGGCACTTGAATTTGATCGCTTATTCTAACCTTGATGATACCTCACAGAAAGGTGCTGTAAGAATGGGTAAGATGATTTACTTGAAACAGTCAGGTTCGGCATATGAACCTATTCCTGTTATGAATTTTTATCAACGTATTGTTAAGACCAAAAAAGGCAGAAATTAGCGCGAATGGGACAGTTTGTTTTCCGGCCTGTCGACTGATATGCGAGTGGGACTGAAGGCAGGCCTTTACAGAGCTGGTGAAAGCAGCTTTAAATCTTAAATTAATTCACTGCCTAGGCCAAACGTTTTTTTTCGTTCCTAAAAATCCGTCTAATTTACCACCGGTTAAAATGCCCTCAGCAGATGATAGTCCTGAAAGTCGAGCGGATGAAGACGCCGGGGATTTAAAACAGAGTGGGCAGAACGTTGGCCATTACTTAGTTTTGGAATACAGATATGGCTTTCAGGCAATCTTTTTAGTTGCCGGTAATTAACCACACGGCTTCAAAATATTTACAAGTAAAGGTGATGATGGCGAAACCCAGCTTAGCAAGTTCCATTGTTTGTTCCGGGTGGACAAGGGGAATGTTTCTATTGTGGGTGATTTACATGATCATGTTCGGTAGAAAAACTCGGGGTCGAATTGATTGCGGGGTTTACGAGGTATCAGCGGCAGATATCAGTGTCACGTTTTTCGTGGATTGCGTATTTTTTGATATCTCAGATATCAGTATGCCAAGACCAAGGTCGGCTTAGTGGCAAACTTGCAGGGGGTCACATCACATTCAATCGTTTTGCCGCAGAATGAAGATTATCTAATTGTTGTGTACAATTCAGGTAACCGCTGCAGGGTGGTGCGAGATTGAAGATGAATTAAAAGGCTGCATTGGTAAACATTGCAAGGTGATAGGCCGCACTGCATTGTTCCGCATAGACGTCATCGAAATTCCAGTCAAAAACCCAGAAAAAGCGCGTATTACCTCAAGTCACTGCTGTTTTTGCCGATGATGAGGGGCGCCTATCAGGCTATGGCGTGGGTTTGGTGATGCATGGCGACGGCACTTCACGCACCAGCATGAACAGAAATGTTCATGACATTACTGTGTTTTTCCGGCATTGAAATTAGCTGCGGGGCGTGCTCGGTATGGTAATATTGCTAGAAATATTTCTAACCCCATTTGCTGCCAAAAGCATTGATGCAGTATCTGATCCAGGTTTTTTGCCTATTGGCATTCAGCTAAACATTTAATAACGACGTAACAAAAAGTCTTATTTAACCGATAGTGGGGTGGTGGTACGCAAGCCCTCGGTGTCGAGCGTCAGACCCAAAATCGTGGGGTGCTAATGCATTTTTATGATATTGGAAGAAGTAAGTTGACGTTTCAAAGTTAACTAATAAAATTGCTGCGCCACAAATCAGAGCAGGAAGAATTGTGTCGCTACATGGCTCAGAGTGCCAGTGCCTGGGGTCGTGATATATTTGTGCAAGGCTTGGTATCAAGGAGGTTTGTCTGTTTATGATTTTTACTGATACGGGCAATCCAGTTGAAATAGCTTACTTTGACGCGGCCTGTGGCAAATGAATGAACGGCTGGTGTTGGCGGCTATTGGTCGATCATATTGGTATAACGGCAAAATTTACGTACTGAAAATTTTGCGTGGTCTTGATGTGATAGTTTACAAAGCAAGTGAATTTTTGACGGAAAACCGAATTAGCACGCAGCAAAATTAGCAAATATGGGGGGATACGTTTAATCCCCAGCACAGTTTTGAGGTCACTTGGCGGCAAATCCAGTGGTTGCATTAGCGTATATTGATCAGCTAGAGCGTAATGGAGGTTGGCTCGAACACAATATTGAAAAGGCCAAGAGCTTTTACTCAATGAAGCTCTAGCGCCGTGTCAAAAGATGATTAGATCTACTAATTATCTACTCGCCTTCAAATATTAGCGCGTGATATTAAGTCAACGAAAGATATGACGTTAACACTTAAAAACGCATTACCGGTTTGCGTGATGTTATCAATGAAAATTGCAAAAACGGTAAATTAAATTTAATGCAATAACGCATTTATTTGAAAGGGTGGTTTTTTTGCTCTTACGTTAGGGTGACAAACTCTTCACCACTGGTAGGGTGAATGGCTATACAAGCATCAAAAAAATCGGCTTTCGTTGCGCCCATTTTAATAGCGAACAGCAAAGCACCTGGCAGAATTTTCATCCATCCAAATCCGATCCGTGGAAGCCGACTACTTTTTTCGTCGACACTGCACAAACTAGTTTTTTCATTTTTGTAGATGTCTATGCCGAAGTTACCGCAGTATACATAGAGTCAAAGCTAGAGTTGGTATACTTTGGATATCGATTCACCATTTTTTCACTGGGCTTCTCTCTCAACTCCAAACGCCAATGGTACCGATAGCGCCGGTGACTAAACACGACGGTAGGAATAAGGTTCATAATCCATATGTGCGTCAGTTTTTAGAGTTGAATAGACGCTCACTAATAATCTGCCCCGCTTTTACCGCAAACAGGCGTTAATCCCACTTTAACCTATGTTTGTCAACCGACCGCATTAATGCCTGGTGCGGTGGTATTTTGGTATTTATCACCTTAATGTAGCCTCGATCTCTAGCTCAACGTCTGTATTTTTCGATATTAATTTTTGTCGTTAGCCGTTCACGGCCCATTGCCCAGATTAACGCATCACATCAATATGCGCATCGGTATCAAGATTAACTTTTTAATGTTCCATCTTGTGTTTTTTTTGGATAGAATGTAACTTGGGTTTATGGGGTGTAAGGTTGGACCGTCCTCTGCCATAATTTTCAACAGAGTAATCTGACAACATATCATCGGAAATTAAACGCAATGGTTTTTCACGAACGCACTAGCAAAGTGTGTTTTAGGCCCAGTGAATGCATTACAACAACCGGCTAGTTCCCAAACACCATGTAACCCGCCAACCAACCACTACAACTCTTTTGGGTTGTTTTCACTATACGTCAAAAAACTGCGTCAGAGTTAATGGCCTAATTCTGCGCCTGGATATCCGGTTTAATCGGGGCGCCCGCCCAGTAGCAATGGTATGGTAATATGATCGGCTTGTATAAAATGTCGCCATCAACGTCAATTGTGCGATTATCATAAACTTGGCATATGATGTATGACGCCATTATTACCTAAACGCGGATCAATAGGATTGGTGAATGCGATCAATATATGCAGTGCGACTTGGCTTACCAATTTTAGCCCAACTGAAAGCTGTTTACGGTAATCGTCGAAACCGTAGTCCGGGCTATATTTGTGAATAGCTTTCTGCCACTTGTGCACCAAACCACATGGCCTTTTTAGGAATGCAGCCTACATTCACACAAGTACCGCCAATGTCTTTTGGCTTCAATTTTAATAGCCGCTTTTTTAAACCATGTTTTGATGCACGATTTGCAGATGCAATGCGCACTACCGCGCCAATGCCAGATATAATCGAATGTTTTTTACTTGCGATTCTGAGTACTTGAGTTTCATTGTCTCTAAAAGGTCCACTACTTTAAATCTAGTATGCTAAATAATGCCTACTAGACCGTAATTATCAAGTGTTCCTTCAAAAAAGTTTTATTTACCATTGTGATCCCATCTTGGAATACCCATTATAAACACTAATGCGCCCATAACTTTTCTTGGCCAAAACGAATAACAAAAGAGATACTTTATGAATGCAATCGAAAACGTGAGCAGCCTTCCCCCTTTTTTCACAAATTGAATAACCCCAAGGATATTGTTCCAGCCATTAAAAAAGGCCATCGAAAATTGGCAAAGCATGATTGGAAGATGTTGTGAAAAACGGCAAGCGAGTTATTGCACAAAGTTCATTGAACGCAAATAGAAAGAACACTGAGACGTATTGTCCAAAAATGTTGGTCACCCATGGACACATGAACTCTGTCGTTAGCAGCGATAAACTTCGCGAAGGCCCACGATGCTTGTCGCCTATGTTTATCTGAATTTTTGGCACTTGGTTGGTCAAAATAAGGATTATTCAGGCTTGTACGCAACAGTTTTGCCATGACAGCAAAGAGTTTTACGGACGTTTTAAATGAAAGCTCACAAAAGTAAAGTGACTAATGCTATCCGTGACTTTACGCTTTCTGGTGTTGGGCTTACAGGACGAATAAAAAGAAACGTTATGCCAACATCCAAGTCGCGTGTCAGACCTATCAATCTAAATTCGGTAATAATGTTATGGACGCGACCATGGCATGGGACTAAACAATAACTGACGAAAGTAGAACTTGCCTGCTTGCCCTGATTCTACTAAAGCAGCTGGCAGCTTCAGCGCAAAGAAAACAAGGAACTTAAGGGGTGGTTGTTTCACGCTCGACATTCCAAGTTATTTGCCCAGTCATGTTGTATGCCGATAACGCGGGGTTACGTGAAGAAATTGTAAATCGTGCATATTGCTCTAAAAGCATCGGACCAAGGCTCAAATGGGGCTGGAGAGTTTGACAATGCTGGCCCACATCGATGAATTACTTTCATTGAAAAAGAAAGCTGCGGCTTTCTCCGATTTAGTTTCATTGGCTGAGCGTTCGTTAGCTTACTAAAAATGGCTAAATCGACGGAAACAAGTTAACCCCAGTTTTTAAGAGACTTAGCAAACGTTCAAAACCGCAAGCCCAAGCTGAATTAAACAAGAAATCGTTGATTTTGCGTCTCAGAATTATGCTCAATGAGGTTCTGCAGCCATGGGAATTACACTTACTTTCGGTGAAAAAACTCAAGCAACAAAAAATATGCTATATCGGACGAAGAATTGCGTCCCGTATTTTCCTGAAAACAAGTTGGTAATGGTTTATTTGAAGTTGTTTCCGCGTTTGTATGGCTTGCGCATTGAGCAACAAAAAGAGGTTGATGTGTGGCATGAAGACGTTTCAATTTTAACAATTCCTTCGAACGCGATAATAACATCGTTTGGTTCTTTCTATTTTGACTTGTACCACGCGAAGAACAACGTCGGTGGTGCTTGGATGGACGATTGTAGAAGTCGAAGACGACTGCCCAACGGTGAGTTGCAGCTTCCGTAAGCTTATATGGTGTGTAACTTTACTGGTCTGTGATGTAACCAGCGCTCTTTACGCATGACGAGTAGTCACGTTGTTTCATGAGTTCGGACATGGGTATTCCACCACATGTTTAAACTAAAAATTGAAGCCGTGGTGTGTCCAGGTATTAACGGTGTTGCTTGGGATGCGGTTGAGTTACCTAGCCAGTTTCTTTGAAAATTGGTTGCGCTGGCAACCAAGAAGCATTGAAGCTTTAAATATCGGGTCATTTTGAAACGGTGAAGCGTTGCCAAATGAATTACTAGAAAAATGCTCGCGGCAAAAAAAACTATCAGTCGGCAATGCAAATGGTTAGGCAGTTAGAGTTAAGCTTGTTGATTTTTACTTCTTCATCAGAAAGCAATCGAAAAAATCAGTAAACAAATATTAGATGAAATTCGACAAGAGGTGGCAGTCATTATTCCACCTGCGTTTAATAAATTTCAAACAGTTTTGGGCATATTTATTTGCGGTGGTTACCGCGCGGGGTATTACAGTTAAAATGGGCTGAAGTAATTGTCCTCCAGATGCATTTAGTCGTTTGAAGAAGAAGGTTCTTTAACCAAAGCACGGGACGAGATTTCCTTAAAAATATTTTTAGAATGGGCGGCAGTAGAGAGCCTATGGAATTTGTTTGTTTGCTTTCAGGGGGCGTGAGCCAGAAGTTGATGCATTGCTACGCCATTCAGGCATTGCTGCATGAATATAGGCAAGAAAATAGACATAAATGTCAAGTCGAAGCGTTTGCAAGTCTTTATGACCGAGTATGTAAACGTAAAGGCCAGTGGAGGCAATGGTTCAAGAATTTACTTTCGGCAGCCCCGCTAGCAAAAAACAGATACTCGAGATACCGATCCCCAGCTTTTGGCAGAGTTCACCCAAAGAAAGGTCTTTCAAGTCAGGCTTCGTATGGCGCGTTGTTGCGTCAGAAGTGGCCAACTTCGAAGACGTTTTTTCCCTTTTG
>Ga0163217_1079381_pt1 | contig 13438 bp, 21 predicted proteins | sample SynspAceP_FD_185933 | JGI IMG/M metagenome (GOLD analysis project Ga0163217, IMG submission 185933) | Saline lake microbial communities from Ace Lake in Antarctica - Synechococcus sp. Ace-P (PacBio error correction) | ecosystem: Environmental > Aquatic > Non-marine Saline and Alkaline > Saline ...
GAAGGGGGAAAGGAAAAAGGGGAAGGAAAAATTAAAAAGGGCCCGGATTTTTTTTTTTTTTCTTTTTTCGACAATCAAAACTCTTGGTTTTTTGAGCCCCTGCCGGGGCTTCCGCCCCGGGCCTTGGGCCTATTCAAATCCCCCAGAAAAGAAGGCCAAAAAACTGTGGCAAGTAAATCCGAGCAAGGAAAGCCCGGGGAGAGTGGGGGACCGCTTGGAGACCATTCATCTTTCCGAGGGCAAAGCTGGCCCGGGCCACCGGTCCCCCCTAACACCCTGTGCGAAAAACCGCTTTCCAGTCCCGGGCCGGCAGTGCAAAATTGGCCTAGTGACCAAGAAAGAAAAATTCACCCTTTTCTGCGGTGGCCTGTGCCGCTGAAACCTGACATTCCCGACCTGAGCATCGACCGCAATTGCAGAACATTGGGCACAACCACCTGAAACAGGCCAAAACGGCGCCTGATCCCTCACAGTTGGAACCATGCTTGGCCTGCCGACTGTGTCCACAGGGATCTTGGATCGCAAAAGCAAGGGTCTGGGATTTGAAACTGCTACGCCAGCTACCGGATGGCCCCTGCGGTGCTGACGGGCCATTAATGGAGGGCGTCAATTTCCCTCAATTATTGAAGAAGCCGACCCCCGCCCACCCGCGAAAAAGTTGCGGCAAAACATGCACGAAGCCCCTACCGCACCATGCTCGGGAGCATTTCGCCCATGAGTCCGGGCACTATTACTAGGGATCGCCTGGTGGAATGGATACGCCCCCTGGTTTGTCGGCATTTCGCGAGCTGTTCGGCGACGAGGCGTCTGGATTACAAGGAGCGCTGGAAAAAGCAATTACAGCGAAGGCCTCCGGCAGACTGGAATAAACACTTTCCATCAGCAGCTATGCCGGCCTCCACCCCTGGGAGAACTGGGGCCGAGACCTGGGCGGCAACTATCTGCACATGACCGATACGCTTAACGTCGCGCTGGATTTCGGTATTCGGCTGGATACTGTACGCGAATCGGACAAGATTTGGAGCGCAGCCAAACTGATGGTTTGCGTGCAAGGGTAATAGGGACTCAGGACCGTTCCCGGCCTTTATCAATCGCTGGGTGCAGCTCAGCAGCGTGATCAATGTGCTGGACCCGCAGTAATGGGCCAGGCTGATATCTAATCCTTCGTGCTCACCATCCCCAGTCTGCTGCGCAGCTGTAACACATGGTGCACAGCATCGTCGCTGAACCGTCGGCTGATCAGGCCGCGACTACGGGATGCGCTCCAGCACATCGGCAGGGGCGGGCAACCCGTGTTTGGCACGGCGCGCTGGCAAATCCTCAGTAGCGAGGGCCGTTTTCCGCCATGCCAGGCAAACCTCCACGGCAACTGGAAAGAACGCTTCTCGTAAGATATTGCACGCAACGCCCTCACCCACCAGCCCTCATGCAACGCAGTGCATGCGTTGGGGTGGGGTTGATTGGTGCCTTGCATGCAGCTCAGGTGAGGAGAGATCTGTTCCGTCAGATGTTGCGGGACAGCCCGTCGGGGGAGTCATCCGTCTCCGCCCCAGTAAAACGAAACGCCTGGAAATGTGGCACAACAAGGCGCCGCAATTCAGAACAGGGTGAAGGTGGGCGTTCCATTTCATTGCATTACTCAAATACTGCCAAGGAGCAACGATTTGTAAACCTCTTGAGCAGCGCCACACAAGAGGGGCTGCAGCGCTTTACAAGTATATTTTTCGAATCCTTATGAAACAACCATAGCCGCCATCATTAAGCGTCGCCCAGTGGCCGCCTAAACAGGTACATCAGGCTTTTGTCCGCTCCAGCCAAATGGATCACCGATCGAACAGCCAGACACCCACCTCGAACGTCATAGCAGGAATGGATACCCGGCGGCCTTGCACGTATGCCGAACCACCTGGAGAACGCCTACCTTTGCAAGCCCGGCAAAGCCTACCCGGTGCTCTTGAACGCTTGGTAGCACGCCGTGGCGGAGATTTACCTACCTGCACGCGCAAGTCTGATGGGATGTCGAGCGCAAACAGCCAGTTCAGAGCGCGACACTCTTATTTCCGCATCTATTCGATGAACACAACCGTTACCTCCATCGCGCTGATCAGTTGTATGAACAGGGCCGTTTTCTGCTCCGATGACCCGGTTTCACAAGTACATTCCTTCGTGGGCAAGTTGCGCGTCTACAAATCCGGCATTCACCCGCAGTTTCTGACCACGGCGCCACAAACGCCCGTGAGCATTCGGCGATTTGCTCGAGCACCAATCGGGCTGACTTACGGCTTCATGAACCGCACCAATGTGGAGGCCAGCCTACCGCGCGCTGAACTGGAATGGCGGCAACCGGCCATACCCTGGACAGGTGGTCGATGAGCTCTCACGCCTGCATTTGGAGTTCCTCGCCCGGCACGGCTGGAACTACTCGGTATCGCCGACGTGGTCGGCTATCTGTTCAGGTTTCTGTCCGGCATGAGCCTGACGAAATACCTTGCTGAGCATTATTTTCAAGCCCTTGGGCAATGGGTCGATACGGCCTTTACCGTGCCGACCTGACAAGATCGAGCGTCTGGCAGCCTGCCTATCAGTATCAGCCAAGGTTGATCAGTTCATCTGCAGGATGATCCGGCCGCACTCGGCCTTTACCCGCGGCGGGCGCACGGCTATCTATCCGGCGGCGGCGGGTCTGGTTTGCAGCATGGAATGACCTTACTACGCGCTTTGCCAGGCGCTGGCCAACGGCGGCGAATATCAGGGGCAGCGCATTATTGCCGCAAAGACGCTGGAGTTTTCTGCGGATGAACCACCTCAGCCGGGCAATCAAGACCTGCCGGTGTGTCCGGTCGGGGCATTCAGTGAGACGCCCTATGAAAGGTTCAGGGTTCGGCCCTGGGCTTTCGGTAAGACCGATGTGGCCAAAGTCGCAAACCAATGGTCGGTGGGCGAATACGGCTGGGCGGCAATGGCCAGCACCAAAACTTCTTCAATCGGACCCGCAGGAGGACAATGCTGATGATCTTCATGACTCAGCTGATACCCTCTTCAAGCTTATCAGATCCGCCAGGAACTGCGTGCGATCTCAATGGTGCATTGGTGGACTGACACGGCTGCCCGGCGGCCGGCAAGCCAGGGGTGCGGTCAATCGTCTCTACCCAGATCAGCTCATCGGTATCAAAGCCCCAGTGCGGCTGCGCGCTCGACAAACGCCTGCTTGTCTTCCCTCGGCGATCTGGCGGCTCCCGCGCCAACAGCCAGAGGTAACGGTGTTGGGCCAGATACCCAGGAATAGCGGTAAAATCTTCTTGTCCAATCCGAAAATGCCGTAGGCACCATAGATGGGCCAAAAAGGGACACTTTTCAGGAAGCCGGTTCTGTTCGTTTTCACCGAAGTAGGCCTTGCCTTCCGCTTCTCCCACTCACCCTTTCTCTTCCTGAAAAGCCCTGTTTTACCACTTTGATACCGCCCATCTTCACGCAAGGCTGTACTCGGCAGTTACCTTGCTAAGACCTTCTTCAAATGAATGGTCAACGCCGGGCGAATTTCATACCAGGGTGCCCAGGTAAAAGATCGGCCTCAAAGCCACTGCCGGAGTTTTCCACGTTACTCGGTAATTTCACACCCCGACAAGCCCACCCCCAAAAACCACTAACAGCCACGCTTTCATCACAAACCACTCCTTTGCTGGGTGCAGTAGTCCCAGCACCGCGCCCGATCAATAACGTTGCCCGGTCAAGCTCAATGCGGGGAATGCTCACAGGCGTTCGGGAGATTGGAAACCCATTCTTCTGAAGCCAGTTCAGCCACCGGGTCCGCTTCGACAAAGCTTTTGATTCTGGCTGGATGTGGGACTCAAGATTGGGCACTGCCAAACCGATAACCCGACATCATCCAGTTGAAATGGCCTGATTATCGCCAGGCCCGGCTGCCGCCAGGTGCACTGCGTCCTGCCGGAAGAATCAAAAGTCCTCACCATGGGCCCAATGCAGCACATTGATCTGTTCCGGGAAGGAAAACACATTGGTTTGAACCGTGTTGACCGACGCAACCGGAACCAGCCAATTTCGCTGCCGCGCGATTTGGCCGCACCTGGCTGCCCATCACATTGGCTAAAGCCTGTGGCGCCAAGGCACACACCGCAGTACGGCCTTGCCGTCATTGATCGCCTGGCGAAATAAAGCCCTTCTCCGCTACCAGCCAGGGATGCTCCTGCTCGTCATTGCGCTCATCAACGCCCGCCCATGATGATCCAGCAGATCAATGCGGCCAGATCGGGCAAGTTTCACCACGATGCAAGGCGTGGTGCAGGGTGACGCTGTAATCATTGGGCTCTCCAGCCACGGGCGAATACTGCCTAGACGTCAAAATCAGCGTGCTGCAGGTAGTTGCGCATGCATCGTCACCTCCAGGTTGGGGTAACAGGCCTCAATAGCAGGAATTGGGTGTGGTTCCGGGCGCAGCTCAACCGTCACTTCATCGGGATCGATATCATTGAGTCAGCAGCATCTCTCTGACCTGCTCGATATCGGCGAGTACCCGCTGATAGTCCTCGCCGTGGTCGAAGCGATTCCACATCCATGGGCTTTGGGCATGGGTAAAAGCAATCTTCCAGCGCGGGTCAGGGCATCGTCCCTCACTTGGTCGCTCATAAACAGTTTCCGCCTTCAAAGCCGATTTTTTCGATGCCAAGTCTAAAAGGCCGCGCTTGTCCTATATCACAGCCTCGCCGCCGGAAGGCATACAGCAAGGGCTGCCGGAAATCGCCAGCAATCAACAACCAATCACCGCCGGATAGCCCCAAGCGCACGCAGCTCGGGCATGTATTCGAAGTTTCATTCCGTACACCGCCCGCGATAAAAGTCAGGCGGCATAAACGGGTGCGATGATGGTCCAACACCTCATGACCTCGTTTACATGCGGTTGCTGACAACTGGAAAAATGCAGAATCCAGCATACCTAACCAGCTTTCGCGTAGGGTGTCGATGGTGGTCCCATGACGTGGATGGTGTGGTTCGTATATCATCACGCAGGAACACCGCGGGTGTCTGCGGCTGTCAGAGGCTTTCATCCCGGCCAGTCCGGCTTTAGCACCTCCCGCAGCGGCCAAAACCTGCCTTGCGCAACCATCAGCATTTCCCGTTGTAATGGAATGCGGCCAGGTGGACGGTTGGGGCTTTCTCATCAAGCTCAATCTTCAAGCGCTTCGATCGGTCACCCAGATGCTTCCAGAGCGAGGAAATATGATCCCACACTCGCATCGAGCAACGCATAGGCCAGATAATCAGCCCTTGCATTGATGCGGAATCTGGCCGGCCAATCGCGCAGGCGGCTGCTGAATACCCGTCAAAACAGATCGCCTGGCTGGTTTCTGCAGGGAACAACACAAAATGATCGCCAGAATCAGGCTGCAGTTGCTCTGTCCCTGACAACATTTCTTCCTGTCGCCGCGTCATAGTGAGCAATGCGCAGGACCAAATACAGATAGCCCGTCCATAGTCTTCGACTTGGGGCGCTGGTTCGACATCTGAGAATGTCCTTCCATTACCAGCCGGATGCAGCTTGGAATGCCTTTCCCAACGCTTCAATGACCTCACCTGATGAACGCCACCATCCACCTTCAGCCCAGCCACAATGCCCCGCCAATTACGCACGCGATAGTCACCAGCTTGGTGCAATAAGCCGTCAAGATTATCTCCTGCCTGGTTGTTTCGATGATGCGAACGCTGGGCTGCTGCACCCGGGCCTCACCGAGATGAATTCAGCGTCCCTGGCGCCGACCCGAAACCTGGTCCGCCTTGACCACAAGCTTGCGCGCCAATATTCATCTCCCTTTTTGCCGGACAGTGTTGTGCGACAGTGGTTTAATCCAGACAATACAGCCATCAATGCCAGAGCAGCCGCTAATCTGGCATTCACCGGGTGAACCGGTTTGGATGAAATACATCGCGCGATCGGCCAGGGTGAACAGCAACTCGATGTCCTGGGCGTCATCCGGGAAACAATCGCAAACGCCAAATACTCATCCCCCGAGAACCCACAGATCGCCACTCAGATGAATCGGTTGCAGGCAACTACGCTGCTGCAACTTGTGGCGAATGACCGCGCAGAGCTTCATGGTTGCTGACCGATTCGATGACAGCACAAACTCATCACCGCCCACTCGGCGACGGTACGACATCGCGCAGCGGCTTGAGCCGATTGGCGAACTTCGATCAGCACCCGATCCCCGGCCCTGGTGACCGTGCTGATCCCATTGATCGCCTTGAACCAGTCAAGATCGATCATCATCAGCGCAAAAACTGCTGTCATTGCGTTTGGCCCTGGCGTGCTCCCTGCAACCTGTCGGTCAGCAGCTTGCGGTTGGCCAAACCGGTCAAGGCATCGTGATTGGCCCTGTTGCTCGAGTAATCGCTTGCTGAGCGTCCAACTGACTATTGGCGGCCTCAAGCGCCAGGGTGCGCCTCGCTACCCGGCTTTCCAAAAACGCTCATTTTCACGCAGTGCTAACCCAGCATCTCGGCGGTTGACCGTCAGCGGCCTCCCTGCTGCGCTCGGTCCTGGGCAAGCTGGATGCCGTGAATACCGGGTCGGCCAGTGCCAAGACAGCAGCAGCATCTCCCGCAGCAGATCCAAACAAACAACGCGTTGGCGGTAAAGGCGTTGGAAACCGGCAAATACACCCAGATTGGGCAGCGCCATCCCAGGATACTGATTCAGCAAGGGATATCCACGCCAGCAACGAAAAAAAGCGGGCAACCGGGCTGGCGGCGGTAAAGCGCTGCTGCGCCAATGGCCAGAGCCGTCAGCGCAAAGAGTAACAGGTGGAATATTGACCACGAGCGCGGCGTAGAAAATAGAGACAAACAAGGTACAAGAGGAAAGCAGCGCATATACAGTGGCCCAGCGCCGGCATTACCCAGTGCAATCTTCAGCCTGCGCGCGTACCGGCCAGGAAGCGGCTGCACGAAAATAGCCCCAAATAGCCCGGCCAGAGACACGCTGGCCGTCGGCGAGAGGTTGCGTCAGCAATGCGCTGTTTAGGGCGAAAGAAACTGGCCGACCAGCCCGGCCAGTCCGGCTTTGGCCAGTGCCAGAAACGCGACAAAAGCAACGTAAATTTGAGCGTAGAGCTTTTCGCAGCAGGGAAAAGAACAGGAACAGGTTGTAAATCAACAGCCCTGCCGGCAATCCTAATACAGGCCTCAGGATGAAATAGCTGTATTGATCGTTGGCCCAGAGTGCCATCCGGTTTGCCAGAGGGGTCACCGGTACCGAAAGGGTGCCCTTGCGAGCTGAACCCGCAGATAAAGACTGTAACGCTTGCTCGGCTGCAAACTGCAGCTTCAAAACAGATGATGCCGGTTGCGGCCAGGGCCTTGGCATTGAAGGGCAAATAGATCACCCGCGTGTTGAGCTGGTAATTCGCCACCCTGTTCGGCAAAACAGAATCAACCCGATCAAAGCGGACGCGTGCCCTACTTCCAGTAACCAGCGCTCTGGCACAGCCTCCTTGGTCGTGAACTCCAGGTGCAGCCAGCCTCGTCGCGGGTCAGGCCGAAATTGGTAGCAGATATGGATTGGAAAGAACGCATCATCGAAAAAAAAAATTTTTTTTGGGGGAATCGGATAAGGCTATCGCCTCTGGCAGGCTTCAATTCTGGGCCCGGCCATTATGCAAAGAGGCAAAGTGTTGATAACGCGTAGCTGCTAGAGGGCCGAATGCTTGGCGCGGTTTGCTCTCGGCAGCAACAGCCTGGGCAGCTAGAAGAAAAAAGCAGAAACATGCCGCACAGGCCAATGCCCAGCGAGTGGCCAGATATCCAACAGTGTCAGGTCGCACGCCGCCAGAGGAGGTCATGGGTTTCAACGGACCAGGAGTAGACAGGGAAAGAACTCCATTTCAATTATTTGGCATCATAGCCCGTATTACACGGGCGCAGAATGATATCAAACCGCCATTTTAAAACCCTGCCTACTACTTTAGTCTAATACTCTATTTTGTCAGCTTGCCCGCGCTGATTTAATACACCCTGGGGGTAATCACTCTCCACCTTTGGTTCCGGAAGCAAACCAATTTCAACTTGGCTGTGGAGCTTGACCACTTCACCCACGATCATAGCGTTGGCGCTTGATTTCAGTGCCTGTCGACCAAATCCCGGCAAACTACTCAGAGTACCAATCAGGACCTTCTGATTGGCTGTTGACCTTGCCTGATTCAACCGCCAATGGGTGTAATCCGATGGCGGCCCATGGCTGAATCAGTTGCTGGCAAATCTCGGGCAAGCCCAACCAGGCCATGTAAAAAACCAGAGTCTGGCTCGGCGCCACCAGATCAGCCAGGGAGATTAGTGTGCATCCTTCAGGTGCCGGTAACAAAACATTACCGACTTGGGCATGGTCGCGATGCGTTAAGGGGTATTCGCGGCATAGGCGAGCAAACCGTTTGGCGGCGGTGATGCCGGCACGACCCTGGAAAGGTAGCCATGGCCTGCCAAACTCTTCGATTTCCTCCCCGCCACGGCCAAAAATAAACGGATCGCCGCCCTTCAGGCGTAACACGCGCTTTGCCTTCACGGGCCAGCCGCACAATAGCTTGATTGATCTGCTCCTGCGGTACTGCGTGCTCCGCGCGCGCCTTGCCAACGTAGATGCGCTCGGCATCGCGGGCGACACAGGGTCGATGATGGCCTGTGGGCACCAGAACGGTCAATAGAGCACCACAATCTGCCCTGCTGCATCAGGCGGCACGCACGGAAGGTTCAGCAAGATCCGGATCGCCCGGCCTGCGCCCACCCAGATAGACTTCACCGCGGTACTGCTGCCCCGGTCTGCTGGCGACCAGACGACTGGCCAGGCAGATCTTCTGCAGCCCTGATCCTGGCCGGCAAAGATTCGCTCGGCAATGTCGCCCTGGAACACATTCTCCCAGAACACACGGCGTTGGTTGATCTGCGGGAAGGCGGCCCTTTGACCTGGCCCCGGAAGCGTTTGGCCAGTTTGTGGGGCCAACTTTGCCGTAAGGTATGCGGGAACAGGGTCTCGATTCCGAGCTCGGTCAAGCGCGGCCAAACACCGGCGCATGACCCTGCCGCTGGATACCCGCGATAATCAGGGGCGAGCATCCACGATGGCCGGGAAAAATCACCGTAACAGAGGTCAGGCGCAATCCAGCCCGCGTTAACCGGCAGAAAGCGTGCCCTGCGCATCAGCGGACACAGCGCATTCAACGGCTCATCGTCCGGTGGCAGCGATTAACCAGGTGCAACGCCATGCCAGATCGTCCGGCTGTAGCCGCGCAAAAATGCATTCACTCGCCACCCTGCTCACCATCTCGCGGCAGTTTGAAGTCTCGATTTCGGGGGCCACGACACGCAGCACCGCGCCAGACTCCGACAACAAGCGCGACTTGCGCAGGGCTATCTCGCCGTCCGCCGATGAACCAGCACCCAGCGCCCTTGAAAGGTTGTGAAAACAGCGGCAGTATTTCCAATATCAGCTATGGTCTCGAGACCCAGCCATATAAGGGCGCAGCACTTCCGGTACGGTAATACTGGCCGTCGGCCTGCTGAATAGTTTTTCCAGAATCGCCACCAGGGTAAACGGCCGATCGCGAGCCCCTGATCCGTTCAGGGTATGCACCTAGCTCCGGCTTGCCGGTTTCCCGGGTTTCCGCCAAGCGCGCCTGCATACGGCGCGCCTGGAAGTCGCCACAGCTGGAGCACGAAGGAATATTTTTCACCGGTACTTTGCCCTGGGTCGGAATCCAGCTTCCAGATCGTAGGTGCATGGTCGCTCCAAAACCATATCGCCGTACACAGTGCCAGCAACCCGGTAAGGCAGGTTGAAGCAACTTGAGGAATTTTCCGCATGGCCGGTCCAATTGCTCCAAGCGCGTCGGCGGAGTCGCGGACGCACATATCTGCACCATTTCGACCTTGTCGAAACTGAAAATGCTTGGCCGGGATCATGCCTCGCGTATCCCGGCGGCAGAGCCTGCTTCGCTGCGGAAACAGGCGGTGTGAGCGGTCATTTTTCAAAAGGCAAACTGGATCGGCCGCGAGAATGCTCTGGCTGACGGTATGGTCAACGTCAACCTCAGCATGTCGGAATCAGATAAAGATCGCTCTGCCCCTTCGCCAGCGCGGAACCTTGAACAGGTCCGCCTCGAAACTTCGGCAACTGACCGGTCCCGAGCGCCTCTGCCTGCACCAGGTAGGGGTATAGAACTCCTCATGAGCCGTGTTCATTGATGTGCAGGTTCCAGCATGAAACTGCCCAGCGCACCGGTTGCAAGCTGGCGATAGGACCGCGCAATCAACGCAAAGCGCGCACCCGACAACTTCGCCAGCCGTTTCAAATCCAGATAGCCCATGTTGCTCACCCAGGGCGACGTGAATCCTGAACAGGAAAATCGAACTCTGCCGCGGCGTCCCCCAGCGGCGAATCTCGACGTTGTCCATCCTCATCCTTGCCCGATCGGTACCCGCTCATGCAGGCAGGTTGGGATGCTGCCAGCATCAGCGCATCCAGTCAGCCTGAATGGGGCTTTCCAGCTCCTGCTTGGCGTCATTCAGTTTCGCTTCCAATTGCGCCCACATCGGCAAAGCAGAGGCTGAATGTCCTTCACCCCTTGGCCTTGGCAATGGGCCGATGGCTTTGGAGCGGCTGATTGCCGGGCTCACAGCCGCAGCGCTTCTGTACGCGTCTGCCACTTCTTGCGCCGGGATTCAAGCTCCTCGAGCTGCGCGCATCCAGAATAAAGCCGCGGCTGGGCGAAGGCGTTTTCAGCGAACGAGTTGCGGTTGGCTACGGACCAGTTGGATCACAGCATGATTCATCATCTTATTGGTTGCGGGTGAACAGCCGGCCGACTATCGAGTCAGCGCCAGGCCGGCCCAGGTGGCGAGCCAGGCAGACGCACACGCTGAGCAGAATATATCCATGGCGCAACAAGGCCCTCTCCGTTTTCCTCAGCCGCAGGGCATCGAGGGAAAGGTGGAAAACGTGGTAAAAGCGCCAAGAAAACCGATAAACAGCCCTTGCGTAACAGCGGCGAAAACTCCGGACGCTGCAACCCACAGGCCGTAGAGTATACCTATGATCAAGGCAAAACCCTATCAGGTTGAACGGCCGAGGGTCGCGAGCGGGAAATTGTCCTTTGGCCATGTACTCATGACCCAATGCGCTACGCCAAACCGGCCAGCGGCCCCGGCCGAGCCGGCCGACGGCAAATGGCGAATGAGGGTACTAACACATCGGCGACTGCCTTCCTTTGCATCGGAACTGGCGGCGTCGAGGCTACGCAGGTAACTGCAGCTTCTGGCCGATTTTCAACTCGAGAAAACCTCGGTTGACCGCCTCATAATAACGCCTTGGCTGCAGCGGCTTCAGGAAAATAATCCTCGCCAGCCGCATAGGCCCTCGGGCTCATTGTGCGCGTAGCGATAACCCTGATGTAAGCCCAGCTCGCTTCATCGCTTTGGTCGGCGCGTTGCGCAAATGCCAGGGGTGGTTCGTGGGAAGTCTGGCTGGCGACGTCCTTCATCGCCGCATTGAAGGCGTTAATATTACCGCGTTTGCTTTTCGGTGCGCAAGGCCAGATACACAATCGCCTGAAGCAAAACCGGCCACTCCCCTTCAGGGCTTGCCCAGCCGCTCTTGTACATCCCAGGGCATTCAGACACAGGGTCGCAATGCCCCGCGGGTCGGCATTGCCGATATCCTCCGCTGGCCATACGCCAACGAGCCCGGCGCGCGATATAACAAGGATCACAGCCGCCATCCAGCATCCGGGCAAACCAGTAGAGCGAGGCATCGGGAAAATTCCGAGTCGCGTAACTGATTTGTCAGCGCAGAAATCGATCCGTAAAAGCTTCACCGCCCTTGTCGAAACGCCCGCCGCGTGTCCGTTCAGCAGATCACTGACAGCAGCTCGTCTCGATGGTGCCCGCCGTCGTCCACCAAGGTCGGCGCAATCTCCAGCAGATTGTAGTACCCGGCCGAGCGTCACCGTCCAGCCGCCTCCAGCACAATGCGCTTGGCCTCGTTTCTGATGCTCAAATTGTGCCGGCCCAACCCTCTATCACATCAGCCAGGGCGCGATACAGCAGGTGCCCAATGCATCGGCTTTCCAGCGACTTGAGCACATAGACGCGCGCTCGCGATAGCAGAAGCGTTGTTCAATTCGAAGGAGGGATTTTTCAGTGGTGGCGCAATAAACCAGCAACGTACCGTCTTCAACATAGGGCAAAAAGGCCATCCTGCTGCGCCTGTTGAAAAGCGATGCACTTCAATCAACGAAACAGAAGGATTGTCTGGCGGCCAATTCTGCGAGCCTGCTGGCGTGCCAGATCAAACCGCCTGAACGAATGTCCTTGACCCCTGCCCATCCACCGGCAGACAGGGTCACGAAAATGCGCAAATCGGCAAAGGGTAGCAATCAGAGCCGAGCCAGAGTGGTTTTTTACCACGCCTGGCGGCCCCCAGAAGTCATCGAGTGCAGCGCACCTTGCTCAGCGCTAACCGCAGCGGGCGGCCAGGGCCAGAGCAAAAATGCGTCTTGGCCGGCATATTCGTCCGATTGGCCGGGGCGCATGCGCGCGGCCAATGGCTGATGCGGTTTCTGCTCAGGAAATAGACCGTCGCTAGTCACGGCCGCTTGCTGTTCACTGGCAAAGGTTTACTCACTGATGACATCAATGCCCGTCGGGTATCTCGAAGGTGAACTGGATCTTCGTTCATGCTCGGTTCAATTTCACGTCTTGAAACAGGATGTTGGTACGCTGACCGACGCGCATCGCTCATTTGCATGTCATTGATTACCCCATCACGGAAACGACAGGCGCAAGGCTGTTTCAAACAGCGTGTCATTGACCTTGGGGGTCAGGGTGGAGTCGGATAACGCTGGCCAGAAGTCTTCCCCCAGGTATGCTGAAGTTCTCCTGCAAGGTACTGACGTCGCCAGATAGCAACAGCGCGGGCCGTATGGGTCAAGGCTGATCCCATGGCGCTGAATGGTGACCTGCTCCAGATCCGGGGGTCCATACAGCCAGATCGCCTGGCCATCGATACCAGCTGCCTGCTCGCCGGCCAATCGGTAATGCCAGCGGAACATCCCCGGGGCTGAGCGCCAGGCGTTTGCCGGTGGTTTCCTGCCATGCCTTTGCACCGTTGGCGCTGAGCGTCATCACTGCGAGAAATCCGTCAGTCATGGTAGCTGGCGTTGGACAGCAAAAGCATTCAGCTTTTCTGCGCGGCGGCTTCCTCAATCCAGCCATGACCATCGCGGGCAAGGCTGAACAGACAAAGAGGGCAAGGCTTGTGACGAAAAAGGGTTTTAAATCATGGCAGGATGGGGTCTCCGGTATCCTGTAAAGTCAGAGCCCGCTCATCACGCAACCGGTGGCGGTGCAATGACTTTCACGCGAGCCATTAGTGTTTCAT
>Ga0163217_1026250_pt1 | contig 13437 bp, 5 predicted proteins | sample SynspAceP_FD_185933 | JGI IMG/M metagenome (GOLD analysis project Ga0163217, IMG submission 185933) | Saline lake microbial communities from Ace Lake in Antarctica - Synechococcus sp. Ace-P (PacBio error correction) | ecosystem: Environmental > Aquatic > Non-marine Saline and Alkaline > Saline ...
TCCTTGGTTTGTTGGGTTTGGTGGGGTTGTGAAAAAGGGGGGGAGGGATTGCCCAAAGGAATTTTTGATAAAACACCAGGATTTTACGCGCCCCCCCCGTTTGGCAAAAATCAGCCACAAGGTAATCCCTTTGCGCCAAAACCCTGTTCAATAACTTTCACTTTGTCCCCCCCCGTCCTATAAACTCAGGATTAACCAAAAGATAGTTTGTTTAAGTTAGGGCCCCAGTCGCTTGTTTGCATCAAAGGTAATGGGGGCAGTCCAAAAAAATTCAGCTTCGTTTATCAAAAATTTCGGCCTCCGCAAAGTCCCTGAAAAAGGTTTTTTTAACTTTAGGCCTTTTCACGGGGCTTCACCAATAAAATTTACTTCTTTTACTGGGTACACGCAAATGAAAGCATAATATGTTTGTGAAAAACCGTAAAATACCATGCGAACAAATAAGTCCACACAAGGGCAATGCCACTGCCGCAGTAGATGCCGACTTATTTAGTTTAATTGTGCTGGCTACACTTAACACAATGAGGTACTTTCACTATAACTAATTGTTTCCCACAGCTAGCGAACACTTAGCAGAATGGGCCTATTGAATGGCGACTTAATCAAGACAGTTTTGTATTACTTGGGCAGTTATCGATCCTATTAGGTACTTATTCCGGTGTTTATCGCCGTACAATTCGGTATGAGTGGTGCTTGTCCGTAAAATTGCGGTTAACAGCCAGCCTTATTTGCGGCTTAGTGCTGATATTCCTTTGTATTGTCCGCGAATATCTGTTAGATGCCATGCAAATCCCCTTGTCGGCGTTTTCAATTGCCGGCGGCATTAATTTTGTTTTTTGTTTTGCAACTGACGATGATTTTTTGGGTGAAAGTAAAACCAGAAACTGAGTTGGACTTGGTCGATCGCAATCTACATAAATAATGTATTCCTCTCGCCGCTATCCCCTCTATGCGTCGCCCAGTGTGCCATGATGGCGGGCCGGTATTAACTGACAAAGAAAAAATTAAAAAAAATCACCTGTTTTTCTTGGTCCATCAAAGGGGTTACACCCCTCATTTTTTGACTGTATTCTTATTAACCCTGATTTTTATGCTAACTGCCAGCATTCGCATCTTAATCGTCATTGGTGGATGCTGGGCCAGTGTGGTCAGACCGCGTCATGGTATGATCTTAGTTCAATTTGCTGTAAGTGCCGCTTTAAACGGCCATCAGTAAGTTCTTTAATTTTAAGTGTTGGAACCTAAAAATGAGCCGCTGGCAATACAAAACGTAAAGCCAACTTGACATTACTCGTTTTTTATGAAAATATGCCTTTTAATCAGTTGTGGTCTTAAGGTTAGTCAATCTTGATGATTTTTCAGGCCGAAATAAGACTTGATTGCATGACAAACTGATGGTAACCCATTCATAAGAATGCCTACTGGTGGAGTCACGGGCAGCCATCCTAGATACTGTTGCAGTGTTGCCGCTTAAATACATGGGCGTTAAAAATTAAACTAAGAGAGACATCCGCGCCCTTTACGGCTCATTACTCATGGGTACTTTGGTAATATACGGTTTGATTAATTGCGTCAGGTAAAGGAGAAGCAATTCAACTTGCCACTGGCACACAGTTCATTCGCCGAGGGGAAAAAAGTAGCCCGCCTGTCGTATGGGATTACACAACGAATCCGGACGCCAATATTGCCACGGGTACGGCAACCTACATTATTTATAAAGTTAATGACGACGATACTTAAAAATTACCTAGTATCTTTTTAAAGGGAATAATTTATGTAATCTTTATTACACCACACAGAGTCGCTATTCTCTAGTAGGGATAATTCCATAAGAGCGTTTGATAAAGTTAACCGTTAACTGCAATTACCGATAACAACAAGCATCTAAAATTGCACTAAAACAGGAAATAAAGCATGGGGATATCTATTCCTATCATCCTCGCATCACGCTATCGTGGTGGTCTTTGAAAAAGAGTATTCCTTGCGTTATTTTTAGCGATCCTCGAGTGCTGATTTAAATCGAGTCTCTTGCTGCGCAGACACTATCATTGTGCCTGTACCTCCCCCATCATACCATCGAACAAATTGGCAACATCGTCATGATCCCGGTCTGCACGAGTACTGCTCTTAGTCTGTTAGTGGCGCTTTTAACTGCTTTTTTATTCGCGAAGCTCGGGTGGGGTTGCGCCACTGTAAATCTGCTCGTCAGCAAAGCAATAGCGAAAGCAAACGACGGCTTGGTACACTAACCATGTTTACCGGCAATGCCGTGTTTAAAATTGAGTCTAATTTAAGTGTTACGGCGGCATACTGCTCGAGGGATTGATTGATAAATACAAAATGAGTCGAGCGCGCTTTAGCTATATCTCGACAGACAAGCGCTCGGTGTGCATCCTGCATACTGCTTAATGGTTGGGGGGCCTTGTCATTGGCTTATTAAGCAATTATGACTTAGCAGAAGAAACACCAGTTTAGTATTGTTGTTGGGCAACTATTCATTAACATTTTTAATGCCATTCATTACTTTTGGTAGTAAGTTTGCCTACACCATTGCTAAGACAAAAGTGCATGGGGCCGATGCGAGATAGCAAGAGAGAGAATGTAAAACATCAATTCACGGAACTAGAAAGTACTGCTGCGACTAAAGCGCGTTTATTGTTGCTGCATTAGCGGTCCCATTGAATCTTCGGGATGATAGCCCCTTTTGTTGTGGACCGGCAGGGTAACTTAATTCAAGGCAGCGGTACGAAATCGTACTTTAATTTCGACTTTTTTAGCCTGTGTTGGTGGCTTATTTATATTGGTCTGGCACAAACGTTTCAACCCTCATGAAGTCGTGCATTATGGGCTTTAAAGGTATTGGTGAATTATTGCCCGTGGTTCACCAATCTCGTATTATTATCACTGACCTTAGGGTGCTAGTTAAAAACTTGGGTACTGCGTAATTTGTTTTGCCGGGCTCGGTTGGTGATTACTTACCCTTAATTTTGGTCGCGCCAATGCTATTTTATTGCCGGTGGTATCAACTGTCGTTTACTTACTACAGGGTACCTTCTTGGGGCACCTTTGGCTATTTTAGTGCCTATTGGCAGTGCCCTTAAATTCAAACTTAGGTTACCGCCTTCTTTGTAATAGCCGGCCGATTTGGGTGTGGTGTATTTGGCGATCATTGTTCGCCATCTCTGATACCACCGCATTTCTTTCTATTGCAGCGGGCTGTGGACCTGCTTCACTCATGTCAAAACCCAATGCCTTATGCAATTGTTTTGCCGTGGCTTAAGTATCTGTTCCCGCTTACATCAGTTGCCAGTATTGCTGATGATTGGCTAATTCACGTTTTAAAAGCCTCGCCAGTGGTTCCTCATCGCCACTGCTCGATTGGTCGCCTAATGCTTAAGTGAATAAGAGAAAACAGCTTCCACTATTATAAATGTCTAGTATCCTACCCGGCAAGTGCGCAGCACACGGAAATCCTGTCTTGTGCCCGTTGCCCCTTTCTCGCAGCTCGCGCTCGTTGTCTAATAATAGTTATTTCTTTGGTATCAATAATTATTGAATAAATATATTCTTAACTACTCATTGTAATTAAAAGAGCTACCTATGCTAGAACAGTACACAGGCTTTTAGATTGGGCGTGGTATTCTGCCACTACCGGGCTTAGTGGTATGGCTCTGGTTGTTTTTTTTTAATCGCTAAATCAGCTTAACAGCCATGATTACTTTTGGGTGGAATTCCCATGCTGTTTGGTTGTCGCTATTCAGTATTGGCCACTCTCAATCTGCAGCGACCTTTTAGGCGGGCCGACAAGGCTATCGTGGGATTTTTCCTATCTACTTTCTAATATAGGTGCCTTGTTGCTGCGCTAATCTTTGTATCTTATTTTCTTTATTCCACGTTTCTATTCCAACTTAAGTTTAACAACCGTCTATGAATTATTAGAACAACGCTTTGGGGGCGCAAGCCAAACAGCATGCCGGTTTAATGTTTTAAATTCGTCGAGTATTTTGCCAGTGGCGCCTCGTTTATATATGGCAGCTATTGCCTATCTCATGATTTTATTGGCGACATCGCCGCCTGCATTGTGGTTATCTCGGTAATTAATTTATTGCCAAGTTGTGGTTTGTTATCACGTTTATGGCGGTATTCGTCCTGTCATTTATGCGATGTATTGCAATGCGCCATTTATGTAGGTGCTCGCGATAGCAGTGTCTATTTCTGTAATATGCCGCTATACCTGCAAGGATTTCGTACTGATTATACAAGCCTTTTATCCGAACCAAGTCCCGGGGCTTTGAGTCTAAACTCCATTTTTCCATTTATCTCGATTTCAGCTCTAAAGGCGTATTTAACTTTTGGTCTGTAAATCACAACCGGCATGGTGCTGCTTCCATATGCCGCTTTTGGTTAGATCAAGATATGAACCGCAGCGATTCTGACCTGTAAAGAATGCCCGTGAGGGCAGTAAGGCCAATGCTTATTCAGTACTGATGGTGATCTCCAGTGAATGCTGATTATTTTATCTCCATCGGCTTAATATTTTTTATATTTTACGACCGTTCCTGACTATGACAAGGCATATCCAGCGCCCAAATAGTGCCAAAGCTTTAAAGGCGAATCATCACCATTTTTATGTATTTATGTGCTGAATGATCCCGGCAGCCATAAAGGCAATTGGTCACAGTGGTATTATCGCTGCAGCATTATCACTTTAATAACCAGGGTTTACAATTCTATGTCGTCGTGATTGTGCCCAGATTTATAATCGGCCTTGGTTAGGCGGGCGCAAATCATAAGGTGATGACTCATTATGTAAACAGCCCGGTAGAAAGGCATGTTTTGTGTTGCGCTTGCGCTCAGTGCCATGGCGGTGTTTGTGTTATTTCTGGACAACACTCGGTATGCCATGGTTGCACCATTTGCGCTTAGTGTAAGATGGTCTTTTCATATAGCCGGGTTTTATTGGTGTCTATTTTTTATCGGTGTTATTCACCCAACGGGGCAATTCAAAAAGACTGTATTCACTGCCTTACTGGGTGGGTTTTGCTCACCTATTTTTCCAACCTATTGATGGCACTTATTTACCACGAGGCATGGTTATTTGATCTCGGTTTTACTTGGCAACTCTGTATTGGTAGTGGGGCGGCTGCCTTATAATTTGCTAGTAGCGGTGCAGCCAATGGCGAACCAATAGAAAATCTCTACAAGATAACTAACGCGTGGATTTGGTATATAAAACACACCCCACATAAATGCTTTACCTACCTTAAATTATCACAGAAAGTGCGGAAGATAATGAATGACCCGAATATCCTCTTAAACGAGTTACATTCATTTTTGTCAAGAGACCGTAATAGCAACACTTTAAGATAAATCTGTTTTGTTGTCACAATGGGAATCCTGCATCCTAATTAATGAGGACGATAAGCGCGGCTAGCATCAAAACCCCGCTCTGCGCCATTATACGCCAACAGCCCGTCGCTGCATAGTCGGCGCCTTCCAAATAAAGGCAGATTAATCATATTGGTGCCGCACCGAGTGGCGCGTTTTAGGTATTCTTGATGCTGTTGAATGCTGCTACCTTTAGTGTCATGAAAACAGGGTAAGTGGGTATCATTGCTGGCGGAGAAAGAGCCATAAACGCGCGGTAGACGGTGCTGAAGACCAATCAAGAGGCGGCGATTATTGATTAAGCGCAAATAAATTTAAATAGCTCATATGACGTGGGTAAGGATCGCTGCCAGTGGAATCGTACACCTTAATGGTGATTTCTGCGCTAAGTACGCCCCAGAAGCCGTTGGCGCTAAAGTCAGTATCAGCTCAGTTGTAATCCGAACTCGGCGATTGCCAAAGAAGCCGATATTGATATAATGCGCCGCTGTAGGGCCTGAAATCTTGACAGGCTCAACTCCGGCATGAAATCCGTACCGCGCAAAAAGCCTGATCTTAAATATGTTAAGCACAGCCACATGATAGATTGGCAAAACCTACTCAGAACTAATGGTTGACGTCAGTGCCCAGCAATCCAAACTCTATGCTAGAGCCCTATTCAATTGTTATGCAAGCCACCGATGTGATGAGGAAACCGCCACCAAGCTTCTAAAAGATGCAGGCAATGAAGCAATTAGCATTTTAAATGGATATTAACGAACACCAATGCAATACACGCCAAGTGAACTATACAACAGCATCACGGTTTTTTGCGCAAAGCGGTCCAAAGCAAGATACATAAGATATAACTATGCCTTTTCAATCAAAGCTGTTTTACTCACCTTTATTGTGCTGCTACTGCTTGCACCCAGTCTGCCACACCGCAAGCCATCAAGTTGGGGCGCAGCGCGGTGGACTATATCTAACCCTGTTATACAACAAAAAGTCGCACTCGGGTTAACACAATCATCGCGGTCAACAATCAGCATTTGCTCGATTATTTGCTGGCAAAACAAGTGAATGTAGTGCGTATTTTGCACCAGGAACATGGCTTTAGAGGCGAGGTCATGAGCGGTGCCACGTGCAAAATACGATCACCCTGTACAGGATTGGCCATTACCTCTATTTAATGGTAAAAAACAGAAAAGCCAGAAAAAAGCATAATGGAGCCAAGTAGAATTGTGGTCATTTTGTCGACATTCAAGATGTGGGAGTCCGATTTCTATACTTTATCAGTCCTGCATTACTAATGAAATGGAAGCGCAAGCCGAATCTGCACTCATTTATGGTCTTCGACCGGCCCAACCCCCAACGGTCAAAATTTATCGATGGCCCAAATCTCAGACCTAAAATTTCGTTCTTCGTGGCATGCACCCATCCCGTAACTGCTACGGAATGACCTGGCCCGGATGTTGGTCACTAATGATTAAGGGTGAAGGGTGGATAAATAAAAGCCGCATCCTTAATTCTCATCCACTATTGCCAATAACAAACTTACGCCGGGCGAGCTAACGCCTTACTCACTGCCTGTCGCCGCCAGCCCAATTTGCCCATAGCCAAGCCATTTCAGTCTCTATACCCTGTCATGTGCCTTGTTTGAAGCACCCCCGTCAGTATTGGCCGCGGTTACCGACTTTTCCTTTCAAGTAATGGTCACAACATGATTTCAATGGGTGATTTTGAGTCTTACCCCTGTAATCTAAACCGGGTAGTGGCTGTCAGCCAAACTTGAAAACCAAGTTATTAATTTGGTACTGAGCTTAACGTCAAAAGTAACATTGAAGGCCTGAACTTTAACTTCTTATTTATTAAGGCTTACCAACAATTTCAATAAAGGCTGGTTATGACTTTGTTTGAACGGGCCGATTTATGGACAATTAGCCCGGCAACCGATAGCCTGCGTTTAGCGATTGAGGCAGGGCATAAGTGCAGAATCAAATAAAACCTGCGTGCAGACCGACTTGCAACTTTAAACAGCAACGTAAAACTTATTTACTGTAGCCAGACTACTTAAGACATTCGCCTAAACTCAGCGAGCCACAGCATTGGTTTTTTCTAAGGTTTTGACGAACCTTTGGACGGGACGAATTTGGGTGAATCGCAATAAACAGGATTATCAATAATACTCTTGCGCAGTAGTCGCATATTGGATAACGGCAGACTCTCATCAGCGATAGAATTAGAGTTTCTACTCAGCCATATCTGAAAATGGGGTTACTGCATAGCGGGTAATAGAAATAACTTTTTACACTGATTTTTTTTGCCTGGCTTACACATTAATATCTCTTTGGTGCTGCCAGACTCACTAAATAGCAAAAAACCAGATCGTTGGCAGTCAAGGTAGCCAGCAAAGGCGCGTTGCGCATGAGTGTCCGCGTTCTTCTATGGCCAACATGCCCAACTTTTGTAAACTTGTAAGAAAAATCCTTACCCCCAAAGGCCGACCCACCAAACCACAAATTAAAGAATGCGCTTAGCGACTTTTAGACATTTCAACTGCCGCAAAAAGGCTTTTTCAATCATTCATTTTTGAGTTTCATTTTACACGACACTTTGCTGCTAAGGAGTTTGTTCCGACATCTGACTATAACTGTCATTTATTGGTTATACTTGCCATGCAAAGTGCTATAAACTAGCCCCCAAACCGTTATTTACGCATCAATAATGGCTAGTTTAAATGCAGGATAAGCTTTGTACCAGTTTCTGGCAAACTTCCACCACACCTTGATTGACTGACACCGACCACATTAAGCCAGTTTCTTGCGCCCACAGCTCGCGAATGGCATTCGATGAATCTAAGGCGAATTTAGCTAGTTTTAACTCGCTTACTCGACAAGGAGCCCTTATGGGCTTTAGATTCACGAAATGTAGCTACACTCATTACCAAATATTTTAAGGAAAATAACTAATAAGAGTGGTAACCCAAGGATCCTAGTTAATAAATGAAAATTAACTTAAATCAGTCTTTTAGGGCCTAATTTTCATCGGCTATGAAACACAATTCAAAACAACACTATTTCAAATTAATGCTAATTTTTTCAGAATTTTCTAGTTAACTAACAATTTTATATTTATTCGGCACAATCATTAGAAGTCAATTTTATCACTCTTAACTATTCTTTGCAAATAGTGGTTTAGCAAAGACCCAATAAGTAGCCACTCCTAAAGATGTTAATGCTTACAGTAGGCAGCCGCTTCAGTTTGGCCTTCAGGAACCAAATGGCGATATGAGTCAGCTAAGCAATAATAAGAATGGAGATAGCTTTATAAAATCGACCTGAAACCGGCAAGCTAACCCGTTTGCATACTTTTTGCCGCAGCAAAAAATAACATCAGCTAGCATTAATAAATATGCGCCTCATACTCCAGTGACTAAGCGTCCATAATCGTCAATATACTCGGTTTTATTAAATTAATAGGCGAAAGCTTGCAAGATAAGGTCTGCATAATCGGCGAAATAAACGTGGGCCAATTGTAGGGTGCTTGCGTAAGCTAATAAAATATCGTTTACTTTGGGCTTTGCCGCTTGTAGGAAGGGCCAATTGTTGATTACCTTTGCTGCTCTTTAGGGGCTCGCTTGGGCCAAGATTTGATATCATCCATACCGCCCAACTCCACTAGACTTTGGTCTGGTGAGATATCTGCCCGCAAATCAAGTACATTCTGCTTGTTCAATTTAAATCAACCGGTTGGCGACCGTCGTAAACTGTTGGCTAAATACTGCAGCTAATGTGCACAGCAGGTAATCGTGTTTTAAGTGCTAACGTCAGGGCATGCATCTTGTGTACAGGGCATACTTAATGAATTATTTTTTGCTTTGTTCACTAATAGGCGTAACAAGCCATATTTTTTAATTGCACGACTACGCGCTGTCGGCGAGGGCCTTGTTCTCCTACGATGTGTTTTGTACCTAGGGTGTTTTGGCGCTTCGTGCAATCGCCTGCTCTTAATGGCAGAGAATACGGCTGAGCATAGGATATACTGGCTTTCGCTTTGTGCGATTCGTTGCGCCGAGTTCAACTAACTCTTGTCTTATTTTAAACGCCCGCTCGTGTACCGCTTTCCCACCACTTCATCAATTAATTTAATCAACCTGCTCTAATGTCCGCTGGACCTGCGGAACTTCGTAAATGGGCATCAAGGCAATATTAGCCCTGGCACTAACGTTTGATCACCGCTGCACTTTCATCAAAGTAGTTGGGCAATGCCCCGCATATCGAGGCAATCCGTCACAATACCACTTTAAAAACCGCATTTTATTACGGTATCAATTCCTGTCAATATATTTGCGTGACATGGTCAGCTAGGCAAAAATAAGGTGTCGCCTCTTAAGTTGTAAATTCGGTATTATCTAGTTTCGGGTATTGAATATGCGCCGTCAATAATCATCGCTGAGCATCAATGGTCGATAGCATATTGAAAGGGGCATAAATCGAGTTTTCAATTTTGTTTGCCTGCCATGTACCCAGGCAAACCGGTATGACTATGCAACACTGGTATCACCGTGTCCTAGGGAAAGTGCTTCAAGGTCGCCATCATCCCTTGACCTTGCAAATGCGCCATTTGTGCAACTGCCCATTTCACCACGATTCTGCGCATCTTCAAACCGTAAGAGCGCACATTAATCACGGGGTTACAGCGGGTTAAATTCACATCAACCGTTGGGGCGAAGTTCAAAGTTAAATACCCAGAGGATAAAAGTTCTTTATGCAATGATTTACCGCTAGCCGGGCAAAATAGTCCGCCATGTTGGCATAGGTGGACAGCCAATGCCATATTACCTCAATAACGAATGTGCTAGGTTTTGCGCGGAATACGCAACCACCCGACCACTCCTTGAATCGAGTTAGCAATGAACAAAGGCGAATGACCAACCCCCTTGGGGGGGCTTGTGTAGCGCGCATAATGCAAGCGCAACTTTGCTCGGTGTTTTGCAAGTTGCTCGCAAACAACACTCACCACAACCAATACCTGAAAATCAACTGATCATCTGACTTAATTCAGCAGGCAAATTCAGTCAGGGCTTATTACACCTTTGTTGTGCTTGTTCATCACTGGCATAAAAAGCGGAGTCGAGCATTAATTTTTGTGCGAACAAGTAAAGCGTAGCTGCGGATCGACAGGTTTGTTTAACTGCACAAGAAATACTGACTACGATCGCTAAGATAGGCTTATTTTAATCACAATTGCTGGTATTTTTTTCACTGTATTTTCCAATTTTCAAGGGGCAATATAAAAACCTGATCAAAATGTAGCAAGGTTACTTGGATGATAATTATTATTTTAACTAAATTTAGTATGAATTATTATATTCCTAAAATGAACATAAAAAAATCCCGCGCACTAGACGAGGATATAATAACTATAGTAAGCGTTTGAATCTTAAAGCTTACATTCACTAGATAGTTTGTTACTCTGCGAGGATTTGATAAGCTTCGAGCTTCAACCCAAAAGTAATGGCTGAACACAACAGGCTCGAGCTATACCCAGTTTGTCCTATCAAAGACGTTAAAAACCATCCGCTTGAACTTCAACACTAAGTCCATTACTTAAGTCAAAGCTCTGGGCGTAGTTCATATCTACTGCCAAGTGACTAGACTCACGACGACTGCCGGCAGGTTCTCCATAACGATTCGTGAACTTGAATAACATATTCAGCGCCATCTCCCCAAACCCCCCCCCCTCCCATCACGTCACTTTCTGATTGAAAACAAAAATTAAAGCCAATTCTGCATTCCATTCGGTAGTATAGTAAACCAAAGGGCTTTTAAGATATGCGTCTATTGCCATGCAAAGTTGCCATTTTAACATCCCACCAAACATACGGCCCTTAAACCGTCACCTTAGGTTAAGAGAACCAGCAAATAGTTTTACCTCAGATGCCCGTACTGGTAACTATCTTTGGGTCATGAAGTTTAACCTGAAGTAACGCCTCCAACATAAGACAGTTTAAGTACATATCCTTAGCGTTATAGTCACTTCGATACTCCACTCCATAATAGGTATTTCAAGAACCATCAGCTCTTGCAATAACCATAAAGAGAACCGCCACCTAATTTGCTCCGATATGGGCCGCAAGGTCCTCAAGTAATATAAACCATGAGCGCTTACAACTTTTGCTGAGTACGCCACCCAAAGGTCCATATTCAACAATACAAAGCGAGCATGGTTTGTACATCTCCAAGCATGGAAGGCCTTACGTGAAAGAACATGAAGAAGTAAACTAACTCATTTGGACAGGTATGCGTCATTCCAATGGTACTTTAATCGTACGGCGGGACTTAATTAATCCTGAAATAACTTAAACCTGACGATGCAACGCACCAGCTGCCAATGGGTGATATAGTCACCACTTTGCATCAAAGTACACTGTTTGGGTTGATTGATATTTTCGAATCCCCAAGATTCGGCCCGGAGCTAGGGAAGTAGTATCAGGTTATTAAACTAGCGATAATTAGTAAAAATGGGTATTTTCGCCATCATAGCCCAAGAATGCCTCAACCGTTGGAATCATCATCCAAGAAATCTAGCTCGTACATTTATACCTTGTGACCTGGAGCAGCTTCATATCCAGAAACTTGTCCGGAATTTTTCTTAAGCCTGACATACAAATATCACTACTCAGCAATAAAAACCCAACATTATAGGTAAAATTACCATGCTCAATAGTGGTCCATTTTAACTCTCAAAATTAATAACTTTAACTGACATGAGATAAGGGAGTAACTTCAGCGTCAGAACCAGTCACTAAGCTGTTTAGTGTAAACCGATGCTTGATAATAAATGGTGTTGGGGTGCCATCTTCCAGATTCATCACGGTAGTTCCCCCCTTTAAATGAAATATTGCCCCCAACCTCGGTTTGAATAACGTATTAACTCTTCTGGAGGAGTCTTTCTCCATTGAAAGCGCAAATGCAAGTTTATGCCAAAGGTGTTTCCTAATTCAAACTCATGATCCAAGCTTTTACTCAAAAACTCTGGCGCTGGTAACTTTGATCACTGATTTTCGCCTCAACACTACCCACACCACCGGTTTCACTCCATTACTACTGTAACCAATAGGTATTGACTTAACGTTTGGGCGCCCAACATTATCATAGCCCTGTCGTTTTGGGAGCCTCTGGTAAGCAAATGCCTCCCAGCTGACTCTATACTGAGTTAAATCAAGAAGTTCCCATGTAGCGTAAATATAGGCATAAATTATCTGGACGAGCCAGAAAGGTCAAACTGAAATCACTGTATTGGACAGTCAAAGTAGTAATACATCGTCGATAAGATAAGAACCATAAAGATAAAAAAGATCTGTCGATCTTTTAGCACCCCGCAGATCTAAATCTACGGATTTGAAGCGCTATAGAGTTCAGCCACAGTATCCTTATCTACATTGCCGTAAGATAAAGTTTCAACAATAGATCGTCTGTAGGGCCCTACGTAATTTTAACCAAAATACTCCATCACGTGGACGCCACCGCGTAATTTCTGTCTCTTTATCTTTAGTTTTGCGTAAGCGTTTTTTGTTTACTTTTTGTTGTTCTGGGCTATAGAATGACCATAAAAAAACAACTCACTTCAATCAATGCACTCACTAATACTTGTAGTGATCCAGCTTCTATCTTGTTTAGAGGTGGCCTGCGCGAGCCTGCTAATTGCATCCTTGATCTGACGTTAGGCTTGGGGTTTCAAATGCGATATTCGAACGCTGGCCATGAAAATCAAATTGGTACCCTGACTTAGACAAATGTATTTAACGATATACCACCTGCGGCCGATTAAAGCCTACGCTTTTGCACCACCGATCGTTTTTCGACACAAAAGCAAACATCATAGTTGATGGCGAGCCAGAAAGATTCCATACATAGGCATGGAAACATCCCGCTTCGCGTCAAAGGTAAAAAGCTGTGGTCGCGGCCAGCACCAGCCAGCAGAGGGTCTAAAACTTCATATTCAGAATACTTGTACGCAGGAACAATAGCCAACAATTCTTCTATAGTCCTTTGGCTGACGGCCTCG
>Ga0163217_1054844_pt1 | contig 13437 bp, 18 predicted proteins | sample SynspAceP_FD_185933 | JGI IMG/M metagenome (GOLD analysis project Ga0163217, IMG submission 185933) | Saline lake microbial communities from Ace Lake in Antarctica - Synechococcus sp. Ace-P (PacBio error correction) | ecosystem: Environmental > Aquatic > Non-marine Saline and Alkaline > Saline ...
CTATTTGGGTTTTGCCAGTGGGATAGTCTCATGGTGCCATGATGAGTGTACTGAGGGGCATCACATCTGGAGAGCCGCTGGCGGGCAGGGCCAAGGCTCGGGGACTGGAATGTGCGAGTTTCGGCCTCGTAAATGGGCAATGGCCGGGGGGATTTCAGCGACTCCATGCCTCATGTTGAGGTCATGCCGATCACGCCGGGTGGGGGCGAAGGCTCGATCAGCGTGATCTGCGCTCTGGGGGGTGGGCATCGCACGGTGCGGAAAATCAGAGCGATAGTCGGCGTTTCGGCGCATGTTGCACACCAACGGGCTGGGCTGGCTGCGCGCAGGATGAAGGTGAGAGGGTAGGCGGATGGCTGTAGGGGCCCCTGGCCCTCGATCACGCATCACCTGGGGCTGCTCGGTTTCGTAGCCAGACCCTATGGCGGCTTGTCCATTCGCGGAGCAGAACTGGAACGGGATGGCAAAATCGAGCGCAGCCGTAGCGCCGCCTGAATCTCCGGTCCTGGCGGTAGGAGACCAGCACTGGCGCGGATGCCATGGTCCGTTGAGGGCCTGCACCAGCAGCGTGGCGGTGGGTGCGCTTCGCGAGGCCGCCATCGTGCCGAGAACGGCGATTTGCGCCGGCAGTGGCCTGGCGATCGCGCCGCTGAACAGGCGCATGGTCTTCAGGGGGGGACGCGGACATCCCAACGTGACTGAAATATGGAGCGCGGGGCGGCGGCGGTGAATTCGGCGTCATCGCGCCGGGAATCAGCACGCAGGCTCATCACCAGGCCGGAGGCCGGCGCGAACGGCGCCGAGCGCACGGCACGGTCGGTTGGCTGAACAGACCATCGCCGGGGCATGCGAGATTCAAGGTCCGCAAGTGGCGCTCCGCGAGGGCAGAAGGCGCTCCAGTCGGCCCCGACCGGTGATGCTATTGCCCACATTCAAGGAGCTAGGAGAGAGAGGCGCAGAGCTGTCGATTTCACAGCGCGTCGAAGCGCTCGGTGGCGACCAACCATGGCCGTCATTGCCATGGGCTCATGAACTGGCCTCGCAGTAGATCGTACGCAGGAATGCCGGATGGTGCGGGCGTGAAACGGAGCCTTGGGGGCCAACGGCGCGTACTGCAACATCGGGCAATGAATCACAGGGCTCCAAAAGAGGATGCCAGCGTGGGTTTATTCAGTTTGATGACTCAGGGGAGCGACGAAATGTCTGCCGAATCTCTCAGGACGGGCAGGGATACAGTGGCTCCGCCAGCTGAAATGTATAAGTCGTACTAAGCGATTGCCGCTGTTGGCGTCTTGGTTCGGGCAGGGTGACCCGTACGATCTCGAGTACCCACAGCGCCGTGCTCCGCTCCACAGTGCAGGGCAGGGCGTCGTTTGGGCTTCGGCGCTGATCGCGGTGGCCTGAAGCGATGGCGACTGGCCAGTCAGGCGGTTGCTGTAGGGTAAGCTGAAGCCAGGGGTGGCGTAGGGTGTCGGTGGCCAGGGCGGCGAGCAGGGATCGGCGGTTTTCACAGTCGCTGATCCGCAGGATCGAGGCGGGCGCAGGGCACGCGAAGCGCTGGCCGAGCTCGTTGGACTGGCGCTGTAACGCCAGAAAGCGCCGCTGCTGATCGGCGGGATCACAGCCGGGGCTCAGGCGATCACAGGTCGGTCTGACGCGTTCATCCGCGCTGGTTTCGCGGCGAAGAGCAGTTGCAGAGCTTGCTGTCTTTGTAGGCCTTCTCGCATTGAGGGGGTGGAATCCTGCGCATGGCGGGGGTCCTGCCAGCCTTACAGCCGCGAGATACCAGCCCGGCTGCCGGCCCCTTGCGCCGGCGCTGGTGGGGTCAGCACTTCCCGAAGCGGTGACCAAGGCGCGGCGAGCGTCCCGGCTCCAGCGGTGGGGGTGAAAGAGCTGGGCGACAAGCAGATGGCCGAGATGTTGACTGCGACGCTGAGCTCGAAGCCTGGGGGGGTGAGTGCGCGGTTCATTGGCCGCGTATGCAGCCCGCATTGAGCCGAGGTGATGCTGACGTCCTGCGCCCAGCAGCGCGGCGGCAGGCCTCACGGCTCCTCAGATCGCCCAGGTGCAATGGCTGACTGGGGCAGGGTGGTGGAGCGCTTTTCTGCCACCGTGGCTGCCTCCTCTGCGCTGGTGCCATCCCGCAGAAGCAAGGTGAGGGATGGCCGGCCTGCAGAGCAGGACGGGGTTCGAAACCGATAAGCGGAGTTACCCCGGTGAGCAGGATGCGGCGCAAACTCAGGCAAAGGCGTGGACCAAGCGGAAGACAGACGTCAACCACCTTGAGCAGGGTGGCCAAGTCGAAGCCAGTAGAGTTCGCAGTAAGTGTCTGGCGTTTGTTGCTGGCAGGCCTAGCGTTTGGCGTCAGCCTCCAGTTTACCCTTCCGTTTCCCTCCATGTCCATACCATTCCAGCGTCCCACGCGTCGTCTTCAGACCCGCGTCGAGATAATCGTGGAGGGGCAATCTTTCGTCTGGCAAGAGCTCAGCAAGCAGTGAAATCTTTGCCTGGCAAAAAAGTTGTGGTGTTTTCGATGCCCGGTGCCTTCACCCCTACCGATGCTACTCCAACCACCTGCCCGCACGAAGAGCTTATGAAGGAGTTCCCGCGGGCTTGGGTAGATCAGATCGTACTGTGTGTCGGTCGAAGATGCTCGTGATGTTCAAGTGGGTCATGAGCGTGGGCGCCCAAGATGTCCCTTCTGCTCCCGATGCAACGGGACTGTGCACCGCGAGATGGGATGTTGGTGGAGAGGTCGATACCGGGACCTTGGTCTGGCCGGTTCCCTGGATGCTATTCCGATGGTGTTAATGACGGACGATCGTGAAAAGTCTTCGCTGAAGCTGGGCCGAGAACAAGCCTGCCACCGATCCCTTCGAAGTCCTCCGACGCCGACACGTATTGCTGGCTACCTGAAGGGCGTGGACCCACGGCGTCTGCGAGCCCCGGCTCGATTTGCCGGCTGAGGACGCTATACAGCTGTCACACCATCCGTTGGCTCCCGTACATGCCGATGAGCGACCCTTCGATGCTGATTGTTCCTTGGCCGGATCGGGGGGGATGGCCGCAGCCAGCGGGCCGATTCCTACGGGCGCGGTGCGATCGTTGAGGGCGATCGGGTGGGTGGAACTGCCGTGATCCGGGCTGGTTCCCAAGGAAGTTGTTGGTTTAATTGGCTCGGTCCTATGTCGCCATCTGCTTGCCGATGCCTCCCAGCTTACGGCTGGGGACAGTGGGGTATCTGAATCTGGATGCGGCCGCTGCTGGCCACGTCGCGCGAGGTGGATCGGCTCAATGAGCTCCACATCGGTCGCTGGCAAGGCCGGTGTGGAACTGGTGCGCGGCTGGGTCGCTCGACGACGCCCAGACCATTGCGGTGAGGCAGCGTGTGATCATCCCGCCAGCTTGCGGGGCAGCGGATTTGGGTGGCCGTGGGCGGTCGCCCCCATCGCCCGGCATCCCCGCGCGAGCTGGTTGGGTGAGCGATGACATGTATCCTGCTCGAATCGGCTCCCAGCCAACGTGGTGGTGGTGGGGTGGCGTTTTCATCGCCTGCGAATTCGCCTGCATCCTCCATGGCCTGGGGTGCAGGTGACGCCGCCTGATTCCGCGGCGATTCACGCTGCTGCCGCGGCTTCGACGGGAAGCCAGCTCGGCGTGCAAGAGGGGATGGAGGCCGAAGGCATACACACTGCGATTTGCCCCATTCGCCGCCGCCATCAGCAAGGAGGCCCTCGGGTGAGCTGACGCTGACAGCGAGGGCGTGACGTTTCAGCTGCGGTGGCGTCTTGCTGGCACAGGCCGGCGGCCATTCCCTGCAGGGCATCAAACAGCTGGAGGCCGCGGGGTGGCGGTGGAGGGCCACGGATTCCGGTGGACGCCGATAACGCACCAGCGTGCCGACGATTATGGCGGTGGTGACGTGACCGGATCGCATCAAACCTCACGCCCGTGGCCGTTGATGAGGGCAGGCTTCGCCGACACGGTTTAAAGGCAAAAGCCTCGCAGGGGATCATGACCTTGGTCCTCGGCGGTCCTCTCCCAACTGAGCTCTCGTCGGTTGGCCTGAGTAGGAGCAGCGATGAAGGCCAATGGCGCCGATGGCGTCAAGGTGCACCGGCCGCTTCCGCGATGACCGAGGCTTGCCGGCCCCCGGGGCCCGGGTGCTGCTCAAAGCTGGTTGGTGGCAACCGCCACAGGAAAGGGTATTGGGCGCTCACATAGTGGGTGGAAGCACGCCGCAGAGAATTCATCCAGATACGGCGATCGCATCGGCATGGGCGCCACCAAGGCGATTCGCCCGCATGGGCTGCAGAACCCCTCCGTCGCCCGAAGAGTTTCGCTGACGAAATGCCGCATTGGAATGCCCACTGAGACGGGCCTGGCCTGGCTGGGTCAGGGGCTCAGCTTCGGATAGCATTGTATCAAGCGCTGATCCTCGAATCACTTCGGGCACATCGGTGTCGAGCTCACCGGACTCCGGCGTCGTTCCACGAACAACGCGAGAGGCAGATCGCCGCTTGACGCTGCGCAGGTAGCGCCGCCAGCACCTGGGGCTTGAGCCCGTGGAATGAATTCGTGGTGTCCCTCTTGCCATCCACCTCGCCGCGGGCGGGTCAGGTCCGCGGTTTCCCGCAGGGATCCATCCACGCCCCAGTACGCAGCGCGAGCGGAACACGGCAGCCTGGGGGCTGTCGTGCATGATCTCCAGCCTGCAACCACCGCCCGAAGCGTGGCTGGCTGTCGGGGCTACCGCTGCGTCGCTGGGAAAGCCGAAGTCTGGGGGCTCAGGCCCTGCCTGTTCAGGTGCGCGTTTCGGCGGCAGGGCCCCGTCCACCGCCGTTGCCTTCCACCAAGTCCCCCCTGGGTTGGGCTGAGTTGGCCCCAGGTGAAGACTCACATTGAGATACGGCATGGCGCATAGGGCGTGGAGCGCCAGGAGCCACGGTCTGCTCTTCCGTCAGCTGCGCAGCCTGCTGTTCGTCTGCTCGGCGTCCCCGGAGCCGGCGGGCTTGGGAGCCGGCTCGGATCATTCCGGGCAGCAGGGGGGCCCGCACCCCACGCCGACGGGAGAGGGTTCAAATGGAAGGCATGCCGGGCATAAGGAGGCGGGATGCCCGATCCGGAAGGTCGCAGCGCACCGGGCCTGCGCGAGAGGGGTGCCGGTAGTCCGAGGGGGATTGTTCGCTGATGGTGCCCGTTGCAGGGTTCCCAGCATTGAGTCTTCTGTTCCAGATCGGAGAGATCGAGCAAACGGCTGGCCTCCCGCTTGCCGAAGGTGCGGAAAACGCTTGGAGCGCACTGGAAGGGCCTGCGGGGCCGCCAGTCGACGGGCCGGTTTTACCCATGGCCGTTCGGTGTCACCGACCATCGACATGTTCTCTTCACCGACGGGGGGATAGCAGATTGCCGTGGGACCGGAAGTCGGAACAGCCGATCGTCACCACCACATCGCCCCCACCTGGGCGGATCCACGCTGCAGCACCTGGAGCAGGGCATCTGAGAAGCCTGCAGCGGATCGCGCGTCAGCAGGGCCGTGCCGAGGTTTTTGTTGGCATCGTTGTGATCGAAGGCGTGAAGGCCAGCGCCTCCGGAGAGAGCCTGCCGAAGGTGGATTACACTGCACGAGCATCAGATCACCGCAGCCGCCTGCGCCCAGGGAGCCACGCCGGAGCACCGTGTCTCGACCCGGTGCTCGCCCAGGGTTGCAGGGGCGCCCACCGGAGACACTTTGGACGACCCGGGTGAAGGCCAGTTTGAGATCGGGGTTGCGAGCCATCAGCGTGCGGCCGCTGGAAAGATGCTCACAGCCAGGCTCCAGCTCGCACCCGAACGTAGCGCTTGTTCATTGCACCGACGCCACTGCCGCGGATGGGCCGCCTCCCGCAAGGACGTCGTTGCCAGGACCTTTCTGCCAGGGCTTTCGCAGGCCGGCAACGAGCGCAGGGCGAATCAAGTGCAGCCCTCACCAGAAGGGCCCCATCGAAAGGCCCCTGAAAGGCGCCGCGATCGCGGCGAGAATCACGTCCTGCGTTTCGAAGCTGCTCAGCAGGGTTCGGGGCATTGGGTGCAGTTGTTGAGATAGAGGGCATACACCAGCCGCGGCCGCGGCGGCCTGATGTACCCCTTGGTCCCCGTGGCGGGAATCGAGACCTGCGCTGGCGCCTGCCATCACCTGGAGCCATCCTGAGTCCGGATCCGGCCGGGGCGGTGGCCCGCCTAGATTCTGCGCCTGGGTGGCCGTCCACGTGCCCATACCGCAGCCCCTGCCGAGGGCCTGGCCCAGGGTTCCTTCAGCAGGCGGGCAGCAGGTGGTCTGATTCGATCGGGGAAGTGCGGCTGCTGTCCGATGGAGCGGCCCGTCCTCCACAAGGTGTGCGGAGATACGCCCAGGCGGTGATGACCTCCAGTCCGCGCGCCGCGGGCAGTCAGGCTGCCGCCTGAACCGCACAGGCAGACCATCAGGGCGGCACGTCGGTTTGTAACTGATCTTCAGGACCACCTGACGAATTCCGAGAGCGGCGGCGAGAACGTGCTCCGCCAGCATTCGGGGGCGGCAATAGCTGGTCATCGGCCTCAGTCCGGGCGGTCCCGCCGGCGGATCGGCAGATCGCCACCGGTTTTCTTTCCGTGGCTTAGCCTACACCCCCACGCCGGCCCGCCCAGGTCGATCAGCGGTGCGAGAAAGGGCAGTCGGGCGGCAGATCCTCAGCGCGCTGAGTCCGCTCGGGCATCGGACTGGGCGATCCTGGCCGCTGATTCCGCACTCATGCCGCCCCTCATCGAGCGGCCTCCCCTGCCACGCTCGGTGGCGGCCCGGCCGCGACCGTCGCTCACTCGGACGCTCAGCGCAGCGTGCGGCCGCCAGTCACCACGGCCAGTTCACTCGGGCGGCAGGACGGGTGATGGATGTTGAGCATGTCTCGTTCACTCCAGATAGGCGCGATCAGCCATTCGGGCCGCTGGCGTAGTGTTGACAAGCGGTCGTCCGATGGACGCACATGCGCGCACACCGCTGGATAGCCGGCGGCGCGCCCTGGGAGCCAGCTGGTTCAGCCCCGAGCGGGTCGCTGGTCGTCGCAGGGCGACGCCCGGGGGGAATCTGGTGCTGGGTAGTTGTGATTCGAATCTGGGGCAGGACTGTTGAAGATGCCAAGGCTGGCCGTCGGCGCGCTCGCGCGAGTCCGAAGTCGTTGTGCCCCGGTCCACCAGCACCAGGTGGCCATCGAGCTTTGCCCCATCGGCAGCTGCGAACTGGTGGATGGGGTGCGGAAGCGGTGACTCAGGCCCGTTACAGGTTCAGACAAGATATAGGCGAGTATGAAAATCTGGGCCTGTTTGGCTCCAGCAGCCAGCCCGCTAACTTCCATTCACCCTGCAGCCCAGGTGATGGTGGCGGTATCGGCTTGCCGGTGAACGCCTCAGGCGCCGCATCAACGGGACGGCCGCTATCCGCTGCCGCTGGATTTTTGCCGCGCACGGCGACGTCAGGGCCAGGCCTCCGATCACGGTGCGGCGCCCCGGGGCCAGGCCAGCCTCACAGGCGGCCGCCACAAGGGGCCGGGCCGCGGAGGGGGAGCAGCAGGGAGGACACCGTGGGGATGGACAGGTAAGGCACCGTCATCTCACTCCGGATCAGTTCGGCTGTACAGGAAGCTTGCTTCTGGCCACTCCTTCTAGCCATCTTTTCTTGCGCTCCTCAAGCGTTCGTTGCTGCCGGCTTCAGCGTGCTGGCGCCTCAGGCTTTCGTAGGCCTGGCAAAGGTTGCCAGGGCCTGGCGCAGCACCGTGTCTGCGCGAAGGCGGCAGGGCCTTCTCGGGATTGGCAGGCAGGGGCCGGAGTCCCGTACCGGGCCGGCGGGTCGGTGTAGAGGTTGGGTCGTTGCGGGGCCAGATCGAGCTGCGATCCAGGCCGTCGAGGCCGCGCAGCACCGCCGCGGCAGCAGGTAAGGGTTGGCCGGCGCTATGGCAGGCGCAATATAGAGATAGGTCATCGGGGATGCGCCATGTGGGTGCGTTGTTGCCGCATAATGATCCAGGCCGGCCCAGGTGGGCCGGACTTGAGTGGGTCTGGCCGGGAGCCGCGAGCTCTAGTTTGGTGATGGGCGCACAGCCGACCGCGCATGCTCAGCACGCCTGTCAGGAAGTCGGTATAAGGAGAGCTCACGCGGGGGTCGTGAAAGAGCGTTGCTTGTGCGGTGTCGACGTTGTCAGAGCGAAGTCGCGTGCGGTGGGGCGACGCTGCGGTGAGCTCTGGGGAAGGGCTTGGAAGCTCACTGCAGCCAGGGGCTCGGCATCGCCTGCGCCATACCCGGTAAGAGGGCGTGGCCGGTCGGCGTGTGACCAGGGCATCGGCGAAGTCAGTTTGATCTCGAAACTGGCCGTTGGCATCCTCGTGATCGCTGGTACGGCCCAGCCCAGCTCCTCCATCGCTTCGAGCAGGCGCCGATCAGCTGAACTGACGATGAGCGCAGTTGGTCGTAGCAGGGTTTTGCGTCTGGCTGTCGCGCCATCTGCGGATCGTCTTCGCCGGGCTGCAGCAGGAAGAACTCCGCTCCACACCCGGTTGCGGAGCTGTAGCCCAACTGCGCCCACCCGCTCCAGCTGACGGCGCAGGCACCCAGTCGGCGCGACTGCTCCAGCGGCTGGCCCACCCTGCGATGGTGGCGCACCGCAAGGCGACGTGCGCATGCCAGGGCAGCACGCAGGGCTGGAGGGATCGGGCAGGGCGAGCACGTCCGGGTCGCGGGGTCATGTAGTGACCAGGCGGCAAATGGGCCGGCGAAACCTGGCGCCATCCACGGGCCGCTTGTTAGCGGCGCTGCTGGCACGAAGTTCGGCGCGCTGGCACACCGAAAGATCGAGGATGAGGGGGCGAGGCGTGGTCGCGGAAGGGGGCAGGTCGGGTCATCGGGTTAACAGGTGCCTTAAAAGGTTTAACAGGTTTCAACAGCGGCGGATACGGCCTGCTCGCCGGCGCCCTCGCGCGGATTGCCGCCCGATGCTCACCGACTCCACCGCTCGAAGGGGCGCCGGAATCAGGGGGCTTTTGCGGCGCAGCGTCGGGCGGGAAATAAGGTCGGGGACGGGGCGATCAGGTGGGGCGGGCCCGTGATCCGCCAAGGGCGCCGCAAATTGACTCGGCTCTGCTTCAATGCCCGGCGCTGGTTGCTGTCCGCTCTGCACAGCAGCGCGCCAATATTGGCCAGCCCAGGTGGTCGAGCATTGCAGAGATCGTGGGGATGTGGCGGCGGTGGCGGGCAGGCCAGCTTGGCTCCACGAGCCTCAACGCTGCGTAGCCCAGGCTTTTCGGCCGGCCCTGCTGTAGAAAGGCTGCTGCGGCCAGCTGGCATAGATCAGGGCGAAAGGTGCGCGCCCCTGCTGCCGAGGCTGGCCTGAAGCCGTTCCATCCAGCGGGATCGGCGGTGAGGGCTGGCGCAGGCTTGACGGAAAAGGCGTTGTGGGCGGTGGTGCGGCGTGCGCAGAGGCAGCAGATCGCTCACCCGCTCTGGGGCCAGGGAGCCCAGTGGTTAGGCCTGCTGCGCGCCATCGACCAGCCGTAAGATCAGGGGCGAGGCGCTCCACTCGAACACTCCTGGAATCAGGCGTGCTGCGCGGCCAGTTGTTCGGCAAATGGCTGATCCACCCAAGCGCTGCTTCGGCCAGGCCAGGGCGCTGGTGCTGGGGCTGCGGAGCGCCCATTGCGAACTGACTCAGAGCAGCAACGCAGACCGCGTTGGATCGAGGATCGGCCCCCACCAGTTCGTGTCTTCAGGCAGGCGCGTAGGAGCTGGGTGAGCATCCAGGTTGGAGCGATGGCGTTGGAGCTCCCGGAAGACCCGGATAGGCGAGGGGCGTCGGGCAGTCACCGGCGCAGTGGCGCATGGGCCCCAGTTTCAAACAGCGCATTCTGCTTTAACGCTGTGCCACGCTCATGGCCGTTGGCAGCGCCAAGTGTGTGACGGATGCCCAGGAATCGTTCGTTGCACCGCCAGGTAAGCGCGGATCGTTGTGGCTCCAGATCGGCGGCGATCCAGGGTGTGCCGCGGCAGGGGCATGGAAGGGGATCGAGGGCGACAGATGGGTGTTCGCTTGGAAGGGAATGTTTCCACATCAGCCGCGCAATCGGCGCAGGGTGTGGTGGGCGGGTTGTGGCGCAGCCGCATGTGCTGTGCTGCAGCCACCGTGCTCAGCGAGCATCAACGAAGCGCAGCAAGGGTTGCCCCAGGGCCAGCGCGCAGGCAGCCAGAGCAGAGCAAGAGCCGTTGCCGCCAGCAGCGAGAGCAAGCAGGGCCGCGGCGTGACCGCCGCTGCTTCAGTGGGAGGCGCGCACTAGCGCCACCGCGTCTCGGGATGTAGGGAGTTCGTCGTAGGCGCCCACAGCCGCGCCAAGTGGGAGCGCAGTTTTGCCATACCAACAGGGAGCCCGCTGAGCTCAACGCCATAGGCCACCGAGAGCCTGGGGGTGCCCCCTTCGAGCTCAGGAATCCAGCCGCGGGCTGGTGGGTGTAAGCGGTGATCATTGGTGGGTGCGGCGTAGAAATGGCGTTAGTAGAAGCTCAGCACCCTGCCACAGGCACGCGTCATTGAGCGAACGCTGGGAAGGCGTGCGGATGGGCGCATTCGTGCATGGGCAGAAAGCAGAAGGCAGACCCCAGCCCAGCAGCAGCAGGGCCGGATCCGAGCGCCCAGGGCAAACGAGCATCCCTAGCCCGCACACGGAAGGATCGGCCCCAGGCCGCCACCTGTCGCCAGCCAGATCTGCTCGCCGATTCAGCTGGCGCAGGGCGTCGACGGGAATCAGCTTCGCTGGGGGGCGGTGATACGCGGGCTCGCAACGCCCTTGAACTGGGGAGCCACGTTGGTAACAGAGCTGGGAGTCCTTCATTCAAAAGCCAGGGCGCGGGAGCGCGCAACGATCTCACATTGTGATTGCCGCAGGGTGCCGCTGATGCTGCTGTCATGGATGGTGGCCAGGCTGTTGCTGAGATGGTCTGTTGCGACCGCTGGAGACGTCCCATGCAGGCTTAATGCGGAGCGGCAAATGCGCTGAGAAGCTTCTCCGCTCCGAAAAGTTGCGCGCAGCAGGACGAAGCCCGTGCGCTGACAGGCATCCATGAGGTTGCACGTTGGGTGCCTGGAGCGCAAATCGCTTGTAAGTGCGGCTGATCATAGATCAGCTCGATGGGACGTTGCTCCAGTAACTGGCGCAGCAGCGGTGGTGGCTGACTCCTGGTGAGGCCGGTGGCCAGCAGATGCGATCGCAGCTGCCGATTCCATCGCGGCAAAGAATTTGCCACTGGCCTGCACAACCAGCAAGCTTCTCCACCTCACAGTGGTCATTGGAGTTTGCAGGCTCCTGCTGGCGCCTGAATGCAGTTGGCACGGAGCTGGGGCGTATCGAACGCCATCGCGAGCTCCGCACATTGGCGCCGGTGCAGCACGGTTCGCACGAAAAATCTTGAGGTAGGTTCCGGCCCGCCAGCCCCGGACTGCGTCGAAGTGGTTTTGCTCCGCAGGTCGCCGGCACAGCAGGTGACCTGGCCCCGCTTGAGCAACCCCAGGGCCAGATGGCCGCTGGTCAGACGCGCCAGCCCACGATCAAGATGTGCTGCCGCGGCAACCCTGGCAGGCGGCAGAATCGATCGCTTGGCTGTGTTGCATGGCCTTGCCGGATGGGGAGCCGGATGGTCGAGCTCCAGCTCGGACAGCACAGGACGCCGCACCGTGGCGATCACCAGCCGATGGACTCCGCCACAACTGCACGTCACTCAGGGTCACCTCCAGCGGATGCGGGCCTGCTGGTCCAGGCGGATCTGCTGCACCGAGGCCCGCCTGCAGTGTGAACCGAGCTGGAAGTCGCAAGACGCTGCGGCAGAAGTCAGCAAAGGAGGATTGTGTGGGGGAGGCCATAGGAACGCTCCAAGTCCAGCTGCGCTGCACTTTTGGGCATAAGCGGCGCAGGAAATGGGTGGGGTGCGGATGGTGGGATTGAGGGGAGCGCAGCCAGGGGTCTCGTAGCCGCATCTGGCTGTGCCAGCCACGAAGCCAGGTTGCCGGGGGTCGATATATTGCCATGGCTTTTCTGCAGCAGTCTGGCAGAGAGGGTGAAGGCTGGGGGGCGGCCCCGTGATCACAGCTCAGCATGGCAAGGCACCCCGGTGTATTGGCAGCTGGAGCAGAGGCCGTGGGTCTCAACGTGTGAAAGACGGCCCGGAAACACTGCAGAGCACCACCGTGGTCAGCCCCAGTCCGCTGGTACAGCCGGACAGGATCGGCAGCGCTCGCTATGGCCGCATTGGCTGCGATGAGGTGATGCTCATACCCGCTCCAACGGGGCATACAACGCTTTTCACCCGTGCTCATGCTTGCCGGACAACGCACCACCACACGGTTGCAGTTGTTTGACCTGCGGTAGACGGTGCTAGGCTTGGCGCTCTGGCCGGCCCTTGAGCCGTTGATGTGCTCCTGCCGGCTCAATTCCGCCTCGGCTTCGCACACAGCTTGCAGCAACTTGCTGCTGAGAGGGCCGGCGACTGAAGCGCCTCAAGAGGTCCGAAGGAGAGCGGTCTGGGTGAGGCATGGAAGGCGAGACAAGGCGTCAACTGGGAAGAACAGAACACAAGAGGAGGCTCTGTTCTTGCTAGAAAGAAACCATTCTCACCCATGACGCGGTCCGTCCTTTTGCGCTGCTTGTGACTTTCTCACAGTGCGCCAGCCTCCAGCGTCTGCCTGTCACCGTTTTGAGGGGTACCTCGGCGCGGTAAACACGCTGCTCAACCGGATCCTCCCCACGAGCATGGCCTCAAGGTGGCGGTGATCGTCACGATTCGGCGAGGTGGGAATCGACAACCAGCTGGTGATCGATGCGATGAGAGATCTTAGAATGAATATGGATGCATCTCGCTGCACACCGTTCGTGGTGATCTGAAATCCGAATCATTGGCAACTGATGAGCGCCGGTATGTTTGATATCTTGATCATCGAGCCCAGTGGTCTTGCGATTTCTGCCCAGTGATTCAGTGACCTTCTTCGTCGATGAAGACTGCGCGATGAGCTGCAGGCTTGATGCGGTAGCACTTGGTGGATCTGCACATGTCGAGCAACACTGGGAGGCTGAGGAGTGCAGGAGCAAGTTGGCTTTTGCCGATGTCCTGGTGCTCAACAAAACTGATCTGGTTGATCAGCAGCCGCCGGCGAATTGAGCAGCGGGTGCGGGCGATAACGATGGCCCGGCGCTCACCAGAGCAACGCGATGGTGCCACGATCAGTATCCTTGTGTGGGGGCTTTGAGCGGAGCGTGCCTTGAGTCTGGATCCAGGTTTCGGGGACGAACACGCCCAGAACACGACGAACGCGGTGAGTTCAGTGGCCTCGTTGAGGAGCGCCCGTATGGATCTGGAACGACTGAAGCAAGTGGCTCTCACTTGGTTGCCGA
>Ga0163217_1065033_pt1 | contig 13437 bp, 13 predicted proteins | sample SynspAceP_FD_185933 | JGI IMG/M metagenome (GOLD analysis project Ga0163217, IMG submission 185933) | Saline lake microbial communities from Ace Lake in Antarctica - Synechococcus sp. Ace-P (PacBio error correction) | ecosystem: Environmental > Aquatic > Non-marine Saline and Alkaline > Saline ...
TTCCCCCAAAAAAAAAAAAAGGGGAAAAAAAAAAAGAGGAAAGATCCCCAGAAATTCAAGAGTGTAAAAACGCTTTCTCAAATAACTTTTTGAATAAACGCAGATTGGGAACGGCGGTGAACATTCCACCCTCGTCCATATTGAAAAACCTTTGCTGATTTTTTCGAGAATTGAGGTTTTTTTAAAAAATGTGACCCTGCACGGGTTAATCAGATGTTTGAACGTCATCAATCGACAAATACCCTAACGTCTCCAATCGCCAAAATCTGATAAATCAAACAACTTTTGATAACCCGAATTTCCAAGGACAATTGGTACCTTTTGGGCCGAAAAACACACTTAAGCCATCGTTCAAATGTTTATCGAAAAATTGGTTTTTCCAGTAGCCGTTTTGTTTGGTTCTGTACAACTCAAGCGGTCACTTTTCCAAACGCCTTAAGTGGCGTCCGCGGCGAAAGACTTCGAATGTCGGTGCTGCTAAAGGTCCCCGATTTTCCATCATTGTCGGGCGGTATGGCGTCTGCGTTTTGAAATCCACGCGCCCTAAAGACAACTGTTCCAATGTCATTGGTGGACCACACCAAGGTCCCTTTGGGGTCATACGCTGAACTGAAAACAAATACAACCGAGTCAAGACTCCCAAACAAAAGGAAAAACTGAAATGCAATAATCCAGTTTTCCCTCGCACCAACGCAGAGACTCTCTTTGGCTGCTGACTGACTTACTTTTTTTCCTGCAGCACCCACGAATTACTAACTCTGTTGACTCAACTGCCAGATTTTAGCACGGATATGATATGATAAAAGTAATTTTGCGCTCTTGGATTTGAAGTTAAACGACGGTGGCGCCATTAATAGTCATTCTAAATTGCGTCGAAACTTGCCCCTTTGCGCCGACAAATTAAGCTTTTTCTACGCATGTTCTCCGCACCTAACTAGGCGATCTCTAATAACTGCAACAACAATTAAACGCTTTGTGCTATTCATACTGGCAACATCATCCAGTAGGGAGACATTTCCTTATACGAAACTGCTGAGCCAAGCCTGTTCTTTCACGGAGAGACATACTCTTCTCTTACCACGCCAAACCAACTCCTCTAAGGTGGTTTGCAAATCATCAGCGATCATCAATATCACGCCTGAAAAAACAGAATCGGGTCAACTAATCAGCAACGCCACGCATTCAAGATACGACGGGTGAATGCGTTCAAGATCTGTTTGTAACTGGAACGGAACGGCCAGAAATCCAGCTGTGGTTATGGCGCAATGGCCGGCTAATTGAAGCAACGCCGTCGCTAGGGGTTAATGGAGGTACTGATTCAGGTAAGATTTTCGATTCAAATTCGACAAAGACGCTCACTGACACGGCATGGGATTGCCAGCCGATAACAACCATAAAAAACGCCAACACAACTAAATCGCTAAAGATAGACAAAGACGCCTTTTGGACGGATACTGGTAAAGCCGCATTTGTTTTTCCGTACGGCCTTGGAAAGAAGTAACCCCAAGTCCACGTTGCGTCTAATAAATTCCGGGGGTTTTAAGGTTTGCCTCTATTTTTCGGCGTAGTCTAAAAATCAATACCTCGACGGTACGATCAAACCTCAGTTGTCACAGACCTCGACTTTTCTATATCAGTGTTCACCGGGAAAAAATACGATCTGTTGCTGCGCCAACACCTCAATAAAGAAAAACTCTGCCTAGCGTTAAAGTCACATACTTACCCGTATTTGGTCCCATGCAAGAGTCGTAGCGGTTAAATCCAATCCCAACCGCCAAAGTTCAGCAGTCTTGATCTTTGATTGGATGTAATAGTCAGGAAGGAGCCGCCTGAGAAGAGCCGACGTAACAAGGCGTGAATCCGAGCGGTTAACTCTCGTAAATTAAACGGCTTCATCAGTAAATCATCTGCGGCCACCAGTCCTAAAATACGATCGGTTTCATCACCTTTTGCCAGTCAACTCATGATTGGCAACTGGTGAATTGCGTCCGACTTCCGCGAGCAAGGTTTAAACCGCCCTCTTCGTCGTAGATACAAATCCATCACCACCAATCAACTGGATTTCCGCCTCTAAATGAAGCCACATTGGTGACATTTTCGGCTTCGTCTTACTTGATCCCTTTTTGTTTGAATAAGGGCAATGCAGCATAGAAGTAGGCGAATGTCTTGAATCGAATCATCGAACAACCCCAATAAAGTTTCCTTTTTATTTTGCTCTGTCATTGTCTAAATTGACATCGCATCTGTTGTTTATTTTGAAGTGCATCAAGCTAGGCGAACTATGATCACCTGATTAGTATTTCATGCTAAAGTTAATGAAAGTTAACAGAAGGAAAAAACTTTGTGCAAAAAGAAACGCATCAGCCTCTCTTTTTTAGACCCTGATCATGTATTTCTAAATGACCAAAGGGGAACCGTTTTGGATACCTTGGTAAAAATTGGCATTCCCATCTAACAGGCTTGCATCAACGGTGGTCTGGCCCGGCGTTTTGTTTGACTCCCTTTGCTATCCTGAATAGATTACGCGGGAGGCAACCTCGTGGCCTCAATGAAAAAGAAAAAGAAAGCGGTTACTTTCTGCTTGCATCTCAACATGCAAAACAGACATTTGTATTGGTAAACCACACAGTGACGCGCGCTAAGACCGAAAAACGCTATCGATAGACGCAGCCTATAATGAGCAGACTTATGTCTAACGACTGCTATCTATCAACTGATTCCTGACTTAAAGCGTCAACTTCATCAGTCCCTCACGAAGCCATTTTGGAAGCCGCTCCCGTGCAGGTAAAAACCACGTGGTGCCACTCGGAGTTAATGGAAGAACTTGGCTAAAGTCGTAGAATCATTATGCTCGAAACGCATCGACGTTGGCCGCCAAACCGCAGCGAAACGCCTGCCGATTCATTACCCAAGAACCACTTGGCGAACGCATTGGTATCGAATTCGCCATGAGGGCAAGAAAGAAAAACATCTCAAGTGCTCGTCCGTAACCGAAGGCGTATTAACCCGCCCCATGCTACATGACGAATCCAAGTTAGATGACATCGCCCTAGTTATCGTTTCGATGAATTTCACAGCGTACCTTCATTCTGAATTTTGGCGTTTGCTTTGTGTTTACAAGCACGAAGAGCTTACCGCGATGAAGATCGCTAAAGCTATTGGTCATGTCAGCCACGTTAGATACAGAACTGTGGAGGCCAGACTCAACTGTCCAACACTCACAGCCAAGGCGCAGCTTTCCAATCATCACACCTATGGCAAATAAAACACTCAAGACCTTTCAATCCGAGAAGTCGTGCGCGCTTACTTGCCAAGCCTTCAATGAAGAAAGCGGCAGTTTCTTGGTTGTTTCTACCGGGGCAAAAAAGAAATTCGACAGCGACAAGCAACTGCAACATTCAACTCGGCCATCATGCTTCACTTAAGGCATCGCCGTTAATTGGCGAGCTCAGCCTAAAGAGAACAAGAGACAGGTCATTCAGCCGGTGGTTGCCCCAGCGCGTAAAATTTTCTGCAACGGCGATAGCACAAACCAGCTTAACAATTGAAGGGATCGAGTGTGGTCGATAGTGGCTGAGTCGCAGAGGCACGTTTTCGATGCCATAACCCGCTATAGACACGTTACACCTCGTCGAGCAACTCAAGCGGAAACACGCAGCGACATGGGCCGAGCAAGGTAGAACGGAAGAGGGCATTTGCTATCGTTGGTGAGCGAAGCACAGCAATACCAGCTGGCGCCCGCAAAGCCACACCTCAATTGAAATCAGTGAACGTTAACTCCCTCGTGATGGAATCTCGCCAAATGGGGCGTTCAATGCGCGTTTGGAACTGGATTGGGTTACGCCTCCACAGAAAGCCATTGGCAGCAATCGGTTGGATTTACTCACAAAGCTGTCGGCGCTTGCCCCTAATGAAGCGTTACAACAGCTTACTGTTCCGCTTGGCAAACACATGAGTGGAACTCGGCATTGAGCCGAGAACTGGCTAGGCTTCTGAAATTGAAGGCATAAAAAGAGGCACGGTCAGGCTGCTGGTTTCCGTGTGCGCAAATTCTGTCGAAGGTGAGCCGTTTACTCAGCACAACAGCTGCCTAAGCGATCGGCCTTGGCATGGCTTTAACGGTAACTGTCCTATAAACAGCCAAGCGACCCCAACCCGTTTTATCAAAAGCACGAACAGCAATGGCTTCAACGCAGTCAATAACATCTTTATGTCCAACAAAATATTATAAACGCGGTAAAGACACTCGAACGATATAGCGCCTCTGCTCATCAGCGCGTTTGCAGATCGCATTGCTCTACGAGTCATCAAGATAACGAAAGAGTACGCTCAGTGGACTACGGCGTATGCACGTTTGGATGTTCAAGATCATCGGCTTCAAGAGCCGTGGCCTGATTGCGTTTACGACATTGGCGGCCCATCATGGCCAAGAAGAAGACCGCATTTTTCTCGCTCATCCGATCCATTAGACACACTCGAAACCGATTTCCCCTATCTAAATAGAAAGCAGGCAGCACCTAACATGTCAAAAAAGACGCGCGTTTATTAAGTTGAATTGCAAACGTGGATTGGCAAGTTATGCACGAACAAACAAAAGAGCACAAACCATCAGAAGAAGATATTGCCAAGCGATCTTCGTCTAATATTCGTCAAAATAGTTTGTCCGTTTTACCTTGGGATGACTCGAGCGAACAGCTGCGGGCCCCCGCATCCAGTTTGCCTTTTACCCATACTAAAAACACACAATGGCCAGATTATTCTGGATGACGCAACTACTCGCTGGACTAGAAACCCAACTGGTTGCGCCATAAGCGTCGGGCCATTACAACGCATCACAAGCGATGAAACAAACTTCTTTGGCGAATATTCGCTTAACCAGTTAGATTGGAATCAGCAGCAAAACGCTTAATAATAACGTCCCGCCTCGATCGACATTGCATCAGGAGCAGTCACAAAATTGATTACAAAGAGCAGCCGCCAACGCTGCGTGTAACCCTGCAAGAACCTGTTTGGCACTACGACTCATTCCGAGTTTTTAATCAACCATGCGTCGAATTGAACTGCTATGCTCCGGACGAAAGACCTTTGCCCGTGACCCAAGACTTGCTTTCTTTTGGAAAGAGCTTATGCCAGAGGTTCGAAAAGAAATGCGCGGTCGTTCTATCCCAAGCATCCATGGCCCGAAGACCCTAATGATGCTCCAGGCGACCGCAAAAACCATCGAGCATTAGGTCGTCATGAAGAATGGTTAAGCGTTTCTTCAGCTGTGAACGCGCTTGCTCGGTAGGTTTCGTGGCTGAAAGGGGTATTCTTGCCAATGAGTTTGGGCTCCGCCCATCAATGAAGCGATGGAAGTCCTCCAAGCAATCACAAACAATGTCCTGCCACTCTCGATCAATCACCTCTTAAGTCAAAAAGCCTGAGATTCCGCCTGAGCCATTAACTCTCGCCCTAGCTCGGGCAAAAATAATGGACAAGTAAATAAGGCACGTTTTTCGGACAACGTTTTTCGTCAAGAAGGCTGCCTTAAGAGATAAGCCAAATCCTGTCGCCATACCACCTCCAACGTATTGAACATCTACCGCTGCGAACTTTTCTTCTGTGTAGAAAAACAAAAATTCGCTACCTTTCGCATCGCCATGGAACCAGGTTTTAAACGAGCTTCATCTAGGCCCTGGAGACAAATAGCGGGCTTGCAGCTGACTTCAACTCACTTCTCCATCGCCATCCATTCTTCTTGGCGTGTATCTAAAATGCCAATAAGTACCTTTTTCCCAAACCCTTTAGGCAACCAAAACAGAATTTTTGAATGAATAAAACCAGCCGGAAAAGCCGCAATCCAGTTTATACAAGACAATAGATGCGCTCGTTATCAGTTGTCCGTAACGAGCGTGCATAACCCAAACGCGTCCTAAGTCCTTCCTAATAAGATCAATCGCTGACCCGCTTTGCTTAATCAAACATGAACACCATGACAATGCGCCTACCTCGACGCCGATCAAGGGCAGCGGGCAGCCCAATCTTGTACCAACATTGCTCCAACTTCATAAGAACGTATTTTTGTTATGTATCGCGTGATCAACTGCCAACGCACGAGGGTGATTTATAGAAATGGGGAAGGTGCAATGTTTTTTGGCAATAATATAAGCTGGAGGCTGAGAACCTTGATACGTAATGATATAGCGGACGATTTCGCCATAACCACTGCCACAAAGACTTGAATTACTTCCTTGCGCTCACACAGCCTTGCTGCCATTGTCGCTTTAAATAAAAAAGTTTCGGTGGTCAAAAGTTAATAACTTTTCAAACATGTAGTAAAGCTGTCAAATTCCCCGCCATGGGCGTAGAAATTCTTGCTGTCACTATCGGCTTTCTAATTCATTATTGTTATCGTCCATTCCTTATGAAGAATTGAACACAACAGATCGAATACGGCTTTGGTGCACTTATAGCAGCATACTGGTCGCTGCCCTGGCCTTTGTCTTGTCGCGGTTTTGAGCGGCCAAGATCCCGTGCAACCGCTCTTAGTATCGCCAAGCATTTTTGGTGGCGTGTTTTATTTTTTATTGGACTGGTTTTTAAATTGTCAAACATCCACTTTTGAAACCCATGTTAAATGGTTTTGAGAGAAACTTTCAAGTTTAAAATTCAAGCATTGATGAAAAGAAAAATGGATCGGTTATTGGTTGCGGATAAAGTCGATGTATTCCGGCAAATCGAAAAAGACAAAAATTAATATTATTAAACCTATCAGCAAGTTGATAACGGATTACCGAATCAATGTTTTCAAACCGCAAACAACGCTTTATTACACAGCCACTGAACAATAGAACGTGAGCATATAACACAAACAAAAACTCAACTAACAATGAAGCTATGAAGCCAGCAGTAATCAAACAGAAATTGACGAGCTTCCGCTCCAAGAACTCGATATTTACGATGCTTGGGCTCAAGAACGTGAACGAACTACAAAGAAACCCTTCGAAGCTTATTAATAACTACGGTTGCCCGGCACTCAAAATGATAAACAACAGCTTCGAACAAGAAGTTACGCATGAACTTAAAAAGCAGAATAAACTAAAGCTCTCAGAAGCCAGGCTTTTTACTCGTGGTCAGTCGAAACTAAGTACCGTAAGCTAATTGCAGCAAAGAAGACCGCTTATTCCGTGCGACAGATCCCCTGTAGTGGAGCACTAAGATCAGCAAACTCAAAGTGCAAAAACACCTCAAGAACAACTACAAATATTGGCCAGAACTATCAAACACGTGTTGATCTAGGACGTACTCGTATCGCTTTACCTAGAAAAGCAAATACTCGGCAATTCACCAACAATGAAGCAAAAGCGCCAAGTTTCAGAGTAAACTTAATACAACACAAAACAGGCAGATCAATTTAACGCGTAGTGGCTCCTATCATCAGAGCGGCAAAAGAAAAAGATGTCCTATTAAACTGAAAGTATGATTTTTGATTCAGCAAGAAGTAAAAGTGATAGACAAAGAAATTTATACTTAAAATCAGGAACAAAGCATCATTAAGCATGACATTAATCGTCTAGTAAACTCTAATCAGATTTATCGTCTTGCTGCCTACATCAGCGATAAAGAACAAGCAAATTGGATTGTTCCTAAGTCCACCGTCAAGGCTAAGTCGCCTGGTATGGTTCTTCATCACTTGCCTTTATTTAGTGCCGTCACAGGGGTTTTCTTAGCCATGCGCAGTATTTTATATTCCAAACTGCCATCTTATGCAAAGAGAAAAATGAGCATAGAGAGAGTAATGCTCCTACTTCAACTCTTAAAAACTGGATTCTGCTTAAATACTAATTATAAAGCGAATCCTAATCCAGTGAGTTTAGCAGACATCACCGTAATCCTTATCACGCTTATAAAAAGCCCACTTGCAAAATGAAACTGGTTTTTTTTGTGTTAAAAACAAGCTTATCCCCAGATAGGCAAGAATACATGATGCATTAAACCATCACACTTGTGTAACTCAAGTAATCATAATTTGTACTCGCTTAGAACCTGATCTGACAGTTACCCATTTTTTGAGCAGTGTCCTGTTCGGGTTAAACTCTTTTAAAGCCGGCGGTTAAAGCGCATACGCACCCCACGCATTCTAGGACATTCAACAGATGCCATAACAACGTGGTGGCGTTATTCTAGGTGCCGCTAAACGAAGTGGATAAGTGCTTTAACTTATTAAACCCGACAATTAAACATGTGGATGGCTTAGCAAGTCAATAACTCGAGAAGCCCCTGAATAGTTGAGCATCTCAGGGCTTTCTTGTATTGATAGCTTGTCCATCTACAACTAGTCTTGAACTCATTGACCTATATTCGCGACCTAATGTCGTATTTTGTCAATATAAAACGAGGTCAGTAAAGACGTTACTCCCTTTTCCTCCCAGCCAAAAAAAAAGCCCTGACAGCGTAGCTTATCAGGGGCTCTCTATTTAAGCTTGACGACGACCTACTCCACATGGATCTCCCACACACTATCACCATCGGCCGATGGCCGCTTTTCACTTCTGAGTTCGGGAATGGGAGCACAGGTGGTTCAACGCCTCTATGATCGTCAAGCGAATTCTGCTGCGTTCGTTCTGGGCGCGTTTCGTTAAGATGGATAATCTCTATCATCTCTTTCCTTCAGACCAAAACCACGCAAGACATGCTTGGATCTTTTAACAGATTCTTTTTTGAATAACAGTAATCCCCAGGTCTAAAACCAGTTTTATCGTAATCGTTGTCTCCTGTAATCTTTGATGAGCTTTTCTCCATCTAACAACCACTTTGTGTTATATGGTCAATGCCCACGAGCAATTAGTAATTGTAGCTCAATGCCTCCAGCTACTTACACACTCCAACCTCATCAACGTCCCTAGTCTCGAACGGCTCTTTAAGGGGAACTTATGGTCCCAGGAGTCTATCTTGAGGAGGCTTCCCGCTTAGATGCCTTTCACGGTTATCCCGTCCCGAAACGGTAAGCTACCCGCAATGCACGTCGGCGTGCAACGCGAACACCAGAGGTCGTCACTCCGTCCTCTCGTCTAGGAGCAGCTCCTCTCCAAATCTCAAACGTCCCACGGCAGATAGGGGACCCGGAACTGTCCTCACGACGTTCTAAACCCAGCTCGCGTCCACTTTAAATGGCGAACAGGCATACCCTTGGGACCGGTTCAGCCCCAGGAGTGATGAGCCGACATCGAGGTGCCAAACACCGCCGTCGAATGTGACTCCTTTGGGCGGTATCAGCCTGTATCCCCGGAGTACCCTTTTTACCGTGAAGCGAGTGGCCCTTCCATACAGACCACGGATTCACTAAGACCTACTTTCGTACCTGCTCGACGTGTCTGTCTCGCAAGTTAAGCGTGCTTTTGCCCTTTACACTCTAGCGCGATGAATTTCCCGACTCATGCTGAGCACAGCCCTTCGTGCTCCTCCGTTACTTTTGGGAGGAGACCGCCCCAGTTCAAACTAGCCACCCACACGTGTCCTCGATCCAGATAATGGACCTGAGTTAGAACCTCAACATAACAGGGTGGTTATTTCAAAGATTGGCTCCAATAGAACTAGCGTCCTATCTTCAAAGCCTCCACCTATCCTACACAAATAGTTCCAGTTCACTGTGAAGCTATAGTAAAGGTTCAGCGGGTCCTTTCCGTCTAGCCGCGGATACACAGAAGCATCTTTCACCTGCGATTTCAATTTCACTGAGTCTCGGGTGGAGACCAGTGGTGGCCATCGTACGCCATTCGTGCAGGTCGGAACTTAACCCGACAAGGAAATTTCGCTAGCCTTAGGACACGTTATACGTTTACGGCCGCCGTTTAACTTGGCCTTCGATCAAGAGCTTCGCTTACGCTAACCCCATCAATTAACCGTTTCAACGCACCGGGCAGTGCGTCCCACAACCCTATACGTCCCCACTTTCGTGTTTGCAGAGTGCTGTGGTTTTTTAATAAACAGTTGCGCAAGCCACTCTGGATCCTTCCGACCGACTAGTGCTTACGGAGGCAAAGTCCTTCACACCGGCGCGTAACCTTCTCCGAGTTCACCGGTTTTACCATTTTGCCCTATTCCTTCAGCCCGAGGTGTCTCTCAAGCGCCTTGTATTCTCTAACCTGAAACCACGCGTTCGGTTTGGGTGACGGTCAATGTATATCTGAGCTTTAAGAAGTTTTTCCTGAAGCATGGCATCACCACTTCGCCCAAAAGAGGGCCTCGTCATCAGTTCTCGGCATTCTCTCTAAAAGAGTGACCCGGATTTGCCCTAAGTCACTTGCCTACCGCCTTAAACATAGACAACTGGCAATGTGCGCTGTGCTGGCCTATCGCCCTTCTCCGTCTCTCACTCGCAACTGATACACATCGTACAGGAAATTTACCCTGTTTTTTCTCGCCTACGCATTTCTGCCTCGCCTTAGGGCGCTCACCCTGCCCTGATTAACATGGGAAGGAAAATACCTGGTCCTTCCGGGCGGGGAGTTTTTCACTCCCCTTATCGTTAACTCATGTCAACTATTCGCACTTCTGATACCCCTGCAGCCCTGCCTTACAGCTTGACCTTCAACGCTTACAGAAGCGCTCCTCTCCCCATGCATAATAATTACAGCATCCGTAGCTTCGGTGGTACAGTTTGAAGCCCCGTTTTATATCTTCCGCGCAGGCCCGACTCGACTAGTGGAAGCTAAATTACGCTTTCTTTAAAGGATGGCTTGCTTCTAAGCCAACCTCCTAAGCTGTCTAAGCCTTCCACATCGTTTCCCCACTTACTGTAACTTTGGGGACTTAGCTGACGGCTGGTTGTTTTGTCCTTTCCACGACGGACGTTAGCACCCGCCGTGGTCTCCGTAATTGCAGCTCATCTGGTATTGGAGTTTGCATGGGGGTTGGTAAAGTCGGGATGAACCCCCCTAGCCCAACACAAGTGCTCTTACACCCAGATGGTGAGATACGAGGCGCTACCTAAGATAGCTTTCGAGGAGAACCAGCTATCTCCGAGCATTGATTAGCCTTTCACTCCCTATCCCACAAGTCATCCCCAGCCTTTTCAACGGATGTGGGTTCGGTCCTCCATTGAGTTACTCAACCTCAACTGCTCATGGATAGATCGCCCGGTTTCGGGTCCTATTCCCAGCAACTAAACGCCCTATTAAGACTCGGTTTCCCTACGGCTCCACTACATGCTTAACTGCTACTGATAATAAGTCGTTGACCCATTATACAAAAGGTACGCAGTCAACGGAACAAGTCCGTTCCATCCCACTGCTTGTAGCGTAACACGGTTTCAGGATCTATTTCACTCCCCTCAACAGGGGTTCTTTCGCCTTCCCTCAACGGTACTGTTCACTATCGGTCAGCTCAGGAAGTAAAGTTTAGCCTTGGAGGGATGGTCCCCCCATATTCAGACAGATATCACGTGTCCCGCCTACTCGTTTTCCACTATAATGGGCATTTCGTATACCGGGCTATCACCCTCTACGGATAGCGGCCCCTTTCCAGAGCCTCTACTAACACCAGAATAACTTAGGGCTAATCCCCCTTTCGCTCGCCCCGCTACTTAGGGAATCTCGTTTGATTTCTTTTCCTCCGGGTACTTAGATGTTTCAGTTCCCCGGGTTCGCCTTCTATGGCTATGTATTCACCATACGATCCCGCAAGCGGGTGGGTTTTCCCATTCGACATGTGTTCCGGATCAAAGCTCTGTTTTATCGACTCCCCGAACCTTTTCGCAGATTACCCGTCCTTCATCGCCTCTGACTGCCCCCAGGCCATCCCACCGTTGCACCGGCTTGGTCACTTGACCATATCAACCCAAAGTCAAGTTTCTTACGAAACCTTCAGATCAAACTATTACCCAAGAGCTTTTTTGTACTCTCTGGATTTACGATAATAGAAGTCACTAAGGTTAAGTGAACTTCCACCGGTTTAACACTTGATTTATCGTTATTTAAAATCGAATTGTTAAAGAGCAAGTTAGTGCAAATCCTAAGTCCGAGACTAAAATCATCATCACACGTATGTGTTGTGCTTAGCATCTTGCTTATGGACCTCTAGCTAAATCTTTTCACAGCAGAAAATAAGTAAGAAATGGTGGAGCTATCGGGTCGAACCGCAACCTCCCTGCGTGCAAGCAGCGCGCTCTCACCAGCTGAGCTATAGCCCCATAATCTTTTACTTATTCGAGTATTTGGTGTCTGGGCCGATTTGAACGGCCGAACCTCACCCTTATCAGGGGTCGCTCTAACGCAACTGAGCTAGCAGAACCCAAATACTTTCTGTGCTTCTTATCCAATTAGACATCAGATAATTTGTGTGAACGCTCACCAGAGGTTTTCTATCGTTTACGGAGGTGATCCCAGCCCCAGTTCCCCTAGGGCTAACCTTGTTACGACTTCACCCCAGTCATTGAACCACTCCGGTAAACCGCCATCCCCGAGGGTTAAGCTAGCTAACCTTCTGGAAGCAATCCACCACTCCATGGTTGACGGGGCGGTGTGTACAAGCCGCGGAAACGTATTCCACCGCGTGACAGGTCTGATCTGTCACGATTACTAGCGATTTTCCGACTTCATGGAGTCTGGAGTGCAGACTCCCAATCCGGACTATACGGACGTACTTTGTGGGATTCGCTCACGTACGCTAGCTTGTGCGGCCCTCCCTGTTCACCCATTGTAGCAACGTGTGTAGCCCTAAGCTCGTAGGGCCATGAGTGACTTGACGTCGTCCCAAACCTCCTCGCGGTTGTCACCGGGCAGTCTCCTTAAAGTTTTTTCCACCATTACGTGCTGGCAAAATAAAGGACAAGGGTTCCTCGTTACGGGACTTAACCCCAACATTTCACAACACGAAGCCTGACGACAGCATGCAGCACCCTGTCCCTCACAGTTCCCGAAGGCACATCTGATCTCCTCAAATGTTCTGTGGATGTCAAGAAGGTAGGTAAGGTTCTCGCGTTGCTTCGAATTAAACCACATGCTCACCGTTTGCGGCCCCCCGTCAATTTCATTTGAGTTTTTTACCTTGGCGGCCGTACTCCCCAGGCGGTCTACCTTATTGCGTTAGCTGCGCCACTTAAGTCATTTACAGACCCAACGGCTAGTAGACATCGTTTAGCGGCGTGGACTACCAGGGTTATCTAATCCTGTATTGCTCCCACGCTTTCGCACCTCAGTGTCAGTATTAGTCAGGGTGTCGCCTTCGCCACTGATGTTCCCTGTTCCTATATTCTTAGCCATTTCACCGCTACACAGGAAATTCCACACCTCTACCATACCTCTAGCCTGCCAGTATCGGGTGCCATTCCAAGGTTGAGCCTGGGGTTTCACAACCGACTTAACAAACCACCTGCCGGCGCTTTAGCGCCCAGTAATTCGATTAGACGCTTTGCACCCTCCGTATTACCGCGGCTGCTGCACAGAGTAGCCGGCCTCT
>Ga0163217_1087823_pt1 | contig 13436 bp, 15 predicted proteins | sample SynspAceP_FD_185933 | JGI IMG/M metagenome (GOLD analysis project Ga0163217, IMG submission 185933) | Saline lake microbial communities from Ace Lake in Antarctica - Synechococcus sp. Ace-P (PacBio error correction) | ecosystem: Environmental > Aquatic > Non-marine Saline and Alkaline > Saline ...
CATAACAAGAAAGACTAATAGAGATCCCTTCAGAACGTCTGCTGCAGGTACAGCAACTAAGAGAGACGTGTTATCAGATAAAAGCAAGATCAAGAAGCAACTTCAACCCCGAAAAAAACAAAATTTTGCCTTTTTTTTTGGGGGAAATTGGGGGGTTTTTTTTGTTTTATTCCCTCCCCCAAAACAATGAAATAAAAAAAAAAAAAGGGCCCCCCCGGCCCCCCCTTTCTGGGGTTTTTGAAAAAAGGTGCCCCCTTTACCCCCTTTGAAAAAAAAAATTCTTTGGCCCCTTTTTTCCCCCTGAAAAAATTTTTAACACCGGGTCCCCCCAAAGTTTGGCTGTTTTTACCTGGCGCCCCCCCCAAAAAAAAAAGGCCCCCAAAAACCGGTTTCCCCTTTTGAAAAAAAGAAACTCAAAGTTTTTTCTTCTTTGGTTTTAATTGAAAAGCCCCCGATATGGAAACCGCCTTTGGAAGTTGCCTTTTTTCAAAACAAGCGGGGGGGCCAAAAATGGCCCAATTTGGGGCTTTTCCAAAGGGGAAAATATTCTTGAAAAGCCCTTTAACCGGCTTGCAAGCCAAGAAAAAAAAAGGTTTTTTTTTTTTAACCTAAGCTTAACCCCCCCCTGAAAAAAAAAAAAATAGGAAATTTGAAAAAAAGAAAAATTTTGGTTTTGGGGTTGGTTTAACTTTTTAAAACATCCGGCCCGGCCAGAAAAAAGGTTTGGGGGAAATTTTTAAATTTCCCCCTTACGAATTTTTTTTTCTTTCCCTCCCCCTTTTCCCTTTGGGGGGTAAAAATTCCAAAGCCCCCCCCCCTCCCAAACTTCCCCCGTTTCAGAACCCCCCGGTTGGGAAAAGTTTTTTTTTTTTTGCAAACGGAAAAAAAAAGTTTTGGGGGGGGCATGGGAAAAAATTCTTTTCTTTCAAGAAAGGCAAACAAAGGTTTGGGGGGGGGAAAAAAAATTCCCAAAAAAGACTTTCCAAAAGCACAAAATCCCCCTGGGGCCCCAAAAAAAAAAAAAAGTTGGGAAATTGCCCTAATTTCGGGGGGCCCGAAAAAGGGCCAGCGAAATGGGGGGGGGCCCCCGTAAAGGCTTCCTTTTCCCCCCCAGAATGTTCCCAGGGGGCCCCCTCCGTTTTTTTAAAATTTAAACGGGGGTTTTTTTTGCGCCCTTTTTGGGCCTGCCAAAAACAAAGCCCAGGGTTCCCTTTTTTTATAATTTCCCCCCATTTTTTGTTTTTGGAAACTTTTGGGCCCTTTTCTGTTGTTTTTTTGGGGGGCAAGGTTTTACGGAAAACGGGCCCCAATTTTTTTTCCCCAACCGAATTTTTTATTTCCCCCCTTAAAACGAAACTTTTTGGTTTTTTTTTGGTGGTGACCCCGGGGGGCCCCCCGGGGGGGGGGGGTAAAAAAAAAAATTTGGGTTTTTTTTTTAAGAAAAAAAAAAATTTCTTTTTTTAAAAAAAAATGGGGGTTTAAAAAAAAGCCCTTTTTTTTTTTGAATGCCCCCCTTTTAAAATGGCCCAACCCCCTAATTTTTATTTTTTAAAAAAAAAAAACCGAAAAAAATGGCGGGGGAAAACCGGTTTTTTTTTTTTTCCTTGAAAAAAAAGCAAGAAAAAAAAAACCCTTTAAACCTTTTCTGTTTTGGAAAAAACCCCCGCCAACCCCCCCGGTAAACCTGGAAAAAACCATTTTAACAACCAAAAAAAGAAAAAGAAACCTGTTTTTTATAACGGGGGGTGGAATTTAAAAAAAAAAAGCCCTTTGGGCCCCCGGATATTTTCCTTTTTTCCCGCCCTTTTTCCACAAAAACCCTTCCCCCAAAAAATCTTTGGTTTTTTTTTGGAAGGTTTTTTTCAAAAAAAATGAAAAAAGGGCCCCGGGTTTTTGGGGGGTTTTTTCCCCCCCTTTTTAACCGCCGAAATTTTTGTTTTATTTCCCGGTTTAAAAAAAAAACCTCCAAAAAAAAACCCCTCCCCCGCGCTTGAAACCCCCGGCTTTTTGGGGGGGGGGTGGGGCTCCTTTTTAAGAGGCCTTTTGGTTTTCCTTTGCCTCCCCCCCCCCCCCTTTTTCCTTTAAAAAAAGAAAAAATTTTTTCCGCATTAAAAGGGGGGCCCCCCAAGGGGGCCTTGAAACCAAGCAAATTTTTTTTTGAAAAGGCAAAAATTTTTTTTTTTTTTCCCAAACAAAAAAATTGGCCCCTTGGGGGTTTTTTTGGGCGGTAAAATGTCCCCTAAAAAAAGCCAGCCCCCGGGTTTAACACCCGCTTTTGGTTTTCCCCCGGGAATGGTTTTCCGGGGCGGTAAAACCCAAAGTGGGAAAAAAAAATTATTGGGTTTAGGAAACTCCCCGCGAAAAGAAAAAAAATACAAACAAAAGGGCCCCCTTTAAAAAAATGAAAAAAAACCCCGTCCTTCCCCCAAAGAAAAAACTTTTGGAAAAAAATTTCAAAATGGCGGGGGCCCCAAAAAACCCCCGGTCCCCCCAATTCCTCCTCCTTAATTCGTTGATGGGGGTTTGCTTTTTACCCCAATCCAAAGGTTTTTTTTTGCCCCCCCCACACCAAAAAAAAAGGCCCCGGGTTTTTTCCCTTTTTGGTTTTTTGCGGGGAAAAAAAAATTTCCCCCCCCCAAAAAAAGCCCAAACAAAAGCCCCCCCAAATATTCCCAAACTAAATTTGGGCCAGGTTTTTTTTATGGAAAAAAAAAAAAATAAGGTTTTTTTTGGTCCTTATTTTACCGCTCCGTTGGGAAAAAACCCCGAAAAAAAAAAGGGTGTTTTTTATCGCCCCCCCCCCAAAATGGGAAAAACCAAAAAAGATGGTTTTTTTTTTTTTTTTTATTTTTCCCAAATAAAAGTTTAAAAATTTGGAAATTTGGGACCAATTAACCAAAAAAAGTTTTGGAATGAAATTTTTGGGCCAAATCCAAAAAAAAATTATCGGGTTGGGGTTGGCCTTCCTTCCCATAACGTATGTTTTTTTCCCCTTAACGGGTTTTGGTTTTTTTTTTTTTTTGGCCCCCTTCGGGCGGGGCTTGGGCCTCTTTGGGGGAAAACCTTGGTTTTTTTTTGTCCCCCCCTTTTTTTGCCCAACTTAAGCCAAACAGGGGTTTTGGGAAAAGCAACGGGAATTGGGCCCCCGGAAAATTCCCCCTGGGAAAGTCCCCTGGGGTTTTTTTAACAAGTTAAAAACCTTTTTAAAAGGGGTTTTCCCCTTCTTAAAAAAAAAGGACCTTAAACAATGGGGGGAAATTTTTTTTTTTCCCGTTTGAAAATTTTGGGTTTGGGGTTCTTGCCCCCGGGGACCTCCAAAAAAGCCCCTTTCCAAAAACATTGCTTTAAACAGTTTTTGGTGGAAAAAAATAAAATGTTTTTGGGGTTTTTCCCCAAAAGGGGTTTTCGAAACAAGGTGGATTTTGGGGAAAAACAAGGTTTTTTTTCAAAATTATTTTTTGGGGTTTTAAACTTTACTTTGGTTTTTTTTTTTTTTTCCCTTTTTGGGAAAAAAAAAACCCAAAAGCGTTTAAACCTTTTTTTTTAAACAATTGGGGGGGGGGACTTTTGGGGGGCCCCGGAAATGGGAAAAAAGGCCCCAAAAAAAATAGCATCAAATCCCCCCTTGTTTTCTTTCAAGAAAATTTTGAAAATTTTAACGCCCCCCTTTTTCATTTGGAAATTCTTTTTTTTTAGAAAAAGAAAATTTCCCCTTTTTCCGAAAGGAAGCCCCGTATTTCCCCCCAAAAATTCATGAAATTGAAAAAATTTAACAAAGGGGCCCCCAATGGGGAACCCCCCCCCAATTATGCAAATCCCCAAAAGCCTTTTTTAAAGGGGCCTTTTTTAAAAAAAAAAAAAAAATTTAAAAATAGCCGGGGATTAAAAGCCCCCGGGGAAAAAAATTTGGGGGGAAAAAAAAGAAATTCAATTCGGGGTGGAAAAAAAAGGCTTTGCGGGTTTTAAGCCACCAGAATAAAACAATGGGGGCCCTAAGTAACTTTTTTTGGCCGGAAAAATTTGGGTTTTTTTTTGTTTGGGAAAAAAAAAATCCCCCTTAGAACCCAAAAAATTTTTTTTTTTGGAAAAAACGGAACCCAAATGAAAAATTGCCCCGATTCTGGACCCCGGGTTGGAAAAAAAAACGGGCCGGGGAATGGGGTTTTTAATCCCCTAAAGCGGGGACTTTTTCCAAAACACAAATGGAAAACCAAACTATTTCCCGAGCCCCCTGGGGTTTCCCTTTTTCCCTAAATTTAAAAAAAAGGGTTTTTTGGGGAAAGGGAAAAAGAAAAAATTAGAACCCCCCCCCTTTTGGTTTTTGGTTTTTTTTGGATTTCAAAAAAATGTTTTTTTAAACAAAAAAATTTGGGTTTTTCCATAAAAGGGGAGAAAATTTTGAAAAAATCAATCTCCCTTCCAAATTGCCTTTTTTAAAGAAAAATCCTAGAAGAACAAAAAACGGGCCCCCCCAAAAAAAAACAAAAAAAATTTTAACCCCCTTTTTTTTTTTTCCCCCAAAAGCTTCCCCCAACTTGGGTTAAATTCGGCGCCCCCAAAAACCCCACCCAAAAAATACAAAAACCCAATTTTGGGTTTGGAAAATGGAAAAAAAAAAAAAAGTTTTTTTTTTTTTTTTTTAAAAAAGGCCCCGGGAAAAAAGGGGCCCCGATTTTTGGGGGGAAAAAATGGTTTTTTTTTTTTTTTTTTTTTTGAAAAAAATTTAACGCCGGTTTTCCCCCCGAAAATTTTACAATGCAAAAACCGATGCCCCAACCAAAAAGACAAAATTCTGCCTCGGGGTTTAAAAAAAAACTAAAATTACGAAAAAAACAAATTCATTTGTATCCCCTTTAGAAGGCCGGGTCCCCCAGGCCCCTGTTTTACCCCTTTTTGGGTAATGGGGGGGTTAAAAAATTCAAAAGGAGAAAAAGCCTGGGGAAAAGAAAAAAGGCCCCGAAAATTTACGTTTTTTTATTTGCCCACTTTTCAACCAACGCCCCTTTCCAAGGGCCCCCCCCGAAGGGGTCCCCCCGGGTAAAGAAAAAAAAAAAAAGGGAAAAAAAAAAAAATAACGGCCCCCCAGAGAAAAAAAAGAAAAAAAAAAAAGGGGGTTTTTGGAATTTCCCATTATTGTCCTTTTTTTTCCTAACCTTTCCCGATTCCCCCCGTGTAACTTTTCCAAACCAATTTTCCTTTTGGGTCCGTTTAAAAACCAACTCCCCCAAAAACCATGGGAAAAAGAAAGTAAAAAAAAACAAAAAAAAAATTGCCGGTTAAAGGGCAAATCAAAAAAACCCCCCTTACCCGGGGGAAAAACCTTTGGGCCGGCCCCACAACCCGCCCTTTTGGAAATTGCCCAATTGGCAAACCACCAAGGGAAAAACCCCCCAGTCCCGAAAGTTTTTTTTTTTTCCTTGGGGTTTTTAAAGTAAACCGGTTCTAAAAAAAACATTGGAAAAAAAAAAATTAAACAAGGGGTTTTGGGGCAATTAAAACCTTCGCGGGCCGCCCCGGGGGGAAAAAAAAAAAAAAAGCCCCCCCCCTAACAGAATTTTTTAGGTTTAATTTTTGGGGTAGGCCCCCTTTTTTTTTAAATGGGCCTTTAACTTTTTTTTAAACCCCTCAAAATAATACAAAAAAATCTAAAACCCCCATTAAACTTTTTTTGGTTAAAATTTTTTTTTTTGCGGCCAAAAAAAAAATTTTTCAAGGGGGCCCCCCCAAAAAACAAAAAAAAAAAAAAAGGCCCCCCCCCGCTTTGGTGGGGGGGCGAAGGGGGGGCCTTTTTCTCCCCTAAAGAAAAAAAGGGGTTGGGGGGAAAATAAAATTTTTAAATTTAACTTCTTTCGCCTTTCCCAAACCCAAGGGCCTTTTCGTTCCCCCGAAAAAACTTCCCTGGGCCCTTTTTAAAGCCCTTTTTTTGAAAAAAAACGGCCCTTTTTTCTATACCGGGGACCCTTTTTTCTTTTCCTTTACAAAAAATTCCCTGAAAAGCAATTAAAATTTAAATGGTTGGGGGGCTTTTCCGGACCAAGCCCCAATTGGTTTTTTTTTTTTTTTTTGCTTTTTTTGGGTGGGGTTTTTTTTGAAATTTAAAGCTTGGCCCCCCCTTTTCCCTCCTTAACCTTTTTTTTTGGGGCCCCCAACCCCCTTAAGAAAGGTTTTTTTCCCAAAAGGGGGGCCCCCCCCGGGGTTTTTTTTTAAATCTTCCCTGGGTTTTTTATCCCCCGTTTTTTTTTTTTAAAACCCCGTTTGGCCTAAAAAAAAAACCCAAATGAAAAAAAAACCAGGAACAAAATTTTTAAAAAAATGAAAACCCACCTGGCCTTTTCCGAAAAACCAAAAAATTTAAATTTCCCATGAAAAAATTCCCTCCCGGTGGGTTTTTTTCCTCTTTGTATTTTTTTTTTTTAAGAATCACCCCTAAAAATGCCTTTGGGTTTTAAAAAATCTTGGGAAATTTTATTGATTTTAACGAAGAACCCCCCCAGTGGGTTTCCCCCCAATTTTTTTTTTCCTTTTTTAAACAAAAGGTTTTTCCCCCTTGAAAAAAAACCTTTCCCCCTTTTTCACCAGATTGGGGGGAACGGGGGGTTGGGAAAAAACCCCGCCTTAAATATTTTTTCCCCCAAATGTATACCATAGAAGGAAAAAATTTTTTTTTTCCCCCCCCTTTCCCCCTTTTTTTTTTTTTTTAGTTAGGTGGGGGTTTTTTTTTAATAAAAACTTCCAAAAAAAAGGTTTTTTTTGTTAACCCTCCCTCTTTGGTTTGGCCCCCCTTAATATACAAAATTTTCTATGGGAAAAAAACCCCGAAATTTCGAAATGGTTGAATTTTCCCCAAATGGCCCCCGAAAAATGGTAAAAAAAATACTTTTTTTTTCCCCCAACAAAATTATTTTAGTTGGGGGAAAAAAAATGAAACAAAATTCCGCCATTTTCCCCCCCCCCCCCCCAAAAAATGAAACTAAAAAAAAAAACCCGGCCCCCCCCTTTAAAAAACACCTTTTAAATTTTTTAATCCAGTTAAACATAAACCCTTAATTTTTTAAAAATTTTCCTTAGCAAAAAACCTTTTTTTTTGGAAAGCAAAACTTTGCCCCAACAAGGGAAAAAATTCCATGGTTATTTTTTCCCTTTTTTTTTGTTTTTTTTATTCAATTTGAGTTTTGGGGGGCTTTATTTTTTTTTTAGGGGTTTTTCCAAAAATGGGGAAAAAATACGCTTTTACCCTAAAAAAAAGCTTTTCCCCCCCCCCCTTTAAAAAGTTCCCACAATTTTATTTTAATTCCAACTTTTTTGGGGGGGGTCCCTTTTAAAATCTTTCGAATTTTAATCCCGTACCAAAAATTAAATATTGAAACGGAAATTTAACAAAAAAAATCCCCGCAAAGAAAAAAAACCCCAAATTACCAAACAAAAAAGGTGCCGGATGGAAAACCACAAAACCCAATTTTTTGCCGGGGTTAAAAAACCCCAAAAAAAACGTTCCCCCCAAAAGAAAACAAACCACGCCCTTTCCCCAGAAAAAAAAAAAAACCAAAACCAAAAACCCTAAAAAATAAAGGCCCCCAACGAACATAATGGGAATTTAAAAAACCAAGGGAAAAAACCTTTTTTTTAACGCGCTTTAAATCCCCTTTTTTAAGTTTAAAACCTTTTTTCCCCCCCCCTTAAACAAAAAGGCCCCCCCCCCTCCCTTAAACATTAAAATTTGGGGCCGCCCCCCCCTAAAAAATTTTCCCTGGTAAAAAATTAAAAATACCCCGTTTTTTTTAGATTTTTTTTTTGGGGTTTGTTCCCGGCAACCCAAAAAACCCCCAAAAAGCGGGCCCCCCCAACCCCTTGTAAAAACAGGTTGGGTTTTTCGCAAGGTGGGGGGCAAAATTTTGAAGCCCCGCACGGCAAGCCCCGGAAACGCCAAAAAAAATAAAGTGTCCCCGAAAAAGGTTGGGGGGGTTAAAAAAATTTTAAATTTTTTAATAAAATAAAATTTACCATAGGCGGAGACCCCAACAAAAAATTTTTTTAAAAAAAAAAACAAACCTTTTTTCCCCCCAAATGAAAAACCCAACAGCCACAATCATTAAAAAAAATCCCCCCGAAACCCAAAACTTTTTTTTAAAACGACCGGGGTTTTTCTCCTGGTTCCCCCCCCCCCCCAGCCAAAAAATAAAAACCCCGAAAAATAAGCCGAGCCCATAAAAAAAAAAGCCGCCCTTAGTAAAAAAAATATTCCCCCAAATTTTTTTTTTAGGGGTTTTTTTTGGGCGGAAACAAAAAAAGAACAGTACTCCCTGCCGGTTCCCCCCCCCTTTTTTTTTGGGGGTTTTTAACCAATTCCGGGCCCCCAAATTTTCTTATGATAAAGGTTGTTAAAGCAAAAGTCCCCCCCCCCCCTGAAACAAAAAATGCCCGAAACACCAGCTTTTGGGGGGGGGGTTTGGCTGAAAACCCCCCCAAAAATAAAATGCCCCCGGGGGGACCCGCATTTGGGAAAAACAACTTTTTTTTTCCAAAAAGCCCCCACCGAAAAAAAAAAAAAAAAGGCCCCCCCCCAAAGGCCAAATAAAAAAATTGGCCCCCCCCCCAAAACCGATTTTTCACCCCCCAACCCCCTTTTTGGGGGCAAACGTCCCCGCCGGATTTAAACAACAAAAGTTTTTTCCCTCCCCCCTTTTTTTATTTTATTTCATTGGGGACCCATTGGGGGAAAATTTTTAGTTCCGTTTTTTAACCATTTTGTTTTTCCCCAAGCCACTTAAACAAAACCCGGAACAGGTAAATTCCCCCTAGGAAAAAAAAGCCAAAAAAAAAAAAAAAAAAAAAGCGGCCCCCCCCTGTTTTTTTTTCCCACAAAAAACATGAAAAAAAAAAAACAAAAAAAGGGCCCCGCCCTTTTTTTTCCCAAAAAAAAAAAAATTTACGCCCTTGTTAAAACTCCCCCCCCCCCCTTTAGGTTCCCCCCCCAAAAATTTTTCCAAAGGTAATAATTTGGCCCCCCCCCCCCCCGGCCAACAATAAACCACGGAAAAAAAAGGTTTGGGCCTTGTTCCCAAAGCCCCCGGCCCCTCCCCCCCCCCCCAATCCTTTTCCCCCTTTTCTTTCAAAAAACAACAAAAAACCAAACCGGAAAAAGAAGGAAAGGGGGAAAAAGGGAAAAAAAAAAAAAAAAAAAAAGAAAAAAAAAAAAGAAAAAAGGAAAAAGAAAAATATTGGGAGCGGGGGGCCTTTTTTTTTGAACAAAAAAAAGGCCCCCCCCCCCCCCCCACTTTTTTTTCCCCGGCCCCCCCCCCCCCCAACTTTTTTTTCGGGTCCCGGTTAAATGGGTTTTGGCCCCCCCGCAAATAAAATTAACTGAATGGAACCCTTTAAAAGAAAAAAAAAAAAAAAAAAAAAAAAGGTTTTTTTAACTAGCGTATTTTTTTTTTTTTTGAGAAAAATGAAAAGGCGGCCCCCCCTTTTGGTTTTTTTTTTCCCAAATTTGGGGGTTGGGAAACAGGGGCGCCCCTTTTTTTTTTTTTTTTTTTTTGCCCTTTCCCCCTTGAAAAAAAAAAATTTAACTCGGGGTGGGTAAGGCCCTTTGGAAAAAAAAAAAAAAACCAAAAAATTTTTGTTTTTACGGAACTTTAAAATCAATGTTTCCCCAAAATGGGGAAAAAATAGTTTCAAAAAAGGGAAAAGAAAAAAAAACTGGGGTGTTTTTTTTAAAATCGGGGGCCGGGGGGGGGACCCCTGCCCCCAAAAAGGGTGGGGGTTTGAAAAAATACGGTGGCAAAACTTTTTTATTGCTTTGGGCCCCTCTGGGTGGGCCCCCCCCTTGGAAAAAGTTTTTGGGTTTTTTTTCCCAATTTGGCGGGTTCCCCCCCCCCCCCCCCGCCAATTAATTTTTTGGGGGGGGGTTTTTTTTTTTTTCCCCCCCCCAAAAAGCCAACCCAAAGGCTGTTTTTGGGGGTCCGCCCATTTTTGGTTTTCCCCCAAGGGGGGAACCCCCTTGGCCCCCCCTACCACCTCCAAATAAGGACAAAAAAAAAAGTGGGGCCCCGAAATGGGTTTAAACCCAAGGACGGGCAGGGGAAAAAAAAGTTTTACTTTTCCCCTTTTCCCCACCTTTAAAATTTTGGGGAAAATTAATTAAAACAAACTAAAGCCTTTTTGGGGTTTTTTTATGGGGCCCCCCTTTTTTCGGCTTTAAAATTTTCCCCGTTGGGGTTTTTTTTTTTTATGCCCTTGGGGAAACAAAAGAAAAAAAAAAAAAGAAAAAAAAGGTTTTTTTCGTTTTTAAAAAAGGTTTTGGGGGGGTTTCCCCGAAAAATTTTTTTAATGGATTTTTGTGGGCCCCTTTTTGGTTTGGGGGGGTCCCAAAATTTTGGAAAAAAAAAAAAAGGCTTGTTTTTTTTTTTTTTTTTATGGTTCCCCCCGGCCTATTGGTTTTATTTTTTAAAATTTATTAAAAATAATTTTAAAAAAAAAAAACTTTTTTTCCCCCCGGGGGACAATTTAAATTTTTGGGCCCCCGCGGGGTCGGGCTTTTGGCCCCGGGTGGCCCCCGGGGGCCCTTCCCAAAAAAAAAAAAATGCCAAACTTGGGCCCGGGGAACCGCACCCTTACAAGTTTTGGCCCCCCCGGCCCCCTTTTGGTTTTGGTTTTGGGCCGGGAAACAAACCCAATCCTTTTAAACGGGGGGGGGGGTTAAAATAAAAAATTTTTACAAGATTTTTAGGCCCAAAAATTTTTATTTGGGGGGTTTTTTTTTTAGGGAAAAGGGGGGGCCCTTTTTTTTTCAGGGGAAAAAAAAGGGTTTAAAACTAAGAAAAAAAAATTAAGCCCCCCGGGCGGTTAAAAAAAGGTTGGGGGGTTTTTTTTTTTTCCTTTTGGGTTTTTTTTTATCAATTTTCATTGGGGGTTCCCCCCGTTTTTTGGCCCTTTATTTTTTTTTTTTAAGGTTGGGGGGGTTTGGGGGTTTTTTTTTCTTTTGGGGGGAAAGGCGGTGGGGGGTTTTTTTTTTGGTTTCCCTTTTTTTGGACGGTTTGGGGTTTTTTTTTAACGCCCAAATCTTGGGTTCGCCCGGGGGTGGGGGGTTCCCCATTCGGGCCCCCCCACCCCTTTTTTGGGGTTTTGGGGGGGGGGGTTATGGGGTTTTTCCTTTTTGCCCGGGGGAATTTGGTAAATTCGGGTTCCAATATAAATGTTTTTTTTAAAACGGAAAAAAAAAAAATATTTAAAAAATTTTCCGAAAAAAAAAGGGATTTAAAGAAAAACCAAAGTGAAAAAAAAAAATAAAATAAAATGGTGAAAAAAAAAAACCTAAAAAAAAAAGGAAGGGCTAAGGGGTAAAAGCCCGGTAATTCCCCATTTTGGAAAACCCCTAGAAAAAATACCCAACTTCATTGGAAATACAGAAAAATTAAACATTTGAAATTTTTTTTGTTTGGGGCCAAAAAAGAACAATTTGCCTTTTTTTTTTCAAAGGTTTTTGCCTAGATTTTTAAAAAAAAAAATAAAGTTTTTTTTGGTTTTAAATGGGGGGGGGGTAACTTGAATTTTTTTAATAAAAATTGGTTTTTTAAGGGGGGCGGATTTTTTTTTTTTGGGGTTTTAATTTTCCCAATTTGGGGGAAAAATTTGGCCCCCCCCCCCGATTTGGGGGTTTTTTTTCATTTTCCCACCTTTATAATTTTTGGGGGGTTTTTTGGGGGAAAAAGTTAATTTTAAAACCATTTTGGTTTCCCCGGCCCATTTTTGGGAAAAAAAAATTTCCAACAATCGGAAATCGTTCCATAAGAAAAAAATTTAATATAAAAAATAAAAAGGGGGGCAAAAAAAAAACCCCCAAAAAAAGGGAAAAGGGAAAGGGGTTTTTTTTAAACAAAAAACTTTGGAAAAAAAAAAAAAAAAAGGGTTTTTAATTTAAAAAACCACCCTTTGGGAAACCTAAAAAACCAGAAAAGGGAAAAAAATTTCCTCCTTTTTAAATGTTACAAATAAACAAAAAATTTTTGGAAAAAAAAATTATTTTAAAGCGGGGGGGGGGTTTTTTCCCCCCACCACGTTCCCAATTTCCTTGGGGGTTGGGAAGAAAAAAGTTTCCCAAAGAAAAAACTGTTTTTTTTAAAAAAGGAAAAAAAAAAAAAATGGGGAACCCCCCACTTTTTGTTCCCTTTTTTCCGGTTTTTTAATCCCCAATTAAAAAAAGAAAAAAATAACAAAGCGCCAATTTAAAAGGGGGGGGGTTGGGAATTTTTTCCCCTTTTTTTAAAAAATAACAAAGAAGGGAAAACCCACCGGGAAAAGGAAATCCCCCAAAAAATTGGGGGGAAAAAATTTTTAAATTTGGGTCCCCCGGAAAAAAGCCCAGTGGGTTTTTTCCATTAAAATTTTTCCCCCCTGGTCCCCAATGAAATTTCTTTTTTTTTGCACAACCCGGTTAAAAAAAAACGGGGAAAATAAAAACCCCCAGGAAACTTTTTAAAAACCCCCGCCCCCCCCCCCCCCCTTTGGACCTCTTTAAAGTTTTTTTTTTTTGGCAAAAAAAGTTTTTTAAGAAAGGGAAAAGCAGCCCGCCCCCCTTTAAAAAATTCCAAACCCCACAAAAAAAGCCAAAAAAAAAAAAAACAATTGGGGCCCTGGGGTTTTTTTTTTTTCCCCGGAAAAACAAAAGCACCATATTAAAAGCTCAAAAGGAAAAAAAATTTGGTTAAAAGAAGAGAGGGGTCCCCGTAGAAAAAAGGGGGCCGGGGGGTTCCCAGCCTATAAACAAAGCAAAAGAAGTTCCCCGAACGAGCCCCTTTTTTTGGGTTTTGAAAAAAAAAAAAAGGCCCGGGGGGAAAAAAAAAAGGGTTTTTAATTATTTTTTTTTTTTTATTCACCCCTTTTCCCTAGGGCAGAAAAAGGGCCCTCCCGCAACAAAGCCCGGGGGGGCCCTTTTTTTGGTGGGGGCCCTGAAAAAAAAAAAAAATTTTTTTTTTTGCCGCAAAAAAAAAATTACCCAAAAAAAGGTTTTTTAAAAAAATGGGTTTTAAGAATTTGGTATTTTGAGGGGGGGTAAAAAACAAGGTTAGGGCCCCCCAATTTTAAAAAACAAAAAAAAGGCCCCCCCCTAAAACCAAAAATTTTAAAAAAATTTTAAATCCTTTTTTTTGGTAAGGGGGCCCCCCCCTTTTTTTTTTCCCCCCGCGGGCCCAAAAAAAAAAGTTTTTTAAAAAAAAATTGCAACTGGTTTTTTTAAATTTAAACAAAAAATGGTAGAAAACCGGGTTTACCCTAAAACAAAAAGGAAATTAAACCCCTCGACCTTGTGGGGTTTTTTCTTTTGGGTTTTTCCCCATTTTTTGCCCCAATCAAAAAGGGCCCCCGGGTTGGGGGGCCGCAAAAAAAGGTCCCGTTTGTTTTGGAAATGGCCCCCCCCCCTTTTTTTTTTTACCGGCATTTTT